>OGGQ01000209.1_pt1 | contig 83427 bp, 110 predicted proteins | sample 1571191 | NCBI WGS metagenome assembly OGGQ01 (sample SAMEA2582061, study PRJEB24529) | metagenome | biome: Human gut stool | place: China | collected 2011
ATCGCCATCAAGCGTGCTCGTCACGTTGCTCTGATGCCCTACGTCAGCGACTAATCTTTAAAACATCAACCCAATCAAAATAATCAGCAATCAGCAAAGGCTCTTTCCCGATGACAAGGGAAAGAGCCTTTTTTCTGTCTTCGCACATAAAAAGAGACGGGCACTCCCCTTTCCGGGGTGCCCGTCCCATCGCTTTGTCTTCCGGTTTTGCAGCAGGCGGTTACTCGAACAGTTTCTGGAACAGCTTCTGAAACAGGCCGCCCAGGCCGAAGAAGGAATCTGCTTTCTTCTTTTTCTGTGCACCGACGGAGCCGGTGTACACTTTGCAAGAAGCGCAGCGGCCTTCGGCGGAGGTCGCCGTGATCACGGCCTGACCGTCGCCCACGGCGGTGACATTGCCGTTAGCGTCCACCACAGCGGCGGCGGTGTTGCTGCTGGTCCATGTGATGGGCACGGCCTCCGGGTTCGCCACCGCCACCTTTGCGCGGAGCGCGCCCTGTGCGCCGATGCTTTCCAGATACATGCAGGACTTGTTCAGAGTCACGCGGCCGATGTTGTTCTGGACCGTGACCGTGCAGGACAGCGTGCCGCTGCGGTAGGTGGTGGCATAGATGGTGGCGGTGCCCTCCTGATACGCGGTGAGGTTGCCGTTGCGGTCAACGGAGACAACGGCAGGGTTGGAGCTGCGCCACTGGAGCACATCATCATAGCCGTTCCTGCTCTTCAGATACAGCTGGCTGCGGGGCTGGGGGTTGTTGTACTCGATCTCCATCGAGAGAACGCTGGTGTTCAGCTGGCTGGCCTCATCGACGTAGACTATGCAGCTGCCGACAGAGCCGCTAGCTGAGCGGGCAGTGATGATGGCCGTGCCCTGACTCCAGCCGGTCACGCAGCCATTGCCGTCCACAGTGGCAACGCTGGCGTTGCTGCTGGTCCAGGTGATGCGGCTGGACTGGTCTTCCACATACAGCACCTTGAGGTATTGGCTGGTGCTGCTGCTTCCGGGCTGAATGGTCAGATACAGCTCGTCCTGATCCAGACGGATGTAACCGTAAGTATCATCGTCGCTGATATAGCCGTCGTCCTCGTAATAATAGTAGTCGTTTGCCTGCCCCAGTACTTCCGGGGCGGCCTGATCCGGCGCAAGCGCCGAAGCTGCCTGCGGCGCGGCGATCAGCACCCCGCAGGCGAGGGCTGCAGCCGCAAGGGGAAGCAGTTTTTTCCGTTTCATGAGCAGATTCCTTTCCGTGCATCGTCCAATAAAAGTGGCGGCACGTTCAATATTCCTGATACTAGGATACACCATGGAAGGATTCTTTTCCAGTTCTTTTCTATATATAATTTGTATTTTGTAACAAATAACAGAAGCAGGTGTCGAAAACCGTCATTCTGACACAGTGTTCCCCTACCGCTCTTCCCCGTTCCCGCTCGTAATGCAGCCAGAGGCTGACGATTTTTATGGTCTGTTCTTCTTCACAGACCTGATACACCAACCAATGCTGTAAGTGTACGTTCTTTGCAATGTCAACTGCGTTTTGCCGCTGATTTTTTCTCTCTTTCTCCCCTCTTTCAACCGGGAACGCTCCCGCAAAAAGTTACAAAGCGGTACGGTTTTGCCGGTAGCTTCTGACCGTTCCCGGGAATTTGCGGGAAGTCCTGTGCGTTTTGCTCTGCTGGCAAATCAATCTGCACAAAAACAGGTCGGGAGCATGTACAGATTGCACGAAACTGTTTTTTCATTCTTGATTTTTTATACGGAATGTGCCATACTATAGCCACTGGAAACGTTCCCGACAACGTTTCCGATAGTTCTTTCAGAGGTGAGGGATTCCGGCAATGGGCAACATGACGATCAAAGATATCGCACGGATCAGCGGCTGTTCCGTCAGCACGATCTCCCGTGTGATCAACGATCGCCCGGATGTCCGGCCGGAGACCAAGGAACGAGTCCTGGAGGTAATGCGGGAAGCAGGCTTTGTGCCCAACACCAACGCACGGCAGCTCAAGATCCAGCAGTCGCGCAGCCTGGTGTTCGTGGTCAAAGGCACCCGCAACATCTTCTTCTCCGACTTTCTTGTGCAGCTGCAGCGGGCCGCCACCCTTTACGGGTACAACGGCATCGTCTCCTATCTGGACGAGAATGCCAACGAGATCGACGCCGCTGAAAAGATCCTGCGCGAGATCAAACCCAAAGGCATGATTTTCCTGGGCGGCAGCGTTGCAAACTTCCAGAAAGGATTTGCCAACATCAGCGTCCCTTCGGTGCTGGCCACCCTCGTGTCGGACGAGCTGGACTTTCCCAACCTGTCCATGGTTGGCGTGGATGACCGGGCAGCCGCCTATCAGGCAGTGTCCTACCTCATCCAGCAGGGCCACCGCAAAATCGCCGTGCTGGGCGGCCCGGCCACGAGCCACCCCAGCATGATGCGCCGTCAGGGTGCGCAGCAAGCCATGGAGGATGCGGGCATTCGCTTCGAGGACAAGCTCTACGGCCTGTCCAACTACGATTTCGAGTCCGCGTATCACGCCATGAATGGGCTTCTAGCCCGCCGGGCTGAGTTCACTGCCCTGTTTGCCATGAGCGATGTGATCGCCTTTGGTGCCATCCGGGCGCTGGTGAGCGCTGGGCTCCGGGTGCCGGAGGATGTTTCGGTCATCGGCTTTGATGGCATTACGATGTCCCGCTACTGTGTGCCTGTGATGACCACCATCGTACAGCCCAGCGAGCAGATCGCTCTGCAGAGCATTGAGCTGCTGGTGCGGCAGATCGAGCACGGCACCCCCGCTCAGACCGTGACGCTGCAGCCGGAGCTGCAGCAGGGTGAGAGCGTAAGGGCCCTCTGAATTTTGTATTCCCTCCGTCGAAGGACGGAGAGTATATAGTTGATCTTTAATTTTAATAAGAAGGAGAACTTATTATGAAAAAGATGATCACTCGTCGTAACTTCCTGAAGGCCGCTGGCGTTTCCGCCGCTGCTCTGGGTCTGGCTGCCTGCGGCGGTTCTTCCAGCAGCACCGCTTCCTCTGCCGCCGGTTCTACCGCTGCTTCCAGCACCGCTGCAAAGGCAGACGGCAAGGTCTACTACCTGAACTTCAAGCCCGAGCAGGATCAGGCTTGGCAGGATCTGGCTAAGGTCTACACCGAGGAGACCGGCGTGCCCGTGACCGTGGTCACCGCTGCTTCCGGCCAGTACGAGACCACCCTGATGAGCGAGATGGAGAAGAGCGAGGCTCCCACCCTGTTCCAGGTGAACGGCCCTGTTGGTCTGGCAAACTGGAAGGATTACTGCTACGACCTGTCCGGCAGCCAGCTGTACGGTGAGCTGACCAGCGATTCCTTCGCACTGAAGGATGGCGACGCCGTTGCCGCGATCGCCTACGTTATCGAGACCTACGGCATCATCTACAACAAGGAGCTGCTGACCGCCGCTGGTTATACCCAGGACGACATCAAGGGCTTTGACGATCTGAAGAAGGTCGCTGACGACATCCAGGCTCGCAAGGCTGAGCTGGGCGTGGACGGTGCCTTTACCTCCGCTGGTATGGATGGTTCTTCTGACTGGCGTTTCAAGACCCACCTGGCCAACCTGCCCATCTACTACGAGTACAAGGCTGACGGCATCGGCTCCACCGACGCCATCAAGGGCACCTATCTGGACAACTACAAGCAGATCTGGGACCTGTACATCACCGACTCCACCTGCGACCCCAAGCTGCTGGCTTCCAAGACCGGCAACGACGCTGTGGCGGAATTCGTGGACAAGAAGGCTGTGTTCTATCAGAACGGCACTTGGGCTTACGGCGATGTTTCCAGCCTGGGTGACGACAACCTGGGTATGCTGCCCATCTACATCGGCGTAGAGGGCGAAGAGAACCAGGGCCTGTGCACCGGTTCCGAGAACTTCTGGTGTGTCAACAACGCCGCTTCTGAGGCCGACATCCAGGCCACCCTGGACTTCCTGTACTGGTGTGTCACCTCCGACAAGGGCACCAGCGCCATGGCCGACGACATGGGCTTCGTGATCCCCTTCAAGGCTGCCAAGGATTCCACCAACCCCCTGATCGGCATTGCAAACCAGTATGTGGCCGACGGCAAGACCAGTGTGGACTGGTGCTTCTCCACCATGCCTTCCGAGGAGTGGAAGAACGGCGTCGGCTCTGCCCTGACTGCATACGCAGCAGGCACCGGCAAGTGGGACGACGTTGTCACCGCATTTGTGGATGGCTGGGCCAAGGAGTACAAGCTGGCCAACGGCTAAGCCTTTGACCGGAGCTTTCCCTAAGAACTGAATCGGGAGGCGGGCGAAGAAGTTCGCCCGCCTCCCTTCTTTTTTGACAACCACTCCATCGCAGGAGGTATATCATGCAAAAAGCCATCAGCAAATATTGGCCGGTGTTTGTACTGCCCACCCTGATCGCGTTCATCATCGGCTTCATCTGGCCCTTCATCTGGGGCACTTACCTGTCTTTCCAGCGGTTCACCACCGTGAGCAAGACCACCTTCGTGGGCATCCAGAACTACATCTCGGTATTCCAGGATTCCACCTTCCTCCATGCCTTTGGCTTTACGGCGGTCTTTACTGTGGTGAGCACCGTGCTCATCAACGTGTGTGCCTTTGCCATTGCACTGGTGCTCACCCGGGGCATCAAGGGCACCAACCTGTTCCGTACCGTGTACTTCATGCCCAACCTGATCGGCGGCATCCTGCTGGGCTACATCTGGCAGATCCTGCTCAACGGTGTGCTGGCCAACCTGCAGAAGCCCCTGCTGGCACTGGATGCCAAGGCCGGTTTTGTCGGTCTGGTCATCCTGATGTGCTGGCAACAGATCGGCTACATGATGATCATCTATGTGGCCGGCCTGCAAAGCGTGCCCGGCGACCTGATCGAGGCCGCTAAGATCGACGGTGCCAACGACCGCGAGATCCTGTTCAAGATCAAGATCCCCATGGTCATGCCCAGTGTGACCATCTGCACCTTCCTCACCCTGACCAACAGCTTCAAGCTGTTTGACCAGAACGTGGCCCTGACCGCCGGTGAACCCGCCAACGCCAGTGAAATGCTGGCCCTGAACATCTACAACACCTTCTACGGCCGCTCCGGTGCCCAGTGGAAGGGCATTGGTCAGGCAAAGGCTGTGGTGTTCTTCCTGATCGTGGTGGTCATCTCGCTCATCCAGCTCCACTTTACCCGCTCCAAGGAGGTGCAGCAGTAATGCCTAAACAGAAAAAGATGTGGGATAACATCCTCACCGTCATCATGAGTGTGCTGTGCCTGCTGTGGATCTACCCCATCGTGCTGATCCTGCTGAACAGCCTGAAAAAAGAAGGCACCTTTACCACCTCCACGGTGTTCCGGCTGCCCACGAAAGAGACCTTTGCGGGCCTGTCCAACTACGTTTACGGCGTGACCAAGATGGGCTTTCTGTCCAGCCTGGGTTACAGCCTTCTGATCACCATTACCAGTGTGTTCCTGATCCTGCTGTGCTGCTCCATGACCGGCTGGTACCTGACCCGTGTGAACAACAAACTCAGCAAGTTCATGAACCTGCTCATCGTGTTCTCCATGGTCGTGCCCTTCCAGATGGTCATGTTCACCCTGTCTAAGACTGCAGACCAGCTCAAGCTGAACACCCCGTGGAACATCTGCATCATCTACCTGGGCTTTGGTGCCGGTCTGGCCGTGTTCATGTTCACCGGCTTCATGAAGAGCGTGCCCATGGAGATCGAGGAAGCCGCCATGATCGACGGCTGCAACCCCATCCAGATCTTTTTCAAGATCGTGTTCCCCATCCTCAAGCCCACCATGATCTCCACCGCCATTCTGGAAACCATGTGGGTGTGGAACGACTACCTGCTGCCCACCCTGGTTCTGGACATCAAGAAGTACCGCACCATCCCCATGGCCATCCAATACTTCCGCGGTGGCTATGGTCGTGTGGAGCTGGCCCCCATGATGGCCTGCATCATCATTGCCATCATCCCCATCATCATCCTGTATATGACCTGCCAGAAGTACATCATCGAGGGCGTTGTGGCAGGTGCTGTCAAGGGCTAAGGAGGTGCGCACCATGCGTGCAAGCGGCATTCTGATGCCCGTGTTCAGCCTGCCGGGGCCCTTTGGCATCGGCACGCTGGGCAAAGAGGCCTTCGCATTTGTCGATTTCCTCGCCGAGGCAAAACAGACCTACTGGCAGATTTTGCCCATCGGCCCCACCGGCTACGGTGACAGCCCTTACCAGAGCTTTTCCGCCTTTGCCGGCAACCCCTACTTCATTGACTACCTCCTGCTGGCCGACGTCGGTCTGCTGACGGCCGATGAAGTTCCCGCCGTACGGCCTGTAGGCCCCATCGACTACGGCGCACTGTACAACGAGCGGCCTGTGATCCTGAAAAAGGCAGCCGACCGCCTGCTGGCAGCCCCCTCCCCCGCCTATGAAGCCTTCTGCGAGGCGCAGAGCTTCTGGCTGGAGGATTACGCCCTGTTCATGGCTGTCAAGGCCGAACAGGGGCAAGCAGGCCTTGCCGACTGGCCGGACGACCTGCGCTGCCGCAAACCGGAAGCCATCGCTGCCGCAAAACAGCGTCTCGCCGGTGCGGTGGATTACTACAAGGCGGTGCAATTCTTCTTCTACACCCAGTGGAACGCCCTGAAGGCTTACGCCAACGGCAAGGGCGTCCGTCTGGTGGGCGATATTCCCATCTATGTCAGCCCGGATTCCAGTGACCTGTGGACCCACCCGGAGCTGTTCCAGACCGACGGAGAAATGCATCTGACCCAGGTGGCCGGATGCCCGCCGGACGCCTTTGCAGCAGACGGCCAGCTGTGGGGCAACCCCCTGTATGACTGGCCCACGCACAAAGCCACCGGCTTTGCCTGGTGGAAACGCCGGATGCAGCACGCCACCTCCATTTACGATGTGGTGCGCATCGACCATTTCCGCGGTTTTGAGAGCTACTACTCCATCCCCGCCGGAAACAAGACCGCAGCGGGCGGCCACTGGGAAAAGGGCCCGGACCGTGATTTTATCCACGCCATGCACGAAGCTTTGGGCGAAGGCGGCATCATTGCCGAGGATCTGGGCTACCTGACCCCGGAGGTCAAGGCCATGCTGGCAGAGAGCGGCTACCCCGGCATGAAGATCATGCAGTTTGCCTTTGACAGCCGGGAGTCCGGCAATTACCTGCCTCATACCTACCCCCGCAACAGCGTGGTGTACACCGGCACCCATGACAACGTGACCACCGAAGGCTGGCGCACCAATGCCAGCCCGGAAGATGTGGCCTATGCCTGCCGCTACCTGCGCTGCAAGCCGGAGGATCTGACCGAGTCCATGATCTGCGCCTGCCTTGCCAGTGTGTCGGACATGGCGATCATTCCGCTGGCCGACTGGCTGCATCTGGGCAGTGAGGCCCGCATCAACACCCCCAGCACCCAGGGTGCCAACTGGCAGTGGCGGCTCGGCAGCCCTATGCCCGGCAGCCTTGCAGCACACATCGCACAGCTGACTGCACTGTACGAGCGCACCCCCTGCGGCGAATAAGTGTTTTTCCCCTTTTGGCATCCGCAGCTTCCGGCTGCGGGTGCCTTTTTTTGCGTTTTTGCGGAACATTTTTTCAGCGGCCGAAAGCGCCGCATTCACACTGTTTCCATCGTCTGTTCGCAGTTATTCTCTCGTCCGTTCACAGTTTGTTCACAAATGTATCATCTTTTTTTTCGCCGCATCCCTTGTTATTTTTATACAGATATGCTACAATTTAGATAACATATCGTCTGCCTTTGGGCGGATTTCACGAGTGAAAGGAGCCTTTCCATTATGGATCATACATATCAGAGCACCATGCTGATGCCCGCCTCCTATGCGGTTCTCTCGGAAGAAGAAATGACCTACCTCGACGGCGGTGCCGACTACAGCTTCAACGTCGGTGACTACACCGTTACCTTACACCCGGAAGTTTTGGTCACCTATGCCATGAATGTGGTGGTGAACGGCGTTTATATGCTGAGCCAGGGTTCCTTCCAGTACTTTATTAATACCTTCAAAGAGGGTCTGTCCGACGGCCTGAGCCTGACCGGTGTGGTCAAACACAATTGGAACCGTATGAATACCTGGAGCCGCGTTGCCACCGTCGGCATGGCAGGACTGGCCGGTTACTACGCTTATGCACAGGTGCGCAGCATGTACCTGTCGCTGAAGAACCTGTTCGGCTCTATGTTTGGCACTACCACGAATACCGACACACAGGATCCTTCCGTGGCCGCAGGTCTGGCCGCCTGAGTGTTTCGGGTTTCTGCCTGAAAGGAGTGTTCGTTCATGAAAAAGCTCCAACTGCCTTCGTCGTATGCTGTGCTTTCGGAGGAAGAACAGCGGACCGTTTCGGGCGGCGGCGAACTCAAGGATTCTCTGGACGATTTTTTTGGCAGCCTGCACCTGTATGATTTCACGATGGGCGGAGGACTTATTTCCTTCTCCATCACCTTTGTGCCCATGCTGCTGTTCACGGCTGTCAAAAACACAGTAAGTTTTGCTTACCGCATCTACAACAAGCTGCTGGCATCCTCCATTTTCCGGCTGGGCACCTCGACCTCAGAAACGGTCCAGCATCTTGCAGCCCAGCAGGAGACCAATTCCTTCCCGCTGCGCTGAGTCCATTTGAATCAAAAATTGAAAAGGGTCTGCTGCAAATTTGCAGCAGACCCTTTTTTGTTGCTTCTGCAGTTACAGCACTTGTCTTGCGCCCTGTTCCCGCAGCCGGAGCACATAGCAGCTGCCCGGGCCGAACACCCGCTCCATGGCGGTATGGTAGCGCTGCAGCAACGTTTCTGGCACATAGGCCTGAATGGTGCCCGCAAAGCCGCCGCCCTGCATCCGCCATGCGCCGTTGCTGCCCTGCAGGATGCTCTGGCTCAACGCAAGCGCCACCGACAGCCCCTGATGCCGGACATCCGTGGCGCAGTAGACATTCTGGCACAGTGCAAAGGAGGCGCGCCCGCTTTCCAGCACCAGCGCGGCAAAATCGGCAAAGCGTTTTTCCAGCAAAGCCCGGCGCTGGGCCAGCGTGCGGGCATTTTCTTCGTAATAGTGGATGGCGCGCAGCACCGCGCGGTCACCGCAGGCGGTACGCAACCGGGGCAGTGCTGCCCAAAAATCGGTTTCCGGCACCTGACCCAACACCTTGCCGCCCAGGCAGGCCGCCACAGCCTCCATCTCCTGCCGGATGGCCGCGAACTCCCCGGTCAGCTCGCTGTGGCTGCCCCGGGTGTCGGTCACGCACAGGGTCATGCCGGGCGGCAGCAGGCCGTCTGCGTGGATCTTTTCCACCTGCGGGGCGGCCGGGTCTGCGAAGTCGGCAAAAATGACGCCGCCCACCGCGCTGGCCAGCTGGTCCAGCTGACCGCTGGGTTTGCCAAAGTAAGTATTCTCCGCATACTGGCAGATGCCGGCCAGTGCCCGGGCATCCAGCCCACAGGCGTACTCCCCGTTCCAGATGCAGGCCATGCCCATCTCAAAGGCCGCAGAGCTGGAAAGGCCGCTGCCCCGCAGCACGTCGCTGGCCGTGTAAGCATCAAAGCCGCCAATAGCCTTTCCCGCCGTACGGAAGCCCTCGGCAATGCCCCGGATCAGGCTGGCCGAGTGGGTGCTCTCCCCTTCCTGCGGCTCTGCCGTGGCCAGGTCGATCACATCCAGCTTGTTGAACCCGCGGGACTTGACCCGCACATAGCCGTCCGTGTTCCGGGCCGCTACCGCCACCAGATCCAGCGTGACCGCCGCCGCCAGCCCGTAGCCATGCTGGTGGTCGGTGTGGTTGCCGCCCAGCTCCGCACGCCCCGGGGCCGAGTACACCTGCACCTGCCGCCCCGGGCCGAAATACAGCTCGAACTGCTCCAGCGCCGCGCAGTACCGCGCCCGCTGCCGGGCCAGTTCCTGCGGGGCGGTGCCGTAAAGCGCGGCAAGGGGCCCGTCCCACCTCCCTGCCGCGATCTGTTCCCTGAGTTGTGCGCTGGTTGCCATCCGCGATCCCTCCCTGAAACATTCAAACAGTGTTTGTAGGTTTGTTAGGTCTATTGTAATGCATCCTTTCTGTTTTTTCAATTTCTATCGAAGAAAAAGCGCGAAATTTGGCGTCCGGCTCAAAGAATAAGATGTACTTTTGTTGAATTTGCAGGCGGTTCTGTGGTATACTGGTCAAAAGACGTGACAACGAGGGAGGTCAAGCCGCCATGGCAGACGTTTACAAGCAATCCTTCAAACAGAACTACACGAACAACATCGAACTTTCCATCTTCAACTGCGGCATTGAGCGCTGCGCCCCGTCCAAGACCTGGGGTCCTGGCATCCGTGACCATTACCTGATCCACCTGGTGCTCTCGGGCAAGGGCGAATTCGAGGTAGGCGGCCGAACCTGGCAAGTCAGCACCGGAGATCTGTTCTTTGCGCGCCCCAGCCAGCTCATCCGCTACACCGCCGATGAGCAGTACCCCTGGGAGTACAGTTGGGTGGGCTTCAACGGTGCCTGCGCCCACAAGCTGGCAGCCCAGCTGCCCTTTACCGACGACGCCCCCGTACACCACACCAGCGACCCGGACGGCATGCGCGCCGCCCTGGCTAACATCTACTCCTCCCGCGGGCTGCAGCCCCAGGACGAGGCCGCCATGGTGGGGTACCTTTATTTGTTCATTGCCGCTCTGATGAAGGAAACCATCGCCGGCAAGCCGCACTCCACCTCGTCCTCCAGCCAGTATGTGCTCAACGCCATCAAATACATCCAGTTCAACTACTCCCACGACATCTCCATTGACGATGTCGCCAAGAGCGTGGGCGTTTCCCGCAGCCACCTGTACCGGGTGTTCATGCTCAATGTGGGCAAAAGCCCCATCGACTACCTCACCGAATACCGCATCAACGAAGCCTGCAAGCTGCTGCGTGCCGGTCACCTTTCCATTGCAGAGGTGGCCGTGTCCGTAGGCTTCTTCGACCAGTTCTATTTTTCGCGGGTGTTCAAGCGCGCCAAGGGCGTGCCGCCCAGCAAGTATTTTGCCACCCAGGCAGATGCTGCCCCCGCCGAACCGCAGCCGTGACCCGGCGCATTTCCACTACCAAAGGAGACTATGACCCATGCCCTTACAGAAGAACCAGATCCTGACCCTGCGCATCGAGCGGCTTTCCAGCGACGGCAACGGTGTGGCCCACAGCCCGGACGGCGAGACCGTTTTTGTGCCGGGTGCCGCCCCCGGTGACGAAGCCGATGTGCGCATCGTAAAGGACTGCAAGCGCTACGCCTTTGGCATTCTGGACCATCTGCGCACCCCCTCGCCGGACCGCATTCCGGTGGACTGTGCCGTGGCGGGACCCTGCGGCGGCTGCAGCCTGCGGCATCTGGATTACACCGCCGAGCTGCGTGCCAAGCAGGAGAATGTGACCGATGCCTTCCGCCGCATCGGTGGGCTGGACGTGCCGGTGCTTGACATCTGCCCCTCCCCGGAGGCAGACCGCTACCGCAACAAGGTCCAGTTCCCGGTAGGGCTGGACAAGAACGGTAACCCCTGCATCGGCTTCTACGCCGGGCGCACTCACCGCATCGTGCCCTGCCCGGACTGCAAATTGCAGCCCGGCGTGCTCAACGACATCGGCAATGCACTGTGCAGGTTCTTTGCCGAAAACGGCATCCAGCCTTACAACGAAGAGACCGGCCGGGGCTTGGTGCGGCACATCTTCCTGCGGCGGGGCGCGCACAGCGGACAGATCATGGTGTGTCTGGTGTGCACCCGCCCGAACTTCCCCCACGCCGATGCGCTGTGCACCCGTCTGCGGGAGCAGTTTGCGGACATTGCCACCATCCTGCTCAATGTCAACAGCAAAAACACCAACGTGATCCTGGGCACCGAGACCCACACCCTGTACGGGCCGGGCTACATCGAAGATACGCTCTGCGGGGTTCCGGTGCAGCTGGGGCCGCTGTCGTTCTACCAGGTGAACACGCTGGCCGCCGAGCGGCTGTACGGCATTGCCGCACAGTACGCCCAGCTGACCCCGGATGACCTGTTGCTGGACCTCTACTGCGGCATGGGTACCATCGGCTTGTCCATGGTGGGACGGTGCCGGGAGCTGGTGGGCGTGGAGATCGTGCCCGAAGCCATTGAGAGCGCCAAGGCCAATGCCGCCCGCATGGGGGATGCTGTGGCCGCAAAGAGCTGCTTCTTCTGTGCCGACGCCGGGCAGGCGGCCACCCGGCTGGCCGCCGAGGGCCTGCACCCGGACGTGGTGATGCTGGACCCGCCCCGCAAGGGCTGCGACGAGGCCACCCTCTCCGCCGTGGTGCGCATGGCTCCCCGCCGGGTGGTCTACGTCAGCTGCAACCCCGCCACCGCCGCCCGCGATGCCGCCTGGCTGGAGCAGAATGGCTACCACACCGAGCAGGTGCAGCCCGTGGATCTGTTCCCCAGGACGAAGCATGTGGAGGCTTGCGTTTGTTATACACGGGTAGACCCGTAACCGCTCCATGTTTTCGTGACGCCGCGAAAACATTCCGATTTTGGCGACGTCAACAAAATCGCGTTATCCGCGCATTTTGCGAAAAGTCAGCGAAAACCGCGCGTAAATTCAGCGATTCCGCAAATTAAGCGAAAAGGCCACCCAGCATGGGCGGCCTTTATTTATTCCGATTCCCCAGGAGCAAAGCTCCAATGAATGTCTATGTTTTCACCATCAAGATCAATCCGGTGTATCAAGCTATGAACCAACTCTCGTTTTTCATCCAGGGAGCCGTTGTCCAGGATTTCCGCAGCACCAACCAGCGTCCCCCTGGCGGCTTCCAGACGTTCCGCCGGGTCGTCTTCCGCCAATTCCCGAAGCGCCGTATCTATGCCCTCGACTTCATCCTGTAAGGATTTCAGGCGATCCGCCACCGCAGCAGCGGGCAAGGTTCCCATTTGGCACAGGTCAAGCAGCCGGTCAATTTGGCCCTTCGCTTCTGCCCGGCGGGCATTCAGCAGCGCCCGACGCTCAGAAGGCGGCGCCTCCTGATTTCCACCGGCAGCACGTTCCAGCGCCTCCGGGTCAAAGATCAGCTGCCGGACTTGATCCAGAATGATTTTGTCCAGCTTCGCCACCGGCCACCGATCATTTTTACAATTCGGGTCCCGTATCATTCTCTTGGCGGATTTTGCCCTGGAATAGCAAACATAATAGGGCCAGTATTTCCGATTCTCGCCCTTGCCGGAGTAATTGCCGCTGGCGAAGTACCGAGCGCCGCAGCGCCCGCACCAGAGGATGCCTCCCAAAAGATGGGTGCTATGAAACGGCGAATTTCGTTCCAGGCCGTCCGAACAATCCCTCTTCCATTGGCTGGAGGCCAGGCGGGCCGCAGCAGCATTGAAGGTTTCTTCGTCGATGATCGGCTCATGCTTCCCGTCATAAATCTTTTTGGCCCAATTTATCTTCCCGATATAGAGAGGATTTTTCAGCACATCCCGGATTGTGGTATCATTCCCCCAATCACCGCTTTTTGTGGTGTACCGGGCCGTCATGTATTTCCGAATGCGATTCACCGGCCAGCCTTGCAGGTACAGAGAAAACACCTCCCGCACCTGCATTGCTTCATATTCATTTACAACCAAACCCTCGCCGCCCTCGGCAATGGTTTTATAATCGTACCCAATGGGCGCAAAACCGCCGCCATGGAAAAGGCCGGCCTTTGCACGGCCCACACGACCGACGGCCATTCTTTCCCGGATCTGTTCACGTTCCAGCTGGGCAAATACGGACAATATGCCAATCATGGCCCGTCCGAAGGCCGTAGAGGTATCAAAGTTTTCATTCATCGACACGAAGGCGCAGCCATTTTTCAGAAACACGTCCTCGATCAGATACAGGGTATCTTTCTGAGAGCGGGAAAGTCGATCCAGTTTCCAGACCAGAACAGCCTCGCATTTTTTCTCTTGAACAAGCTGGATCACGCGCTGGATTCCGGGCCGCTCCAATTTCGCGCCAGAGAAGCCAGGGTCCGTGATCACATCTTCAACAATCCAGTCCTTCGCCATGCAGTACGCCCGGAGGCGTTCCTGCTGCTCACCGACAGAATAGCCCTTTTCCGCCTGTTCGCGGGTAGACACCCGAACATAGCAGATCACACGCATAAAGGATAAAAACCCCCTTTTCAAACTGGGGCCTGCGTGTTACAATAAAGGCAGTTGCTTTCCATGTCAACTGCCCGTGTACGGCCCGCCCCTGTTCCAGCAGGATGCAGCCAAGCGACCTCTTCCAGGATGTCGCCCCCCTTGTAACACGCGGCCAAAGCGCTGACCCTTTCCAGAGGGTCGGCGCTTTTTTATTTATTCATCGTCGTCCAGATCGGCGCCGGAAATATCGCGCAGAACGGACTGGCCGGAATAGCGCTTTGCATTTTTGACCAGCTTCACGCCAAGCCAAAAGAAGAAGGCTGCAAAAAACAAGGACGGCCACCACAGAAGCGCCAAAATTAGAAGCATAGCAGCCAGAACCACAGACAGAACGCCCATGAACCTGAACCAGATGGGTGGCGTTCTGGTGGATGGATCAAGCGGCAGCTCCGCCGGTTCCTTCTTTTTGGATTCCGTAACATAGCTGATTCCGGTGCCCGGAACGGAAACCGTGGTCCGCGTTTTTCCGTTTGCCATTTTTCCGACGCGAACGCCCTTCACGCCGATGCTGGTAGACACACCGGACTTGCTGACCGTCATTCGGACCGGGCCAGCCTTAAAAGTTTTTCGTGCCCTGATTCCCATAATATGCCTCCTTTGTGTTACCACCAAAGCCACGTCCCAGACCGGGACGTGGCTTTTTTCATTTTAACCTGTGTCTTCGTGCGTACTCAAAACTGCGGCATTCGGGGTGCCGGATGCAGTACCAAAGCTCTTTTCATACGCGGCTTCAGCAGCCGTGACGCCGGAGCTTGCAGCTTCTTCTGCGCCTCCGGATTGCGCAGAAGAACCAATGATTTTTTGCATCACATCCCAGAACGCCAGCCTCTGAGCCTTCGACAGCCTGCAATAATTTTCGACCATGTCCCGTTCCAGCGGGGTCAGATCGTATTGCTCGGCCAGGGCGTCCACCGCATCCTGACTATTCGGCTGGAACATTTCACCGGTTCCATTCAGCAGCCAGTCACGTCGGACATTGAACTTTTCGCAAATCAAAATGATATTTGCTTCCGTGAGATTCACGGCGCCGGATTCAATCCTGCTGACAGCAGCTTTCTTGATTCCAAGCTTTGCGCCGAAAGATTCCTGATTTAGCCCCAGCGCCGTGCGAATCTCTTTAATGCGTTCATTCAAACCATTCACCTCCTTTCCTTGTGGCCTGATTATAGCACAAATAGTTTACTAATTCAACCAATTTCGTTATTTTCTGCTTGACAAAGTTTCTTTATCACACTATACTGGTACACACAAGAAACCTATGCAGGTGACTTGATAAACCACATGGAGGTGAACCAGTAACATGAAGAACAACACCACTCAGAAGGGAGCCAGCGCCCCCAGCGCTGCGGAAATCGCGGCGGTCGTTGCAGCATTCAAGAGCGCTACCCGCGAGGAACAGCTGGTTCTGAACGGCGTAATGCTGGGCATGGCTACCCAGCGCAGCATTACCGAAAGAGCCGGCTGACAGGAGGGTTCCCGGATGAAGATTACCAATCACTTCACGGACGGAACCACGCGGACCACAACCGCAGGCGTCCGGGTGCCGTATACCGCCGAAACGGCCATGGCATACCGGATCCTGGCAGCCGCCCAGACGGCAGACCGGCAGCAGGAGCAAAAGAACCCCTGACCCGGCACACAACACGAAGCAGGAGGAAACGAAGATGGAAGGATTTTTGATTCAGCTCGGCTACACCGCAGGACAAGCCGCGGTCCGGGCGCCGCTCTATGCGGGCCTGTTGATTGCAGAAACTGCAATTTTGGTGGGCGGCCTGCTCTATGAGCTTGACCGGCTCGGAGTATTTGACGGCCTGGGCGCATGGATCGGCTCCACCCTCCACACCCTCTTGACCTATACCACGGAAAGGAAGTGAGGCCGCAGCATCTGCCCGCCCGTACACACACCAAAGCCAAAGGAGGCACACGACATGGAACAGACCAAAGCAAGCAGTCTTATTGATATGGCAAACGGCGCCATTAAGGAACGGCTTGATTACGAGATGGGCCGCGTGATCAACAACATCAGCGACCCGAACACCAAGGCCACCGCCAAGCGCACCATTACGGTGAAGATTACCCTGGAGCCTGACGAAGAGCGTCAGCACGTCGAGGTGAGCGCCACCGCATCCAGCACCCTGGCAGCCCTCCACCCGGTCAAGACCGCCCTGGCAGTCGGCCAGGAAGGCGGGCACACCGTAGCCGTGGAACTTACCCCGCAGATTCCCGGCCAGTTCGACACCTACGGTGGCGAGGCCCCGGAGCGCAAGGTTCTCAAATTTGCCGACATTCACACAGCATAAAGAAAGGACTACAAAATGGAGATCAAGAACAGCTTCCTCGCGGACGCAATCAACACCCTCGCCGAACTGGGCAAGAAGGCCGCAGAGCCTACCTTCCACGAAGTCAATGGTCGCACCTTCCTGGTGACCGGCAGCGACTACACGGAAGTTGAGCCGATGGAGCTTCCGAAGCCCGAAAAGGTGGTCACCCGCAGCCTGGACGCCCTGGTGGCGCTCATCAAGACCGAAGCCGCCAGCCAGTTCACAGATTTGCCTCTCTACATTTCCTGCGGCAACTTCAACGCGGTAGACGTATTCACCAAGCCGAACCCCGAAGATGACCTGCACCGTTGGCAGCCGTATTACGCCCTGGCTACTGATCTCCCGACGCTGGTGGAGGATGTACGCTGGACCTTTGATGAAGCCATGATTAAGCTGCGTTCCGCATTCCAGCGCCCGCTCGGCATTCCTGGCGAAACCAACGATGTGGATTACATCATCGACCTGCTTTCCCACATGAGCGTGGATCAGAGCATCAAGAGCGACGACAACGGCGTGACCCAGACCGTACAGGTGCGCAAGGGTATCAGTTTTGTGCAGAACCAGGCTGTGCGCCCCATCGTAACCCTGGCGCCTTACCGCACCTTCCAGGAAGTCCAGCAGCCCGCAAGTGAGTTCGTGTTCCGGGTCTACGAAGATCGGAGCATCAGCCTGACCGCAGCCGATGGCGGCATGTGGAAGCTGGCCGCACGGGATGCCGCCAAGCGCTACCTGACCGACGCCCTGGCGGATGAAATCGAAAAGGGCCTGGTCATTGTGACCCTGTAAACAATTTTGGAAGCCGCAGCCTGTGGTGTAGCACAGAGCCGACGCGGAGGGCGGGAACGGGGACTTTAAGAGAAAGGAGGAAAGGCTTTGAAAATCGCATTGCAGCACGGCCAGGTGATCCTGGCCGAAATCGAACCCCTCCGGCATGAGCAGCTCAAACGAATTGGACTGCTCCGCTGGAACAAAACCACGCGCACCATGACCGGCACAATCAGCCTGGACTTGCTCAACGCACTGTCCCGCATTTTTACCCTGCCGCCTTTTGTAGAGGCGGAACGGCAGCACCTTCTGAATATTGCCGGACAGGTGGAACAGCAGCGGGAAGCACCGGAGCCGGTGGCGCTGGTAAAGTACCCAGTGAAAGCCCAGATGTTCAAACACCAGGTCAGAGGCGCCAACATGGCGCTGCTGCAGCTCACTTCCGGCAGCCCGGAGCAAGGGAAAGGGTTTGCCTTTTTATTTGAAATGGGCTGCGGCAAAACGCTTACCGCTATTGCGACCATGGGCGCACTTTACCAGATGCACAAAGTTGACCGGGTGCTGGTCGTAGCACCAAGCAGCGTTTGCAGTGTATGGCCCCACGACTTGCAGCAATTCGCCGCCTTTCCGTATCATTGCGAAACCCTACTGGGCGAGAAGAAGAAGCGCCTCGAAGCATTGGACGCTTTGGAGGTCTGGCCATTCGCGCAGCTCAAAATTGCCGTGATCAACTACGAGAGCACTCACCGGGACGGGATCTTTGAAGCCCTCCAGGAATACGACCCAGATCTGATTATTTGCGACGAAAGCCAGCGCATCAAGAACCACACCGCAGCCCAAAGCAAAGCGCTTCACAAGCTGGGCGACAAGGCGCAGTATAAGCTGGCCCTGAGCGGGACGCCGGTGCAGAACAACGCGGTGGATTTGTACAGTCAATACAGATTCCTTGACCCGGCTGTATTCGGTTCCAATTTCTACGCATTCCGCAACCGCTATTGCCTTATGGGTGGATACGGACAGCATCAGATTGTGGGCTATCGGAACATGGACCAGCTGGTGCAGCGCGAACACTCCATAGCGTACCGCGTAACAAAAGCAGAATGCCTGGATCTTCCGCCGCAGACCTTCATAAACCGGTACGTCAAGTTCAGCCTGGCGGACCGCAAGTTGTACGAACAGCTGCGCCGGTCGAGCTTTGCAGAGCTGGACAGCGGTGACAGTATCACGGCGACCACCGTTCTGACCAAAATGCTGCGGCTTATGCAGCTGACCGGCGGCTTCACTCAGACTGACGACGGCACCCGGCCCCAACAGGTCAACACGGCCAAGCTGGACGCCTTGGAGGATATTCTGGACGACTATGTGCTGGAAACCGGTTCCAAGCTGGTGATTTTTGCCAGATTCCGCGCAGAAATTGCAGCCATCGAAAACGCCCTCCGAAAGAAAGGTATTCCCTACGGTTCCATTTATGGCGACGTTCCTCAGGCGGAACGCGGGAAGATCGTTGACGACTTCCAGCAGAACCCTGAAACCAAAGTATTTGTGGCCCAGATTCAGACCGCCGGGTTAGGTATCACACTTCACGCGGCCAGTATGGCTGTTTTTTACAGCATAGATTACAATTACGCGAACTATGCGCAAGCCCTGGCCCGCATTCACCGCATTGGACAGCATAACCCGGTGACGTACATTCATCTTCTGGTTGAAGATAGTATAGACGACAAGGTGCTGGCGGCCCTGGAAAACAAAGAAGATATTGCAAAATCCATTGTGGACAGCTGGCGCACCTACTTCTAAAAGAAAGTGAGGATTTCACCATGACGATTCCCGAACAGGTGGACGCATACCGCGCCCTGTTGGATGAAAAAGACCGCCTTGCAGATGAAACCAAGGCAAACAATAAGGCCATTGAGGCCGCCCGCGAACAGCTGGCCTCCGCCATGATCGAGGAAGAAACGCCTCAGATCAGCCGGAATGGCTACTCCTACACCCTGACGCCTAAGACCAAATACAGCAAGGCCGCAGGCAAGGACGCTGAGCTGATGGACGCCCTCCGGGCAAACGGCCTGGGTGACCTGATCAAAGAAACGGTCAACGCCCAGAGCCTGCAAGGCGCCATGAGCAACCTGGCCGAAGAGAACGACGACGAGCTGCCGGAGGATTTCGAGGGCCTCGTGAACGTGTATAGTTTCAACGACGTGACCCGGAGGAAAAGCCGGATCAAGTAAAAGGAGGATAAACCATGTCGAACGATAAAGCATTGACCACGGTGCAGGATTTCGCACTCACCCCCATCAACAGCGACGTGACCGAACTGATCAAGGAAGAACTGGACGGCCTCGGACAGATTCCCTTCGACACTATCAAGGTGCCCAGCGGCGGCGGCCTGGCATTCGAGCTGCCCGGCGACGACCCGGACAACCCGGAAACCACCCAGACCCTGACCGGCGTGATCGTACACCACCACGCCGTGAACAGCTACTGGCCCGGCGAGTACGACGGCAGCAACACTCTCCCGGATTGCAGCAGCGCAGACGGCAAGCAGGGCCTGGACATCAAGACCGGCGAACTTCGTGACTGCTCCACCTGCCCCTTCAACCAGTTCGGCAGCAGCAGCAAGGGCAACGGCAAAGCCTGCAAGAATGGTCACCGAATTTATCTGCTGCGCAGCGGCGAGGTGCTGCCGGTCCTGATTTCCCTGCCCCCTACGAGCCTGCGGGCCTTCAAGGACTACATTGCAAAGCGCCTGGTTCTCAAAGGCAAGCGCACCAGCAGCGTACTGACCACCATCAAGCTCAAGCGCGAGAAGAGCGCGGACGGCATTGCATACAGCAGCTGCGTGTTCACCAAAGCGGGCGACCTGACCACGGCACAGATCGAGCAGGTAAAGCCAACGGTGGACTGGATCAAGAGCGTTGCCTCCACGGTTCCCGTGGTGGAGCAGCAGCCCGAAGAGGCTCCCACCAATGCAGACGCGGAAGGCTTTGTGGAAGTAAGCAAAGACGTGCCGTTCTGATCGGCGCCTCCGAATGACCCGTGCGGGCTGCAGGACGAACAGCCTGCAGCCCGCATATTTTTATTTTGGAGGATGCACCAGTGGACAAAGTAAACATTGACGAGTTGGTGAACTACAAAGAAGAATACACCAAGTTCGTCCAGAAACCAGAATTCAAGCACGACCGCATGGTGAGCCTTTGCCCATTTCACGACGACCGGAAGCCCAGCTTCTCGGTGGATCTGAAAACCGGCAAATTTGTATGCTTTGCCTGCGGCAAGGCGGGCAATTACGTCAGCTTCCGGGCTGAATTGGATGGGACCTCCAACGCCGACGCCTACAAGAAAATTCTTCGGGAGCATGGCGTGGACGAAACTAAAAAGGAACCGGCGAAGCCCAAAAGCTACACCGTTGAGGACTACGCAGCTGAAAAGAAGCTCCCGGCGGAATGGCTCCACATGGTATGCAGCCTGGAAAGCAAACAGGAGCAAGACGGCACCCCTTACGTCAAAATCCCGTATTTCAACATCGAAAGCAAAGTTCAGGTCACCCGCAAGCGCATAGGAAACCACAGCTTCAAGTGGGGTTATGGATCAGCCGGAAAGATGATTCCATACGGCCTCTGGCGTAAAGAAGGCATGGAGGTGGCCGGGTACACGATTCTGGTCGAGGGCGAGAGCGATTCACAAACGCTCTGGTTCCTTGGCTACCCGGCGCTCGGCATTCCCGGTGCAAGCACATTCAAGCCGGAGTGGGTAGAGGATCTCAAAAGCATCGAAACCCTCTACATTCACAAGGAGCCGGACCGAGGCGGACAAACCTTTTTCGAGAAGGTGACCGAAGCCCTGAAAAACGCCGGGTATAAAGGCGAGGTGAAAACATTTTCCTGCGCGGATGCAGGAGAGAAAGACCCCTCTGCCCTATATATCAAACTGGGCAAGGATGCCGCCCAGGACAAGCTCGACGAGCTGCTGGAAAATGCGAAGGTCGTAGACCTTGACCATTTGGCCGACGATGTTCCCGCCGCCATCGAGGGCGCACCGAAGAACCTGCGGCAGCCTCCCGGCTGGCAGTATGGCGAATTTGGTATAAGCCGCATTGACGAAAAGACCGACCAGCTCGTCTGCGTATGCAGAACGCCGATCATCCTGACCAAGCGCCTCAAACGTACCGACACCGGCGAAGAGAAGATAGAGGTCGCCTGGAAACGTGACGGAGAGTGGCACGACGCTATTTTCCCCCGCTCTATGATATTCCAGAGCCGCAGCATCACCGCCCTGGCGGACAAGGGCTGCACCGTAACCAGCGAAAACGCCAAACAAGTAGTGCGATTTCTGGGTGCATTGGAGCAAGAGAACATAGACGCCCTCGGCCTGCAGGAAAGCACCTCCACCTTTGGCTGGCAGAGCCGCCACCGGTTTCTGCCCGGCCACGCCCCGGATATGGTGCTGGACATCGAACCGAGCATGACCCGCTGGGCCACGGCGTACCTCAAGAATGGAACCCTGGACGCGTGGCGGGAAACCATGACCCAGCACCGGAACCGCTACCGCTTCCGATTTATCCTGGCTTCCAGCTTTGCAGCCCCCCTGCTGGCGATCATCAAACAGCGAATTTTCTTCGTGTACAACTGGGGCGGCAGCCGAGGCGGTAAAACCGCAGCATTGAAAGCGGCCCTTTCCGCCTGGGGCGATCCCGAAAGGCTTATGGCAAATTTCAACGCCACGCAGGTGGCGCTGGAACGAATGGCTGGGTTTTACTGCGACCTCCCGCTCGGCATAGACGAGCGCCAGCTTGCAGGCAACAAGCAGGAAGGGCTGGAAAAGATCGTATATATGCTGGCCAACGGCACCGGCAGGAGCCGTGGCAGTAAGGACGGCGGCCTGCAGGAGCTGCGCACCTGGCGCAGCGTAATTCTGGCCACTGGCGAAGAACCCATAGGCAAGGCGAACAGCCAGACCGGCGTCAGCACCCGCGTTTTGGAGGTGGTCGGCGCCCCCTTTGAGGATGAAGCAAGCGCCAGCGATATGCACCAGCAGGCGGCACTGAACTGCGGCTGGGCAGGCCCGGAATTTATCCAGTATATCCTCGACTATGGCGACCAGGCCATAATTGACGAATACGCCGAAGTTCTGGCCCGGATACGGGATCTCATGGGAACGCACAACGGCAGCCACACCGCAGCCGTGGCAACGGTGGTTCTGGCGGATCAAATGCTTTCCCGCTGCATCTTCGGGGAGGACGCAGAAACCGCCAGGATGGAAGCGCAGCACATGGCAGTCTGCATCACGGCAGACCTGGCCGAACAGGAACAGCCCGACGTGAACGAACAGGCTGCCCAGTACATCAGTGACTGGATCAGCACCAACAACAATTACTTCACCGATACAAGCACCATTGGTCAGCGCTATGGCTGCATCGAGGATGGAACGGCGTTCATCTTGCCCACCATCCTGCGGGAAGCTTTGGAAAAGGGCGGTTTCTCCTACCGAAAGACCATGAACTGGCTGGCAGAAAAGCAGATTGTCCAGATTGACCAACGCGGAAAGTATCAGGTGGTCAAATGGTTCGGAGGCAGGCCGGTCCGCATGGTCGCAGCCAACCTGGAACTTTTACAAAATCCGCCGGACGATGAAGGTTTTACTGAGGTTCTGACGGACAAAGACGATATACCATTCTGAGGCCGCAGCGAAGCCCGTCAAAGGCACTTTGCAACGGCTGCGGTGAATTTCCAGGCTGGACAGAGAAGCGCTGTGTGCGGGATTTTTTTCCAATGGAAAAAAGAAGGCCCGGCGTGGGCATTCGCATTACACCCCTAATTACACCATTATTACACCTTTTCAAAATCTAGGTGTAATGAAAAATCAGCGAAGAAGCGTTCTATTCTCAAAGCCTTACACCTATTACACCAAAAATAAAGATATATTCGTGACGGGCAAATTTCAAAGATTGCACGGGTGCGATTATATAAACATCATCCATTACAAGGTGTAAGGTGTAAAAATGTAAATTTTAACTGGTCATCGAATTTTTTACATTACACGCCTTACACCTAACAACCAGAAAGGAAGCAAAAAACATGGAAAACAATGCAGTAAACGCAGTCCGCAGCACCAAAACCGATAACGCCACCCATGACACCCGGTTCCGCCTGAACTTTGCCCTGTACACTCCGCACGACTGTGGCGGCTCAGGACCCGACGCAGATCTGAGCTTCTCCGGAACCACCCCGGAAGCATTCGACCACGCCCTCGCAACCATCCTGGATGTGGTAACTGATACCGTATACGGCGGCCAGCTCAACGGCTTGCGTGAGATCATGGACCGCAGCACCGCCGAGTTCATGGCAAACGCAGCAGAGCAGGAGCAGCCCGAAGAAGAAGCCCCGGCAGCTCACGACGACGCCCTGGACGTCATGCGGTACGGTCAGGACAAGCCCCAGAACCCCGCGCTGCTTATCGAGACGCCGCCGCTCCCGACCAAGACCGAACCCCAGACCCCCCCTCGTAGCGTTGAGCGCCCGCACGGCGCAAGAGGTTTGATGTTCCTCCATTGCCCGGAATGCAATAGGACCTTCAAGCAGTTCAACAAGGACTTCACCGAAAGTGCGAACTGCTTCTGCGGCGCAAAGATTCCCCTGGACAACACAACCCGCTTCGAGTATACCTGCCCCGCCTGCGGGAAGCTCACCTATGGGCGCACCAATGTTGAAACGGCAACCATTGACGCTGGCAGCATGAACTGCGTATGTGGTACGCCCTGCCGGGAATTGCGCTGGGACCCGGAAGTCCGCAGCTTCCACGACTGAACGAAAGGATGATACATACATGAACTATAAAAACCCGCTCCCTTCCCCCTACGACTACGAAAAGCTGGGTGCATACCTTCACGCCCTGATTGATGCAGGCGCAGCCCACAATGTGACCGAGGCCAGGAAGCTGGCCCGCAGGCTGATCCCGTCGGAGGCCAAAATTCAGAAGGACATTCTGGCACACCTCAACAAGCAGGTGGGCGGCTTCTGGTGGAAGGATGCCGCCGGGCCGTATCAGCGCCAGGGTATCCCGGACATTGTAGGCTGCCACGATGGGCATTTTTTCGCATTCGAGGTCAAGCGCCCCTTGGTGGGCGAATTGAGCGCCATTCAGCGCCACACCCTGACCGCCATCAATGCAGCAGGCGGCTCGGCCTACGTTGTAACCAGCGTGGAGGACGTGCGCCAAGTATTCGAGCGGCAGGAGGATTGACCGATGGACTACACAGAACTGAGAGCAAGGCGGCGTCTGCTGCGGCGCTACTTGCGCCGGTACAGATTGGAGCAAACCGAAGCGGCATACAAGGCCGTGGAAGGTATCCTGCAGCGCCTGCCTGACGACCACCCCGCCGCTCAGATCATGCGCCTGCGGTACAAAGAGTGCCGGAACTGGCGCACGGTAGAGGATCGGACATTTTACTGCCACAGTCGAGCCTTTGAGTTGGAAACAGCAGCCATTGACGCCCTGCTTCAAAGTACGGAGGTGGTGGACGCAATCACGAGCTGGGAGGCGGCACAGAATGGCCATTGAAGAAGCCTGCCGCCTTCTTGACCCGGCCACCACAGCAGAGGAACTGGCGAAGATCGAATATTACCACGGATTCAGCGGCAAAAAGGCTTGTATTGAGGCCATCGACGAAGCCTGCACCATTTTGGTGGAATTTGCCCGCAGCCATAACAAGGAAGGTGAAAAGTAAATGGACTGGTTTTGTGGATTTCTCACCGGCTGTATCATGGGCGGCGTCCTCGCCCTGGCAGCTTCCCCGACCGGCAGCAAAGCGCCGGTGGATACGTACAAGAAGGATTGGGACCCAGCGCAGCACCCGCTGGAAGCAGAGGGCGAGGCGCTGGACCCGCAGCAGGAAGGCGGCAAGGTATGAGGACTAAGAAGCGGAACGGCCTGGCAGCACCCGCAGCGATCATTCTGGCCGCTGCCTGCATCATCGGCGCCAATACAGCAGCCGCCAGGATTGACGACCTGACCGGACAGCGGGACATTTACCGCAGCCGGGCAATCAACTGGGAAACGGAAGCCCTCGAAGCAGAGGAACAGGTCCAGGAGCTGAAAGCCCAGCTTGCAGCATCCCAGCAGGCCAGCACAGAAAGTGCGGTTCATTTCCGGTACGCCGGAGAGTTCGGCTGCACGGCGTACTGCTCGGAGAAGTACGAGCATATCTGCGGCACCGGTGACGGGATCACCGCAAGCGGCGCCCCGGTACAGGCGGGCGTCACGGTGGCTGCCGATCCCGACATTTTTCCCTTCGGAACAGCCCTCTATATTGAGGGCGTCGGGGTGCGGTATGTCCAGGACACCGGTGCGGCCATCCAGGGGAACAAGCTGGATGTGGCAGTGGATACGCACGAGAACGCCCTCGCCTGGGCCGGATACGGAACCCACCGGGTGTGGATCATTGAGGAAGGTGCAGCGGAATGAACTTCCCCAACAAGGAATACTCCGTGATTTACGCGGACCCGCCCTGGAGCTACCGCCAGCATGGAACAAGCCCCAAAAGCAGAGGGAACGCTGCCCAGCATTACCGCACGATGAATGTCGAGGACATTTGCAGCCTGCCGGTTCGGCGGCTTGCGGGGGGGGGTACAGGATGTGCCCTATTCATGTGGGCGACCTTCCCGACGCTTCCAGATGCCCTGCGGGTAATGGAAAGCTGGGGTTTCATCTACAAAACCGCAGCTTTCGTCTGGGTAAAGACAAATCGGAAGAGTGGCACCCATTTCTGGGGCATGGGAGCATACACCCGCGCAAATGCAGAAATCTGCCTGCTGGGCGTAACGCCTGGCTTCAATGCAGGCGAGGCAATCAAAAGCCATTCCGTGCATCAAATTATTGAAGCCCCGGTAAAGGCCCACAGCGTAAAGCCGGACGAAACCCGCAAGCGCATTGTTGAATTGATGGGCGACGTCCCGCGAATTGAGTTATTCGCCCGCCAACACGCACCCGGCTGGGACGTGTGGGGTGATGAAGTTGATTTAGAGGTGATCGACAATGGATGAAGTAAGATTGATTAACGCAATCCCGCTCGAAAAAGAAATGCTGGAATATGCTGATTACATCGGCCGTGAAACCACAAACGAGTGCGAAAGCACCGCCGAAACTTGCGCGGACATGGTAAGCAGCGCTCCGACCATCGACCCGGAAAGCCTGCCGCCGCACTGGCGCAAGTCCGAAGAAACCCCGCCCAAAAAGAAAGACGGTGACGTTCTAGGTTCTGTTTTTGCCGTAGCGTATCACCGTAACATTCGTAACGGGATATGGCTCGCAAGCAACATGCCCTGGCACATTGTGGCAGACTGCCCGGAGATGTACCCACTCTGGATGCCTCTTCCTAAACTGCCAGACCTTCCCACGCCGGAGAGAAGGTGCATGTTAGGAAATGACTAATCCTTGTCACCATTGCCAGAAGCGCAGCTCCGCCTGCCATGACCACTGCGAACAGTACCAGGAGTGGCGGAAATTTTACCAGGCCGAAAAGGACCACGACAAGCAGGCCAACGCCCTCTGCACGATCCACAAGGGCGATTTTGACGCCGACACTTGGCACGGGAAGCGACGGAGGCGCCACAAATGAGCCGGAAGAAGGAACCGCCTCCGCAATTTATCGCGGTGACCGCCGACGAATACGAGCTGACACTCGGAGCTTTTGACACAGTAAAGGAAATGTGCGAGTGGAGCGGTCACAAAAAGTTCGCCATCTATCAGAGCATGGAGAACGGGCGCGTTCTTCGGAAAGGCCCCGCGAAGGGATGCAAAGTGCTGCGCTTGGTAAATGGCCGGTACATCACCGGCGTATTGCACCCAAAGCCCCGCCACCATAAGAAATAACAAAACCGCCTGCCGCAAGGTATGAACCCTGCAGCAGGCGGTCTATTGTTGTCAGTATTCAGGGACGGCCTCCCAGGAGAACGGCAGCTCTTTTTCTGCCAGCCCTTCCCCGTTCCATTGCGTCTGGTATGTAACCTCCATTCCGATTTCCGCACCGGTATCATCTACCGCTATCAGCATCAGACCGTCCTTGAAAGGGGTATCCGCTTCATAGCCGCCGGACCATTTTGTGGCCGTACACCAACGCACGAGACCCTCGCAGACTTTCTGCCGGACGCATAGCCGTCCGGTTTCCATTACGCGGTACACATCCGCCCCGTTGCCGGCCTGTTCGCCGATGCAGCGGACGTGGCGCACATACCCGAAGCGATCCCGCCCGTTGGTGATCACCATCTTGTCGGAGAGCATCAGCGACCTCCTGCCATACCGGACGCCCCTAGGAGATACACCCAGTGGCACCCCTCCTTATTCCGCTCCCATTCGCCGCCCATGGCCTCGAAAGCCGCAGTCATTCCAGCGTAACAGAGCTGGGCGGAATTTGGAAGCGGCTCCCCATCTTCATTGTAGGTCAGGGTGCCAGCGGCGGCCTGTTCGGCGGCCAGACGCTGAGCGTATGCCCATTGAATGTCCAGCTTCGCAGCCATGCCACGAAGCGCCACACACAAGTCAGCTTTTTTCATTTCAGTATCTTCCTTTCTGCGGTTGGCTCCCGCGACCATCTTGTTGGTATCAACAAAATGGTTTCGGCTCGCGCCGCCGGGCCATCATCAGGCGGGTTATTTTTTGAGTTGTTCAGCGACCGAAGCATAAAAGCTGCGGACTTCTTTGTGGCGCAGGACCTCCGGGTGATTCTCACCCCAGTCCCAAACTTCCCGCTCAATATAGGGGTCAAGCTCCTTCGCCAGCCCCATGAAGTGGTCTGCGATTGCGGAGCGATCCGCGATCTTTACCACTTCAATTTCAGCATGTTCTGCATTCCATGCGTGGGCCTCATTCCGCTTTGCCCAGCTATTCGTGTAAATCGCAATCGGCCAGGAGCAAAGGTTATATTTTGCCGTGCTGGGCTGGCCGTTCCGCTTGAGCTTCGTCAAGCTGTAGGAACTGCCGCACCAGGACGGGTCGCCGGGCGACCGCTCAATGAACCACAGCCCATTGTCATTCTTGAAGAAGGCTCCGGAGATCAGCACCACGTCACCCGTTTTCATTTCAACACCATTTTTGTCAACCATGAGAAACTCTCCTTTCAAATCAGCCAAAGTACTTGGCAACGAAATCTTTCTTGCTGAGAACGTGAGAATCGTACACATACTCGATAGCGTCAGCGGAATCCATACCCGCGCCCTCAACAAATTCTCTGACCTGGCCGCAGAGGTTATGCTCGCGGATGTATTGCTTCATCATTTCCAGGTTTTTCATTTTGTTCCCTCCGTTCAATGTGTTCCCTTTCGGTGTCTGTGTCTTACCACATAAACGCAGTAAACTCCACTGGCAAACAGTCCAAAGATTCAGGGCGTCTTTTGTCTCTCTTGCTCCGCACTGGGAAATAAAAAAAGCGGGGATAAACCCCGCCGGAATGGCCGCTCAGGTATTGAACACGGGGCGCACAGCGCCGCGAAAGTAAGTGAGCCGTACTGCATGTTTCAGTTCCCGGTCGCTCATGCAGGGGGTGCAGAGCTTGCTGACAAAGTCAATCGCCCACCAGAGGCCCTGCACGGTCTGGCGATCCAGAACTGCCCGGCGCTCTGCGTCGGATTTTGCAGCAGCGGACCGTTTGAGAGTAGCCTCGCAATCTGCAATGAAGTTTGCCGGGATATTGATAGATAAAGCGTTCATGATTCAGTCCTCCTTGACCAATTCCATCATTTTAAAAAGGCGGCTCCATTCAGCCTTGTCCAGACGACCGCCCTTGTTTACGAAATCCTCTGCAAATGCGATTTCCGCCTTCATTTCATCCTTGCTCATTTCATTGATGTTTTTCATCTTGGTATCCTCCGTTCCTTTGCTGTGTCTGTGTGATACCACACATACGCAGTAAATTCAACTGGTACTCCTTACAAATAATAGAGCGCATTTTTTGTCTCTTTATGTCTGCATTGCCCCTGTCAACCCCCAAATAAAAGACCGGACATTTTTAGCAAAAGACCGGACTTTTTGTGCCGTTTTCTACGGTATAATAGAGAAAGAACAAAGACATTCACACGCGAGTGCAGGGCATTTCCTCCTTTCACCTGTACCCGTACCTGCTTAACCCAGAGCCGCCGGGCGTCAAGCATCGAGAGCAGGCAGCGCATAACCTCGAAGCCATGACGCCCGGACGACGCTGGATAAATGGACCAAACAAGGCGCGAAACGGCCCTGCAAACCGAATTTTGCTCATTAAGGTACTACCTGGCAAGAACTGGCAGCGGGGCAAGGAAGGCGCGAAGGTTTTTTCTAAAAAAAATAAAATTTTCAACCCATTTCGTTACGTCAAGCGCAGTAAATGCAGGCCACGAAGCGCCCGCAACATATAAGCGTGCATAGTTTATCTGGCTAAAACCCCTGCCCTCCAAGCAGGTAAAGAGGGTTCGACACCCGCTGCACGCTCCACATGAGGACCGATAACACATGAACATTGAAACCAGAAGGCTCGCCGACTTGAAACCGGCAGCATACAACCCGCGCAAAAAGCTGGTGCCCGGTGATCCAGAGTATGAGAAGATCGCCCGCAGCATTGAAGAGTTTGGCTATTGTGATCCCATCATCATAAACAAAGATGGAACCATCATCGGAGGCCACCAGCGGACGCAGGTTCTTCTGGACATGGGCGCAGAAACAGCGGATTGCGTTGTCGTAGACCTAGACCCCGACAAGGAAAAGGCTCTCAACATTGCCCTGAACAAGATCACCGGCAGCTGGGACGAAGCCAAGCTGGCGGAATTGATTGGAAGTCTGGACCTCGACGGTTACGACCTGACCAAAACAGGTTACTCAGAACCGGAGCTGAAGTCCATTCTTGCACAGGTAACAGTAACCCCGGACGATTTCGGCCAAGAGTTCAGCCTCCCGGACCGGCAGACCGTCCTGACCCACACAATGAACGTGACGCTGCACAAGCAGCAAATTGCTCTGATCCATGCAGCACTTGCCCAGGCCGAGAACGAGGGCCTCGGCGAAACTTACGGCAACACAGACAAAAACGGAAATGCCCTCAGCAAGGTGGTGCGCGAATGGCTGGAACAGAACACAAGCTCGTCCGAGAACGACGGCCTCTAAGCGCCATCTTCCCGGCGGACTACAACCCGCGAAAAGAGCTGAAGCCATCGGACCCGGAGTTCAAGAACATTGAGCGAAGCCTTAAAGAGTTCGGCTATGTTGATCCCATCATCATAAACAAAGATGGAACCATTGTCGGAGGCCATCAGAGAGCCTCCGTTTTGAAGTCCCTGGGGTACACAGAGGCGGATTGCATCGTGGTAGACCTCAGCAAGCAAGACGAAAAAGCCCTGAACATCGCCCTGAACAAAATCGGCGGTCAATGGGATATGGCCCTGCTGCGGGACGCCCTGCAAGATTTAACTTTGAGCAAGGTCGATGTGAACGCGACAGGATACAGCGACGACGAACTGAGCGTCATTCTGGGCGACGTAATGCTGGAAAAGCAGCACGAAGAAAGCCCCATCGACAGAATGGGCTTCACGTTCAGCCTGGAACAGTATGCAGATCTTCAACAAGCCTTGCAGATCATCGGAGCAAAATATAAGCCCGACCAAATGGAAACCTTCGGGAACACCAACAAGGTCGGAAATAAAATTTACATGGTGGTGAAAGAATGGGTAGAGTTAAAGAAATCCAAATCCGGGTAATTCCCTCCCGGATCGCAAACCCATTTATCCGCGCCCACCATTACAGCGGCAAGGTGGTCAACAATAGCTGCCTGCATTTCGGAGCTTTCCTGGACGGAAGGCTCCACGGCGTTCTGAGCTATGGCCCCAGTCTGGACAAGAAAAAAATCATCGGCTTGGTGGAAGGCACGACCTGGGACGGATTCCTGGAACTTAACCGCATGGCCTTTGATGATTACCTTCCCCGCAATTCGGAAAGTTACTGCATTGCAAAAACCATTCGTCTGATCAGAAAGCAGGCCCCACAGGTCAAGTGGATCATCAGTTTTGCGGATGGATGCAGCTGCGGCGACGGTACAATTTACCGGGCCTGTAATTTTGTCCTGACTGACATCAAGCAGAACAACAACCTCTGCCTGCTGCCCAATGGCGACAAAATCCACAAAATGACCCTCCAGAGCAACCCCACGACCCCGCGCCCAGAGCTGGGAGGCCGCAGCTTCTACGAGATCACTGGCGGCAAGTACAGCTTTGACGCATACGTCAAGGAGGTTGGCGGAACTATTCTTCCCGGATACCAGCTCCGCTATATTTATTTTATTGATCCGACATACAGGAAGCGGCTCACCGTGCCGGAGATTCCCTTCTCCCGCATTGATGAACTGGGCGCAGGGATGTACAAGGGCGAATGTATCTCCCAGGCAGAGCGCCACGCGAAAAGTCACTTCGAGTAAGGAGGCGCCTCCGTGGCCGACACCGAGAACCGGCAGCTCTATGATACAAAAGTTATCGCCCAACTTTTCAACGTAACTGTCCGCCGGATTCAGCAGCTTACACAGGACGGCGTCCTGGAAACAGTACACGTCCCCGGCCAGCGGAACAAATACGACCTGATCCCCACCATCCAAGCTTATGTCAAGTATCTATCAGATAAGGCCTACGGCAGAGAATCGAAGCTTTCCGAAACGGAGCTGCGCGAGAAGAAACTTCAAGCAGAAACCGCCCTGAAGGAGTCACAGGTCGAGCTGCACCAGCTCAAAACCGCGATTGCGTCCGGTAAGTATATCAGCGTCGAGGAAGTAAAGCTGGATTACCAGAGATTCTTTGTGACCTTCAAGAAATTTGCGACCGGCCTTCCTAACCGGGTAATTGGCCTGGTTGGCGGATACGTTGACCCGGTAACGGCCCGCACCTTGGAACGCGACATGACCCAGGAAGTGAACAACCTTCTCCGCTCCTTCGTAGTTGCGGCAGAGCCGACAACGCCCCAGGACGGTGACGAGCCGTGAGAAAGCGCAGATTCAAGGCGTACCGTGTACCGGTTTATATCCACGATGCACTCCAAACCCTAAAGCCGCCGGAGGATTTGACCGTTAGCCAATGGTCAGAGAGATTCCGCGTTCTGGATGAACGCTCAACCAATATGCCCGGACGTTGGAGAAATTCAGTGACCCCGTACCTCGTGGGTATCATGGACGAATTCAACCACTGGGAAACCGAGGAAATAATTTTTGCGAAGCCGACCCAGGTCGGCGGAACGGAAATTATTTTGAATGCCCTGGGGTACATCGTAGATCAGGACCCAGCGCCAACAATGGTCGTATACCCTACCGACACGCTGGCTGAGAGCACCTCCGACAACCGTATACAACCGACCATCGAAGCCAGCCCGGAGCTGCGCCGCCGCTGGCTCAAAAAGGCCAGCACCAAGACGGAGCTGCAGTTCGATTCCATGTATATTGCCCTGGCTGGATCGAATAGCCCTTCCGGCCTAGCATCAAAGCCGATCCGCTACCTGTTCCTCGATGAGGTGGACAAGTACCCGGCGGCCAGCAAGAAAGAGGCTGACCCCATCAGCCTGGCCCGTGAACGTACCAAGACCTTCGTCTCGAACCGTAAAATATACATGTGCAGTACCCCGACCCTGCGAAGCGGCCACATCTGGAAAGCCAAAGAAGCAGCGGACGTGGAGAAACACTATTTTGTTCCGTGTCCCCATTGCGGGAAGTACATCGAGTTGAAGTTTGCACAGATCAAGTGGCCGGAAAAAGACACTGGCATGACCGACGCGGACCGTGCAGAGTTCGCAACCTATGTCTGCCAGGAATGCGGCGGGGTCATTACCGACCGCCACAAGCCCGCCATGCTGCGAAATGGGCAGTGGAGAAATGTGCGAGAAAACACGCGCTTCTCCCGCACCGTCGCATTTTGGATAAATACCCTCTATTCCCCATTTACCCGTTTTTCGGAAATCGCAAAAGAATTTCTGAAGGACAAGGACGACCCCGACGCTCTGCACAATTTCGTGAACAGCTGGCTCGGCGAACCCTGGGAAGATACGAAGCTGACCACCAGCGCCGACCTCGTGCGTGACCGCCAGACGGAAACGGAAATGTTCGACCTGCCGCCATGGACCAAAATGGTCACCGGCGGCGTAGACGTTCAGGAGAACTGCCTGTATTGGACCATTCGCGCCTGGGGCGAGTACCTCACCTCGCAGAATGTAGCTCATGGGCAGGCGCTTAATTTAACCGAAGTTCAGAACATCATGAACCTGGAATTTAAGCGCCCGGACGGCCAGCCGTTCCTCGTAGATCTGACGCTCATAGATTCCGGTGACCAAACAGATGAAATCTATGATTTTTGCGCTCAGAATGCAGACTGGGCGCTGCCCTGCAAGGGCAGCGATACCATGTTGAGTCATTACCGGCTCAGCACGGTAAATAAGGCGGGTTCCAAAGCCTACGGCATGACCCTGGTTCTGGTCGATGGTGGTAAGTACAAGGATACCATTGCAAGCCGAATGCGGAAGCCAAACGGCAAGGGAAGCTGGATGGTTTACAAAGGCGTTGATCTGGACTATTGCGAACAGGTAACGGCCGAACAAAAAGTGACCGAGCGTTCCAGCAATGGAACAGAGCGCACTCGCTGGGTGCCTAAGAGCAGCCACGCCGCAAACCATTACCTGGATTGTGAAGTTTATTGCATGGCAGCTGCAGACATTCTGGGCGTCCGACAGCTATTCCTGCGGCAAGAGAACCAGGAAGCGCCAAAACCGAAACCCGAACCACAAGCCAACGGCCCGGAGGCCGGCTGGATTTCCCAGAACGAAAGCTGGATATAAAGGAGGCGAAGCCACCATGAAAGTACTGACCAAGGACGTTGCAGCTGGAACCCCGGTTAAATTCAAATTTGACGCATCCGGCAGCCGCTTCCTTATCAAAAATTTCACCCGCAGCCCGATTTCGTGTAAAATCCTGGATGCAGTAATCTGCATTCCTGCTAACACAAGCCAGATGGTCGCAACCAGGCAGGTTCCGCAGACCCTGGAGGACTACACCGACACCATCACCGTGACCGCCCAGGAGGCCAGCAAGCAGGGGGTGGAGATTCAGTGCATGGACTACTGACCGAGCCAGAAATCAGCGGGCAGATGGGCTACATCGGCCTGTCCCTCGGCGTATATAGCCATGAAGGAAGCGGCGGAAGCAATTTTGTTCTTTCGGAAGGCGCATTTTACGTCGGCATTTTGTGTGACATGACAAATGTCACCATCATCAAACCGGAACAGGAGTGAAAGACCTATGGCAGACGAAAAACTGGATTATAGTGACCCTTCCCTCCTGCTTTCGGAGGTAAACAAAGCCATTGCAACCGTAATGGTTGGCGGCCAAAGTTACAAAATTGGCAGCCGCAGCCTGACCCGCGCCAACCTTACTGAGCTGCGCAATCTTCGCGCAGACCTTGCTGCACAGGTCGAGGAACAGGGCAACACAGACTTTTTCCGCAACACCTATGCAGCATTTTTTGAAGGGAGATAAGAGCATGAACTGGCTCGATAGAGTAATCGGCTTCTTCTCCCCTCAGTCCGCCTATATGCGGGAAGCCTGGCGGCAGCAGTTAGATTTTATTCGGGGCGCCGGGTATGATGCAGCTGACAGCGGGCGGCTTAATCGGAATTGGCGCCCGCACAATGAAGCTGCTGACTATGTTGACCGCGGTGCGCGGGATGTGATCCGCGCCAGAGCGCGTGACATGGAAAGAAATTCCGACATGTTCAACAGCATTCTTTTCGCCTATAAACGAAATGTTGTTGGCACCGGATTCACCCTTCAAGCTAGCACCGGCGACGAAGAGCTGGACACCCAAATTGAAAAACTCTGGAAGCGCTGGACTAAGAAGCAGAATTGTGATGTGACCAAGCAACAGAATTTCAACCAGATTTTGCGCATGGCAGTCACTCGGAAGAAGATCGACGGCGGAATTTTGTTCAAGAAATGCTATACCAAGGGCGGCATTCTTCCGTTTAAACTTCAAGCATTGGAAGTTGATGAATTGGCCGGTTCCGTAGCTTCCCCGCATACCAAAGGAAACCGCGTCATTGGCGGCATTGAGTACGACGACAGCAACTGCCCCGTCGGTTACTGGATCGAACAGTACAACATAGATGGATATGGATTGAACCAGCCCGTCTATTACCCCGCCAAAGATATTATTTTCTACTATACGAAGAAGCGCCCCAGCCAGCTGCGAGAAGTCAGCGACATGGCCCCCAGCCTGACTCGCATTCGTGACTCAAACGAATTTATCACGGCGGTTTCCATGAAAGAGCGTGTGGCGGCCTGTTTTGCACTGCTGATCAAGAGAGCCGTTCCTCTGGGCGGCGTAACAGGACGCAACGCCCAGAACAACAACGGCGACCGCCGGTCGTATGATGGGAAAATGCTCACCCCCGGCATGATAAGCGAGCTGAACGCTGGCGACGAGGCAGAAGTTGTTGACCCTAAAAGCGGTTCCAGCGATGCAACCACCTTCCTGAAATTGTTGCAGCGTTTGGTCAGCTCAGGCCAGGGCCTCAGCTATGAGGCGACCGCCCGCGATATGTCGGAAACGAATTACAGCTCCGCTCGACAAGCCATGATTGAAGATGATCTGACCTATGCGGAAGAAATCGAACAGCTTCGTGACAGCTTCATGGATGAAGTATACGAAACATTTCTGATTTCCGCCGTCCTGGCCGGTGAAATCGTTATTTCTGATTTTTGGATTGACCCGCAGAAATACATGGATCACAAGTGGGTATCTGCTCCCAAACGGTGGATTGATCCGCAGAAGGAAGCAGGAGCAAACAAAACCGCCCTGGAATCCGGTGTCAAGAGTTTCAAGCAGATTTCCGCCGAACAGGGCCGGGACTGGAAAGAACAGATTGACGACATGGCCGACGTTGCAGCGTATGCAAAGGAAAAGGGCGTACAGATTGGAGGTGTAAAAGATGTCCAGACCGCAGAAGAAAAAACAAAGCCAGAGAACCCCGACGAATAACCAGAGCTTGCAGCGCGATTTTAGTGTTGCAAGCATCCGGGCAGTCAATGAGGGCGAGGACAACCGCGCTTTTGAACTGAGTTTCAGTTCCGAGGAACCCTGCCAGATGTGGTTCGGCCCGGAAATTTTGGACCATGACCCCAGCGCCGTGGATCTCAGTCGAATGGAAAGCATGGGAGTTGTCCTTTTCAATCATGACCGAAACAAGGTCATTGGAAAGGTCACCCGCGCATGGATCGACGGCCACCGTGGCAAGGCAACCATTGAATTTGACAGCGACGACGAAAGCGAAACCGTCCGCTCTAAAGTCGCCAGCGGCACCCTGAAAGGCGTTTCTGTAGGGTATCGCGTAACCAACTACGAGAGCGTCAAGGAAGGCGCCAAGTCCCTGGATGGGCGCTTCACCGGGCCGTGCTACATTGCAAAAAAGTGGATGCCCTTTGAAATCAGTATCGTTTCAGTCCCCGCAGACGCAACGGTCGGCGTTGGCCGTGATCTCCATGAGAACGGTTTCCCGCCGCCTGGCGAGGACGACCGCCCGGCCCTCTCGTATTTCGAGGGCTGCGTGACCGCAAACAAAAACCACTAACAGGAGGTAAATAGAGCATGAACAAGAGAGAGCTTATGCAGCAGAAAATGCAGCGTCAGCAGGCTATCCTGACCGCTGCCCGCACCGCAGGCCGCGACATGACCGAGGACGAGGCCCGCGAGTTCAACGCCCTTCAGGCGGACATTGAGGAACTGCGTCCGCAGGTCGAGGCTGAGGCCGAAGCAGAGCGTCAGGCCCAGATTGAGGCCGCCCGCACTGCGGAGCGTCAGCGCGTCACTGACATCACTGCCATCTGCCGCAGCTTCAACACCGACCCGCAGCAGTATATCACCGGCGGTCAGACCATCGACCAGGTACGCGCAGCCATCCTGGACGATATGGTGAAGAACGGCGCTCCGGCCCGCACCGGCGTCCGCGTCACTGCCGACGAGCAGGACAAGTTCCGCGCAGCCGCCGCAGATGGTCTGATGATCCGCAGCGGCAACACTCCTGCACAGGCCGCAGACGGCGCCCGTGAGCTGGCAGGCATGAGGCTGCGTGATCTTGGCATTGAATGCCTGACCCGTGAGAGCGGCAAGAGCGCCTCCGAGTATCTGCGCATGAGCGACGACGATATTTATACCGAGCTGGCCCGTGCATTCCACAACCCGTCTGCAGCCTTCCCGGCAATCATGGATCAGGCCATCAATAAGAGCATCGTCCACATGTACGACCATGTGCCGACCACCTTCGAGAAGATCACCCGCAAGGGCACCCTGCGCGACTTCAAGCGTACCGACGGTCACAACTATTTGATCGGCGGCGTCGGTGAGCTGCTGCTGGTTCCCGAAAACGGCGAACTGAAGGCGGATACTCACCAGGAAGCCACCCTGCCGCAGCGCAAGCTGGATACTTATGGCCGTCAGTTCAGCATGAGCCGTCAGGCCTTCATCAATGACGACATCGGCTTCCTTTCCGAGGTTCCCGGCCTGTATGCAGCCAAGAGCAAGAAGCAGATCAACAAGGCCGTCTATTCCATCCTGTACGGCAACGGCACGATTTACGACGGCAAAACCTTCTTCCACAGCGACCACAAGAACCTCATGTCCACTGCCAGCGCACCCAGCGCCGCTGCGATCCAGAGCATGATTCAGCGCCTGCAGATTCAGGAGGACCAGTTCGGCGAGGCTATCAACCTGACCCCGAGAACTCTGGTGGTTCCCGTTGGCTATGGCTTCACTCTCCAGACTATCTTCGGCAGCCCCACCATTCAGACCACCGAGAACACCCAGGCCGTCAACCCGCTGTATAATTACCGCTACCCCATCGAGATCGTCGAGGACGCCACCCTGAACGTCCTGGCGGGCGCCAATGCTTGCCCCTGGTTCCTGGGCGCAGGCAAGGACGAAACCGCAGGTATTCAGGTGGACTATCTGAACGGCCAGGAAACCCCCACCTTCCGCCGCAGCGAAACCACCGGCCAGCTTGGCTTCGTTTGGGACATTTGGCTGGACTGGGGTATCACCGTCATGGACTACCGCAGCTTCGTCAAGAACCCCGGCGTCAAGCTGCCCACCCTGTAAGATAGGAGGAAACGCACATGATCGCAAATTATCAGCAGCCTGGCGCTGCCATCGACTACACCAACCCCACCAGCGACACCATCAAGGCGGGCCAGGTCGTGAGCCTGACTACCCGCATCGGCATTGCGGGCACTGAGATTCCTGCCGCAGCCGTTGGCAGCCTGCACGTCAAGGGCGTCTTTACCATGGATAAGGCCTCCGGCGCAATCGCCCTCGGCGCTGCCGTTTACTACAACGCATCGACCGACAAGATCACCACCACTGCCAGCAGTGCAGTCCCCGCAGGCTGGGCCATTGCCGCAGCAAAGTCTGAGGATGCCACTGTTCAGGTTTGCATTGGTTAAGGAGGCCCTGCCATGACCTATGTCGCAAACAGCATCGTCACCGTGGACGGCAAAGAGTACCGCCCCGGCGATGCCATCCAGGCGTCCGCCGATTCTAAGGCGCTGGAAATTCTGGTCGGTATTGGATATGTAATCCAGCGTCCCAGCATCGAAGAGGTGCAGCAGCCCGCCATTCAGGCGGATGCAGCCAGCGAAGCCGTCACCGGCAATCTTAGCCGAAGTGACCTGGAAGCCATGACCAAAGCCAACCTTCAGAAGCTGGCCGCAGACCTCGGCATTGATTCCGCCGCAGAGCTGAGCAAGGCGAAGCTCATTGACGCTATTGCCGCTGTTGAGGTCAGTATTCCCATTCAGGAAAGCGAGTAAGAACCATGGAGCTGACATTCAAAAGCGCCATTGAACAGGACAGCAAAGAAGTCTTTCTGAACACCCTAGAGTTTGCAGACAGCCACACGATAAACGGGAATAAAATGCCCGCTATTGTTGATGACAACGAACTGTTAGAGCGAGACAAGGCACATCTGCTCAATGCGGATATTTCCGGGCTTTACTATTCAAGGCGACTTTTGTATGTCGCCGCTTCCGATTTTGGCAGCCGACCAGTCCCTGATTCTTTTTTGCAGCTTGATTCCGCTATGTACCGCGTCAAGTCCGCAACCGAGGAAGCCGGAATTTATGCTATTGAAATCGAGGCGGTGAGAGCATGAGCGACGAACCGTTTGTAGTCGTTGACGTTGACGAAGGGTTAGAAAAAATTTTGCGCAGTCTGCAAAAACTCCCAGATCAACTGGCAGCGCCGCAGGTTCTACAAAAAGCGCTTAACACCACGGCCCGGAAGGCGCGAACCCGCCTGATCAAAGAAGCCGGGAAGCGGTATGCTCTCAGCAAGCCGGAGGTTCTGAAAACCGAAAGCAAAGTTGAAAACAGCACCAGCGACACTTCCGCCACGATCATTTCAAAAGGCTCCATGCGTGACATCATGGACTTTTTGACACAGCCCAACAGCGACACCGCAGCAGCAGCGGCCCAGGTTTTGAACAGTAGTTCCATGAGTCCGCTGGAAAGTAACGGCATGAAAGCCTTTGTTGCTCGGTTCGCAAGTGGGCACACCGCCATTGTACAGCGTCAAGCTGGCAAGCAGTACACCTCCGCCGGAGCTTCCGCCCGTGCGGAGAAGTACGGCCGTGGCGTCGATATGACGAAGATCAAAAAACTTCTTTCCCCTGCCGTCCCCCAAATGCTGGGAAATGCGGAAGGCGTGGAAGCGGCACAGGCGCTGGTGATTGAACTATTGGACAAGGAGCTTGACAAGCAAATTGAAAAGGCTCTTGAGTAGGAGGCCACATGTCGGAAATTACTTTGGAAGATGAACTGGTGGCGGAGCTTCAAACCCTTTTGGAAGGGATGCAGCTTCAAACCCCTGACGGGAAGCTGGCGCAGATTCAAGTGTTCAAGTACGATCTTCCCTCCTTCCTTGCAGGTCAGACACCGGCGCAGGAGCCGTTCATAGCGGTCTGCCCAACAACCGGCCAGATTTCCGAACAGGGAGCCTCGCCCGAAACGGACATAGGCCTCGGCATTCGGGTATATAACCCCGCGCCTGAACACACCGGAAATGATGATCTTATGAGCATCATTCGGAAAATTTGCTTGCGCTTTGCGTCTAACCCCTATATCGGCAAGAAACACGAATGCAAATACCCTATTAAATGGACCCTAAGCGATACGTCCAGACATCCATACTACATCGGAGCGGTCGCCTTCAAAGCGGAAACCGCGCAACCGATTTATCAGGAGGTGCCTTCTATCAATGGCGAATGCTAACAATTCCCTGGTCTACATCGGCCCGACCATCCCCGGCGTTGCCTACAATGGCACGGCATACCTCAACGGCCTGCCGCCCGCATTTGAGGACGCAATCCGGGAAACCCCCATGCTGCGGCAGCTTCTGGTTACGCCCAGCGCCCGCCCGGATGCACAGGCGCAGATTTCTCAGCAGAGTGGCCGCTTCTATTCGATCTACAAGGCCGTGCAGACCAAGCTCGGCCAGAAGGGAGTGAAATAAATGCCTTTCTATCATGGTGCATATTCCAGCGAAAAAAGCACCTCGCTGGTTAGCCCCGTAACCAGCAGCGCTGGTCTGCAGGTATATGTCGGCACGGCCCCCATCTACCTGACCAATGACCTCGCCGCCACGGTCGGAAAGCCCATCGTTTGCTATGATTTCGCCGCCTGCCAGCAGCAGCTGGGTTATTCGGACGATTTCAAGAACTTTACCCTTTGCGAAGCAATGGACGTCAACTTCCGCGTTTTCAATAATGCGCCGGTGATTTTTATCAACGTCCTGGACCCGAACAACAGCAAGCATGTCACGAAGAACGCAGAGGAAAGCCTGACGCTTTCGGAGGATGGTGTCGCCACCTATTCCAAGAAATATGTTCTTCTGGACAAGCTGACCGTCAAAGCCAACAGCAAAGAGCTGGTGCTGGGAACGGACTACATCACCGAGTTCATGGAAGGCGGCGGCCTGCGGATTACGCTGCTGGTTCAGAATCCCGTGGATAAAACCATCAAAGTGACCAGTACCTCCCTGAACCCGGAGAACGTAAGCACGACGGACATTGTCGGCGGTTATAACAGCGTGACCGGCGCAGAAACCGGTGTCGAGCTGATCCGCCGCATTTTTCCGCTCTACGGGCTGGTTCCCGGCAGCCTGCTGGCGCCCGGTTGGGCGTCCAATCCTACGGTCGCAGCAGCATTGACCGCAAAAACAAACGCCCTGAATGGCAACTTCAAGTGCATGTCCATTATTGACATTGCAGCGGATGCAAACGGCGCAACCGTCTACACGGACTGCAAGAAGGCAAAGACCGACCTCGGAGCAACGGACATTCGGACCATCGTTCTCTGGCCTATGGCCCAGATCGGCACGAAGAAATATCACCTTTCGACCATCTGCGGCGCCCTTTTGGCCAGCACCGACGCGGAACACGGTGATGTGCCCTATGATTCCCCCTCGAACCTGGCTGCCAAAATCACCGGCACCATTCTGGCGGATGGAACCCCGGTGCTGCTGGATCAGCAGCAGGCCAACGACGTTCTGAACGCACAGGGCATTACTACCGCCATCAATTCCATTAACGGCTATGTGTTGTGGGGAAACTGCACCGCAGGCTATCCCGGCAACACCGACCCGAAAGATTATTGGATCAACTGCCGCAGAATGTTCAACTGGGACGCCAATAATTTTATTTTGACGTATTTCCAGCATGTTGACCGCAATTACAGCCGCCAGCTGGTCCGCACTATCGTGGACAGTAAGAACATGACCGGAAACGGGTATGTGGCAAAAGATTACATGGCCGCCTATAAATGCACCTTCCTGGACAGCGAGAACACGGAAACCGACATTATTTCCGGCCATCTTACTACGCATACCTATCTGGCGCCCTACGTCCCCGCGCAGTACATCGAGAACATCGACGAGTTCGACGTGGAGGCGCTGAACGCAGCCCTGAAAGGAGAGTGACCCTGAGTGAAAGTAGTTCCTACTAAGCTGACCAAGTACAACGTGTACGACGACTTCACCCGCCTGGTCGGCATTGGCGACGAGGTAACGCTCCCCGATTTCGAGCCGCTCTCGGATACGGTATCCGGCGCAGCGTTCCTGGGTGAATTTGATGATCCTACCGTTGGTGCCTTTGGCAATATGAAGATGGATATTCCCTTCAATGCCCTCACCAGCGAAGCTCTGAACATGTTGGACATGTTGAAGGTAAAGACCATCACGCTGGCAGGCGTTGCCCAGTGCCTGGACGTGGAAGGAAACATTGTTTTCCTCCCGACCCGCGTCGTGATCCGTGGCCGTGGCGGTACGCTGAAAGGCGGATCGTTCAAGGCGGGCAGCGGCACCGGAACCAGCGCTTCCGTCACCATTTTGGCTATCACCATCGTGGTGAATGGCGAAACCGCAGTCGAGTTGGACAAGGTGAACCCCACCTACAAGCTCTGGGGCGTGGATCAGCTCGCGTACATCAAGGCAAATTGCTAAGGAGACTTTCTCATGAATGCACACATTTCTTCCGCACAGGAAACGCAGAAGCCCACCGCCGCTTATGAGGACCCCGCCCTGTATGGCGGCCTGGACGAACCGTCCCCCGCTGTTCCGTTCCCGGATGCAGATGCAGAGGACGGGGACGAAGACCCGCTCGTTTTGGAGCTGACCGCTCCCTATACTTTCGGCGGCGCTACCTATGACAAGCTGGACCTTCACGGCCTGGAAAATCTGAAGGCGGGCGACCTGAAGCGCACCGCAAAGCTGTACATGAAACTGCACCCGGCAGCAAACCCGGCCACGCTGGAAAGCAATTTGGAGTATACGTTCCTGATTGCCTCTCGTGTTCTGGCACAGCCGCTGGAATTTTTCGACAATCTCCCGGCGCGTGACGCCATTGCGCTGAAAACCTCCATCGTGGGTTTTTTGTACGGCGCGGATGGTACGGACTAACCCCCGAAGGGATCACAAAACTTTGCATCAGCCTTTCCGTGGCTCTGAGTTCCGACATTAAGAACCTGGAAAGTTCGCCGATTGACGAACTGGCCGACATGGCGAAGGTCTATAACGAATATATGGCGGAGGTGAAGGCGCAGAGTGGCCAAAAGCAGTAAGACTTATGAGCTTATGCTCAAAATTGGCGCCAAACAGGATAGCTCCCTGAAAAAAGCCTGCGCCGACGCTGACAAGAACCTGGCAAAACTCAACAAGAGCGCGAAGGCTGTCGGCAAGGTCGCCATTGCCGCCACCGGTGCAGCAGCTGCCGCCGTCGCCACGGCTGGCGTTGCGGCCGTGAAATCCGGCATTGACTACCAAAAGCAGCTGGCGAATGTTTCCACCCTGCTGACCGGAACCGAAGCGGAAATTTCAGCGAGAACGGCGGAAATCGGGAAGGGTATTCTAAAGGTATCCAACGACACCGGCGTTGAAACGGCAAACCTGACTGATGGTATGTATCAGGTTATTTCCGCATTCGGCGATGGCGCCGATGCTATGAGCATCCTGGAAACATCGGCCAAAGCCGCCGCAGCAGGTAACGCCACCACCACGGACAGCGTCAACCTGCTATCCGCAGTTATGAAAGGCTACAACGATGTAAGCGCAGAGTCCGCCCAAAAGGTGGCGGACCTCTCGTTTGCAACGGTACGCCTGGGCCAGACCAGCTTCAGCGAATTGGCGTCCAGCATCGGCAAAGTTGTCCCGCTATCTTCCGCGCTGGGTATTCAGCAAGAGGAATTGTACGGCGTATTTGCCACACTGACCGGCGTTACTGGCAGCACGGCAGAGGTTGCCACTCAGTACAAGGCTGTTTTGTCCGGACTAATGACGCCCTCCAAGAGCATGAGCGCCTCCCTGAAAAAACTGGGCTTCTCCACGGCAGATGTAGCCATCAAGAGCCTGGGCTTCCAGGGAACGCTGGAAGCATTGAAGGGCACCGTCCATGGCGACGAACAGGCCATGGCAAAGCTGTTCAGCTCCACCGAAGCACAGACCGCCGTGCTGGCCATGTGCGGAGCTCAGTCTGAGAACCTAACCAACAAGACCGCCGAAATGTACACGGCGACCGGCGCAGCGAATGCAGCGTTTGAGAAGCAAACTGACACGCTGGATTATGATATTCAGATGATAAAAAATCTGGGCGCCAACTTCCTGACGGAAATTGGAACCAAAATCATTCCGTATGTGAAGGACCTGGCCGACGCCGTTCTTCCCCGCGTGCAATCCGGGCTGGAAGCTGCCGGAAGCTATACAACCGGAACCATTATTCCTGCAGCGCAGCAGGCGGCCCAATGGGTCAGCGAACACCGCGTTCTTTTGGTGGCGCTGGCTGCCGGGATCGCGGCAGCCGTTGTCGCTTATAAAGTGGCCACAACCGCAATGACCGCCTATAATGCCGTAATGGCTATTTATAAGGTGGTCTGCGCAGCCAGCGCCACGGGAACCTTCACGCTGGCTGGAGCTATGACCGCGCTGAACCTTCCCATGTTGGCAATCGTGGCTGCTATCGGCCTTGTGGTGGCCGCAGGCGTCCTCATGTATAGCAACTGGGACCTGGTAAAAGAAAAGGCCGGTGAGTTCGGAACCGGCGTCGTATCCATTTTTAAGGGTATGGCAAACGGAGTCATTGGTTTTATCAATGGGATCATCGGCGGCGTGAATTCGATGATTACCGCAATCAACGGGATTTCACTCACCATTCCGAACTGGGTTCCTGGCGTTGGCGGAAACAAAATCGGCTTCAATCTGGCGACCGTCCCCACCATCCCGGCGCTGGCCGCTGGCGGTATCGCAACCGCCCCCACAACGGCGCTGATCGGCGAAGGTGCAGAACCGGAAGCAGTCCTGCCGCTTTCTAAACTGGCCGATATGATTAAAGGCTATCTTGCCCTCAACCAAAACGGCCAGCAGAACGGCGGCGCCGGAACCGGTGGCGAAGTTATCCATTTCTCCCCCGTGTTCCATTTTGCCGGAGGCGCAAACGCCCAGGAAGTCCGGCAGGCCGTAAAAATGTCGTTTGAAGAGTTCAAGCGCTACTATCGGCAGCTCAAAGCGGAAGAAAGCCGCAAGGGCTTTGCCCCCGCGAAGTAACCGGAGGCCCAAAGAATGAGCGAAACGACTACACAAGCAGATCTGACCTACACCACCAAGCAAGGTGACATGTGGGACATGATTGCATATAAGGTATACGGCTCGGAGGAATACACCTCATTTTTGATGCAGGCGAATTTCCCCCTTCTGGATATTTTTATTTTTGATGCAGGAACCATCGTAAACACCCCGGCGCTTCCCGAAAAGCCAGTTGTTACGACGGCACCGACCTGGAGGACATCATGAGCGCGAGAACCGCAACCGTCAATATCTTTGTCGATGGGAAAGCCATGGACAGAGAGCAGCGCAGCACGGTCACGAGCGTTACATATACGGACCCCGCAAGCGGTCAGGCTGACAGCTTGGACATTGCAGTGTCCGGCGGTGGAAACAAATGGATCACTGACTGGTATCCAGGAGAAGGTAAAGTGGTTTCGGCCACCATCATTCTTTCGGACTGGGAACAGGAAGGTGCGCAGGACATCACGCTTGACTGCGGGAAATTCATTCTGGACGAGCCGAAGTTCTCCGGGTGGCCGGTATCTGGCACCCTCTCGGCTGTATCCACCCCTGCAAACAAGGGGTTCAGCAAAACCGAAAGAACCAAGACCTGGGAAAATGTCACGCTAAAGGAAATCGGAAAAAATATTGCAGACCGGGCAGGCATTGCGCTGGCCTGGGATGTTTCCGGCAGTAGTTTTTCCATTTCCAGCGTGGAGCAATCCAAAAAAGCTGACTGCGAATTTTTCACCGAATTGTGCAACAACTACGGATTGCAGGTCAAGGTTTACTCCCATAAGCTCGTGGTCTACGACCGCGAAGCATACAAGAAGAAGGCCGTTGTTGATACCGTAGACGCCTCAGAATTTGCCAGCTGGGACGGCGGCCCGTCTATGTCGGAGGCCTACACAGGAGGGGAATACACCTATACCAACCCGCAAACCAGCAAGAAAATTGTGGCGAAGGTTGGCGGCGGTGATAAAATCCTGAAAAAGTCCGGCAAGGCCGACAGTGCAGCGGATGCAGAACGTAAAATCAAAGCCTTGGTGAGCAATGCAAACCATGGACACATCAAGCTCAATTTTGAAATGATGGGCAACGCAAAGTGGATTTCTACGCAGTGCATCCAGGTCAACGGCCTGGGCGTTTTGAGCGGGAAATATTACCTCGACAGCGTATCAAACAAAGTAGACGGGAGCGGCGGCAGCACGGTATCTGTCGAAGCCTCCCTGGTAGAGTAAAGGAGAGCAGCGAATGGACAGCAACGAAATTCGCGTCGGAAAAATCTCCTCGGTAGATTACCCAAGCGGAACCGTCCGCGTGGTCTACGAGGATCAGGACGACGCAGTTACACGCCCCATCCCGCTGCTCTCTTTTGAGTATTTGATGCCGGAAGTTGACGACATGGTTCTGGTTCTGCACCTTTCCAACGGTACAGAAGCAGGCGTTGTCATTGGGCGTCCCTGGTCGGATCAGCGAGTTCCGCCGGAGAACGGGCAAGGCCTATACCGGAAAGATTTCCACAACGAGGTCGGAAAGGCATTCCTCCGGTTTAGCGAAAAGGACAGCGAAACCATGACGCTGCACGTCAAAAATCTCGTAATTGAGGCAGAGAACGTCACCGCCAAAGCAGAAAAAGACATCGTCCTGGACGCAACCGGAAATGTGACCATTAAGGCCGCCGGGAAAATTTCCGCTGCCGCAGCCGGAGCATTTACCGTGAAGGGATCCTCTGCGACCATTGACGCCCCCACAACTTCCGTCACTGGCAGCATGACCGTCGCCCAGGATGCAACCGCAAGTGGCATTTCCGTGGCGCATCATACCCACGCCACACCGCACGGCACGTCTGGCCCGCCGCTGTAAAGGAGATTTTAAGTGATCGGAACATTTGGAACCTCTATCATTTTTGAGGTAAGCGAGGACCATGTCCTTGCATTCAAAAAGCTGACCCAGGATGTAAAAGGGCGCTGGGCGTCCCACGAAACTCTCGGAGCGAAGCCAAAGAAAGAATTTCTGGGTGCGGATGCACGAGAAGGCGCCCTGGAAATCTATCTCTCTGCCGGCCTTGGGGTTCGCCCGCGTACAACATTGCAGGCCCTGGAAAAGATGGTGGAGAGCGGCGCCACTGAATACCTCATCATTGGAGATATGCCGCTGAGTGAAAACAAGTACGCCATTACGGCCGTTTCGGAAGCCTGGAACATGGTTTATAATGACGGATCGCTTGTAAAAGCAACGGTATCAATCACGTTGGAGGAATACCCGACATGAGTTCCCTTCTTAACCTGGCAAACAGTGAATTTGAGTATGAGGGCCAAGCCTCATACGACCGGAAGCAGAACCTCCTTCAGCAGTTACGCCTCTTGACGTCAACCAGAAAAGGGAGCGTTCCGCTTGACCGTGATCTGGGCCTGGATTTCAGTTTTGTTGACCGACCCATTGGAGTGGTTCGCAGCCTCTACGCTGCACAGATCACAGAAGCAATATCAAAATACATTCCGTCGCTGAAAATCGTAGAGATCAAGTGGAGCGGCGGTGCAGATGGTCACTTTTATCCGAGGGTGGTGGTATCAGATGCTGGATAGTATCAAAAATATGCCTGATGTTTCCTTCATTGACGGCAAAACAGTTACCGACATTCGCGGTGAAATGGTGGAGGATTACGAAACCTATGTCACGAAAGCCACCGGCAGCAAAGTGAAGCTGTCCAGGGTTTCTCGTGACAGAATGATTTTATACGCCTGCGCAAATGCTATTCACCAGGGTTTCCAGTATACAGACCGGGCCGGAAAAATGAATTTTCTTAAATGGTCCTACTCTGATTTTTTGGATCACCTGGGCAAGTTCCGCCGCGTAACCAGGAACCCCGCCAGCGCAGCCACCACAACGCTGCGTTTCACGATTTCAACCGTCCGAGCATCGGCGACGCCCATTCCGCAAGGAACCCGCGCAGCCGCCCTGAATTCCATTTTCTTTGCAACTGACGAATATGCAGAGATACCGGCAAAAGCGTCCTATATTGACGTTCCGGCGACTTGTGTTGAAGTTGGCAGCGCCGGAAACAGCCTCGCCGCCGGTGAGGTTTCCGAAATCGTTGATCCGCTCCCCTACATCAAGAGCGTTGCCAACATTTCGGAAACAGAGGGCGGCGCAGACATCGAAAGTGATGAATCTTACCAGGAGCGTATCTGGCTGGCCCCTGAGTCCTACTCCGTAGCAGGCCCGGAAGGCGCCTATAAATACTGGGCTAAAACCTATTCAAGCGCCATCGGCGACGTTGTAGCAAACAGCGACCAGGCGGCAGGAGAAGTGGACATTGCTTTTCTGCTTTCTGATGGTTCTATTCCCGGCCCGGAAACCATTTCCGGGCTGCAGGAGTTCCTGAAGAATGACGGTATCCGCCCGCTGACGGATAAAGTCGTGGTGTCCTCCCCGGCAGAAGTCAAATACTCCATTTCGCTGACGTACTACATCGACCGCAGCAACGCAACGACCGCGGTGTCCATCCAGACGGCAGTTGATGCAGCGGTTCAAGACTACATCCTCTGGCAGCGCAAAATTGGTCGGGATATTAACCCCTCCAAACTGGTTTCCCTGATTATGGCCGCAGGCGCTAAGCGCGTAGACATCACCTCTCCCGCCTATATCAAAGTTGGGGATGCAGCAGTCGCCCTGTTGACCGGAACCGTCACGGCGAACTATGGAGGACTGGAAGATGATTAAAATTCAGGACATCCAGCCCGCCGACATTCTCCCGGAGGGATTGCGGGACGACGTAAGCGCCCTGGGCATTGCCTACGCGGTCTGCCGCCAAATTGAGAAATGGTGTGTGTTCAATGACGGGATCATGATTTATTACATGATTGCATCCCTGCCGGACGAAATCCTGGATCTCATGGCCGCCGAGTATCGAACCCCGGCATACAGCACGAAATACAGCACCGACGTGAAAAGAACCTTGATCGCCGATACTATGCTGTACTTCATGAAGCTGGGAACGCCCATGGCAGTGCGCCGGATTATAACTTCTATCTTCCAAAGCGGCACCGTTTCGGAATGGTTCGAGTATGGCGGCGAACCGCATCATTTCCGCATCAACATTTCAAACCCCAATGTTGGGCCAAACGACCTGGACGAATTTGTGCGGCAGCTTCGGAGCGTAAAGCGCCTTTCTTCCTGGCTGGATAGTATTTCCAGTAAATTGGATATTGAAGCCGCCACCATCGGCGTCGGACATTGGATACACACCGGCGATTTTATCCGCCTAAACCCGATGATCGTCGAAGATGTAGCTCGTCAGATTACCGGCACAACATACACCGGAATTGCCTTGTCCACCATTGACCATGTGACCGTTCCGGCAGAATAGGAGGGATAAACAAAAATGTTCAATGCCCCGGTATTTACCACGGCAGGCAAAGCCCTGCTTACCCGGAATATTTCCGGTGAACAGATCAAGTTCACCACTATTCAGATGGGAAGCGGATACATTTCGGGGTCCATCGACGCAATGACGGCGCTTGTAAAGGTAGAAGCCACAGTTTCGGCCAGCGCCAAAAACGAAGATGGACAGTATGTCAATGTTTCCACAGCCTTCACAAACCAGGGTCTGGAAAACGGCTTCTATTGGCGAGAAATTGGCGTCTTTGCAGCAAATCCGAGTTTCCCGGATGACCGCTCAAAAGATATTCTCTATTGCTATCAAAACGCATACGACACCGCCGAGTTTATCCCGCCCCCGTCGGCCGCAACGATTGAGAAGGGTATCTCTATTCCGATTATCGTCGGCGATGCCTCCAAGGTCTCGGCTATCCTGGACAAGACCCTCGTTCTGGCCACGCAGAAAGACTTGGAGGATCATAACAAGAACCCGAACGCACACGGGCCTTTTTATGAGAAGATCCAGAATTGGGTCAAGGAACAGCTCAAAAACTTCACCGGAATGGTCAAGACCATCAACGGCGGCAAGCCGGACGAAAGCGGAAACATTGATCTGGATTTCATGCCCAAGAGCGGCGGCACATTCACCGGGCGAATCAATTTTTTCAGTGGCGCTTATTTCATTGACAGCAGCAGCCAGAACGGCGGCAACGCTGCTCTGAGAAACCTGACCACAACCGGCACCATTTCCAGCACCGGAAACATTCATTCCGGCGGGAACATCGACGCCACCGGATATGTCACCGGCGCCAAGACCTACCACGGCGTTTATAACGATTATGCAGAGCTGTTCCCCAGAGGCGAAGAAACCAGGCCTGGTGACATTATTGCCCTCGACCTGGACAGCCAGAAGGAGCGCTATGTGAAAGCGACCCGCGCCTCCCGCAGAGTTGTGGGCGTCCACAGTGACGAGTTTGCAACGCTGATTGGAGGAAAGACGCCGACGGACGGCAGCGATCTTCTTGCTGCAAATGAAAAAGATTTTATTCCCGTATCGCTGGCGGGCCGCGTGAGAACGTGGGTCATTGGCCCGGTACATACCGGCGACCTCATCATACCTTCCACGACCCCCGGCGTTGGATGTGCACCGCAAGCCTGCACTTCGCCGGTGCAGACACAGGTGGTTGGATATGCGGTCGAAGGCGACGACAGAACCGACCTGCGGCGCATTCGCATTAGAATTGGAGGCTGACCAATGGCAAATCAAGGTGAATTTATTACGGCAGCCGAGTTTCTCAATTTGAAGGCAGCCCTTCAAACCGAGGTACAGCGCCGCAGCAACAGCAGGTCCGTTGGTTCAATGGCAACCTATGCAGGCAGTGCTTACCAGTATACCGAACCGCCCAACAAGGACACCGTCGAATTCAAGTCGGAGCATATAGAAAAGATCACAAGGCCCCTGGACGCCATCACCGGCGGAAGCCTGACCCCGGAAGCGGGTGGATATGTGGACGCTGACACCCTGGACGCCGCAGCGCTGAAAGTTTCGGAATTGAGCGGCAAAAGCCTCACAGCAGCCACCCAGAACGAGACTGGCTGCGCCGCGAGCTGCTCCGGCCTTTGTTATACCGGCTGCTATTCAGCTTGTACCGGATGCACGGGAACGTGCCAAGGAACGTGCCAAGGAAGCTGTTTGACGACTTGCACCGGCGGGTGCAAAAACCAATGCACAAGCTGCGGCGGAAGCTGCTCCAATAATTGTACCAGCGGCTGTTCCGGTGGATGCAAAAATACCTGTTCTGGCAGCTGTTCCGGCGGGTGCTATACCGAGTGCAACAGCTGCGGCGGAAGTTGCTCAAATGATTGCGACAGCAGCTGCTCCGGCGATTGCACCGACGACTGCGAGGCCTGCAAACGCAGCTGCCAGGCGGGATGTTCCCAAGACGGCTGCACCGGCACCTGTTCCGTCACCTGCGGCGACGAAGCCGCCTGCCACGGCAGCTGTTCCGGTGGATGCAGCGGCAGGTGTTCGAGCTGCAGCGGCAGTTTTCTTTGGTAATGGAGGTTGTTATTTATGTCTGTCGCAAATATTGCCCCCGCCAGTGCCCCGGAATTTCAGTCTTACGACCGACACGAGTGCCTTTATAAATTTCTTATGATGAAGCCTTTTAGCGCCGCAGATTTCACAAAGGAAATGAAGCTGTTCCCCAAAGACGGGCGCTTTTTCAATTCCCTTTGCTACATGGGAGTTTATAAGAATACCGGGATCACCGATTTTTCCGCATGGCTTGCGGAATGTACGACCGCAGTCAAAAGCATTGCGTCGGCCTGCGGGCGCATCCTTCGGAGCGACGCGGAACGGGATTTATACGCCTGGGGCTTGGCGGTGCATACCTTCGTTTTTGATGATACGCATTCCCAGCTGCCCATTGATGAAGAGCTCCTGTTCAGAATTTTTGACATTCCGCCCAACACAGAAGAAGCCCTCTGGGCGCTGTATCAGGTCGGCGCAGCAGCCTTGGACAAGATGGAGTATACCCCGCGAGAGGGCCGAAACCTTGCTCTGTTCACCCGCCTGCTGATGGAAACCCTCCGGATCAAAGATGATTTCGAGGCTCTCAAAACAGTTCACTATGATACCGAGAAAGGAATTATCAATTATGGCTGAAAGTACATTCCGGCTGACCGAAAAGGAAAGCCTGACGGTTGAGCGCCTTAGTTACATCTATGAGAGCAACAAAGCCGTCGCAACTATTTTGTCCCGTGAACTGGCGGACGCAGAGAACCCGGACGCAAAAGAAATGTTGCGTGAGGTATGCAACTCCTGCCGTGCATCCTTCCTGGAAATGCGCGTGGCGCAGGACATGGTTCTCAGTTCCCGGATTGATGATTTCTATTCTAAGCGGGTAGAGTTTGCCTTCGATTTCAAGGCGCAGGAGGTGCACTGCAAATGGTGACACGAAGCGAAGATTATTCCAACTTTGTCCACCGACTTTTCAACAACGGAACCCTGGGCCTGGAAGCCTGCCGGAACGTCACTTTTCAGGTGACCGGTGACTGCAATTTACGCTGTTCGTATTGCTATGAGCACCACAAGAGCTGCGGCGCCATGAGCCTGGAAACCGGGAAACGGATCGTCGATTACATTATTGATCTTTACGAGGACGGCACTGGCGACTTCATCAACAAGACCACCCAGGGCGTCGTTTTGGATTTCATCGGCGGTGAGCCTCTTTTGGAGGCGGAGCTGATTGAGAAAATCACAGATTACTGGTTCGAGCAATGCTGGAAGCGCAAGTGCCCGCTTTGGACAAGGGCGCGGGTCAGTTTTGCCACCAACGGCCAGTTGTGGTTCAGTGATGCAGCACAGCACCTTTTCCATAAGTATCATGAGATCATGAGCGTCACCGTTTCTATTGACGGCGTCCAGGAGCTTCACGACGCTTTCCGTGTGGATCAGAACGGCGTCGGCAGCTTTGAAAAGGCCTGGGCCGCATTCCAAGACGGGAAGAAATACGGCTGGTATGGCTGTAAAATGACTTTCGTTGGACCCAGCTTCAAATTTATTTTTCCCAGCGTAAAACAGATGATTTCCGAGGGATGCAAGGAAATCCATTGTAATTACGCCTTTGAGCCGGTTTATACTGAACAGGAAGCCCGGACCCTTTACACGGAGCTGCAGCGGCTGGCTGATTACCTTATTTCGGATGCACCCGACGTTTGGGTTGGTATCCTCGATCCGAACATTGGACAGCCCTCCCACGACGACAAGAACTGGTGCGGCGGCACCGGCGAAATGTTGAGCTTTGCCCCGGATGGCAAAGCATACCCGTGCGTCAGATATGCCCCCATATCCGTGGGTGCAGCCTTGGCAGAACCTATGTGCTTGGGCGACTGCTACACGGGCCTCTATACCACCGAGAAGCAGCGGGAAACCAAGGCCATGCTGGACGCTATCACACGAACCAGCCAAAGCCCGGAAAAGTGCCTGAGCTGCCCGGTGGCCACCGGCTGCGGATGGTGCAGCGGCTACAATTACGAGAGCTGCGGAACCCCCAACTGCCGGAACACCAATATTTGCCTCGCGCACAAGGCCCGCTGCCTTGCGGTTTGCTATTACGTCAATAAGCGTTCCCTGATCATCGGCGACACCAAACCGAAAAAGATTTATCTGCCCCGCAAGGAAGCGGTGCAGCTGATCGGAGAGGATGCAACCGCAGCGCTTTGGACCTTGGCAGAGGAAGCCAAGAACAATGTGGAGGTGAAAATCTAATGGCAGCATTATTCAAGCCCGGCGTCCTGACCACCGACGGCAAGGCGCTGCTGGCAAAATGGCAGGCCGGAGGGACGGCGCCGCAGATCACTCACGCGGCGATTGGTTCCGGCAGCTACACCAAGACCGAGGACGCATCAACCAGAACGTCCCTCAAAGCGGAAAAGCTCCGCGTCGGTATCAGTTCCGCGACCGCAGACGGCGACACCCTGAACCTTCGTTTTGTGTTCAGTAATGACAGCGTAACCACCGGCTTTCCCGTAACCGAGGTTGGCGTCTTTGCAAAGGACCCGGACAAGGGCGAGGTTCTTTACAGTATTTCGGTCAGCGCAGACGAGAGCGTGGCGGATTTCTTCCCCGCGTACAGCGGCAACCACAGCGTCAGTTCCATTTTTGACTACTACATCAAAATGTCCAACGCCGAGAATGTAACCATTCTGGGCGGCACCGGCGCTTTTGCTCTCGCGGATGATATGATCCAGACGCAGCGCCGAGTCAATGCTTTAGAATCCTGCGGGCTTGTCGTCGTAGACGGCAAGCTCTGCGTGAAGTATACCAAACCAACAACCTGAAAGGAGTAAAAACTCATGGCAAAGTCTGAAATCACCTCCCCGGTTTATACGGACGAAACCGCTCAGGAGAACGGCAAAAAGCTGGATACCATTGCAATTCTGCTTGGCAACATTGCAGCGTCCCAGCGAGCCATTGCAAACGCACAGCCGGAAGTCAGCATGGACGTTGACCTGAACACCGTCCGGCAGATCGTCGCCAGCGGCGCAGCCCCGAAAATCTACCCGCTCGGCACCCAGCTGGTCAACACCTACACCGACAAGGACGGCAAAACTTACAGTTGCCCTTGGGACGTCGTCCAGCCGGACGACACCGCAGAGGGCGAAACCGGCAGCACCGCCCCGGCCCTTACCATGCAGATGCACTACGCAACTCTGTATGACATCCCCTTCTCGGCAAATCAGGCATTCTACATCGTCCCGGAGGCTGGCCTGCCCGCTGGCACCTACCATGTGACCTTCGGCTTCAACTGGGGCGCGAACGTCAAGACCGGCACCACATGGCAGTTCACCACGAGCAAGGCGCTGGCGGCAGGGACCCTGCTCTGCGGTTTCTACAATGCGCCGGATGTGGCCATCACTTCCTGCAAGGTGTACGCCTACAAGGATCAGTACAAGAGCGAGCTTCTCGACACCTGTACCGTTTCTTCCGGCGACGAGGGCACCGACCTCGGCACCTTCATGCAGAAGGAAAACGGCGACCTGAACAGCCTTCAGGCCGTGGCCTACGGCGACAACCGCTGGTGGAAATCTGTATACCGCCAGTGGCTGAACAGCGACCAGCCCGCCACGAAGTGGTGGACCCCGCAGGACAAGTGGGACATGATGCCCGATTGCGCAAAGACCATTCCGGGCTTCCTGGCGGGCTTCTCGGAGGACTTCAAGAACGCCCTGACCCGCACCAAGGTCGTGACCTATGGCAATACGGTGACGGACGACGGCTCGGCGGTGATCACCTACGACAAGGTGTTCCTGCCGTCGCTGGAAGAAATCTATTGCAATCCTCAGATCAAGGGCGAGGGCACATACTGGCCCTATTGGAAAGAGGCCACTGGTGCCACAGCGCCGCAGGCGCTGTGGCAGACCTACCCGCTGCGCATCACCCGCGATCTGGCGCAGCCGACCGTGGGCCGGAACGTCCGCTTGCGCTCTGCGTATAGAGGCACCGCGCGCGACGTGTTCTCCGTGACCTCTGGTGGCCACGTGAACACCTGGAACGCCGCGAACACGCTTCGGTCTGCCCCGGCTTGCAAAATCACCACACTGGGCCAGTAATCGCCGGACAATACCTTGTCCGGCGGGAAAGCGAGTAACCTTCAATGGCAATGCGAAAAGACCAAATTGCTGATAACAAATTCACCCTTCCCAACGACGCCCGCGATCTGGCGCTCTATGTGCGGCAAATCACGCAGAACGTGAAGGTCTTTGATCCAGCGATTGACGCCAACCTCCCAGCGCAGCTGCGGGCAACAGCGGATCAAATTTATTTTGATATTTTTGAAGCCAACGGCGTGCGGGTGGACAGCGCAGACACCAAGAAGGAGCGCCTCGCCCTCCAGAAAAGAGCAATCCGGCTTTGCACCCGAATGCTGGCCTTGATGGATATGGCCCGCCGCTGTTTCCATCTTTCTGGCAAACGGTGCGTTTTCTGGGGAAGGAACGTGCGCGACATCCGGCAGCGTTGCCGGGACTGGCACGAAAGTGATTCAAAACGCTATAAGGCGTTTTGATATAAATGGCTGTAGGCTATTGGGCCGGAACGTCCGCTTGCGCTCTGCGAATAGAGGCAACGCGAACAACGTGTTCAACGTGAACTCTGATGGCAACGTGAACAACTGGAACGCCACGAACACGCTTCGGTCTGCCCCGGATTGGACGGCAGCAAGCCCACAAAGGCTCTTGCATAACAAGGGCTGGGCACAAAACCGCCGTGCAAGGAGCCGAGTGCCATGTCTGCCCATTTCGGACAGATGAACAATATTCGCCGGACGCAGCTGCCCCACGGGACTGTCTGCTATCACCCGGCGAAGCCTTGCAGGAGACTAAAGTGCAAGATGAAGAAATAATTGGGTTCGATGCTTTATACGCCTCCATGAACCTATGCGCGAAGAACGTCCGCCGAAAGGCAAACGTGGGACGGTTTTTGATGTATGGCATGGACGAAATTCTCAAGCTCCAAGAGGATCTCGAAAACGGTACATATAAGGCTCGCCCGACATCAACTGTAAAAATCACATACCCGAAGCCGCGAACAGCCGTCGCAACGAGCTTCCGTGACCGGGTATACCAGCGCTCTCTAAATGATAATTCAGTTTATCCCAGAATGACCGCCAGCTTTGTCCGGCACAATGCCGCTTGCCAGAAGGGCAAAGGAACAGACTGGGCACGGGACCAGGTGAAGTTCTTCCTGGAAAGAGAATTCCGCCAGCACGGCCCGGATGGTTGTGCCCTCCTGATTGATGTTCATGGGTACTATGCTTCCATTCGACACGAAACCACAAACCAGCGGTTTGAACGGAAGCTGCCGCCCAGCCATTACAAGCGGGTACGGGATGTTCTGGATCACCAGTATTCAGGCAAAACCGGATACAACCCAGGAAGCCAGATGGTCCAGTTGGCCGGGATCTCGGTCCCTGACCCCATCGACCATTACATAAAAGAACGCCTGCGGGCGGACAAGTATCTGCGTTTCATGGATGATAGCATCATAGTCCACCACAGCAAAGAGCAGTTGGAGGAATGGTGCGAGGCTATCCGGCAGCAATACGCCGCCATTGGCCTGGAACTTCATCCAAGAAAAACGCGGATCGTCCGCCTGCAGGACGGCTTCCGGTATATGGGTTTCATTTATCGGCTGACGCCGCAAGGCAAAGTCATAATGACGGTGGACCCCAAAAATGTAAAATCAGAGCGCAAGCGCCTATTTCGGCTGGCGCAGCTCGTCAAGGCGGGCGAAAAGCCGAAATCTGCCCTATATGAGCAGTACCGCTCCTGGAAAGCCCATGCAGCAAAAGGCAATTCCGACACATTGCTGGCCCGCATGGATGAATACGTCAAAACACTATTGGAGGGTATCCCATGAAAATTGTGTACAGTTCGAGCGGCGTCCAGCAGGGCCGCGAAACCGAGAACCGTGACGCCGCCATTGCAAACGCTGCGTCTATGATCGACTACCTGTGCATTTTGGAAGGCGTTCCGACCGAGGACGACACCACCGCAACCGCCGAGGGAGGTCTGGACAATGAGTAAGAAAAAGCACAGCCCCGCATTTAACACCGCCGTCAAGGAGTACAACGCAGGCCGTTGGAGCAAAGCCATGCTGAAGATACTGGTGGAGCGTAAGCCGCAGCGTCTGACCGAAGATGAATACCAGGAGATTACCGGCGAACCGTACTCCGCATAACGGCCTGGGGGACAGATGGAGCTGCAACTTATCGAATTTCTGATAGACACCGTCGAAGCCCTTCTTCACATCGTAAGACAGCAGAACAGCCAGCTTTCACAACTCGGAGCTGTGGCCGCAGAGGAACAACTTCAAGACATTGAAGCCGCCTATTCCGCCGTTCTGAAAAATGACAGCGGGAAGGAGGTGGACACGGAAAATGTGGATTGATGTGGATACCATCATCAAGGCCGCCGCCCTTGTAACGGCGCTCGGCGTTCTGGGCGGCGTGGTCGTATCTCTTTACAAAGCATCCGAGCGGGACAGAAAGCAAAGCGAGATCATCAAAGAAATGATGGCTGAACAGTCCCTGATTTGCTATGGTCTGCGAGGCGCCCTCCAGGGTCTCATTGAGCAAGGGTGCAACGGCCCCTGCAAAGACGCCCTGGAGAAACTCAACAAGCATCTGAACCAGGAAGCACACCACAACGATTTATAACAGGAGGCAAGAACCATGGAAATTTCCGAAATCGCAACCGCAATTCTTCCCAGCGTTATGGAGATCATCGGAACCATCATTATGCTGGTGGCCGCAAAGGTCGGTATCCCCTGGCTGCGTGAACAGCGTATTTTCTCGCTGATCAAAAAGCTGGTCAAGGCAGCAGAGAAAGCCGCAGAAGCTGGCAAGATTCCCAAGACCGACAAACACGCCCTGGTCGTAAAGCTCCTTGCGGCGAAGGGTATCGAGATCACGCCGTTCTGGGACGCCTTCATTGATGCAGCTATCAAGGAAATGGACCAGGTCGGCAATGCCGTGGCCGACGAGATCACCAAAGAATAATACATCCCGGACCCCGCCGGGAGGAAGGAAATAAAAATGATTTCTCCCTATAAAGGTACATTCCGTGTTTCCCAGGCATTCGACCACCTCCGCGCCAACGGCACCCTGCACCAGGGCTTCGACTTGGTGGGCATTTCCAGCAAGCAGCTCCATTCTACGGTCTACGGCCAGGTGATCCGGGCAGGCTGGGAGAATTCCAAGAATCACAAGCAGGGCTTCGGCCTGCGGGTCGTTCTTCGGATTGCACATACCAACTACTTCATGTACTACGGCCATCTTTCCCAAATCAACGTGGTCGCAGGTCAGAAGGTAAAACCCGGAACCCTGATCGGCACCGAGGGCAGCACCGGCCACAGCACTGGCAGCCACCTTCACTGGGAAATCAGAGAGTGCGACGTGCGGACCGGATACCAGAAAATGCCTGAGTATTCCGGCATTCCCAACGTGGCAGGCAAAACCGCCTATACTTCCGGTTGGGGAGCCGACCTGTTGGGCGACGCTCTTCTGAAAGAAGGATGCCTGCACACCTTCCCTGCTTGCGTATGGATCAGCACCCTGCAGGCGCACCTTCAGTCCCTGGCCTACGACACTGGCACGGCTGACGGCATTTTCGGTCCTAAGACCACTGCCGCTGTGAAGATGTTTCAAAAGTATATGGGCCTGGACGCCGACGGGAAGGTTGGACCCATGACCAAAGAAAAGGTCTTCTATATCGAGTAAACAAGAGGCCCGGAGCCATACCCAAAAGGGAGGCTCCGGGCCTCTTCCCGCTTCATCACCACAGCCCCGTGTGAGGGCACAGGAGCGCGTTTCATTGCGTTTCGGGAAAGTTACCCGCCTAAAGAGCGAAACGCCGTGTGCAGGAAGTTTTTTCCGGTGGAAAAAAGACAGCGCAAAGAAAAAGTCCCGGAGGCACTACCCTCCGGGACCCGATTCAGACCGTCAGCCTTTGCATTTGTACCCTGCCCGCCGGAGGAACGCCTCCGCCTGGTGCAGTTCAGTGAACGTCCGGGAGTTATGCTTCTGCCGATCCCGACCAATGATGTGCTGGCCACTCAGAGCCTTCACCACAAATTGTTCCTTCCCGTTCTTCATGATACGATTGAAGTAGACAGCCTGCCCGGCTTCGTTGAACATCTTCATAATCCTAATCTCCATTCATAATAGCTGGGGTTCCAGAGAGCGACAGAGCGGAGCAGCCCGACACGATGCCCCTCGCTGTCAATCTCTATCCGCTGTACAATCTCCTGACCGTACATATTCACGCCCAGGGAGTACAGGTACTTTTTCGTGCGATACTGGCCGCCCGCCATCAAAGCTGCGGCCATGCGCTTTGAAATTGTCATGATTTATTCCTCCCTCATTTCCAGCGGGACGACTCGCAGGGATGCTGCCTTTTCCGGGTCGTAAAAGGACATTCCGCGTTTTATGCGTTCAAACATAGTCTGAGCGCTGGCCAGCGAACAGTGGCGGCTGTGCATTACCCAGCGTTCCTGGCTTGACGGATAAACAATCGCGTATTTGTATTTTTGGGTCTTCGCGCCGCAGATCAGAACGCCATCATAATAGAATTTCATGAATCAAACCTCCGTTTTTATTGTGGCTTCCACGACCATCCCGACGTTTCCGCCGGTAGGTTTCGGCCCACGCCGCCGGGCCATCATCAGGTGGACTTTATTTCATGAGAACCACGTCCAGAATGTCCGTATTCCCGGTGCTGATGCAATGCCGGATTGCAAGCAGCACGCCTTTGTCTCTTTCGGCGCCATTGATAAGGATGTACGTTGCATTCGGGCAGCGCAGCTCGCGCTCATCGGCCAGCTTATTGAAACGGTCTTTCGGCATTTTCATGGTTTTCATTTTTTGTTTCCTCCATTCGGTATTTCCTTTCGGTGTCTGTGTCTTACCACACAACCGCAGTAAACTCTACTGGCAAACAGTCCAAAGAATAGGCGCCGTTTCTGTGTATTTTTGCTGACAGAAACGGCGCCCGCAGATTAGATTTCCAGGCCCGCATTTTGCAGCGTGGCAGCGATTGCGTTATAGGTACGCTTTCCTGCGGTGTAATACCATTTGCACTTGTACTCAATTCCGCCCTCGAAGAATTTTGCACGGCAGAGATTCTGGGTCAGATTCACGAACACCTCCACACGGTAGGAGTATTCGTGGCGGCCGGACCATGCACTCTCAATTACCTTCGTAAAATCGCGGGACAGAACCACGCCCTCAAAGTCAGCCTGCCGGGACAGCTCCACCGTTTCCGGCTTAGTATCATCATGGAACCCATGGGCAAGCAGCTCGGCGACAAAATCAAACTTTTTCATATTGAAATCCTCCATTCAGCAATGTCTTTCGTTGACTGTGTCTTACCATACACGCGCAGTAAACGCAATCGGCAAAGCGTCCAAACATTACCGCGTTTGTATGGCAAACTTTGCTCTTCCATTTTTACCGCGTCCGCAGTATACTGTATAAAAAGGAGGGCCACACCATGAGAGAGACGCATACAGGAAACCCCATCGACGAGCGCTGCAAGGCCGCCGGGATCAGCCGCCGGGAGCTTTGCCGCCGGGCTGGTCTGAGCTATCGCACAGTAGAGAGCTGGTGTGCAGGGCATAGGAAAAGCCCGGACGTTTACCAGCTCTGGCGGGTAGCAAATGTGCTGGGATGCCAAATTGAAGATCTGCTGGACCCGGAACGAATTGCAGACGACACCTCGGAATGCGAATAAAGCAAAGCACCCGCCCCAAAATGAGGCGGGTGTGTACGTCCCGAAAAAATATAACAAACGCAACCCTCAAGCCATTGCGAAGCGGTCATTCTTCTAACCAAGGTCCATGTCAACTGACACATCGAAGCGGAGGTAAGCATGGATGAGCTGGATGTGACTGCCGCCGAAAGCAAGGCCGCTTACAAAGAGGTTCGGGATTATGTGTGGGAACACCACCTAACAAGCAAATCCCCAGTCTGTGCCACCTGGAATCGGCACAGACTGGGGATTTTTTCAGGTTCTGTAATATCAGATGCCGGCGGCAGCGTTCTGACCAGCAAAGCGGCCGAAGGTGGCGCTGCGGCCTGCGGCGGCACCAGCCATCAGGCAGGGATAGCTGCCGGAGAAGTAGTTGCCGCTCATGTCACCGATGACATACAGGCCCGGGATGGCCTTGAAGTCGTGGTCCAGTGCGTGCATGTTGTCGTCGATCTGGATGCCGTCCATGGTGCAGATGAGGTAGCCGCCGGACTGGCGCACACCGTAGAAGGGAGCTTCGCTCAGGGTGGACAGACGGTAGTCCTCCTTACCGTAATCCTCGTCCTCGCCCTTGGCAGCCAGCTCATTGTAGCGATCCACCGTTGCGGTGAAGGTGTCCTTGGGCAGGCCCAGCTTGTCGGCCAGCTCCTCCACGGTGTCGGCCTGCACGATGTAACCCTGGTCCTGCAGATCGGCGTTCATGCCCTCGATGTACTCCATGGGGAACACCGGAGCGGTGCCGTTCACATGCGGGTACAGACGGCTGCAGCCGTGGGTGGCAAAGCGCTCCACATCCTCGGGGTACTTGCTGTCCCACACAGTGCAGTAGGTGTGGTAGGGCTGGCTGGCTGCAGCGTGCAGCACCAGATCGTAAGGCATGTACTCGTTCATGAAGCGCTCACCGTTCAGGTTCACCTTCAGGAACGGCTGGCTGCCCATCCAGAACAGGGCACCATCGTTGGCTTTGCCGTACTCGCCCACCTGGTCGGGCTTGATGGCACCACGGTCGAAGATCATGGAGGTGTGGGTGGTGTCCATGATGGCACCGGCCCACAGGCACGCCTTGATGCCGTCGCCCTTGGCACCGGGCTTGGAATAGTTGACGCAGGTCTGCTCCACGCTCTGGGGCTGCAGGGCGTTCATCATGGTTTCATTGCCGCTGTAGCCGCCGCAGGCCAGAATGACGCCCTTGGATGCGTTGTAGCGCACATACTCGTCGTTGGCATTCTTGGCGATCAGGCCGGTGACGCGGTTGCCGTCCTTTTCCAGCTTGACCATGGTGATCTCGTACTGCACTTCCAGACCGTCGGCCTCGGCGTGCTTGAGCACGGCGTCCATGGTCAGCTGCTCGCTGTACTCGTCGCCGTACTGGGTGCTGTGGCCCACGTCCAGCACCTCGTAGTTGTCGTTGTCATGCTTTTCGTCGATCTCGTGGCGGAAGTCGATGCCGCTCTCGGCCAGTACGTCGGTGAACCAGTCGATGGTCTCACCGCTGCGGTCTGCCCACACCTGTGCCAGGCTGCGGCGGGTATAGCCCTGGCTCCAATTGCACAGGTAGCGCACAGCGTCCTTCTTGTTCACGTCATCGCCGTCCTCCTGCTGCTGCTTGGAGCCGCAGGCAGCCAGCGTGTCGCGGATGCCGCTGGCCATGTCGTGGCCGAACTTTTCGATCAGGATGGTCTTGGCACCGGCCTCGGCCGCGGCGGCAGCGGCAAAGCTGCCGGAAGAACCGGCACCCACCACCAGCACCTCACACTCCACGGTCTGCTTGATGTCGCTCTCGGCCACTTCGGGCTCCTCGCCCAGCCAGTCGGCGGTGGAGGCAGTCTCCTCGGTGGCCTGCTCAGCGGGGTTGATGGCACCGCCGCTGGCCTGACGGATGCAGTCGGCCACAGCGTTCTGCACAGCCTTGCTGGTCACGGTGGCACCGGTCACACCGTCGATCTGGCTGGTCTGAGCGTTCATCACCTGCTCGATCAGCTTGTCCTTGGCGGCCTGGCCGATGCTGTCGGTCTCGCCGGACAGGTCCAGCTCCACCTTGGTGATGCTGGCAGCGTCAAAGGTCACCGTGGCGGTGATCTCGCTCATGCCCTTGGCGGTGGCAGTGTAGGTGCCGGGGGTGTAGATGCCGGCTGCACCGGAAGATGCAGCAGCGGTGGAGCTGCTGGCTGCATTGCAGGCAGCCAGACCGGCAGCGGTAACGCTGCTCATGGCGGCAGCGGCAGCGATCTTCAGAAAGCCTTTGCGGGAGATCTTTTCCATAATAAGGTTCCTTTCTCTTCTTTTTCTTCGTGCTTTGTTCCAGAGTGGCAAAAATGCTTTGTCATTCTTGTTAAAAGTATCACATTTACAACCAAAGAAAAAGAAGTTATAATATCCCTGTAGGTATCAAGAAAAACTTGCGTTTTATTTCTGGAAAGGAACCTCCCATGACCATTCAGCAGCTGCGCTATTTTCTGGCGTTGTGTCAGGACCTGAACTATACCCGCACGGCCGGGCGGCTGTATCTGTCGCGGCAGGCGCTGCGGCTCAGTATCGCCGCGCTGGAAAATGAGCTCTGCGGCCCGCTGTTCACCAATGTGCGCAATCACCTTGCCCTGACCGAAAAGGGCCAGCGCTTCCGGGCACAGGCCGCGCCGGTGGTGGAGCAATTTGACCGGATGTGCGCGCAGGCGTATCAGGATATCCGGTCCCCCGCTCTGCGGCTGGGCATCAGTGTGGCGTTGGTGCCCAACTACCTGCCCATGCTGGGGGATGTGCTGGAGCAGTTCCGGCAGCAATATCCGGGCATCCCGCTGGAAACCGCATCGTTCTCCAACGACGCCGTATGTGCACAATTGCAGAACGGCACGCTGGACGCCGGGCTGGTGATGGACCTGGGCGGCTGCGCGGCCGGGCTTGCCCGCACCGCGCTCACCCGGCACACCGCAGCCCTGCTGGTGCCCCGCTGCAGCCCGTTCTGGGGGCGCAGCAGCATCGCCCCGGCAGAGCTGGACGGCCAGCTGCTGTTGGTGCCGGGCCTTGCGCCGGAGCCGCTGGCCCCGCTGTGGAATACCCTGCGGCAGGCCGGTGCCCGCCCGAAGGTAGAGATCGGCGAGCAATACTATCAAGTGCTTTACCGCACCCAGGAGCGCAACGGTCTGGCCCTGGACCGGTTGGAGATCACCTCCGACCACAGCATGGACAATGTTCAGGACGTGGCACTGGACGGCATGCCGCCCATCTGCGCCGCCTTTTTGCAGCCGGAGCACGCAGAGCACCCCTGTGTCCGGCTTTTGTGCAGCTTTTTGCAGGAACACCTGCGCAATCTATGAAAGAAGGGACCCCTTATGCATTTTTATGGAACCATCGGCCCGGCCTGCGCCAGTGCCGGAACTCTGCGCCGCCTTGTGGACGCCGGCATGACCGGCCTGCGTATGAACCTTTCCCACGGGGCGCTGGCCGAACACACTGACTGGCTGGCAATGATCCACGCTGTCGGCATTCCGGACCTGCTCATCGACCTGCAGGGGCCGGAACTGCGTGTCGGGCGGCTGGCCAGCCCGGTCACCCTGCCGGAGGGCGGCACGGTACAGCTGGGTGCAGGCGGCATCCCCTGCCCTGTCCAGCTGGTACAGGCAGCCCGCCCCGGGCAGCAGCTTCTGCTGGATGACGGCAAGCTGCTGGTGGAAGTAACTGCCGCCGGGCCGGATGCACTGGTCTGCACCGTACTGCGGGGCGGCGTTCTGCAAAGCCGCAAGAGCATTGCCGCCCCAGGTTTGTCGGTGCCCATGCCCACCCTGACAAGTGAGGACCTTGCCAACCTGCGCATCGCAGCTTCCTGCGGCGTCACCGGGGTTATGCTGCCCTTCGTGCGCGGGAAACAGGACATCCTTGCCCTGCGGCAGGCGCTGGCCGAGGCCGGTGCGCCGCAGATCCGCATCTTTGCAAAGATCGAGAACCTTGCCGGGGTGCAGGCCCTGCCGGAGTTTCTGTCCCTCGTGGACGAGGTGGTCATTGCCCGCGGCGACCTGGGCAACGCCATGCCGCTGTGGGAACTGCCCCGCTGCCAGAAACAGCTTTCCGCCGCCTGCCGGGCGGCCGGGGTGCCCTTTATGGTGGTCACCCAGATGCTGGACAGCATGTGCACCCGTGCCGTGCCCACCCGCGCCGAGGTGAGCGATATTTACAATGCTGTGTTGGATGGTGCGTCCAGCCTGATGCTCACCGGCGAGACCGCCGCCGGGCAGTACCCCGTGCAGGCCATGGAGTTCCTGGTTCGGACGGCAAACACCGCCCTGTAAGACAGTTCGGCCTTCTGCGCGCTTTTTCGGTCCGAAATGACAAAAAGGATGGATTCTGTCGTAAAGAGTTGGTATAATGAAGGCAAAATATTTTGCAGGAAGGTTTTTCTATGGGAATCGTAGTCATCGGAGCCGTTTTTGTGGACATCAAGGGGTACCCCCTTTCCACCTACATCCCGGGCGGGCGCAACTCCGGCCGGGTCGAGCAGGTACACGGTGGTGTGAGCCGCAACATCGTGGAGGACATCGCCAATGTGGAGCTGCGCCCCACCTTTGTGGGTCTGGTGGACGACACCGGCATGGGCCAGGATGTCATCGACAAGCTCCGCGACCACAAGGTGAACACCCAGTTCATCCGCCGCGTGAAGGACGGCATGGGCACCTGGCTGGCCGTGTTCAACAACGACGGTGACGTATGCGCCTCCATCTCCAAGCGCCCGGACACCACTCCCCTCACCGCTCTGCTGAAAGAGCAGGGAAACGAGATCTTCAAGGACTGCGACAGCATCGCGCTGGAGCTGGATCTGGAAAAAGAGACGGTCAAGCAGGTGCTGCGCTTTGCCAAAAAGTACAACAAGCGGGTCTACGCGGCCATCTCCAACATGAGCATCGCCATGGAGCGCCGCGACTTTTTGCAGCAGGTGGACTGCTTTGTGTGCAACCAGCAGGAAGCCGGGCTGCTCTTCTCGGACGATTACGACCACCTTTCCCCCGCTGCCATGCGGGAGGTGCTGGCCGCCAACGTGCACAGCGCCAACATCCCCTGCATGGTGGTCACCATGGGCGGGCAGGGTGCCGTGTATGCCCGCGCCAACGGCGAAAGCGGCGTTGTGCCCGCCAAGAAGGTGGATGTGATCGACACCACCGGTGCCGGTGACGCCTTCTTTGCCGGTACGGTCATCGGCCTGACCTACGGCAAGAACCTGCCCGCCTCCTGCGAGATCGGCAGCCGTCTGGCCGCCTCGGTGATCTCCATCACTGAAAACGTCTGCCCCCGGTTCCGCCCGCTGGAATTCGGGCTGGACATTCCCGTGCTGGACTGAGTCACCCCCCAAAAGCGCCGGAGCATTCCCGCAAAAGGGAGCGCTCCGGCGCTTGTTTTTTGTTTGTCAGAGTTCGTTGATGGCTGCTGTGACGGGCATTGCCTGCAATCGCTTCACCGGGCCGTGCACCGCAAGCGCCGCTGCACCTGCCACGAACAGACTTTTGTCATCCTCCAGCAGTAAGATCCGCTCCATGGTGCAGTTTCTCCTTTTTACAAAAAATGCCGGGTGCTGCCGCAGGTACGGCAGCTGCCCGGCGCGCAGTCACGCATTCTGTTGTTTGTACTGTTCGCCCCACACCCGCATGGCATCCATGATGGGCTTCAGGCTCCGGCCCAGCGGGGTCAGGCTGTACTCCACCCGGGGCGGCACCTCCGGGTAGGCCTTGCGCTCCACCAGACCGTTTTCCTCCATCTCCCGCAGCTGGGAGGTGAGTACCTTCTGGCTCACGCCGGTCAGCGACTTTTTCAGCTCGCCGAAACGCTTGGTGCCGGTGAGCAAATCCCGCAGGATCAGCACCTTCCATTTGTTACTGATCATGGTGAGGGTGGTTTCCACCGGGCAGGCCGGCAGTTCCTTTTTGGTACACATCTGTCGTTTCTCCCCTCCGGCCCGTTGCAGGCCGTTTTTTCTATTTTACGGCACAGACGCGGTGCTTGTCAAGCAGGGGCCGGGCGCCCCGCACATCCGGCTCAAAAAATTTTTTTGCAGTCCAAATCGCGAGAAATCAGCGGTTCACCGCAAAAGTTTCCAAATCGTAACCGGTCAAAAGTCACCCGCCGGTAACCAGGTTACCGCATTGTGCGTACTTTACGCCGGGCAAAAAGGGGTGTATCATAGCCTCGTCAACCGGGGCACGCCGAGATGCCCCGCACACCCAATGCAATAATCCTGGAGGTACCAAACCATGTCTCTGAACAAAGTCGTTGAATTCCTGAATGCCAACCCCGTGCAGTATCTGGCTACCGTCGGCCGTGACGGCAAGGCCAAGTGCCGTCCCTTCATGTTCGCCGGTGAGCTGGACGGCAAGCTGTGGTTCTGCACCAACAGCCAGAAGGACGTGTACAAGGATCTGCAGGCCAACCCCTACACCGAGATCTCGGTGTCCAGCCCGGAGTACGCCTGGGTCCGCCTGCACGGCAAAGCTGTGTTTGAAAACAACATGGCTGCCAAGGAGATGAGCATCTCCAACCCCATCGTGAAGGGCCAGTACGGCGAAGCCACCAATCCCATCTTTGAGGTGTTCTACCTGGAGGATGCTCACGGCGCCATCGCCGACTTCTCCGGCAACCCTCCCTACGAGTTCTGATTCCCGTTTCGTGCAGATCGCCTTGGAAACGCTGTTTTCAGGGCGTTTTGCCGTTTGGTACCGCAAAGGAGGTCTTTCTATGACCCAGACCGAACGCCGCCGTTTTTTGCTCAGCCGCCTGCTGGCAGAAGCCCCCGAATACCGGCAGCTGGCCGTCCCGGACGATGCCGCCGGGCAGAAGCAGCTGCTGCGCGCACTGCTCAATGTGCGCCCGCCCCGGGATGCCAGCCCGGAGTTTTTGCAGGTGCAGGACGAATACCTGCGCGCCGAGCTTGCCCAGAAGGGCGTTACCGTCCTTGAAAGCCTGACCCCCGCCGCCCGCTGCGGGGAAGCCGCCCTTTACCTGTGGCAGGGCGACATCACCACGCTGCAGTGCGACGCCATCGTCAACGCCGCCAACAGCGGCATGACCGGCTGCTATGTGCCCGGCCACCGCTGCATCGACAACTGCATCCATACCTTTGCCGGGGTACAGCTGCGCAGCGCCTGTGCCCGCCTGATGGCACAGCAGGGCCACGAAGAGCCCACCGGGCAGGCCAAACTCACCCCGGCCTTCAACCTGCCCTGCCGGTATGTCCTGCACACGGTGGGGCCCATCGTGACCGGGCGCGTCACTGCACGGGACCGCACCCTGCTGGCCTCCTGCTACCGCGCCTGCCTGACGAAGGCCGCAGAATCCGGGCTGGAAAGCATCGCATTCTGCTGCATCTCCACCGGCGTGTTCTGTTTCCCGAATGAGGATGCGGCAGAAATTGCCGTACAGACTGTGAAGGAGTTCCTACAAACACCCACAACCATCAAAAAGGTGATCTTCAATGTTTTCAAAGATTTGGACAAGGAAATCTACACCCGACTGCTCACAGCCTGAGCAGCTCAAAAAGGCCCTGCACAAGGCTGATGCCGTCATCATCGGCGCAGGAGCCGGGCTGTCCACCTCCGCCGGGTTCACCTACGCCGGGGAACGATTCCGAACATATTTCTCCGATTTTGCCAGCAAATACGGCTTTACGGATATGTATTCCGGCGGGTTCTACCCCTACTCCACCATGGAGGAATACTGGGCGTACTGGAGCCGGTACATTTATATCAACCGCTATCAGAACGCTCCGAAGCCTGTATACGGCACGCTGCTCCGGCTGGTGCAGGATAAGGATTCCTTTGTAATCACCACCAATGTGGACCACTGCTTCCAGAAAGCAGGGTTCGATAAAAAGCAGCTGTTCTACACGCAGGGCGATTACGGCCTGTTCCAGTGCAGTGAACCCTGCTGTCAGGAGACTTTCGACAATGAGGCACTCATCCGGCAAATGATAGAAGCACAGGGGTATGTCCTCGCACCGGATGGTCAACTGACCGTGCCGGAGAATACCATCCTGAAAACTTCTGTTCCGTCCGAGCTTGTCCCCCACTGCCCGCACTGCGGCAAGCTGCTCACGATGAACCTGCGCTGTGACGACAGCTTTGTAGAGGATGCCGGCTGGCACGCCGCCGCCGAGCGGTACAGCGAATTTCTCCGCCGCCACGAGGGGCAGAAGATCTTGTTCTTAGAACTTGGCGTCGGCGGCAACACCCCGGTCATCATCAAGTATCCTTTCTGGCGGATGACAACCAGGAACCCCAATGCCACCTACGTCTGCATCAACAAAGGCGAGGCCGTCTGCCCGAATGAGATCGCCAAGCAGTCGCTGCTTTTTGACGGTGACATTGCTGCAGTGCTGGCACAGATCAAATAATTACTTTTTCTATTCCATAGCGCACTTTCCGTCCTCTCGCTGCAGTCCTGCACCCCGATAAAAAGCTGCCCGCATACCGTGTGATCTTGTCACATCCGGTATGCGGGCAGCTTGTCTTTTCTGATTTTACGCGCTTTTGGGGCTTATTTTGCCACGATCTCGTCGGCCAGAGCGTCCATCTGGGCCTCCGCAGCAGCATTGGCAGCAGAGCGGACGGTGACCACGTTCTCGCAGACCGTGATGTTCTTCATGCCTTCCAGCTCGGCGCGCATGAGTTTGGCAGCCATGGGGGCCCAGGTGCCGTTCTCCATCAGGCCGACAGTACGGTTCTGGAACGCCTTGGTCTTGAGGTGGGTCAGCAGGGACTCCATCGGCGGGAAGAGGAAGCCGTCATAGGTGGCGCAGGCCAGAACGATCTTTCCGCAGCGGAAGGCCTCGGTGACGGCGTAGGACACATCGGTGCGGGTCAGGTCCATCTCCACCACCTTTGCGCCCTTGGCACGCAGCTTTTCGGCCATGGTGTGGGCCGCGGCGCGGGTATGGCCGTGGATGGAAGCACTGGCCACAAGGATCTTTTCCGGCTCCTCCGGCTTGTAGCTGGACCAGGTATCATAATAGGCCAGATACTTGCCCAGGTCCCCGGTGAGCACCGGGCCGTGCAGCGGGCAGATGGTGGCAATATCCAGTGCGGCTGCCTTTTTGAGCAGTGCCTGCACCTGCGGGCCGTACTTGCCCACGATGTTCAGGTAATACCGGCGGGCTTCGCTGGCCCAGTCGGCCTTTTCGTCAAACTTTGCCACCGCCCCGAAGCGGCCGAAACCGTCGGCGGAGAACAACACCTTTTCGCTGCTCTCATAGCTGACCATGACCTCCGGCCAGTGCACCATGGGTGCAAACACAAAGGTGAGGGTGTGGCTCCCCAGAGACAAGCTCTCGCCGTCCTTCACCACCACACGGCGCTCCTTGGCCACGGCATCCGGGCCGAAGAACTGCTCCATATACACAAAGGTCTTGGCGTTGCCCACCACCTTCATGTCCGGGTACTTAGCGGCCAGGCGGGCAATGTTGGCACCATGGTCCGGCTCCATGTGGGAGACCACCAGATATTCCGGCATGCGGTCGCCCAGCGCTTCGGTGAGGTTTGCCAGCCAGGCATCCGTGGCACGGTTGTCCACCGTATCCAGAATGGCGACCTTTTCATCCAGAATGACATAGGAGTTGTAGCTGACGCCGGTAGGCACCGGGTACTGACTTTCAAACAGGTCGATGGTGGTATCGTCCACCCCCACGCCCAGAATGGCATTGCTGATCTTCTGTACGCTCATAAATCCCATGCTCCTTTATTTTTATGCTGTGCCGCAGAAAGCGGCCGATTTTTCTTAAGAACAATTCCTAGTATAACACATCGTCAGAAATTTAGCAAGAGGGATCTGCGGCTTTTCCTGCCCCCTGACCACAACCGTTATTCATCGCCCCTGCTTTCCGGCAGGCGGGCAGACACGGGGCGGCCCGGCTCGGTGTCCAGCTCCAGCAGGGCCGCAGCGCTGGCGTCATCCATCGTCTGTACGGCCCGCAATTTGCGGCTGATGGCACGGCTGCGCACGCCGATAAGGTTGTCCAGCTCTTCGTCGGTCTGGCGCAGACGCTGCTGCAGCTTGGAAAGCCCCTGCCCGAACTTGTCGAACTCAGTCTTGACGGCACCCAGCAGCTGCCACACCTCGCCCGAACGTTTCTGGATGGCAAGGGTCTTGAAGCCCATCTGCAGGCTGTTGAGCAGGGCCGCCATGGTGCTGGGGCCGGCCACGTTCACCTGATAGTCCCGCTGCAGCACCTCCAGCAGGCCCGCATTCACCACCTCGGCGTACAGGCCCTCGAAGGGCAGAAACAGGATGCCGAAGGCTGTGGTATACGGCGGCTCCACATACTTTTCGCGGATGTCCTTGGCCTCGCTGCGCAGCACCAGTTCCAGTGCATGGCGGGCGTTTTCCACAGCCTGCGCATCGCCGGATGCCTGCGCATCCTGCAGGTGGGCGTAGGTATCGCCGGGGAACTTGGAGTCGATCGGCAGCCAGACGCTGCCGCCGTCGGCCCCCGGCATTTTGATAGCGTACTCCACCCGCTGGGTGCTGCCGGGGATGGTGGCCACATTGGTGTTGTACTGCTCTGGGGCCAGAATTTCTTCCAGAATGGCTCCCAGCTGGATCTCGCCCAGGATGCCGCGGGTCTTGACGCCCGACAGCACCTGTTTCAGGCCGCCCACATCGGCGGCAAGGCTCTGCATCTCACCCAGGCCCTTGTACACCTGTTCCAGCTGGGCATTGACCGCCTTGAAGCTCTCGGTCACCCGCTTCTGCAGGGCATCCTGCAGCTGCTCGTCCACCGTGCAGCGGATCTCGTCCAGCTTCTGGGCATTCTGTGCCTGCAGGGCGGCCATGCTTTCGGCCAGCGTTTTGCGCATTTCTTCCAGCTTGCGGGCGTTGGAAGCTTCCAGCCCCTGCAGGCGCTGTTCCATGGTCTGCTGCTGCGCGGCCTGCCCGGCATTCAGGGTGCTGCTCATACCCTGCACAGCGGTCTGCAGCGTTTCGCTGATGCCGCGCATGGCGTCGTAGTTCTGCCGGGCCAGCTCGGCCTGCTTCTGGACAAAGAGCTTCGACTGGGCGTCCAGCTGCTGACGCACCCACTCCTTGAGGGCTTCGTCGTCCTGCCGGGGTGCCGGTTTTCCGGATCGGTACAGCAGCAGTGCCTGCTGCAGGCAGATGGCCACCAGCAGAACCGTATACAAAAGCGAAAGAAATTCCATGGGATGTCTCCTTATAAAATCCAAGATCCGGGCCGTGCAGATGCAAAGCCCGGACCTTTTGCTTTTTACAGTGTCTCGTAGCGGCGCAGCGTCTGGCTCCACTGCAGCTGCTCGCCGTACAGGCCCACACCGTCGGCTTCCACCTCGCCCACCTGATTGTCACAGGGGTCGGCGCGGAAGGAGCACATGGGCGGGTCAAAGGGTGCGCAGAGGGCACGGTTGGCCACCATGCGCCCGGTGTCCAGATTGCCGAAGTAGTGCAGGCGCATCTTCTCGTTCCCGGCACGGGCCATGGAGGCACCGGCCGAGCAGTCGGCGTACATCCAGCCGTGGGGCGCGATGTAGAACGCGGCCCAGTCGTGGCAGCCCACCATCTCCCGCCGCACCACCAGACCGCTCTGCCACTGGGCCGGGATGCCGGCCAGGCGGCACAGCACGATGAATGTGGAGGCCATGATGCCGCAGTCGCCCCGGCGGTTGTGGGCACAGCCGTCGGTGATGTTTTCCTGCACGAAGTAGGGCGGCTGGTAGTGGTAGTGGGTGTTGAGGGTCACATAGTCGTAGATGCGCTTTGCCTTCTGCACCGGGTCGGTGAGCCCCTGGGTGAGCTGGGCCGCCAGTGCCCGCAGATAGGGCGTGAACTCCAGATGCGGCAGCTCCTCCTGCGTGTCAAAATCCGGCTGCACGGGGTCCGCCTGCATGTGCAGCGGGTCGGCATAGCGGGCCGTGGTACGGTAACTGTACACCGCGCCAAAGGGCCGGTTCTCGGCAAGGTCGGCCTCCCAGTACGCCGTGCGCTGGGCGGCATCTTCCGGGGCAATGTGGGTCGGCGGCTCGGTGAAGGAATCCAGCGTGATATTGCTCTGTGCCGGGCAGGCCGCCGGGAGCGGCAGCCACACCCGGACGTGCACGGTGCTGCGGCCCTGCTGCTTTGCAGCCGCAAGGGCTGCGGCAAAGGCTTCGTCGCTCATGCCGATGCTGGTTTCCAGCGTGATGTCCGCACGGACCGAACCGGTGCGCACCATCTGGTCGTGTTCCGGCTCATACCGCTCCCAGCTGGGGTGCTGCTGGGGCGGGTCGATCTGACGGGCTGCCAGCTCCGGATGGGTGGCCAGCAGGGTCTCGGCAAAGGAGCGGATGTACCGCTTCTCCCCTTCCACGAACCGCCAGTCCATAGCCCCGGCGTGGTCCAGTGCCCGGAATTCCTCCGGGGTAAAGTCCCGCACAAGGTCCTGCAGCAGTTCCAGCGCCTGTGCTTCGGGCACCGTGTAATCCAGCGGCAGACGGCGCAGGATCTCCCGCTGGGCCAGCAGTGCATCCCGCATGGCGTCCACCCCGTGGGGCGTGGGGTTTTCCGGCAGAGGGCCGCCGGGCTGCACCGGCTGGTTCTGCGTTTTTGTCCAGTCCTCCGCAAGATATGCGTCGATGCGGGCAATGGCCTCGGTGTAATAGCCCGCCTCCTTCAGACGGCGCACATCATCCGGCAGGCCGAGGTTCAGGCTTGCCAGACAGGCATTCAGGTTCTTCATTGCATTCCGCTCCTCTTTTGTTCAGATTCAGCCGTTGATCTGGGTCTCCCAGAAGTTCGCAGCGTCCAGCATCCAGCCGTCGGCATCGGTGCCTGCGCCGGTACCCACGCCGTGGGTCGCATTGGGGAACAGCACCTCTTTGCAGGGCACATGGTGCTTTTCCAGTGCGCGGCTCAGCGCCGGGCGCTGAGCCGGGTAGCACAGCAGCGGGAACACATAATCGTTCTCGCCGTACCAGTGATACACCGGCGGGTAATCGTCGGTGACACAGTCAGAGATGTTCAGTTCATAGTACCGGCCCTCCAGTACAAAGGGGTCGATAGCAGCATGATAGACCGGCTTATACTCAAAGAAATTGTTGATGGGATAGCCCAGCAGCAAAGCACCGGGCTTGGGTACCCCATAGTGCTTGTAGCCCAGTTCGTCGCCGGAGAACACACCGGCCAGATGGCCGCCGGAGGAATAGCCCAGCAGGGCGTAGTTTTCCGGCTGCACATTGAACTGGCCTGCATGCGTGGTGATGAACCGGACAGCGTTGCCAAGGTCAGCCACCGGGGCGTTGTCCTTTGCCTTGAGGAACACGCGGTAGCGCAGCACGAAGGCTGCGTAGCCCATCTGGTGCAGCCGCCATGCCGTGGCATAGCCCTCGGACATATTGGCAGTATTGTTGAGCACATTGCCGGACATGACCACCACAAACTTGCTGCCGGGCACTTCCGACGGCCAGTAATACAGTTCCACGCCATCACGGGTGGCGTCTGCGGCGATCTCCTCCGGGGAGTACACTTTATAAGTCACCTGAGTGCCGGCTTCATAGGTATCGGCCAGATCGTTCAGGGCGTCGGCGCTGTCCTGTGCCATGTTGGCGCCCACATAGTCCGACAGCGTGGTGCCTGCTTCCGGGGTGTCCGGGCTGTCCACGGCACTCTGCCAGGTCCACACGCCGCTGGCGGCGAATGTCGGGTCGGCACGCAGGTCAGAGACGAGGGTATCCGGCGTAACGGTCAGATGGCCCGATGCGGCAGAGGCCTCCACCGGCAGGCCGGCCAGCAGCAGCGCGGCGGCCGAGGCACCGGTCACCTGCAGAAACTGGCGGCGAGAGATCTTGTTTTGCATAAAAGCATCCCCTTTTTTTATAAATTCAAAATCTGATTTCTTCAGGAGGTGTGCTCTTCCCAGAAGGCCGCAGCACTGCTCATCCAGCCCTCTGCATCGGTACCGTTGCCGGTACCGATGGCGTGGGGTGCGTGCTGATATGTCACACGTTTGTAGGGTACATTGCAGGCCTGCAGAGCCTTTTCAAAATCGTTATACTGGCCGGGCACCCAGGCAGGGCCCAGCATACTGTCGTCGTTTCCGCGCCAGAAGTACACCGGCGGATATCCTTCTTCCACAGCCTTGTCCAGAGAGGTCCAGTAATAACGCCACCCACAGGTGCCGATATCGTACAGGGTGTAGTATACCGGCTTCATCACGGAGGTGTCGGAGACGGAATACCCCAGCAGCAACACGCCGGGTTTTGCCACATGATACCGACCATAGCCTCGCTTGCTGTTGGCAAACACTCCTGCCACCTGTCCGCCGGAGGAAAAGCCCACCAGGGCGTAGTCCTCTGGCTGCACGCCAAGTTCCTCTGCATGGGCCGTGATATATTCCACCGCCCGGGCCAGGTCCTCCAGGGGAGCATTGTCGCCCATATCCATCCAGATGCGGTACCGCAGCACGAACACCCCGTACCCCATATCATGGAGCTGGGCCGCCGATGCCATACCCTCCCGCAGCTCGCCGCTGGTAAAGGCAATGTTGCCGCCCAGCACCACCGCAAATTTGGCGTTTGCCTGCTCCGCCGGGAAATAATACAGTTCCACCGCTGCCTTGGCTGGCGTGGCGGCGATCTCCTCCTCCGTGTAGACCTTGTAGGTTACCTGACGGCCTGCATTGTAGTTTTCTACTACCAGGTTCAGGGCTGCCGCACAGTCCTCTGCCTGTTCCTGGCCTGCGTATTCTGCCAAGGTCTGGTTCTGAAAGCAAGCTCGCAGCAGTGCGCTGCCATCATCGGCGTTGCCAAAGGTGAAGATGCCCGACTTTGCAATGCTGGGGTCCTGCCGGATCTCCTGCATCGTGGTCTGGGCTGTAATGGGGCCAGTGTTTTCCGCTGCCCACACCGGCAGGCTCAGGCAGGCCAGCTGTGCCAGGCACACCGCCCCGCACAGCAGCTTGTAGTTCCATGATCTCATTTTTTGTTCCTCCTTTGGTCCGGTCCCAACCGGACGATATAGGTTTATTGTATCACATCCGCGTATATTGTCAAAACAATTCTGCGGCCCCGCCCGCTGCAAATCCAAGACCAGATCAAACAAAGCAGGTGCCGCACTCCGCTCAGACAATCGTGTCTGACAGAACTGTGCTGCCCCTGCTTTGATCTCGTGCGCAGACCCTCACGGTTTTGAAGTCCACGGTCGAAATGCCGAAGTCCTTTCTGTAACACGCCCCGTCATTCTGTCTGCACCGCGAACCATTGACAAAAAAACGCCAGACCCTCCTGTACCAACCAAAAAGGCTTCCTCCTAGAGGGAGCTGCACGCAAAAATGGGCCCGGAGACTTTCGTCTCCGGACCCATTCAGAACCTGTTCTTTGGTCTGCCCTCAGGCAAACCAGCTAGTCAGTCACAAATACTGATTAGCCAGCGATGGTCCAAGCCTTCTCACTGGCATCGTTCTTCACGGTGCCGGTAGCCAGGTTGTAGATAGCAGCAGCAGAACCGACCATGCGCAGGCCAGCGTTCAGAACGCCATTGCCACCATTCAGGAACTTATCGCCGGCAGTCTCATTCTCATGCTTGCCGAAGCCAGCCTTATAGCCGGTGCCGTAAGCACCCTTGACGCCGGTGAGCCATGCGTTGCCCAGGTCGCCGGGCTTGTAAGCGCCGTCGAACAGAACGCCGACAGTGTTCTTGATGTAGTTGCTCATGAAGCTGTTACCAATGATGGTAACCATGTTGGTGTTGAACTTCTGCCAGTTCTTGACTTCCAGAGACGGAGCCAGGATGTCAGCCAGAGAAGCGCCACCGTTGACGTAGGTCATCTCGTTCTCAGAGATTGCGGAAAAGTTTGCAGGCATCATCATAATGAATTACTCCCTTCAAAATGTAGAAAGATATTTTGCAAGCTCACTTTCGTGTGCTCACCAATCCTTACTAGGATGGCAATAATATACCACACTTTCCAGAAATGTTCAAGTACCTTTTTGCAAAAAGTGTAAAAAATGTGAAACGAGGTCTATAAAAGTATTGCTTTTGTACAGTCCGCAGGCGGTTTTCCGGTTCCGACAAGCTTTGCCGCCGCCGGGCGGTACACTGGTTGCAAGGGGGCTGCAGCATTGAAAAGCGTGATCTACCTCGACGAGCTTCTGCTGACCAATTTTGTCCTTGCTGTGCTGTTTCTCACCGCAGCCGGTCTGCTGTGCGCCACCGTGTGCACTGGGGTGCGGCTGTGCACCGGGGCGGCGCTGGCGGCAGTGTCGGCACTGGTACTGCTGGCCCCGGAGCTGCCGGGAGCCGTGGCAGTTGGTTATAAAATTTTCACAGGTTGCGCGGTGGTGGCCGCCGCCTACGGCCTGCCCGGGCGGGGGCGTTTTGCCCGGTTGTGTGCGTGGTATGCACTGCTCAACCTGCTTTTGTGCGGAGCGGTGGTGCTGCCCGGCGTGCAGAGCCGCAACCTGAGCGTCAGCCTGCCGCTGTCACCGGGGCGGCTGCTGGCCAGCTGCGCGGGGGTGTATGCCGTACTGCGGGCCCTGCTGTACTGCTTTGGCCGCAGCGGCGCGCCCAGCGTGCCCGCCACGCTGGAGGTAGCCGGGGTGCAGCTGCCGGTACAGGCCTTCCACGACACCGGCTTTGCCCTGCAGGAGCCGCTGAGCGGCAAGGCCGTGGTTCTGGTGCAGTACCCGGCGGTACGGCACCGCCTGCCGCAGGCAGCCCGGCAGTATCTCGATGGCTGGTTTGCCCACAGCACAGCCCCGCCCCCGCCGGAGCTGGGGGTGCATCTGGTGCCCTGCCGCAGCATCCACGGCCAGAGCATGCTGCCCGCCCTGCCCGCTGCCCTGCAGTTGGGCAAAGACCGCGCAGGCGGGCTGCTGGCGGCGTTCTGCTGCCCCACGCCGCCGGACCCTGCATGGGAGCTGCTGTACGGCGAGGATGCGGCACAGCTGCTCTTATAATACTTATTATAGGGAGGACTGCTCATGTTCCAGTTTTTGCGGCAGCTCTGGCACCGCCTGTGTGCGCGGCTGCGGTTTTGCGGCGGCGTGCAGTATCTGGCCGGCACCGCCAGCCTGCCCTCTCCCCTCTCCCCCGCCGAGGAAAAAGCCCTGCTGGCCCGCATGGCCGCCGGAGAGGCAGACGCCCGCGATGCGCTCATCCTGCACAATCTGCGGCTGGTGGTGTACCTTGCCAAAAAGTACGAGAACAGCGGTGTGCCCGCCGAGGACCTGATCAGCATCGGCACCATTGGGCTGATCAAGGCTGTGAACACCTTCACGCCGGAACGCAGCATCAAGCTGGCCACCTACGCCAGCCGCTGCATCGGCAACGAGATTCTGATGTACCTGCGCAAGACCTCCAACCGCCGTCAGGAGGCCAGCCTTGACGAGCCGCTGAATGTGGACGGCGACGGCAACGAGCTGCTGCTGTCGGACATCCTCGGCAGCGACGAGAATATGGTGGGCCAGCAGCTGGAGCAGGACGCCGAGCGCGCCGGTCTGCGCCGCGCCGTGAGCAGCCTTTCGGCCCGGGAGCGCCGGATCATGGAGCTGCGCTTCGGCCTGACCGACGGCGTGGAACGCACCCAGAAGGAAGCCGCCGACGCCCTGGGCATCAGCCAGAGTTACATCTCCCGCCTTGAAAAGCGCATCATCCAGACCCTGAAGCTCCAACTGGAAGGGCAATAAAAAAGCGCGGCCTTGTCCTTGACAAACCGCGTGGAATCGTCTATACTGAAAATACAAAAGGCGCTGGCCCATACAAACGACTAGCTCCTTACCAGATTGATCAGAAGAAATGACCGCTCAGGGTTGGAAGCGTTGAGGCGGTCATTTTTTCTTTTTATCATCACTGTGCGAGACAGTCCATGTGATCTGAAATGTAACGTAGATTGCTCCGCCAAGCAGCGAAAGCAGCATTACGACCTGTTCAAACGTCATGGTGCATCCCCCCTTTCCGCCCTTGGGCGTCCGGGGGAGGCCGAGATTTCAAGAAAAATTCGCTCCACCGGGCACTCAGGTGCCGGTAAGGAGCTCAGCCGCCTGCATTTGTGGGACGCAGCGCCTCGTGGCAGCCTTGCGGCTGCATTTAAAGCATACCATAATTATGGGCCAATTGCAATTGCAGCTTTGCCAATGCGACAGCAAAAAACGCGGCCTTGTCCTTGACAAACCGCGTGGAATCGTCTATACTGAAAACACAGAAGGCGCTGGCCCATACAAACGACTAGCTCCTTACCATTGTGTCAAGTCAAAAAGAAAAATGACTGCTCTGGGTTGGGGAACTTCGAGGCGGTCATTTTTTCTTTTTATCATCACTGTGCGAGACAGTCCATGTGATCTGAAATGTAACGTAGATTGCTCCGCCAAGCAGCGAAAGCAGCATTACGACCTGTTCAAACGTCATGGTGCATCCCCCCTTTCCGCCCTTGGGCGTCCGGGGGAGGCCGAGATTTCAAGAAAAATTCGCTCCACCGGGCACTCAGGTGCCGGTAAGGAGCTCAGCCGCCTGCATTTGTGGGACGCAGCGCCTCGTGGCAGCCTTGCGGCTGCGTTTAAAGCATACCATAATTATGGGCCAATTGCAATTGCAGCTTTTTTGCACGCTCATCCGGCTGCCGGGTGGGCGTGTAATTTTTTCCACGCATAGTGGTTTACCCCTGCGGCCATACTCCCGGTGAACTTCAAAACAGACCGGGGGCGTTTGGATGTACAATAAGGTGGAACTGTGCGGCGTGAACACGGCGCAGCTTCCTGTTTTGTCCGAAAGCGAAAAGCGGCAGCTGCTCCTGCAGGCCCACGCCGGGGATGCAGGAGCACGGGAACGCATGGTGGAGGGCAACCTGCGGCTGGTGCTGAGCGTGGTGCAGCGCTTTGCCCAGCGGGGCGAAAGCCTCGACGACCTGTTTCAGGTGGGGTGCATCGGGCTCATCAAAGCCATCGACAACTTCGACCCTGCCCAGCCGGTGCGGTTTTCCACCTACGGCGTGCCCATGATCATCGGCGAGATCCGGCGCTTTTTGCGGGACAACAATGCCCTGCGGGTAAGCCGCAGCCTGCGCGATACCGCCTACCGGGCCATGCAGGCCCGCGAAACGCTGGAGAAGCAGCTGGGCCGGGAACCCACTATGGACGAGATCGCCGGGGAGGCAGGCCTGTCCCGCCGGGAGGTGACCGCGGCACTGGAATCGGTGGTAGAGCCGGTGAGCCTGGAAGAGCCGGTGTATACCGACGGCGGCGATGCCATGTACCTCATCGACCAAGTGCGCGACCCGGATGGCGAGGACAGCTGGATCAGCGGGCTGCAGTTCCGGCAGACCGTGGCCGGGCTGACCCCGCGCGAAAAGCGGATCATGGAGCTGCGCTATCTCCGGGGCAAGACCCAGATGGAGGTGGCGCAGGAGATCGGCATCAGTCAGGCGCAGGTGTCCCGGCTGGAAAAAGGTGCCTTGAATCAGTTCCGGGCCGGGCACTGAACACAGCAGCGCCCCTGCTCCGTCCATCCGGCGGCGTGCAGGGGCGCTGCGCTTCTATTTACGGTATTTTCGGCGGGTGGCAGCCCCGCCGCGCAGATGCCGTTCGGCTTTGTTGCGGGCCAACACTGCCCGCACCTGTGCCGACAGCCCCGGGCTGACCCGGACCAGCCGCACCGAAACGTCCTTGTGCACGGTGGACTTGCTGCACCCAAACGCTGCAGCCGCAGCGCGTACGGTGGCCCCGCGCTCCACGATGTATTCTGCCAGCTGTACCGCCCGCTGTTCCGGATCTGCTCTCATACCCCCACGCCCCCTGTATCGTGCTGCTACAGCCTATGCGCCGGGCCGGGCAATTATGTCGGCAAGGGTTGACTTTTGCCGCCCGGCTGCGCTATACTGGACGCGGACATAAAAACAGGGGCGCCGTAAGGCTGAGATCCGCACTGAGCGGAGTACCCTTTACCTGATCCGGGCAATGCCGGCGTAGGGAGTTTGCGGAGCTGTCCGGCACCATCAACAAACCTCCATGCGTCTGCTACCGGCAGGCGCATTTTGTTTTTGTGTACTATCGTTCTGAGAAGAGGAATCCCTATGACCAAAACCTATTCCAAGACCCGCATTCTGGTGGAGGGTGCACTGATGATCGCTCTGTCCACCGTTTTGAGCATGATCCAGATCCCGCTCATGCCCCACGGCGGTTCCATCACCCTGTTCAGCATGGTGCCCATTCTGGTAATGAGCTACCGCCACGGCGCAAAGTGGGGCGTCATGACCGCTTTCGTCAACAGCCTGATCCAGCTTGTGCAGGGCCTTGGCAATCTGGCATACTGCCAGACCCTCACGGCACAGGTGGGCTGCGTGCTGCTAGACTACCTTCTGGCCTTCACGGTGCTGGGCTTTGCCTGCCTGATCGCAAAGCCGTTCCGCAGCCGCACCGTGGGTGTCGGTGTCAGCGCCTTTGTGGTGTGCCTGCTGCGCTTTTTGTGCAGCTTTCTGTCCGGTTACATCGTCTGGAAGGACTACGACTACGCTTTCAGCTGGATGACCGAGATCGGCTTTCCCGGCATCTCCAACATGAGCGTGGACGGTCTGTGCTGGCTGTACAGCGCCGTGTACAACGCCACCTACATGCTGCCTGAAGCCATCCTGACCACCGTCCTTGTGGTGATCCTGATTCGTGTCGCCCCGCAGATCTTCGACCGGCAGAACGCCAGAGCGTAAGTTTTTTCGCGATCATTTTTCCCGCCGGGAAGGGCATTTCCCCGGCGGGAATTTTTTTGCAGAAAATCCCAAAAAAGCTGTTGACAATCTCCCTTTTGGCTGGTATAATTACACACGTCGTCAGGAATACGATGGCAAAACACCAGCTCATGGGGGATTAGCTCAGCTGGGAGAGCGCTTGCATGGCATGCAAGAGGTCAGCGGTTCGATCCCGCTATTCTCCACCATACAGTTCGTACTCGAACCCGATTCTTTATGAAAAAGGGTTCGGGTACGTTTTTTGTTTACGGGAGGTCCTGCGGCGAGAGTACGCAGAACGGTAAGCAGGAGCAAGTAAAGGCAGGGTATCACCATGGCGGTGGTGCCCTGCCTTTTTGCTTTGTATTTCCCTATATTGCGCTTTTCGGACTAATCGCTGCGTACATCCGTACATGGTCGGTACGCACGTACGCAGGAAAAAGGGCAGGGTCTGATATATAACAGTAGTCTTTTATTGTGTAATATGATATACTCAAGTCAACATGACAATTGTGAACGAGCGCAATTTCAAATGGACATCAATCGTATTTTAAGTGAACGAGCTATCTAAAAAAGGAGGTATTTGCTATGAAAAAAGCATCGAACATTTGGGTTCGCAGAGGTCTTTTGCTTCACCGTTTGCATGGACAGGAATTGGCATTAGCTCTCCTATTAAAGCAAAAACCGATGTCTGCTCCACAAATTTACTCGTCCCTTTTGGAAAAAGAAATACGCTTTGACCGCAAGAAGATTGGAAAACTTTTGGCAGACCTTGAATGGTGGGGAGTTGTCTCTAACGATAGTGGTGTATATAGCTGCCAATGTGCTGTGCTGGATAACTGTCAAGAGAGCTATAACGAGAGCCAGTTGATTGATTTGATTGGGTTGACTCAAAACACTGTGAATGGCAAATCTTTTTATAGTTCTATGCCTCCGATGAGCGTCAGTTCTCGTGGACCCAGTGGTGCATAATTGTGTGATTTCCAAATAGTAAGAAACAGGGTTTGGGGCAGGCACGCCCCAACAAGAGCACTTCAAAAACGCGGGAGCGTTGCAGAAGTGCAGTCCCGGATGGGCAAGAAATTTTCAAGAATTGAAAATTTGTGGCCACGGGACGATTCTTGCTCTCAGCTTTTTCGCTGCGTTTCGCAATTTTCACATTTCAATCTGCTCGCAGATTGTTGAC
>OGGQ01000215.1_pt1 | contig 82297 bp, 75 predicted proteins | sample 1571191 | NCBI WGS metagenome assembly OGGQ01 (sample SAMEA2582061, study PRJEB24529) | metagenome | biome: Human gut stool | place: China | collected 2011
GGCGGGTCGGGGACTTTCACCCGTTAGAACGTGTGCCCGCCGGGCACACCAAAAAGGACTCCGAGCCTTTTACGGCTCGGAGCCCTCTTAATCTAAGATAATAAAAATAAATATCTGCTGTTTATACCTTTTCCTGCATGAATCTTCTGACTCTTTCTTCTCCCTGAAGACAAAGCGGTGCAGAAAGCACAGCAGCCCGCTCAAGGACGCTGCCGGAAAGATTATCTCCGTACCCCCTTAAAGGCAATCATCATCTCAGGCCCCCCGCTCTTCCCTGAAGATAGACAATCCGTCCGCCAATCACCGTCATTTCCGGGCACAGCAGCCTGTCTCCCATGAGAACAGCCCCTTCAGAATCAGCAAATACGGTCTCCTCATCCAAAACCCTGAGAAGCGTCAAATCCGCTTCCGCTCCGATTGTGAGCCTTCCGTCCCCTCTTTCTGCAAGTCCTAGACATCGGGCCGGAGCTGCGGTAACAGCGGCAAAGATCCTGTGAAGAGGCATTCCCATATTCCAAAATTTAGACATGACAAAGACCAGATCTTTCATGCAGGGTGAGTTCCCGAAGGTTCCCGCAGTGGCATCGCTGCTTATAATATCCGGAAACAGCCCCTCTGCCATGGCTTTTCCGGCCACAGCAAAGCTGAAGTTCATTCTGCCGTTTCCCACTTCCAGAAAAACGCCTCTCTTCTTTGCTTCAAAAAACTCCGGAAGCACCTTCCCCTCATCGTCAAGGATCGTCATCCCCTTATTGTGGTACATGTGGCTGTAAATGTCTCCCGGTCTGAGCCTTTTCACAATCTCGGATGCGCAGACAGGCGGATCGGTCGTGTGGACACAGACGGGAAGCCCCAGCCGTTCTCCCAGCTCAAGAGCGTGATCAAGGGGCATAATCCCCTCTTTTCCCACTATATTTTTGCTGATTCTCACCTTGAGCCCCAGGATTTCCCCTGCATACTGCTCAGACAGCTCCTTGATCCTCTGTTCTGAAATGATATTCCGGTCCAGCGGCTCATTCATTCCGCCTCCGGGCTGGCCGAGAGGTGAAAGATTGATAAAGCTCCTGATTTTTACTGTCCGCGGAAGCACATCCAGCCGATGAAACATCTCATACCCTGCGCTTCCGGCTGTCCCCATATCAACAGCCAGGGTGACCCCCGACGGGAGCAGCAGATCTCCATTCAGGCCAAACGCACTTCCTCCGGTAAACAGATGAGTATGAAAGTCTATCATTCCCGGAAGAAGATAGGCACCCTTCGCATCCACTGTCCTTTCGGCCCCCTCCGACTCCTCCCTGCTCTCTCCCTCCCACTGGAGAGAGCAAATTTTTCCATCCTTAATTCCTGCCGATACCGCCGATTCCCTGCCAGTCTCCGGATCGGTAAACCTTGCATTTTTTATCAGTAAATCCATTTCCGCTCCATTTCCTGCTATATCTGTTCCATTTGCTTAAGCTGCAGCAGCCAAGACTTTCCTTTATAAAAGCAGTCTGAACTGTTCTTCTGGTTCCTCTTCATCTTTCTGGCCTGTCTCTGCCGGCTATCAGCCGTACAGGGGCCAGATCATCGGTATCAGCACAATGCAGGCAACTAAAAATACCAGCGTCAGGCCAATATTGCTTTTCAGATAATCTGAGAATTTATATCCACCGTAAGCGTAAATCAGGTTTCCAGGAGGACATCCAATAGGCGTCAGGATTGACATAGTAGACGCAATGCACAGTACCATTAAAAGAGCTGACGGAACCACTCCGATTGTTTCAGCAATGGCGATAATAATGGGCATCAGTAAGGTGATTGTCACCACATTCGACATGAACTGTGTCATAATACAGGTAAGGATAAAAATAACGATCGTTATATAGTAAACGTTGGTGGAACCACCGATAATTCTTATCAGCATGTCAGCCATAATCTGAGCTGCTCCTGTCTTTTCCAGAGCGGTAGCCAGAGGCGTCATTCCGCCCAGAAGGATCACCGTCTTTATACTGACCAGATTATACGCCTGCTTCTCCGTAAAGATTCCCAGCAGCACATCGGCCACGGCTCCCATAATTGCCACCATATAGGAAGGGATTCCTGTCTGCTCCTCAAAAATCATACCCACAAATACGCAGAGAAGCACTGCCACCGAGGCGATCTGCTTCCACTTAGGCACATCTTTCCCTGCACCCTGCGAAAAAATCTGATCCTCATCATGGTAATCCTTAATATCCGGCAGAAATTTATAACCGATAAAATAAATGTAGACCAGCATAATCAGAGTGAGAGGAACACCGATTTTAGAAATCTCAAAAAAACCGAAGGGCTGTCCCAGCTCCTTGATCTGACTTCCGATCAGAACATTAACTGCCGCATCTCCCACCAGAGTGAGTCTTCCTCCGGCCATAGCCCCGAGAAAGGCAGACATCATCAGCTTTGATCGTGAAAAATTTGTGGTAGCCGTAATTCCCAGAATAATCGGTATAAACACCGCCACAGTTCCCGAATTGCTGAGTCCTGCCGACATGATGCTTGAAAGAATCAGAATTGCCATAATCATCTGCCGTTCCGTTTTCGCATACCGCGTCACCACTGACGCCACCCTGTCGCAGACTCCTGTTTCAAAAAGAGCACTTCCCACAATCACAACGCCGATCAGCATCAGGATCGTTGTGCTGGCAAAGCCTTTCACTGCCTCCTCCGGCGTCACAAGCCCGGTAAGAACCAGAGCGCACATAGTCAGCATTACTGTCATATTTACCGGGATTTTTTCCATCAGAAACGAAATGACAGCCAGTATTAAGATAATAATTGTAATTGTTGAAGGTTCCATTCATTTTCCCCCTTTCCTGCGTACATTGGCCTATATCTCTACAGACTTCCATCTTATACATCCATATCCTGCACAGGCCATCCTCTGCCGATTTCTATTGCTCCTCATAAGCCCCGTCGATAATCTCTACCTGCTTTTTCACCAGGGTGTCCTCCACCCACTGTCTCTTGGAGGTTCCGTTTTTTGCAGCTTCCACCTTTCCTGCATCCAGAACCGCATACTTCTTTGCCGCCTCCAGAATCTCTGGCGCATCCTTTCTCGGAATCACGATCACTCCGTCCTTGTCCCCCAGGATAATGTCTCCCGGCATCACAGCGATATTCCCTATAGAAATCGGCACGTTCACCTCTCCCGGTCCCTCCTTGTACGGGCCTCCCGGTGTGGAGCCGGTAGCGTACAGCGGCATCTCCATCTGAGACAGCTCCTCTATATCACGAATTGGGCCGTCCAGCACAATTCCTGCAATCTTTCTTGTATAAGCCCCGTAAACTGCCATGATCTCTCCCATAAGAGAATGGGTTCTGTCCCCATCGTTGGACACAATGATGACATCCCCCTCTCCTGCCATGTCCAGGGCCTTGTGGAGCATCAGGTTGTCTCCCGGACGAGCCTTCACAGTCAGCGCCGCTCCTGCCATTGCCTGCTTCGGGCTGCTGATCAGGCGGATCTCACTGCTCAGCGCACAGGATCTCCCCATAGTATCGGCCACGTTTGCCGCCGGAAGATTCCTGAATTCTTCTACTAACTCCCTTGCCGGAAGGTTTCTCTTTAAAAATACTCTGTTTCCTACGCTCATCCTGTCTCTCTCCTTTTCTAATTTTTCTCGTTTCTCTTTCTGCTCTATTCTCCCGCTTTGTCTGTCTGTTCTGCCTGCCCCTTCCCGGCCCAGCCTTCCTGCTTCACCATATCTCTCATCGGCGGCACCACAAACTCCGGCTTCCGGCCTGACAGATAATCATCAATTCCCTGGGCACAGATCAGCGACGCTCTGGCAGATGCCTCCTTCGTCGCTGCTCCGATATGGGGCGCTGTCACTACATTGTCCATCTCAAGCAGCGGATTATCCTTATCGATTGGCTCCTGCTTCAGGACATCCAGCGCCGCCCCTGCGATCTCTTTTTCGTTCAGGGCCCGGATCAGTGCCTCCTCATCCACCACGCTCCCTCTCGATGTGTTGATCAGGAATGCGGTCGGCTTCATCAGGCGAAATTCCTTCTCTCCCACGCTGTTCACTGTCTCCGGAGTAGCCGGCACATGGAGAGATACGTAATCTGCCTTCTCAAACACCTCCTCACGGCTCTCTGCCACCTCTATGTAGTCCGGCAGCTCTTTTGCGTAAGGATCAAAGGCGATTACCTTCATATCAAATCCGAGGGCTGCCTTCTTTGCCACAAGGCCTCCGATATTTCCCACTCCGATGAGACCCAGGGTCTTTCCGTTTAACTCATGCTTCTCCACGTTAAACTTCGCGAACCGGTAGTCATCCCTGTACAGCTTCTGAACCAGCTTAAAGTTTCTGGAACAGTGGAGCATATAGAACACAGCCAGCTCTGCCACGGACTGGCTGTTGGCCTTCGGCGCATAGAGGACTAAAATTCCCTTTTTTCTCGCCGCCTCCAGATCTACCCCGTCAAAGCCTGCCCCATGGCGGGCAATGACCTTCAGCCTGTCGGCTGCCTCAAGGATCCGTTCTGTGATCTTGGCAGTTCTCACAATCATGGCATCGCAGCCCCTGATATCCCGGATGATGTCCTCCTCATCAAACCCGGAGCCGTCCACCAGCTCATATCCCTTCTCAAGAAGGTACTGTCTTCCTGACTCTAAAATCGGCTGCGGAAGTAAAATCCTAAAACTCATATCTCCGATTCCTCCTTTTGTTTTTTTCTTCTCTGACAGAACAGTTATCTGCAGAATGCCTTTTCCCCAGCTGCACTTACTGTCCCCCCATAAGACTGCCTCTCCAGAAATTATCCGGTTTCAGATAACGTTTCCTTCTATCTATTGAGCAATACCCATGCCAACTTTTCTCAAAAACAGCCATTTTTCTTTCAATTTCTGTTTCGCTCCCCTTCCGGTGCCCCAGCATCTCCTCTTTCACGTAGTTCTCTTGCCGCCCGGCTTTTTCTCCCACTGCCTGTATTTAAACGGACATGGGACAATATGTGCTGTATTTCTGAGTTTTTTCCTGATGAAGTCCTTCTCTTATTATCCCTTTCTATTTCATTTGATTTTATTTTTTCACTTTACAAACCGAGACAGTTTATCTATACTTAAATCAATATTTTATTTCATATATGAAATATTTATTTCAAAATAATATCGCAGTAATGAAACATTATCAAATCTGTTCAGAGATTCCTCTAGTGTTTTTATTGTTCAGATAACACTGGTTTTAAAAAGCTGAAGAATATTGCAAAGATTGCTGTGACAGGGAGAATTGCCATGAACCATACCTTAACAACCATAAACCATCCGTCGGACATTGTCATTTTCGCGGCCTCAGAAACCTTTGCTGAGGCCGCAAGGAAAATTATCGCTGAGAGACACCTGGAAAGCCACATTTCCGTAACAGAAGCCACAGGCGAACAGACCCTGAGCTGTGCACTGGAATATGCCCGGGCCGGAAGCCGTATTTTTATCTGCCGGGGTCGCAATACCAGCCTGATCGAGCACCATGTATCCGTGCCTGTCATCAATGTCCCCTATCTCTACGAGGAAATCTACAGCTCTTTTGAGGCAGCGGGAGCTCCTCCCGAGCAGGTGGCTATGGTAGGCTTTGACAAAGCCCATGACATTATGCGAACCTTCCGGCGCATCTCCGGCCTGGACGTACAGCTCATTGAACCCAAATCGCCAGACACGATCATGGATGAGCTTAAAACAGCTTTGCGGCCCGGCACGGAGGCTCTGATCGGCGGCTTTTCTGTCAAGAGAGCCATTGAGGCAATCCGGGAGCTGGGACTACGCCATATCCCCCTCATGGTAGAGCCATCCAATATCTCTCTCGCCATTGACAGCGCTCTGAGCATTCTTTCTTCTATGGAGAGAAAGGATGAATATCTGACCACCATATCCACTACCATCAACAGAATTTCCAATGCAGTGCTGAGCTTTGACACCTCCGGCAGTCTTTTGTTCTCCAATGAAACGGCAGAGCGGATGCTGCCGACTCTCAGGGAATGTCTGTTTTCAGGTGAAGCGGAGAGTTTTCTTCATATTGGCCGCCGACCCATTGAGGGAAAGGCCAATCTCCACAAAAAACAGCAGATTCTCCGCCTGGGCGGAAAAATTTATGTGGCCGAATACCTGCCGGTGATTGTGAGCAGAAGGCTGAAAAGCATTGTAGTCATCGTCTCCAGTGAAAACAGCATCCAGTCTGCCGAAAAGCGACTGCGTCTGAGCAAAAGCGAGAGGGGATACACAGCGAAAAGTCATTTTGAAGATATCATCGGGGAGAGCCGTGTTCTGAAAGACACCATCCATCTGGCCAGAAAATATGCCCGCTCCCAGAGTTCTGTTCTCATCACCGGGGAAACGGGCACCGGAAAGGAACTGTTTGCCCAGAGCATTCACAATGAAAGCTCCCGGGCGGACGAGCCCTTTGTGGCCATCAACTGCGCAGCTCTTCCCCAGTCTCTTCTGGAAAGTGAACTGTTCGGCTATGTGAAGGGCGCCTTCACAGGTGCCAACAAAGAGGGAAAAATGGGAATTTTCGAGATGGCTCACAGAGGGACTGTTTTTCTGGATGAAATCGGAGAGATGGATTTGAACGTACAGGCAAAGCTCCTGCGCGTTCTTCAGGAGAGAGAGGTCTGCCGCCTGGGCGATGACCGGATCATTCCGGTGGACATCCGCATTATCAGCGCCACCAATAAAAATCTGTATGAGCTTGTGGAACAGAAGCTGTTCCGGGAGGATCTCCTGTACCGACTCAACGTGCTTGAGCTGAACCTTCCTCCCCTCAGGAGCCGCACAGGCGACGTCCCCCTCCTTGTAAATGCTTACATGAAGCGGCAGAACCGTCCCGTCACCTTTCTCCCCGACGCCATGGAGCTGCTCTCACGGGAACCCTGCCCCGGCAATGTGCGCCAGCTTTTTAACCTGCTGGAACGGATCGTCACACTGTCCGACGGCAGGGAAATCTCGGCTTCATGGCTTAAAAACATCTTCTCCTTCTCCGGGAAGACCGAACCGCTTCCAGGCCTTCTGGAAGATACAGTGGGAAACTGCGAACAGACAGAAATTGAACACGCTCTGAGAAAAAATCATGGGAACCGTGCAAAGACGGCAAAAGATCTGGGTATCAGCACAGCAACCCTCTGGCGGAAAATGAAAAAATATGGCCTGTTTTCCCAATAGTCCCACCCATCCGAAATTAAATGATATAGGATTTACCATTCAAAAGCACCGTGCACGTTCATCTGCAGACAGCATAAAGTTCTGGCGCACGGTGCTTTTTGCAGTTTCCCTGTTCGGAAACCTTCTGTCCTCCTGCTCCCTCTTCTTTTGTTCGGCCTGCCACCCGTCTCTCACTTTCAGATATTTACCACAATTTTATCTGATAAATTTCATATTTTTCTATGCAGAAGCGTGCAATTTTATCGCTATGAAGTGTGAAACTATGGAAAATTACACATATTTTTCCAATCTTTATCCTTTTCATTGTTCCTTATTTATAGTAAAATATTTTTACGCGACTTTTTACAGTATTGATTTTATTAATACCAGACAAACAATATGGAGGGAACAAATATGACAACAATTCTTCTTGGAATGGGCCTGCTTCTCCTGACTCTTGCCGGCTTTTCTCTGTTCAGCATGAAGGCTCCAAAGGGTTCCGTGGCCATGTCGGGGCTGGCGAACGCTGCAGTGGCCACCTTCCTTGTTGAAGCAGTACACAGGTATATTTCCGGTGACCTTCTGGGAATTGCCTTTCTCGGCGAAATCGGCTCCGTAGCCGGAGGCCTGGGAGGCGTCGCTTCCGCTATTCTGATTCCCATCGGGATGGGCGCCAATCCCCTGTTTGCTGTAGTTGCAGGTGTGGCGGTAGGCGGTTACGGAATCCTCCCCGGATTTATGGTCGGATACCTGACTGGATTTCTGGCCCCTCTTATCGAAAAGTACCTGCCAGCAGGCCTTGACACCATTCTGGGCGCTCTGGTTCTGGCTCCCATTGCCCGAACTATTGCCTTTTTCACGGATCCGGTTGTCAATGCAGCCATGGGCTATATTGGAAACACAATCACAGCGGCAACGGAACAGTCACCGATTCTGATGGGCTTTCTGTTAGGCGGTATTATCAAGATGATCTGTACCTCTCCGTTGAGCTCCATGGCCCTCACTGCCATGCTGGGCCTGACAGGCCTTCCCATGGGTATTGCAGCCATTGCCTGCTTCGGCGGATCCTTCACCAATGGTCTTATCTTTGCCCGCCTTCATCTGGGCAATAAGAGCAACATCGCAGCCGTTATGCTGGAGCCTCTGACACAGGCCCACATTATTACAAGGCATCCCATCCCTATTTACGGCTCCAATTTCTTCGGCGGCGGACTGGCCGGAATAGCCGCTGCCATGCTGGGCATTATAAACAATGCGCCCGGAACTGCATCGCCGATTCCGGGACTTCTGGCTCCATTTGCTTTCAATCCTCCCGGAAAGGTGGCAACTGCGCTGGTGCTGGCTGCTGCAGGCGGCTCTCTCGCCGGATTTGTGGGAAGCATCGTATTTAAGCGCTTTGACGAGCAGAAAAACTCTGCCAAGACGGCATAGCCTGACAGCTTCCGCCCTGATTTCGTGAAAAGCTGCTCAAAGAGAGAATGACAGCATAAAAAAAGTGCTCTGAAAGTACGGGAGAAACAGCACGGCAATCCCTGCCGCTGTGGCTCACATTCTCTCAGAGCACTTCTTATGAGATGAATTCTCTATGCCTGCGATTTTTACCTATTTATTGTCCTGTGACATTTCTTCTATGTGTATTTTCTTTCCACCCTCTATCAGCCGTTTGATCTCCGGGTAGCCTAATGTTTCAGTACCCGCCATAGCCACAAACGAAAATCCGTCTCCGGCAATGACCATGGAGTCTTCTGACGCAATCACAGTATTGACATTTTCATAATTATAGGAGGTTGTATACTCTTCTGTCCTGACCTTAAACCCTTTCTTAAAGAATACAAGCTCTTTTTCCAGACCATCGGCTTTGCCCTTCAGCATCTTCCACTCACGGCCAGCAGCCTTTCTGAGTGATTTCTCGCTTCTCGCCTGTCTGTTTTTCATACGGTAATGGGCTGCGCAGACACCGGCCAAAACTGCCTCAACAGCGGCATAGGCCGCAAACGGAAGGGCTCCATCCTTCAGAGAGATATTAATAAAGGTAAAGCCTGCGCTCACACACAGAAATATCAGAAGATACATGCTGAAGGGATACTTCTCACGCCCGCTTTTCAGCCGGTTCCACTCTGCGGCCTGATACAGACGGTAAATTCCCTCTTCACTCTCAAGAACTCTGGCTCTAGGAGCACCCTCCTCAAGCTCCAGGGAAGTTCCCTCCTCAATTTTTTTTCGAATGAATGCCTCAAATTTTTCCGGCTTTCCTTCCAGAAAATTTTTCTTTTCCAGGATCATCTGTTTTCCGGTGCTCATATTGAGGACGAAGCGATCCCCCTCGCATTCTATGTTCCTGATTCTTTTATAGGATATATCCAGTCTGGAATCCTCTGATTCTGTGAACATGCTTCCCTCTCCAAACCAGATATACTGGCGAAGAGCCTGCCGCACCTCTGGATTCTGCGCATTTTTTCTCGATGATATCCAGGCAGACAGAAATAAAATTCCTCTGGATACTGCATAGAGCAAAACCACAGCCGCGATCCACAGGACAAGGGTCACTGCACCTGCAAGATTTAAATACACTGAAATCTCCCTGGATACAAACAGGGAAATAGCAGCCCACACGGCAATTTCCACCCATCCAGTAGGTCTGAAGGCCCCTCTGGCTGCCATATCCCTTGCAACATCCGATGCCTTCCCCGATATAAACCCGTCTTCCGGATCGTGAAAGACATAAAAATACCCTTTTGCCATTTTTTTGAATTCCTCCCTTACTTTTCACATTTTTACTCGCGATCATTATACCATCTCCTCCGGATATGTATCTCTTCGAGAGACGCGCACTCGCCGCAAGGGTTTTGGCACCCCCTCCGTTCCCCAGCGGATCGTCATAATGACCGTTTTTCGGTCATTATACCACAGATTTCTCATTTAGGACAGGTGGAACAGGTGTGAGGGCAAAAGGCTTTGCGCGGGAAGTAAATGGATGATATACTATTACGAGATATAAACGGCCAGATCTATCGGGCAAAATATAACTGAGATGACTTTCTGCTATTAATAATTGAATTTATCACAGGAAAGGAACAGGTGCTTGACTATGAAACCATATGAACAGTACAGAAACAGAGGGCGCCGCGGCGGCAATGACGGCGGCGGCAGAGACAGGGAGGGCGCAGGAGAGCGCATCTTCACTCCGGACAGACCCAGGGTTTTAAAGGGTTCTGAGGAGCTCAGAACCCTCCTTCTCTCCATTGACAGGAGAAGCTATCCGGCCTACAAATCCCTTGCGGGGATCTACCGTTTTCCAGGCTTTCAGCTCTCCATCGACCACGTACAGGGCGATCCCTTTGCCTCCCCTTCCCATCTGAGCGTGTTTGTGCCCCATAAAACAGCGGGATTTGAAGCGTCTCTCTATGAGACAGATATGAGAAAGACAGCCCTGGAAGACTATCTCATCCGCCAGTTCGGCAGGGAGGCGGCCAGGTTCAATTTCCAGGCAAAGGGCTCCGGAAAGAGCGGACTGATCTCTGTGACCCGCTGCGGCCAGGAAATTCTCTCCCGGACTGCCTGTGAGATACGGGAGGACGGCATCTGGCTTCGCTTCCACGCAGGCTTTCCTGCCAACGGCCGCACCATCAATGCCAGGGAGCTTGAAAAGATCCTCTTTGACTTTATTCCCGCCTGCGTAAAGAGGGCGCTGATGGCAGCCTCCCTGCCGGCCGATGAAATCAGAAGGAGGGCTGAGCTTGCCGACGATCAGGAGTATATCCGGGCTGAGCTGGAAAAGAGAGGGCTTGCCGCCTTCGTGGCTGATGGCTCCATCCTCCCAAGACAGAGCGGCGTCTCCGATCTTCCCTTAAGGGAGAGCGTTGCCTTCCAGTCCCCGGAGAGCCTTCGCGTCACCCTCTTTCTTCCCCACAGAGGGGAATTGTCCGGCATGGGCATTCCCAAAGGGATTACACTGATTGCAGGAGGCGGCTACCACGGAAAATCCACGCTTTTAAAGGCGCTGGAGATGGGCGTTTACAACCATATCGCAGGGGACGGCAGGGAATATGTTATCACCGACTCTACCGCCTTAAAGCTGAGGGCAGAGGATGGGCGCTATATTGAGGACACAGACATCTCCCTGTTTATCAATGACCTGCCCAATGGAAAGGATACCACCCACTTCACCACAGAGGACGCCAGCGGCTCCACCTCCCAGGCGGCCGGAATCGTGGAGGGCATTTTCTCCGGCTGCCATGCCTTTCTCATCGACGAGGATACCTCTGCCGCCAACTTCATGGTGCGGGACGAGCTGATGCAGAGCGTCATCCACAGAAAAAAAGAGCCGATCACCCCGTTCATTGAGCGGGCGAGACAGCTTTTTGACGAGCTGGGCATCTCCACCATCCTGGTGGCAGGAAGCTCCGGCGCCTTCTTCCACATTGCGGACACTGTGATCCAGATGGACAGCTACCGTCCTGTGGACATCACAGAGAAGGTGCGTGAAACCCTGAAGGCCTTCCCGTCTCCGGTGAAATCCTCTGAGGCTGCGCCTGCCTTCCGGATGCCGGATGCTTCCCGCCCCTACCGGGTAAACGGCAAGCGGATTGCCGATGGGAAGGTCAAGTTCTTCGACAGGGATTCCTTCTCCATCGACAAAAATACAGTAAACCTTCACTATGTAGAGCAGATTGCCGATTCTGAGCAGACTGCAGCTCTCGCCTATATCCTGCGCTATTCCTGCTGTGAACTTGCCGACGGCCGGAAAAATATTTCGGAAATCATGGAAGAACTGGAACGCATGTGGGATTCTGAGGGCTTCTCTTCCTTCTTAAAAAAGAGCAAGGGGGGAGGCTATACGGCTTCCGGCTTCGCAAGGCCAAGAGCCCAGGAGGTCTACGCCTGCCTGGCCAGGTACAGGAAGCACCAGGCTTAGGCCCCTGTCAGGTCAGATAAAACAGCCGGTCCGCAAAAAACGGTCCGGCATCCGAAAAAAACAGAAGGGTGAGGACGCAGATCAGAGGGCGTCCTCCTCTCTTGCCCTGGCTCTCCGATCGCGGATGGACTGGATGACCGGCACCAGAAAGGTCGCTATAATTCCTCCCGCAAAGCCGTTATTATAGAGATTCATTCCTCCGTACACAATGCCCACATTGAGCGCTACAGAGGAGTGGAGAAAGCCTGCCAGAAGCCCGGCCAGCCATCCAAACTCTCCTGAAATAGGCGCAAGAGTGGTAGAGAACAGGAAGGCCAGCATGGGGGAGGGTTCGCTGATACTCCAGTACTTTGTCAGTCCTGCCAGGTAGACTCCCATCATGATGGGGAAGATATTCCTGATATGCTTTCCCGTGGAGCTGAATCCCACAATGGTAAAAATACCCCCGATGGTTGGACCGTTTAAATCACCTCCGGCTATTACAACCATAAGAGTGGACAGAAAGCCGTTGACCGCCATATTAAGCACAGTGGCCGGCCCTCCATTGTCCCGCAGGTAATCTGTGCCCCCGATGCCGGAACATTTAAGGATTGCCCGGTACTCTTCCACTGCCTGGCGGCCGCCGACGTAAAGCGCCCCCACTGCCATTCCGGCAAACAGAATACAGAGAATTGCAAAAAAGGTCATGGTATTTCCCGTATACCAGATAAGCCTGCTCTCCACCGTGATTCCGAAGGATTTAAGGAGAGACACGATCACAGTAGCAATGATCCCTGCGGCAAATCCCACATTGTAGAGGGAATATCCCTTGTGGGAAAAATGAACATGGGTGGCCAGAGGCGGCAGTACAAACCCGATCACCATTCCCGCTCCCAGGGCCAGGAACACTCTGAAAATCAAAGGCATTTGCCCTATCTGCATAATCTGCGTGATAATGGGGGAAAGGCTGGTTCCGTAAAGTCCTATGTAAATATATTTAGACACCGGCATTTTATGGTATTTTGCATACAGCCAGATGCCGACCATAACTGCCCAGATATTTAAGAGATTCTTCCCAAACAGTGAAAAACCAAACATCAGACATGCGGAGGTGATCGTGTGTCCGTCCATCTCCATTCCGAGAAAATAGATAAGGGCAATGCTTAGAAGGGTAAGCATCCCTGCATTCAGAAACGCAGCCCCCACTCCTCCCACCACAAAATAATCGGTAATCAGAAAATCAGGTTCTCTAATCAGAGTCACAATTCCAGGCCAGATTTCATTTACCGGCTGGAGCAGAAAACCGCAGACCATAAAATAGAGGGGAATCGTTGACAGGAGAAGAAACTTCCCCCTTCTCGACAGGTGGTTCATGTGAGCCATTATCATACAACCTTTCTTTAAAAATTCGTTCAGCCTGAAATCGGCAAAGCTTTCAGATTTTTCCTTCTATAATGAGAAATCAGGAGCCGCTTTGCACAGGTTCTGACAGTTTTACAATCACAGTATCCTCATCCAGTACGATTGACCCTTCTGCAGGGTAACAGGTCATTGACTGAGAAAACGGAAGAGAGTCGAGATACCTTGACAGAACCGGCTCTGCACACGGCAGATTGAGCGCCTGCATCAGATCGTAAATCCTTCTGGAAATTCCCATGGAGCTGGCTGCATCCCACTGGTAAAAGGAACATCCAATCACATCTCCCAGCAGCTTCTCCCCTGTAAGACTTGCCTGCCTGCTTCCAAGAAAAATAAAGGTACAGTCGGAAATATCGAGTCCTGCGTCAGCAGCCATTTTCCCAGCCCTTCCATAGATCTCTCCCGTCAGAGCTGTGTCCTGCTCTGACACCTCATGTACCGTCTGAAAGAGACGGGCAGTATCACAGCCCTGACGCCAGGAAGCCGCCAGGCACATAAAAACTGCTGCCAGGGAAAGTCCCTTTCTGATACGGCTCCTTCTTCCTGCTTTCGATTTTTGCTCTTCCTTCCGCGCGCCTGCACTTTCTGAGGGCCAGAGAGCCGCTGCCAGAAAGGCCGCGGAAAACCCATAGACAAGAGGATAGACAAGCTGTGCCCGGAGTGGCTGGTAGTACCCTGAAACGATGGTCATAAAAAACGGTGAGATGAGAAACAGAACCGCTGCCGCCAGATAAAAGAGGAGACCCTTCTCCCTTTTCCTCCCCGCCCAGACACAGGATATGGTCAGAAACAATAGAAGAATCCACTGAAATCCCGGCCTGAACATCACATAGTAGCAGTCAAATACTCTGCGCACCTCTCCCTTCACATACCCGATGCACTGTCTGACTCCCTCTGTTTTCCAGTGCACCATATCTGCCACATAGGCCTCGCTTCCCCCAGACAGGCGGCGCACCAGAGAGGCCGTCAGAAGATACAGCACAAAACCGGACAGAAAGATAAGCGCCAGGCGGACTCCTGAGAGGAACCAGAAGCTTCTCCCCCTCCCTTTTCCCGTGTCGGACAGGTAGACGGTCATAAACAGAATCACGGTCAGAGTCACGGCAACTGCCGCCATGGCCTGATACGTTCCGAAGGCCCAGACCATAAGGAGAACGGATATCAGACCCCAGAGCAGGCCTCCGCGAAAAAAAACAAGCTGCCCCGCCCCATACACTGCCGCCCCGCACAAAAACAGGGCAAAAACCACCTCAAAGGACTGGAGAGCGAAATAAAACTGTTCGGCAAAGCAGGGAGCCGTCAGATACAGCGCGGGAAAAGCTGCCGAGAAAATGAGAAACCGCTTCTGTTCTGCGCTCCACTTATACACACAAAAGGAAAAAAACATGGCAGTTATCCACAGCATACACACGGTAAGCACCTTGGACACAGAGGGAACAAAGGAAGTCATTCCGAACAGATGCTTGGTAAAAACGAGTCCGAACCGGTTAATTCCCAGCCAGGAATCCATCATGCTCTGGGGATCTGTCATCATAATCTCGCTGTCCACAGTAATATCAGCGCTTGTCAGCCATCCCCAATACACAAACAGGGCGGCTGCCCCGGAGAAAAGCGCACCCGCCCTGTTTCTTTTGATGAAGGAGCCAAACTCTGCAGTTTCCCGGCAAAGTCCCCTGAAAAACCTTAAAATGGCCGTATTTTTCCCATCAGCTCCCTGTCTGCCCATCTCCCCAGCCTTTTTTTGACCTGCCAGACTCATTCTTCCTCCTCCTTTCCGGATCATCCATCCCATTCTGCGGCTGCCTTGTCAGCCTCTTCCTCAGAAACAGATGTATTTTCACTGCTTTGTCTGCCTTTCCTGTCAGACTCATGATCCCTGTCCAGATTTTCCTCTGCTACCAGGTAGATAGGTCTCCTTTTTACCTCCAGGTAAATTTTGGCAAGATATTTCCCCACAATGCCCGCGCACAGAAGCTGGATGCCGCCCACAAAGAGGATAATGCAGGCCAGGGAGGGCCAGCCTCCCACCGGATCGCCGAACATCAGCGTCTTTCCGATTACCACCAGCACCATGAAAAAAGCCACTACACAGAAGATAAGCCCCAGGTAGGCCGCTATCGTCAGCGGAACCGTGGTAAAGGCCACAATCCCCTCTATAGAGTAGATCAAAAGCTTCCAGAAGGACCATTTCGTCTCCCCTGCCACCCGCTCCACATTCTCAAAGGGAATCCACTTGGTACGAAATCCCACCCAGCCGAAAATCCCCTTGGAAAAGCGGTTGTACTCCGTCATAGATACGATGGCATCCTTCATCTTCCTGTTCATCAGGCGGTAATCCCTGGCCCCGTCCACAATGTCAATATCAGAGATATGGCGGATCAGACGGTAAAACATCCTTGCAAAAAAAGAGCGGATGGGCGGCTCTCCTCTGCGATCCACCCTCCTGGCGGCCGCGCTGTCATACTCCCCTGACTCCAGCGCCTCTATCATCTCCGGCAGAAGCCTGGGCGGATCCTGCAGATCCGCATCCATAATGGCTGTATAATCTCCCCGGGCATGTTCAAGCCCTGCGTAGATCGCCGCTTCCTTTCCAAAATTTCTTGAAAAGGACAGGTATTTCACCCGCCTGTCTCTTTTCGCATATTCTTTTAACAGGGAAAGCGTCCCGTCCTTTGAGCCGTCATCCACGAAAATCCACTTGAATTCATACTCTGTCAGTCCCCCACACACCCTGCCGGCCTCCTCCATAAAAAGAGGAATCGCCTCCTGTTCATTATAGCAGGGAATAATAATCGAAATTCGTTTCATTTTCGTATTTCCTCTGGTTTCATTCTTTAATCACTGCCTTTTCTTTATATCATATCTCCCATTCCGTTACAAGCTGTTTTAATTGCAGCATCCTTTGGGAACCGGAAACCTGCCTTTTTCTCTTTTACACGATTGAGACAAAACAGCCTAATTTTTCCCTGCAAGCTGGGACTTTATAAGGTTTCTGTAGAGGACTGCGCAAATCAGAAAAACAAGAAACACCGCCATAGCCTCCATCTCCCGCTTATTTTCCTTCCTAAGCTCCTTTAAACTGGCCGTCATTGTTCTCCCCCTCCTCTCCGATAGTTCTTTCCACTGCCCTCGCTGTCCTCCTCCAGCTGTCGCAAAATACTTCAAGCTGCCTTCTTCCCTCCTCTGTAAGGCTGTAATATTTCCTGCTGGGCCCCAGAGGAGAAGGCATGAATTCGGCCCTCAGCATTCCTTTTTTCTCCAGGCGCAAAAGCAAAGGATAAATCGTCCCCTCCCTTACATCCGAAAACCCCTTTTCTCTCAGCCGCTCCACTATCTCATACCCGTATGTCCGCTCACGGCCTATGATCGAGAAGATGCAGCCCTCCATGATACCCTTCATAAGCTGCGACTGATCGTACATTCCTGCCCTCCTGTTTTTTCCCTGTAGTTCTGATTTGTATCCTGATTTTTTGTCCCTGCTCTTCTTACCCGTCTTTTGTTTCTGCCATACTCCTCTTCCAGGCTGTCTTGCATAACATAGTAGCTTAACTATATTGTATCACAAGATAGCTGGAACGGATCTTACAGTTTTCTTTCATTTCTCTTCCCGCAGCCCGTATCCCTTTCATCCCTGATATGGTAAAATCCTCATAGAACATAAAGCCAAAACAAAAGGAAAGGAAGAACGCATATGGACAGTGAAAAAGTTTACAGGATGAAATTTTCATCCATTTATCCCCTTCTGGTAAATAAAGCCGTAAAAAAAGGCCGCACCGGCGAAGAGGTCAGCCAGGTCATCAGCTGGCTCACCGGCTACAGCAGAGACGAAATTTTAAAGCTTTCTCAATCTGATATTGAATATGCAGAATTTTTCAGAAATGCACCTGCCATGAATCCCGCAAGAAACCTTATCAGGGGAACCGTCTGCGGGGTGAGGGTGGAAACCATCTCTGAACCTCTGATGCGGGAAATCCGGATTCTCGACAAACTCATCGACGAGCTGGCAAAAGGAAAGCCCATGGAAAAAATCCTGCGGTAATTTCCCGCAGATTCAGACGGAATAGAAATCCCTCCCCATCCCTCCCCCAAAGAGAAGAGGAGTCATTTTATAGTGACTTCGCTGGAACTATAAAATGACTCCTCTTCTCTCACCTATTCTCCTGAAATTTATCCGAAAACCCCGGTGGACAGATAACGCTCCCCTGTATCCGGCAGCAGAACCACAATCCTCTTCCCCTCATTTTCCGGCCGTCTGCCTATCTCGCAGGCAGCGGCAAGGGCGGCTCCTGATGAAATGCCGCACAGGAACCCTTCTGTCCCCGCAAGCAGTCTGGCAAACCGGAAGGCCTCCTCGTCCTCCACCCGGATTACCTCATCGTAAATCCCTGTATCGAGAATCTCCGGCACAAATCCGGCTCCAATCCCCTGAATCTTGTGGGGGCCCGGCTGACCTCCCGAGAGCACAGGAGAAGCCGCAGGCTCCACAGCCGCCACATGAATATCCGGCTTTTTCTCCCTGAGGAACCTGGCCGTTCCTGTGACGGTACCGCCGGTTCCGGCCGCTGACACGAAAATGTCTACCTCCCCGTCTGTGTCCTCCCAGATCTCCGGTCCTGTAGTCAGATAGTGGGCCTTGGGATTGGACGGATTCTCAAACTGTCCCGCAATCCAGGCAGGCTTTCCTTCTTTCAGTAACTGCTCCCTGATCTCTTCCGCCTTTCTGATGGAGCCTGCCATCCCCTCAGCCCCCGGCGTCAGAACGATCTCGGCGCCGTAGGCCTTCAGCAGAAGCCTTCGCTCCACACTCATGCTGTCCGGTATAACAATCACTGCCCGGTAGCCGTTTACAGCGGCAAGAGCCGCCAGCCCCACTCCCGTGTTTCCGCTGGTAGGCTCAATAATCACAGACCCTTCTTTCAGAATTCCCTGTTTCTTCGCGTCCTCAAGCATCTGCCTGGCCACACGGTCCTTAGCGCTCCCTGCAGGATTAAAGCACTCCAGCTTTGCCAGAATTTCTGCTCTGACTCCCTCGCGCCCTTCCAGCCTGGCAAGCCTTACAAGGGGTGTCCTTCCCACCAGCTCCTCGATTCCTCCATAGATTCTTCCCATCTTTCATTCCTCCTGAACACTTGGCTGATCTTCATTTAACTCCAGCCACTGTACAAACTGTTTTCTCACACATCCTGCTCCTGCATCTTTTTAAGTGCATCGGCAAAGGGATTGTTCACCATCTTCTCTTCCTTTTTCTGCTGATTCAGGTATCTGGCCACATCGCGCTTCGTCACCCCTGCGCCTTCCCTCTGCCTGCGTTCCTTAAAATTCGACAGCTTCTCCTTATAGCCGCAGACACAGGAAAACATCTGGTTTTCCCCCTTGCCACGAAGCTCCATCTTTTTGTGGCATTTCGGGCATCTGGCATTGGACGTGCGGGAAATAGTTTCCCTGTAGCCGCACTCCCTGTCCTGGCAGACCAGCATCTGGCTGTTCTTTCCCTTCACAGAGAGCATCCGTTTTCCGCAGCGGGGACATTTTGTGTTGGTCAGATTATCGTGGCGGAAGGTTCCCTCTCCCCCCTTAATTTCTTCGACAATATCCTTTGTGTAGGTACGGATGTCCTCCATAAAGGCATCCCTCTTCATCTCACCCTCTGCAATTTTGGAAAGACGCATCTCCCACTGAGCCGTCAGCTCCGGCTTTCTCAGATCCTCCGGCACCAGCCTCAGAAGCTGCTTCGCCTTGGATGTGAGACAGATATCCTTTCCTTTTTTTTCCAGCATAAAGCCGGAAAAGAGCTTCTCAATAATATCAGCCCTTGTGGCAACCGTTCCCAGTCCCCCTGTTTCCCCCAGAGTCTTTGCCATGGCCCGGTCGCCGGATTCCATATATCTGACAGGGTTTTCCATAGCCGACAGAAGGGTTGCCTCATTAAAGGGAGCCGGCGGCTTCGTCTTTCCCTCCGTCAGTGAAATACCTGCCGGTCCTATCACATCCCCCTCCCGCAAATCGGGAAGCGTCTGTGCCTTCACCCTCTCGTTCTGAGGACCTTCGCCGTCCTCGTCCCCGTCTTCCTCATCCAGGTATCCTCCGGTCCCTGAAAGGCCGGATTCGTCTGCGCTTTCATAGACCTCCCTCCAGCCGGGGGTTCTCATGACCTTTCCTCTGGCGGTAAAAATTTCTCCGCCTATCTCAGCCGTAATCACCGTTTCGTCATACTCTGCTGCCGGATACAGCACTGCCAGAAAACGCCTGACAACCAGGTCATAGATTTTCCGCTCCTCCGAGGTCATGTTCTGAAGCTGCACAAACTGCTCGGTGGGGATAATGGCATGGTGGTCCGTGACCTTCCCGTCATTGATAAAGGACGCCTTCTTTGTCCACACATTCTTTGACAGCTTTCCCGCCAGCTTCCGGTAAGGTCCTGTCCCGCAGGCCGCAAGCCTGTCGTGTATGGTGTCGGCTACATCGCTGCTCAGATACCTGGAATCCGTCCGCGGGTAGGTCAGAACCTTGTGATTTTCATAGAGCCTCTGCATAATATTGAGCGTTTCCTTGGCCGAATAGCCAAACCGCTTATTGGCGTCTCTCTGAAGCTCCGTCAGGTCGTAGAGGAGAGGGGCCATGGTCTTCTTCGGTGTCTTTTTAACCTTTGTGATCCGCACCTGCTGATCTCTCAGGCTCTTTTGAAGTCCCTCCATCCTGTCCCTGTCAAAGCTTCTCATTCCCCCGGACTTTTTGTCCTGCCAGGTCAGTGTAAGGGCAGGCTTTGACGTCCTGGCTGTGAGACCCCAGTAGGCCTTTGGCCGGAAGTTTCGTATCTCCTCCTCCCTCTTTGCGATAATGGCAAGGGTCGGCGTCTGCACCCGTCCGCAGGAAAGCTGGGCGTTATATTTGCAGGTCAGAGCCCTGGTGGCGTTAAGCCCCACCAGCCAGTCAGCCTCTGCCCGGCACATGGCTGCATCTCTTAAGTGGTTGTACTCTCTTCCATCCCTCAGGCGGGAGAATCCCTCCTTTATGGCCCTGTCTGTGACGGAGGAGATCCAAAGCCTTTTCAAAGGCTTCCTGCACCCTGCCTTCATCAGGATAAAGCGGGCCACCAGCTCTCCCTCCCGCCCTGCATCTGTGGCGATGACAATATCCTTCACATCGTTTCTGAAGAGCTGGCGCTTCACCACACCGAACTGCTTTGCCGTTTTTCCGATCACTTCCAGCTTAAACGGCTCCGGCATCATGGGAAGATCCGCCATATTCCAGTCCTTATATTTTTTATCATACTCCTCCGGCGCTGCCAGCTCCACCAGATGGCCGAACGCCCAGGTAACAATATACTTATCGCCCTCCAGACAGCCGTCTGCACTTTTTCTGCAGCCAAGTACCCTGGCAATATCCTTGCCCACAGAGGGCTTCTCAGCTATTACAAGAGATTTCATCTGTTCTCTCCTCTCTCACTTTTTGCGGGACAGATACCCGTTTTGCCTGCTTCTGCGAAGGCCTGTCATTCTCCCTGCAGAAGTCCCAGTCTCTGCTCCAGCAGGCCTCTCAGCTCGTCCACCACCTGCCCCAGATTCTTTCCTTCCTCGTCCACCGTAATATCGGCATATTTCTCAAAATAGGAAATCCGCTCCTCATAGAGATCCTGAAGGGTCATCCCCTCTTTTAAGACTACGCCTCTGTCCACCACATCTCCAAGCCTTTTTAAAAGCTCCTCAAAGCTGATTTTCAGATACACCACAAGCCCGATGGACTTTAAATGCTCCATGGCCTCCTCCCCGTAAATGACGCTTCCTCCCGGCGCAATTACGCTCTTCTGAACGTCCAGAGAGGCATTTACCCTGTTCTCCACAGCCATAAAGCCGTCCATACCCTCATCGGCGATAATCTCCTTCAGAAGCCTGTTCTCCTGCTCCTGAATCACAAGATCCACATCGACAAACGCGTATCCCAGCCGTTTGGCAAGCAGCACCCCCACCGTACTCTTTCCGGCGGCCGGCATGCCGATCAGGGTCACATTTGCCCTGTCCCTGCCCTCTGCGAAACTTCCTGCCTTCCTCTCCTCTGTCACTTTTCCCATTCTGTCCTCCTGATTTTCCTATCTGCCTTCCGGGCTTTAAAACACACGGCGGTTTTTTTCGTTCTTCTTACCTTTCCCGGCTCTGGGGCCCTTCCCCGTCCTGCCGTCCCGGTTTTCCCTGACGCTCTTTTTTATCTCAGATTTCTTTCCCCCTGCCGTATTCTTTTTCGCACCGGACTTCTTTCCTCCGGCCCCGCGCTTTTCCCTGGCGGCCTGCTTTTTTTCGCCGTCCTTCTTTTTCTTTTGAACGGAATATCCGAATTTTCCTACTTTTTCCCCTAATTTAAAATATTCTCCATGGGAGTAGGCCACCAGCCCTGCGCTGTTTAGATCAAACCGTCCGTTTTCATCCAGATACGCCTCGTCTGCAGTCACTCCCACCACCTCTGCGAGAAACATGTCATGGCTTCCCAGGGGAAGGATCTGTGTGACGCGGCATTCCAGGTTCACAGGACTTTCGGCGATTCCCGGGCAGCTTACATACTTTGACGCCAGGGGGGTGAGCTTCATCTCCTTAAATTTGTCTACATCACGCCCGGAGCGGACGCCGCAGTAGTCTGTGGCAAACGCAAGCTCCTCTGTCACCAGATTCACCACAAATTCCCCGGACTCTTTTATAATATGATGGGAATATCTGTCCGGACGGACGGACACATACAGCATGGCAGGGGAGGAGCAGGTAGTCCCGCACCAGGCGGCCGTGATGATATTCGGCCGCTCCTCTCCTTTCTGACAGCTCACCATCACCACCGGAACCGGATACACCATGTTTCCCGGCCTCCAATATTGTTTCGCCATAGATTTTCTCCTTTTCTCATTCCACAGTATAAAAAGAATCCTGCCCCGCAGGATTCTCCGCCTGCGGCGGGCCGCGAAAGCGGCATTCTTCCTATACGCCGCAGTGCGATCCCCGCGGAGCGTTTCTACATAACGGGGAACGAAGTTTCCTGTTATGTAAAAACGGCTGCCTCAAAAGCCTCACAGCTCCTGGGCAGCCCTCTGTCTCATTTTATGCAGAAACAGCCTGAGTCTCCCGCTTTGCGCCGTCAATTCAGGCCGCTGCCGTTTTACAGCTCCTGCTGCATTTTATCTGCCCGGATCCTACTGCTCCGTGGCGATCATCAGCGCCGGAATGAGCTGTTTCTTTCTGGACACTACGCCCGGCAGGGTCACAACCTTCGCACCCTCCTTTAAGTGGAAGGCCAGCGCCGCCAGCTGCTCCGCACCCTGGCCGTCACAGATTAACTCCGTGGACTGCTCCAGGATATTTGTCATCATAAAGAACATCATGTCCACCTTCTGCTCGTTTCTGGCCTCGCCGATATACTCTATCAGGCGTTCTTTTATCTTTCCCAGCTCCTCCACGTTCAGAGAAGTGATCTGTCCCACGCCGAAGGTCAGCTTGCCTGCCGTGAAGCGCTTAAAATCCTGGTAGAAGATCTCAGAGTCCGTCTTTCCCTTCAGCTTGCTTCCGGCCTCGAACATCTCCTTCGCCAGACTCTCCGCATCCACGCCGGCGATCTCTGCCAGTTCAAGAGCTGCCGCCTTGTCCACAGCGGTGCAGGTGGGCGAGCGGAAGAGAAGTGTATCCGAGAGAATGGCGCTGCACAGAAGTCCCGCAATTTTCCTGTCGATTTCCACCTTATTTTCATTGTACATCTGATAAATAATCGTCGCCGTACATCCCAACGGCTGGTTTCGGAAAAATACAGGGGACATGGTTTCCACGGTTCCCAGTCTGTGATGGTCGATGATCTCCATCACATTAGCGCTCTCCATCCCCTCCACTGCCTGGCTTCTCTCATTGTGATCCACCAGAATCAGGTTCTTGCCTCTGGCTCCCAGAAGATTTCTCCGGGAGATCATTCCCTTGTATTTTCCGTCCCTGTCAAGGATGGGGAAATCCCTGTGGCGCTTGTTCGTCATTACATCCCGGATATCATCGATAAAATCCTCTGTCCCAAAAGTAATCAGGTTATCCTTTGTCATAAAATAGCTGATCGGCATACTCTGGTTGATAAGTCTTGCCGCCGTATAGGTGTCATAGGGTGTCGTCAGCACCGTGCACCCTCTTTCCTGGGCCAGCTTTTTGATCGTCATGGAAACGCCTGCTCCCTCGCAGACAATGATGCAGTCTGCCTCCATCTCAATGGCGCAGAGCTGGGACTCGTAGCGGTTTCCCAGGATGACCAGATCGTGTTTCTCAATATAATACTCCATCATATCAGGGTTGGCTGCAGCCACCAGCACCTTTCCCTTGTCAAAGTAGGCCTCGGGATCTCCTACCAAAAGGGCTCCCTCCAGAGTTTCCAGTATGTTGGAATACTGGGTGCAGGCCTTGGAGAGAATGCTGCTGTCATATACATTCATGTAGGATCTGGTAATATCTCCCACTGTGATAAGCCCCTCAAGCGTATTGTCCTCCGTCACAGCTGGAATGGTCACAACCGTATTGTCCTGCATCAGATTCCAGGCTTTTTTCAGGGAAATATTTTTGTCAACTCCCTTTGTCTCACGGATCTCAATATCCTTCACCTGGGTTCTCACGTTCTCAATCAGCTCAGGCGCTTCCACGCCGAAATAGTCCAGCACGTACTGAGTCTCCGAGTTCACGTGTCCGGCTCTGGCAGGCGTATATTCCTCCCTTGTCAGGATATGCTTGAGATTTGCATAGCAGATGGCTGAACAGATAGAATCCGTGTCAGGATTTTTATGTCCTATGACAATCGTTCTTCTTTTTTTGCTGTCGCTCATACTCTTCCTCCGTCTATGTTTCATAATCTATTAACATAGCGTTCATAAATTATTCACATTTATTTTTTATACTATTTGCATAATAAATAGTAAGTACAAATCATTTTTTTATTCGATTTGCACATAGATTTTTCATAATTTCCCCGGCTGTCCTGTGGACACCGGGGGCTCCTCATTTATAGGGGATCTTTCTTCTCCCCATCCTTCCCTTCTCTAATCCAGAATCAGCCTGGCGGCTCCGTAAATTCCGGCATCATTTCCCAGAGTGGCCAGAGTGAGCTTCGCCTTTTTCTCGGAGAGAGGGGTAAATTTGTCATAATATTTTTCTATCATATCTGTCAGAAAGGTTCCGGCCTTTGAAACGCCTCCGCCGATGACGAACACCTCCGGATCTACCGTCATAGCCAGGATCGAAAGCATCCAGCCCAGATAGTAGGACACTGTCTCCATAACCTCACAGGCCATCTCATCCCCTGCCTTGGCGCAGTCCAGCACATCCTTCGCTGTGATGTCTTTGCCAAACTTTCTCATCTCTGACGGGGCGTCGCTTCGCTCCATGGCCCTTCTGGCCTCCCTGGCGATTCCCGTGGCGGAAGCTACCTGCTCCACACAGCCGCGGCCGCCGCAGTTGCAGAACTCCTTCTCCTCCTCGCGAATGCGGATGTGGCCGATTTCGCCGCCTGTGCCGTGCCTTCCCGGCACGATCTTCTTATCCAGGATCACGCCGCCTCCGACTCCGGTTCCAAGCGTTACCATGACAAGATCACTGTAGCCCTTGCCTCCGCCCTGCCACATCTCTCCCAGGGCGGCCACATTGGCGTCATTTCCCGTCTTGACGGTCAGGCCGTCCAGAAGACCGCTTAATTCCTTCTGTGGATTCATATTTTTCCATCCCAGATTCACACAGACCTCCACAGAGCCGTCCGGCATCACAGGTCCGGGAAGGCCAAGTCCCGCTCCCGCCAGATCGGAGATGGAAAGCCCCTTCTCAGAAATCTTTTCTCTGATGGAAGACGCTGCGTCTGAGAGAATGTGCCGTCCATTCTCCTCCTTTCTCGTAGGGATCTCCCATTTCTCGAGAAGCGTTCCGTCCATCTCAAACATTCCCAGCTTGACGCTTGTTCCCCCCACATCAATTCCGATACATTTCTTATCCATTTGCGTATCTCCTTTATATTCTGATCTTTTTATTCATTCCCAAATCCCTGTTCAGGGCATATTTGCTGCATTCTGCATGGTCAGCCCAGGCTGACCTCTGTCTTTTTCAAGTATACAGGAACCCTCTTTTATTTGCAAGATATGTTTCCCCAAACCTACGGCTCAGTCCTGCTGGACCGCACTGCTGCCTGAACAAAAGATCTCTGCGCTGTCAGTCTCCGCCACCCGTAAAACGGGTGGCTCGGGACGCGGGCTCTAAGCCCGCCCTACTTGGCCACGCCTCAAGGCGCTGGCCTTCTCTTTGTACTATGGGAAGTTTGCTTTCGCATCCTTCCCATAGCTCCGTTCAGGCCTAATTGCTTTTGACTCGTTGCCGCCCCTTAAGGGGCTTTTGTATTACTTAGCCTTTAACCCTTAAAAGGGTCCTCGTATTCTTTTACACTTAGTTTGTCCTTTATCATATCCGCCTTCTCCTGCTCTTGTATATACTTTCTAATTGTGGCTTCATTTAACCCCACCGTACTCACATAGTATCCTTCTGACCAAAAGTGACGATTTCCAAATTTATACTTTAGGTTCGCATGCCGGTCAAACATCATTAGGGCGCTTTTTCCTTTCAGATACCCCATAAAACTCGATACACTAATTTTTGGCGGGATGCTCACTAACATATGTACGTGGTCCGGCATCAACTGACCTTCTATGATCTCTACCCCCTTATAGCTACAAAGCTGTTTTAATATATCCCGTAAATCCGCTTTATATTGATTATAAACAATTTTTCGTCTATACTTAGGGGTGAATGCAAGCCTGTTCTGAATCACACGCAGAGGTAGTATTTTGCTCTATGTAACCGGCTGTTTGGAAGAAGCCGGTATAATCCTCTCCAGTACAGCCTTTGATAAAGATATGGCAGTAACGCTCATCATCTTTATCAACAATATAAATCCGTTCCACAATACTTCGTATTAACGTTACAAGAACCTCCGACTGCGCATCTTTTGCATATTCTGCAAAGGAGAGCAGCCTTTCTTTTGTCTGTTCCAAATCCCGGATAGCAACCATGCTGTTTTTACGGTTTTCATCCAATCGAAACAACAGACGCTCTGTTTCCCGCAGCTCCACTGACATATTCTGAATATCTTCCTGGAGATAACAGCGGATGCTTTCATTCACCTCCCGCATATTTTTTGTCTGCGCTATAATATCTGCCTGCAACTTCTCTTTTTTCTTTTTGAGAAGTGTATATTCCTGCGCAGAGTTGGACTGTTCCAGTACTTCTTCAACCTTAATTTCCAGAATTCCTCTGAAATGTTCGCTATCTTCATCCGACAGATCAGAAAGTTGCTGTACGATAAATTCATCCAACCGCACACCATCTACCGCCTTGAAATTACAGGTCTTTCTGCGATAACCCGGACAAACATATTTGAAACGTGGCTTTCCGTTTGTCCAGCGATTCGATTCTGAAACAACATTCAGACGCTTGCCACAAATCGGACAATGTACCAGTCCTGCCAACAAAGCATTCGTCTTACGGTGAGGACGATTATATTTCTCAGCTATGGCATTCAGGAGTTCTTGTATTTCAATCCATTGATCGCTGGGAATGAAACCTTCATGCTTGCCCACTGCAATAATCCACTCACTGATTGGCTTACTTTCTACAGTCTGTATGAATTTTGGAGAAATGAATGTACTGTCGCTGTCTTCATATTTCTCCTGTTCCGTTTTGTTGTAAACGGATAATCCATGCTGACTATCAAACTCAGATAAATCCCCAAATACATTTCCATCATGGTTGATAAAATAATCATAACTGCGTTGATCGGCAGTACAGTAAATTGGATTTTTCAAAACCAGTCTGGTAGTTGATGTATTAAACTCCGCACCGGAAGGGGTTCGGTACCCCTCCCGATTCATCTGTTTTGCCGTTGTCTGGATACTGCGGTTTGTACGAAAAAGTTCATACAATCGCTGCACCATCTGTTTTTCTTCCGGTACACTGATTAAGTAGCTGTAAGCAGATTTTCCTTTTCCGCTGCCTGTCGAAACCCTCTGTACGGCAAATCCCATAGGTGTATTGCCGCCCAGCCATCGTCCGTCCTTTGCCAGTTCCATCATATTATCGGTAATTCGTTCAGTCAGAGTATCTCTTTCAAATTCTGCAATGACCGCAAAGAGCTGGATAAAAATTTTTGAAAAACCGGATGCGGTATTGATTCCATTAGAGCAAATGAGCAGATCCGCATGATACATTTCAAGGAAGTCCATCAAGTGAAGCAAATCGGTTGTCTTTCTTCCAATACGGTCTAATTTATAACAGACAATTGCTCTGATTTTTCCGTCCTGCACATCCCGCAACATTCTTTGATAATCCGGTCGGTCTGAAAAATACCCACTCAGCCCCTTATCTTCATACTCCATAAACTGGTAGTCGTCCTCTAAATTCAATTCCCGTCTGGCATAATCAGCACATTGTTTGAACTGAACTCCGATACTGTCACCTTTGTTGGTAATACGAGATTTTCGTGCATATATCGCAACACCTCTTGTATCAACATTCGTTTGTCTTGATTTCTTCATATTGCTCCACCTCCAACTTTATCATACCGCCATCCCTGTAAGATGCACAAGTTTGTGACCATTTCCCTGAATAGTTTCTAGCAGGCAAAATAAGGTTTCCGCATCAAAACATCGGATTTCTTGTGCGATAAACTCCGCTCGTTTTTGCTGAAATTCTTCCAGCATTTCTTTGAACTTCTCTCCTCTGTGAATCACTGCAATCATAAATTCCTCCGTTTCTGTCTGTAAATTTCAACTTCAGACCGAGTTGGACAGAAGTTGAAAAAGTAAAAAAGCCGTCACATAGGACATCACCAGCCAAGCAGATTGCCTGACGGAATGTTTCTATGTAACAGCTTTCTTCGCTCAAATCTGGGGACAAATTGTCCCTCTTTTTATGTGATCTCTATATTCATATTTTTATGTTTTCAGTCTATCACATCCAAGAAAAACCGACAAGTTTGTCATTGCTGAAAATTGCAGAGAAATGATTTCTATGATTTTTCCACTTCTACAACTTTTGTGTCGAAGTACAGAAAACCAGCATTCAGCATGAATGCGTAGCCGGTATTTCAGATACCGTTCAAAGGGGGTTGGGGACGCTGCCCCAACAAGCCGTTTTGCAAAAACGAGTGAACCTGTACAGGTTTACACTGCTTGCCAATTTGTGAAAGGGCAAAAGATAACTCTAAATCATTTTAAAATCAAGAACTAATGAAATGCCTGGTACCACATTTCTCGCCAAATTGGTGAGAAATAACTTCGTGCCAAATTGGCACAAAGTTCTAACATTAATCATTTACTTCAGACCAACTTGGTCCAAAGTTAAATTTTTAAAATCCCATACACCGAAAGATAACTTCATCCCAATTTGGGACGAAGTGAAAATACTCAGGATACATAACTTTCCGACAAGTTGTCGGGAAGCTTTTTCAAAAATCAATCCCCGGCAGATTGCCGAGGATTGATACAAAATTTAAATCTCAGCTTCGGTGCAACTTGCACTGAAGTTACCGATATAGAATCAGTCTAAATTACAATCACTATTTATCTAATTCAGACTCACACATTTTTTCAGCTTGCTCTATTATCAAATCTACCGCAGTTGCCTGTTTATCCGGTGGATATTTATATTTTCTAAGCAACCTTTTTACAGTAATTCTCATCTGCGCCCTAACACTTTCTCGCACATCCCAATCAACCTTAATATTATTTTTAATGCTGATTGTTAGTTCTTTAGCAATTTGTTTTAGGACATCATTTTCATAGAAATCTCTGGCAGATTCATTGGAAGATATCGCATCATAAAATGCCAGTTCATCGTCTGATAATCCCAGCTTTTCTCCTCTTTTATGAAGCTCATTCATATCTTTTGCCATATCAACCAAAGCCTTTATAACCTCTACCGTCTCTAAAGAACGTTTTTCATATTGAATTACTGAGGCTTCAAGCATTTCAGAAAATTTCTTTGCTTGTACAACATTCTTTTTAGCTATCGCTTTAATCTTACCATCAAGCAAACGTCGTAAAAGTTCCAGAGCTAAATTTTTTTGTGGAAGTCCTTTTACCTCTTCAAGAAACTCATCAGATAAAATTGAAATATCCGGTTTATTCAATCCAACTGAAGCAAAAATGTCAACGACTTCCTCAGAAATAACTGATTTGGAAACTAATTGACCAATTTCATATTCTATTTGATCTTTCGTTTTCTTCTGTTTGTCCTTTGGTAGTATTTTTATAATACCTGATTTGATGGCTTTAAAATAACTAATCTCTACATTGATTGCTTGAGCTTGTTCAGAAGTCGAGCATAATGCGTATGCCTTACCGATTTCTACAACCAAATTAAGAAATTCTTTTTTCTCATCTTCTGGTTTACCCAAAACAAAATCCACACCCGAAACGATACAAGCCATTCGTTCACTTGCTGAGCCGCTTATATAAGAAGAGTAGTCCAATCCATGCAATATTCCTTGAATTTGCTCATACTTCTCAAGCATAAGGTCTATTGCCACTTGTGGATCAATACCTGTTGTTTTTCTGTCAGACGGCGTATATTGTGCTAATGCACTTCTTAAATTATCTGCAATACCAATATAGTCTACAATTAAACCGCCGGGCTTGTCTTTAAACACACGATTAACTCGGGCTATGGCTTGCATAAGATTATGACCACTCATCGGTTTGTCGATATACATCGTGTGAAGACAAGGCACATCAAATCCCGTCAACCACATATCGCAAACAATAACAATTTTCAATTCATCTTCAACATCTTTCATTCTCTTTGCAAGTAGCTTTTTCTGAGATGCAGTAGTTGAATGCGGCTGAAATTCAGGCGGATCAGATGCTGCAGAAGTCATAATAACCTTAATTGTACCTTTATTAATGTCGTCACTATGCCATTCCGGACGGTATTCTATAATCTTTGAGTAAAGTTTTACTGCAATCTTTCTGGACATAGCTACAAACATAACTTTACCATTAATCGCCTGTTGTCTAAGGTCGTAATGAGCGATAAAATCTTTCACCACTACATCAATACGACTATCTGTTCCAACAATGGCTTCTAACCTTGCCCATTTACGCTTTTGGCTTTCGGCGTAAGTTTCTTCCTGTCCCTCAACAATGCTGTCATACTCATCATCAATCTTTGGCTTTAATTCCTGAGGAAGATCTAACTTTGCAATTCTGCTTTCATAATAAATCGGAACAGTAGTTTTATCTTTAACCGCTTGAGTCAAATCGTAAATATCAATATAGTCACCAAACAAGGCGGGTGTGTTCTTATCGCTCAACTCAACAGGAGTTCCAGTAAATCCGATAAAAGAAGCATTCGGCAATGCATCTCGCATATGTTTTGCAAAACCAAAAGAAACTTTTCCATCTTTTTCTTTTGCTTCTAACCCGTACTGACTGCGATGTGCTTCATCTGCTATAACAACCACATTTCGTCTGGTAGTCAGCGCTTCCATCGATTGGTCACTCTCGTCTGGCGAAAACTTTTGGATAGTCGTAAATACAATGCCGCCAGCTTGAACGCTTAATAGTTCTCGTAGTTTCTTTCTTGTGTCTGCCTGTTTGGGTGTTTGACGCAAATAATCGGCACTTTTTGAAAAAGTGGTAAATAGCTGATCGTCCAAGTCATTTCTGTCAGTAATAACAACAATGGTCGGGTTATTCAGTTCTAAAACTAATTGACGAGTATACATGAGCATAGAATAACTTTTTCCGCTACCCTGTGTATGCCAAATTACACCCGCTTTTCTGCTTCCATTTTCAGAAACTGCCAAGTGAGTGGTATACAAAGCTTTATTTACAGCAAAAAATTGATGATAACCAGGTAAAATTTTGAAAGACTTATCTTCCTCATGAACAAAGAAGCTATACTTTGAAATAATGTCCAAAAATCTCTTTTTATTCATCATTCCATACAGCATAACTTGCAATTGCGGAAAAGAAAGTCCTGATTCTTTTTCTCCGTCAATTGTTCTCCAGAACATAAAGCGATCCAGATCAGAAGTAATTGTACCAACTTTTGCATTGATACCATCACTTGTGATCATAAAGGCATTGTAATAAAACAAAGAAGGAATATCTCTTTTATAAGTCTGAAGCTGATTAAATCCATCAACAATATCCACTTCTTCGTTTGTTGCATTTTTCAGTTCTATTACAACAACAGGAATACCATTTAAGAAAGCGACAATATCAGGTCTGCGTTCTTTTCCGCTTTCAATTACAGTATATTGATTGATTGCCAAGAACTCATTATTTTCAATATCTCTAGCATCAAAAATATATGCTTTTTCGGTTTTTATGCTTCCGTCTTTCTGCTTAACCTCTACATCAATACCATCGGTTAATAATTTTTGAAACGCAACATTATTTTGGACAATAGATAAGCTTTGCTGACGAGTAATCTTCTTAACCAGCTCTGAAATCGTATCATTGGAATATTGTTTATTAATGCGTTTTAATGCACTATGTAACCTGTCGTACAGAACAACATCTCCAAAACTTTCTCTCTCTGAAAAGCTTCCTCCCGGCGAAATATCTGGTCCATATTGAGTTTGGTAGCCTAAATCTTGAAACCACTCTAATACAGCTTGTTCAAGATCATTTTCTATAAAATTGGACATTCTATTCACCTGCCTTTACAAAATGCCTTTTTTTGATATACGATGTCTGATGCTCTAATTCAGGGTAGACAAATGCTTCATTTATTCCAATCATATCAAGTTCATGCAATATAGAAGATTTCTGTTCTGCTGGAATACGTAAATATCTTGGAATCCCTTCATCTACATATTCACTGAGACTATCTTTTAAATTGAAACTGTTTTTTAGATAATAATCAGGAGCAGATATGTCTATTCCCAAGATTAAAAACGCACCATTTTGGCGTCTTATACGTTCATTGTTCTTAGGAGCTACTACCGGGACATATTTATTTTGAAACTGCGTCTTCAGTCGCTCCACTTTCTCTTCAAAGCTCGATAAAATATCATCCCCGAGTCCTTTTCTTGAAAAATAATCCAAAAAATTACCTTCGCTTTTTCCATCATATTCTGCAAGTGCAGAAAACAATTTTACCTCTTTTTGTGTAGGACGCTGTAGCGATTCGATAAACAAAATCAGTTCACCGTCTTTGTCCTCATGTTCAGAACAAGCAAAATAGAGAGCGATTAAAGGATTAGTTGTAATATCCAGCAATCGAGTCGGCAAGCCGTAATGTTGCATTTTGACCAACTGTTCAAAATCCGTCATATGATTTCCAAATTCCAGTGGCTCTTGCAATATCAGTTCATTAACGATAATAGTTTCTTTTACCAATAGTCCATTTCTAAAAATGCTTCCATCGATGCCGAATTTAATGTCAGATTGTCCACGAAAAAGCAATGTACCAGGTATTCCATTTTCAGAAATAATACGACTATAGTCAGAAAGTTTTGACAGCAAGTGAGAAACACTATAAATTGAAAGCTGTTCTTCTGATTCATCTTGTAGATATTCTTCGTATCGTTCACGTTCATCCATTAATTTTCACCCGCTTCCACTGACAGCTCTCCACTCATCAATTTGGGGAGTAGGGTATCTCTAATCTCTGCCAACACTTCGTTTTCTTCTTTGAGCTTTTCAATTTTCTGCTCAATAGGTTTTACGATTTCTTCAAATTTCAATTGAAGTTCCATCGGCGGTATAACCATAGGAAACATTTTAAATGCTTCGAAAGGGAAGTTCTGCCTTGTTGTGCCAATAGCATGGTGTTTTATCATTTCATGGAATATTGGCTGCTTCATATAGTAATAGAAGAAAGTAGGAGTAATCGTATCCTTCATCTCAAAAACAGTATAAATCGGGCTAACAAGCCCAACATCATACTCCTTGAGCATGGCAATAGAGCCGATATTTGCCCTTGCCGGATTATACGCAACTTGATTTCGGCGAACAATTTTATAGTTTTTAGTGCTCTTACTATAAACTTGTTTTGTAAATACATCTTCGGATGCTTTAAATTCACCTTCTTTTACGACCGAAAGTACTGGATAATCTTTTTCGTCTTTATTTTTTTTCTTAAGTTCTATAATGTTCTCAAATACAGTTGATTCTGCATATTGTCCATCTGCTAATTTGGACTTTTGTATAAATGTTTCTTTATATATTTCGTTTGCTATATTCACTAATAGAGCTATGTTAACTAAATTATTTTTGATTTTCTTTTCATACACGGATAGCTTTTCTGCAATTCTATCCTGATCCTCTCTGGAAAAATCAGGAAACGGAATCAAGTTCATATTGTTTTGATTCAACTTTGGTTGAGCCGAACCAGTTATATATTCAGATATATCATTTGAGTTCAACCAAAAACACAAAAACTCAAGATTTGATAATTCATTTGATGTAACTATATGTGCATGATTATTAACCCAAAACTTTCCTTCTACAATAGTTGCAATCGGCTGTTTGCGAGACCTTAAATTTTCCCCATCTTCAGCTATCAACAAATATTTACCTTCAAAAAGATAGTCATCAACATAATCGATAATACCCTGTGCACCATAATATGGATATTTTTTTTCAATATTTTCCCTTTGCCTAGCTGATAATGGGATACGCTTATTGTCATGATTAATAATTAAATCACCTAAAAGCATCTTATTCCTCCTTAAAATTTTGATTCCATCCCATTTCATTTAATTGAAACTTAATTTTCTCATCAAGCTTTTGAGATTCATCTATTACTTTATATAATTTCTTTGTCAATCTTTTCATTTTTTCATCGAAAGGTTCCGTGTCCTCTTCTACAGGAACAACACCGACATAACTCGCAGGAGTTAAATTATAATCTTTTTCACGAATTTCTTCCAATGTTGCTATCTTCCAAAATCCCTGTTTATCAGCATATTCAATCTCTGTACCATCTGACTTTGTTGCTTTCTTTTCGTGGTTACGGAAAGAATGGTATGCGGAGGTGATTTCATCAATAGTTTTTGCAGTCAACTGCCTCTGTGTACGGCTGTCCTCATAAGGTTCTGTTTCCATATTTCTGGCATCGATAAACAGAATCTCTCCATGACGATCACGGTGTCCGTTTTTCAACTTATTGCGAGCCATAAACCACAGACAAACAGGAATCGATGTTGTTGAAAACAGTCCACCCGGCAAAGTAACAATACAATCGATTTTGTCATCTTCAATTAAGTTTTTACGAATATTGTATTCACTGATTGTAGAAGATGAAAGCGAACCATTCGCCAATACAAAACCCGCCGTTCCGCTTGGTGCTAAGTGATAAAGCATGTGCAAAATCCAAGCATAATTGGCATTGCCCGTAGGGGGAATACCGTATTTGCTCCATCTTGGATCATCTATTAAACGCTCACCGCCCCAATCACTAATATTAAAAGGAGGATTTGCCATAATATAATCTGCCTTTAAACTCTTGTGCTGATCGTTATGAAAGGAATCTGCATTTTGCTGACCAAGGTTTGCTTCGATTCCACGGATAGCAAGGTTCATTTTACAAAGTTTCCAAGTATTATAATTGGATTCCTGCCCATAAATGGCTAATTGACCGTCAATTCGTCCCTCTCTGTCTTCAACAAAGCGTTCACTCTGGACAAACATACCGCCAGAACCGCAGCAAGGGTCATAAACTCGGCCATCGTGAGGTTCAATCATAGCTACAATCAACTCAACTACACTGCGTGGAGTATAGAACTCTCCACCCAGTTTTCCTTCGGCACGTGCAAACTTTCCAAGAAAATATTCATATACAGAGCCTAAAGTGTCTTTGTTCTTATCGTTTCCAATCTCAAGTTCAGATAACAAATCAACCAACTCACCCAAAGAACGTTTATCTAAAGATGCTCTTGCAAAATCTTTAGGAAGCACGCCACGAAGAGAAGAGTTTTCCTTTTCAATCACATACATGGCATTATCGATAACCTGACCAATTGTCGGATCTTTAGCGCTGTTTTTAATCGTTTCCCAACGTGCTTCCTGCGGCACCCAAAACACATTTTTTGCAAGATATTCATCTCTATCTTCCGGATCAGCATATTCATCTTGAGAAATTTCTTGATAAGCTCTTTCAAAACTATCAGAAATATATTTCAAGAATATAAGACCAAGACATACATGCTTATACTCTGCAGAATCCATATTATTACGGAGTTTATCCGCCATCACCCACAAATCTTCTTTTCTTAATTCAGCCATTTTTATTCCTCCACCATTAAATAATCTGCGATACTTTTGCCCAGATTTGTTTTTCATTTGGGCTTTCTTTTGCCGTTCTAATAATTTTTAATATTGATTCATTTTCCATTAGGTATTCTTTAATATCTGCTGGAACATCTTTTCTTTCTTTTGCAGCTAAATCATATAGCCTGTTCCTTATATCTGGAAATTCTTCTAAATGCAATGCTGCAATTATTCTATCCAATAACTCTCTTTCGGGAGGTTTATTATTACCCTTTTCAATATCACTGATATATGTAGGTGTTTTACTCACCGTTTTTGCAAGTTGACGAATTGATATTTTTTTTGCTTGTCGGACGGAACGCAAATATTGACCAAATTCAGCATTTTCCGTTTTCAAATTCAAATCATCCACCCTTATCACCTCCATTATAAGTTAGTTAGCTTACATACTTATTTTATACTGTTTGCTCAACCGTGTCAATCGATATACTTACTTCTTTACCTCCGGATAAGATAGGATCAGTATTACTATACTCAGTATTATTAATATCAGTATTAATACCTTGTGCTTTTGACGACTCTTGAATTGTCAAAAAGACAATTCAGCAAGTGTCTATTTCACAATTCAAGAACTTTCTTCCCACATAAAAAATGGGCTGCTAATTAAAGCAACCCATTTTTTCTCAATTATAAATTAACTCCGCCAAAACGATTTCTTCTGCCTGCGCTTTTAGGCTGTTCATGTGCTGTACCCATGCCATTTGATGTGTAGCTTTGTTTGGCATAGGATTTCTCTTAAGTAATTCAGTCATCATCTTCTCAACTCTGATATGTGCCGTTTCATCAATCTCCAACAGATGCGGAAATAGTTGCTCCCTGAGAATCAGATCGTTTAGTAGCATCGGATTCTGCTCTTGCAAATATGCTCTCCTCATTCTGCCGTATTTGCCCAGCATTTTGTGTTTGTATGGACTCAACTGGATGTTAGGAATAAAATAATCGCCACACTGATAATATCTAAACCCTTGTTCCATAAGGATACCTCCAATCAATTTCTCTTTCTAATGTTATTGTAGCTTGTTTATATCCTTATGTGAAGTTTGTTGATTGATTTGTATTTACGGCATCCATAATTTGCTGATAGACTTTTCTGGACGGTCTGCGTTTTCCTTTTTCCACCTGATAGTAGTAGCTTACCTTCAAGCCTACAAGCTCTGCAAACTCACGCTGATTCAGTTTCAATTCTTCTCTGATCGCCTTCAAAGCCTCTGTATAAGGCGACGCAATGAACGCAGCAAATGAATCACAGAGAAGTTCCTCATCAATTTTCAACCGTTCTGAGAGTCTCACAGCGGTATCATATGGTATCGGAGTAAGCCCCTGTTCATATTTCAGCAGAGTTGCCGGAACAATGCCTACCTGCTCGGCAAGTTGTCTGGTCGTAAGATTATTTCGTAGCCGATAATAACGCAGATACTCTCCCGGTTGATTGCCTTTTGGTCTTTTCTCAAATGGCAATGTCAAATGAAGGAGCAACTTTCCATGATGGTATTGATACAATGATGTGTGATTGAAAATATCATTGCGAAGACGATGTGATACTTGCACATCCACTTCGTATGCGCAAGCGAATTCGTTTGCTTTGCCATAAAATCACCTTTCCTTTTTAATATTGGCCTGAACACCTTTATTATAACGGAAAGGTGATTTTTTGTATAACAATCGACGCGCACCCGCATAGCGGGTGGTTCTTTGTTTCGCATGTCTCCGTTTTTCGGAACACGAAAAACTCCAACATACTCAACTGGCTAAAGCCGTAAAATCAGAAAACGGCAGCCCGCCAAGAAGCGCGGACTGCCGTTTTTCATCTGACTTTCTCTGTTCTGTTTCTTAAAAGATCGGTTCTTTTCTCCGTATCTTGCGGCCTACAGGCTTTTCACCGCATTCACCACGTTCTCAACGGTAAATCCGAACTTTTCAAACAGCTCTGCTGCCGGGCCGCTGGCTCCGAAGCCCTTCATGGATACAACGGCTCCGTCAAGGCCTGTGTACCGCTCCCAGCCGAATCCGCCGAGCGCCTCCACTGCAACCCTCTTTCTCACTGTCTTCGGAAGAACTGACTTCCTGTACTCTGCAGTCTGCTCCTCAAACAGATCCATACAAGGCATGGAAACCACGCGGATCTTCATTCCTTCCTTCTCAAGCTCAGCCTTTGCCTTTACAGCCAGTCCCACCTCGGAGCCTGTGGCGATCAGGATTGCGTCCGGTGTTCCCTGGCAGTCCTCGAGGATATATCCGCCCTTTAAGGCTTCTTTGCTGCTGCCCTTCATTGGCTCCAGATTCTGTCTGGAGAGCACAAGGGCTGTAGGAGTATGCTTTGATGTAACTGCGCTGTACCAGGCAGCCTGTGTTTCCGTAGCGTCGCAGGGACGGAACACATGGAAATTCGGCATGGCTCTCAGAGCTGCCAGCTGCTCGATAGGCTCATGGGTCGGGCCGTCCTCTCCCACTCCGATGCTGTCATGGGTGAACACATAGGTGAGCGGCACACCCATCAGGGAGGAAAGACGGGCCATGGGCTTTACATAATCGCTGAACACGAAGAAGGTAGCCACGAACGGCCTTAAGCCTCCGTGGAGGGCGATTCCGTTTCCGATGGCAGCCATGGCAAGCTCACGCACGCCAAAGTGCAGGTTTCTTCCCCTTCTGTCCTCCTTGGAGAAGTCTCCCTCTCCGTTCATGTATGTCTTGTTGGACGGAGCCAGATCCGCGCTTCCGCCAAACAGGTTCGGAAGCCTGTCCTTCAATACATTGATGATCTTTCCGGAGATAGAGCGGGTGGCATCTGCCTTCTCCTGAGCTGTCCAGTAGGACTCATCGTTTAACAGCTCCTCTGCCGTGCCGTTCTGGTACTGGTTCCAGAGAGCCTCCATCTCAGGATACTCCTCGCAGTAAGCCGCAAACATCACGTTCCATGCAGCCTCTGCCTCCGCCTTTTCCTGGGACAGCTGGTCGAAATGACGGTAAACCTCCTCCGGCACGAAGAAAGCCTCCTCGCAGGGCCAGTTTAAATTCTCTCTGAGGGCCTTCACGTTCTCAGCGCCCAGAGGCTCTCCGTGAGCGCTGGCCTTGCCCTGCTTGGCCGGGCAGCCGTAGCCGATCTCTGTCTTGATTGTGATAAAGGAAGGATGCTCTGTATCCCTCTTTGCCGCCTCAATAGCCATGGCGATGGCGTCGATATTGTTTCCGTCCTCCACTGTGATAGTCTGGAAGCCGAAGGCGCGCATGCGCTCCTCCACATTCTCCCGGAATGCGATGTCCGTGCTTCCCTCGATGGAAATACGGTTGGAGTCATAGAGGACAATGAGCTTTGAAAGTCCCAGAGTTCCCGCCAGGGAGAAGGCCTCTGAAGAGATACCCTCCATCATGCAGCCGTCACCGCCCAGCACATAGGTGAAGTGATCCACAACCGGATAGTTTTCCTTGTTGAACACGGCTGCCAGGTGAGCCTCAGCCATAGCCATTCCCACTGCCATGGCCATTCCCGCGCCCAGAGGGCCTGTGGTGGCCTCAACGCCTGTTGTGTGGCCGTACTCCGGATGTCCCGGTGTCCTGGAGCCCACCTGTCTGAAATTCATCAGATCCTCCTTTGTGAGATTCCCCACCCGGAACAGGTGAAGAAGAGAATAGAGGAGCATGGATCCGTGGCCGCCGGAAAGGATGAAGCGATCCCTGTTAAACCAGTCTGGGTTTGCCGGATTATAGCTTAAATGGTGTGCAAAAAGCTCATATCCGATGGGAGCGCAGCCGAGGGGAAGACCCGGATGGCCGGAGTTTGCCTTCTGAATCGCATCTGCTGATAAAATTCGGATGGCATTAATGGAAAGTGTGTCAATCTGGTTCATTCGTATAACCTCCTGAAATTTATATTAATGGTGTAGCAGTTTCTCTGTCTCATCGTACCGGCTACTTCAGGTGAACGCTCCTTATGGTGTCACCGCCGGTAAAAATCAGCTCGTTTTTCATTTTTCCTGCCCTTACTGCAGAAAATGTAAAGTCAAAGGAACCGGAAAATCTGCATTTTCCGGACATATTGTAAATCTCACACGAGTTCTCATTATACAGAATTACCATATCTGCGTCAATCACAATATCCCTGTACTGGAAGTTAAAGGGCTGGCTGAATTTCAGCTTTCCTGACGCGCTGTAAACGTCGAGCCTGTAATCATATTCGCCCTGCGCGCTGTCCACCACCACTCCCACATATCTGTCCGAATAGCAGATACTCCTTATCTCCTCCTCATAGGGGAGCTGGGAAGTCATAGCCGGGGAAGTCTCATTTTCCAGGGAAAAGAAACCGATCTGGCCATTTCCGAAGGCACAGGCGTGCGTTTCATCCAGGAACCGCACCCTGGGAATCAGACTGCTCTTCATCTCCTCAAATCCGCCTACCAGACGATCCGGATAGCTTTTTCCATACTCGGAAAAATTGTAGAATGCAATGCGGTTTCCGATGCCCGCATCCTGAAGGTAAACATTGGAAACCATCACCTGGGTTCCCTCCGGAGACAGGGACACATCCATCAGGTACCCGCTCTTTGACATGACCGTCTTAATCCCCCAGTTCAGGCTGCTTCCATCCTCCTTGAAAAAGGTGATATAGGAGGCGGTGCTGTCCTCAAGGAGAGCTGCCGTCACGCCGTGGGCAGACACGGCTGCCCGCATAATAGGAAGCGTGGTCTTGGCCTGTCCTCTGAGTCCCTCCCCGTTGCATATGTAAATATCATTTCCTTGCCTGTCCGCAATCACGGCATACATTCCGTTCACATAGCAGATAGGAGACTTCATCTCATAGCTGATCGACCAGACTACCTTTCCTTTTCCGTCGATATAGGAGGCGCCGTCCTTTGTGTACTTGAGAACATTGCTCCCAAAGCTCTCGTACCCGGAAAAACCTCCCTCGCTGGCCGGAACCTGCCGCTCCCAGGCTACCTTATAGGTCTCATACCTGCGCACATAGAAGTAATAATAGAAAATTCCCGCCGCCGCAATCACAAGCACTGCTGCTGCCGCGAGAAGGCGGATTCTCTTGCGCCTTGTATGTCTTTCTGCATTTCGGACAATCTCCTCCTCGCTGAGACTGCGGCCTCCTCCCCTTCCGGAAGAATCCGGCGATCCCGACGAGCTGATCATCCGTTCTCTAAGCTGTCTTTTTTTTCGTTCTCTTTCCATAGAGTCCATATTACTCATCTGCATATCTCCCGTCATGTCAATCCACACAACGCCCCAGGCCTCTTGCCCGGAAGCCGTGCCGCTGTCTGATACCATATGCGTTATGATCCATGGATTGATCTGCCCTGCCTCCCGTGGTCCTGACAGCGCCTGCTGCCTGCCTTCAGGGGTCAGGTTCTTCTGTATGTCAATTTGCTATATCACCGATTATACAACAGATTGTGGGAGATATGAACTACTTTTTTCCAAAAAGACGTATTGCCGCAGCTGCTCAGCCCTGCTCTGTCCCGCTAGGCATCAGGCTGCTCTTGCTGCGCATAGTCTACTCTTCCACCGCTCCTTTCATCTCCTCCAGTACCGGCACTTCCGCCGGCAGAATCAGCTTCTGTCCTGCCATAATGTGGTTGATGTCCGACACTCCGTTCAGCGCGCAGATGTCCTTCACATAGTTGATATTTCCATACAGCTTAAAACAGATCCCGTACAGGGTTTCTCCTTCTCCCACCAGATATTTTGCCCCGGGGGTCATATCCGTCACCGGAACAGAAACCTCACCGGATTCTGGGTCTGGCTGGCTGTCAGCTGTGCTGTCTTTCTGATCCTTGACGGCCTCTCCTGTCTCTTCTGTCCCCGAATCTGCCTCCTGATTTCCTGCCTCTGGCTTTTCTTCTGGAGCTTCACTGCTCTCAGCCCTTATTTCCCCGCCCTCTGCTTTGGAAGTCTGCTCTGACCGGACTGTGCTGCTGTCTCCTCCTTCTGCCTGGCTCTTCACCGGAGCTTTTTCTGAGGAGAGCTCTCCCATTTTTTCTGTCTCCGCGCTCTCAGCTGTGTCCTCCAGATACAGAGTGCCGTCAGAGAGCTTAACTGACTGAGCTCCATTCTCAGAGTTCTGGCTCTGTGAATCCGTCTCCTCAGGGTACACATTCCCCTTTATTTCTTCCACCACCACAGGTACGCTCTCCTCTCTGTTATCCTCCCTGTCCCAGGGTCTTGCTCCCTCTGGAAGCACGGAGACAAGAGCCGTTTCCATCTCCTGCATTTTCTGGTAATTATTGAGCATTGTCACTCCGCCTGCCAGAATCACCAGGGACATGGTGCTGCACACAAGTCCCAGGTTTCTGACTGTATGCCTGTGGCTCATGGCTTCCTTCTTCCTGTCTTCCATCCTCTCTCTGAAATCCCGGATCACCCGGTCCCCTGCGCCGGATTCCACCCGCTTTACATCCTTCCTGCAGATCATGTAATCCTGCATCATCTGATTTCTGTCGTAGTAGATACAGTATCCCTTCAGCCTGTAGAATCCGTCGTCTGATGTTATGTAAACTGATTCATCTCCCTCGATACCGCTGTTCAGATACATAAGCTGGTTCTTTTCGCTGAAATACTGGCCATGCTGCTTCCAGTAGTTTAGTGGGCTTAAGGCGCAGCCGGGCGCCCCGCAGAGAAACCAGCCCTGCACGGTTCTTCTGGGAAATGATTCCTCAATATTCTGGTAAGCCTTCTTCCAGGCTGCCTCCGTAAATACCACCTTTTCTCCCTCGGCTGTCACATCCTCCATCTCCAGGGCTCCATCTACGAAAATGAACGGAGTCCCATCCTTGGTTTTCTCCGTTCCCAGCAAAAGCCCCACTCTCAGATCCTGTCCTCCAGTGGGAAAAAGGCGTTTCAGGTATGTGCTTACGTAGTCCTCCATGTACAGCTTGACCGTATCGTCCCGGTCTCCTATCTGCCTTATATTTTTCGGCAGTTTTGATAATGGCTCATATAAATCTCCCATTCAGGCTCACCCCGCTTCTCTGTTTTCTGCAGCAGAGCTTGTCCCTCTGCAGCATATTTCTCAGCCGCCGTCTGTCTGTAAAAAACGGCGGCCCTCTTCCATCTGGGAAATCATATCACAGAGCCTGTAAAAAACTTGTCAAACGAGGGCAGCATTATCCCATAATTTTTCGACAATTCCTATGCTTCTGCTGATGCAGTCGGCCATCCGCATGACCACGGAAAGCCTGACGCTCTGAAGCATCAGCGGATCATAGCTGCTGCAGCTGCCCACAATTCCGGTGATAAAAATATCCCCCACTGCCTGAAGCTCCTTGCTGACGCCGAGTCCCGGCTTCAGGGCCCCCTTCCCCAGTGTCAGATACCCTATATGCTCCCTGTTTCCTACCGACGCGTCCACCGCCACCACAAGGCAGTCATGATAGCAGCTCTGTATCACCCTTACATAGTCCTCCAGATTCATGGCGTGGACCGGCCGTTCCAGAGTTCCGAACACGGACGCGCCGGACACCTCCATTTTCCTGAGCTTATATCCGATTAACGGCCCCAGGCTGTCCCCGGTGGACCGATCGGTGCCAATGCAGAGAAACACAACCCCTCTTTTTCCCTGGCGCAGCTTCTCCTCCTCTATCATCTGATGAAGCCTGGCCGCAAAGGCCTCCGCCTCGAAATTCCTGTCTGAGTTAAAATAGTAGATATCCCGGCTGTCCTTTGCTGCCATCCATTCCAAAATCTTCATATCACAACCGCCCGTCATTAAAATTAAATTCTGAATTAATTCTATTATAAACAGGGTGTCCCTAAAATATGCAGAAAGGAAAAACCTGAAAGGCCTTCTTTTTGCCTTTCAGGTTTTTCCTTTCCTCTGCTTCCTATTACCTGATGTGAAACTATTCCTTCTTTCCGCGCCCTCTGTAAACCTCCATGGCCTCGCTGATATTTGACGCCTCGCCGGCCTCTATGATCGTTTTTAAGGCCTCAATTCTCTCCGCACTCAGAAATTCCTTTCCCAGGTACGTTTCATAGGTGTTTGTCATATAGATTCGCTTCTCCTGAAGAATCGTCTGAATGTATTTCAGGTGGCTGGAAGCCTCCTCGTGCCTGGCCTCCATAGCCTCCAGCTTTTCTCTGCTGTTCTGGGCGATCTCATCGGAAATAATCATCCTGGTCACATTCTCGAAGGTATTTAGCGCATCCTTCTTCTTTTTCAGCATGTCGTCCACATCCTGCTCAAGCTGAGAAATCTCGTCATCATACTTTTCCAGGTTGTAGACAGACTCATTCTTGTCCCTCTTTATGGAGGAGGTGATCATACGTATCTTTCTGCAGTTGGACTGCATGACATTCCGAATCTGCCGTCCCTCTCTGAGGGCCCTCTGGTGACGCCCTCTTGTCATATTTCCCACCACTGTATAAAGCCCGCCAAATACCAGCACGCAGGCAAAGTAAATCAGAATCAGATAAACCGTTTTCTGAACCGGAGCTGCAGAATAAATCCCATAGGGGATCAGAAGAAAACAGACAATCAGCGTGGCCAGAAGAATAAGCGATTCTTTCAACCCTCTTGGAAAATAGAGGGCATAATAAAATCCACTCTGGCAGAAAGCAGGTACATGCTCCTTCTGAAACAGGGTTTTCATCCTCACCTTAAGCTCCCGGTTGTGCAGGTGAAGCTCGGAGGTTTCCTCCTCAATCCGATCCTTTATCCCCTGGTTTTTTGCCTTTTCCCTTCTTGCTCTTGTCTTCTTTAACCGATCCTGTGTGATGGAAATTTCATTGTCATAGCTCTTGCTGATCTCATCCCTGCGGCGCTTTACAGTCTGGTTGATATTGTCTGTGACTGCCTTTTTCTCTGCCTCCAGAGTCCGCAGAAGCCTGCTCTCCTCCTCTCTGGCCTGCGCCTCAGACTGCTCCAGCTCTGAAAGCTCTGCGGCAATCTGCTTCGCATCTGTCAGAAATTCTCTGAAGTCCGTTATTGTCTGTGCCATTTTGTTCCTCCCAGACAGCCATTGTTTCTCTGCACTGTCTTTTCCTCCTGAAGCCTTTGAATGTTCTGTATAAGATTATATCAGAAAGCCGTTCTCCGGCATAGCCCCTCTGCTCTCCTTTTTACTCCTCAATCACCTGTATTTCCAGATAATCAAACTCAATGGACTCTACAAAATTGTCCTTTGAAAATCTCGTCCTGTCATGGCGCCTGAAGTCCTCAATATTTGCATCCAGCCAGATCGGCTGTCCCAGATCGAATTCATAGCAGACCTTCTCAATGGCGTCAAACACCATGGCTGTTCTGGACATGGAGTAGTCTGCGTTCTCAATCACCGTGTCCCTCTGCATCCTGTTGTCCTTCCAAATTTTCGCCCAAAGCCGGAACATACCCTCTCTCCTCTCCTGTCTTTTTCCTGTCCCGTTTATTGTCGCACGGAGCCGCCTGTTTCGCAAGGTGTTTTTTCACTGTTGAAATATGAATCTTTCTAAGGTATGATTAATCAAAAACTGCAAAAGCTGAAAGGAACACTGATTATGTCAAATGATTACAGAAGCAAATTCGTGACGCCGGAGACAGCGGCGAAGGCTGTCCGCTCCGGTGACTGGGTTGATTACGGATTTGGCGCCGGCTTTCCGGAGCTGATGGATCGGGCCCTGGCGGCCAGAAAGGAGGAGCTGAAGGATGTAAAAGTCCGGGGAGGTCTTGTGATACGTCCAAGAATTGAGGTTGTGGAAAGCGATCCGGAACAGTCTGCCTTTACATACTACAGCTGGCATATCGGCGACTACGAGAGAAAGCTGCAGAGCCGCGGACTGTGTCAGTTCATCCCTATGATTCTGCGCTCTCTGCCTGAGCTGTACCGCAGACACATCCGCGTGGATGTGGCCTTTGTTCCCGTTTCCCGCCCTGATGACAGCGGCTACTGCGGCCTGGGCATCTCCAACTATGCCTGGAGAACGATTTTTGAACATGCCCGGACAGTTATCTTTGAGATCAACGAGCATCTCCCCAGACTCCAGGGGGTAAACGGCTCCCACAGAGTCCATCTGTCCGAGGCAGACTACATCGTGGAGGGCGAGCATGAACCGCTTCCTGTCCGCACCTACAGGGAGCCCTCTGACACGGACATCGCCATCGCCCGCCATGTAGTGGAGGAGATCCCGGACGGGGCCGTTCTCTCTCTCGGAGTCGGCGGGGTTCCGTTTACAGTTGCAAACCTTCTGGCAGAGTCTGACAGAAGGGATCTGGGCTGCCATACAGGGACCATCAGCGATGCTTTTCTGGCCCTCTACCGGGCAGGAAAGCTCACCAACCGGAAAAAGGAAATTGACACCGGTTTTTCCACCTGGAATCTGGCCATGGGTTCTCAGGAGCTCTACCGCTGGCTGGACGAGGAGCCTCAGCTTTTCTGCCCTGCTGATGTGGATTATGTCCACTCACCGGAGCGGATCAGCCGGATGAAACATGTGATCAGCATCAACGGAGGTGTGGAGCTGGATCTGATGGGTCAGGAAAATGCCGAATCCGCCGGCAGCAGACAACTCTCCGGCACAGGCGGCCAGCTGGATTTCCTGGAGGGCGCCTTCCGCTCAGAGGGCGGAAAAGGCTTTATCTGCCTGGCCTCCACCCATCGAAAAAAGGACGGCACTTTAAAATCCAACATTGTCCCCTTCATCCCGGGCCAGAGCACGGTTTCCGCACCCCGAACCATGATCCAGTACGTTGCCACAGAGTTCGGCGTTGCAAAGCTCTCAGGCCTGTCTCTCCGGGAGAGAGCTAAAGCCATGATCTCAATTGCGCACCCGGACTTCAGGGAGGAACTCTCCAGATACGCGGCAGAAACCTTTAAATAGGGGTTCTATACTGAATGTTGGGGTGTGTTACAGATATTCTGAAAGCCCGAACAGAACAGCCTGCAGGCTGACTGTGGGCATGAAATAAAAGAAGGCGCTGTCCAGTCTGAATCAGGCTGGACAGCGTCTTCTTTTATTTATGCGGGAGCGTTAAAAGGAATATGAATCTGCTCCCGTAAAGTCCTAGAGTCTCTTTAAAAGCTCCTCTCTGGCTTCCTCATATCCCGGTTTTCCTAAGAGAGCAAACATGTTTTTCTTGTAGCTCTCAACGCCCGGCTGGTTGAACGGGTTCACGCCCAACAGATATCCGCTCACTCCGCAGGCAAACTCAAAGAAATAGAACAGCTCGCCTAAGCAAAACTCATTCTGCTCAGGGATATTTACAAGCAGATTCGGCACGTTTCCGTCTGTGTGGGCCAGAATTGTTCCGTTCATAGCGCTCTTGTTTACAAAATCCACGCTCTTTCCGGCCAGATAATTCATGCCGTCTGTGTCTACCTCTTCCCTGTCAAGCAGAACCTCTGCAGGAGATTCCTCCACATTCAGCACAGTTTCGAACATAATTCTGGAGCCGTCCTGAATAAACTGTCCCATGGAGTGAAGATCCGTTGTCAGATCAACGGCTGCCGGGAAAATGCCTCTCTGATCCTTGCCCTCGCTCTCTCCGTAGAGCTGCTTCCACCACTCTGATACATAGTGCAGGCTCGGCTCGTAGTTGGCAACGATCTCCACCTGTTTTCCCTTCCTGTGGAGAATATTTCTGATCGCCGCGTACAGGAGAGCCCCGTTCTCCTCGTACGGCGCCTCAAGGGCCTTCTTTCTTCCTGAAGCAGCGCCCTCCATCAGCTTGTCAATGTCAGCTCCGCTGACTGCAATCGGGAGAAGTCCCACTGCCGTGAGCACGGAAAAACGGCCGCCTACATCGTCCGGAACCACAAAGGACTCATAGCCCTCCTCGTTGGCCAGGTTCTTGAGAGCTCCCTTGGCCCTGTCTGTGGTTGCGTAGATTCTTCTTCCAGCCTCCTCTTTTCCGTACTTATCGATCAGCATCTTTTTGAATACGCGGAATGCGATAGCCGGCTCAGTGGTTGTGCCTGATTTAGAGATAATGTTGACGGAGAAATCCTTTCCCTCCAGCACATCCTGCAGATCCTTAATATACTTGCTGCTGATGCTGTTTCCTACAAAGTAGATTTCCGGTGTCTTTCTCTTTCCCTTGGGAAGCACATTGTAAAAGCTGTGGTTTAAAAATTCAATGGCAGCCCTTGCGCCCAGATAGGAGCCGCCGATTCCCACAACCAGAAGCACATCGGAGTCACTCTGAATTTTCTCAGCTGCCTTTTTGATCCTTGCAAATTCTTCTTTATCGTAGTCAACCGGCAGATCAATCCAGCCTAAAAAGTCATTTCCCGCACCTGTCCTGTTTACAAGCACATCTTTTGCGCACATAACTGCGCTCTTCATGTTTTCCAGCTCCTCGGCTCTCACAAAGGAAGCTGCTTTGGAATAGTCAAATGTCACTTCTCTGCCCATTTGTTCTCTCTCCTTTTCTTATGTGTCGGACTCTGATCATGGGAATGCCGTGTCCGTCCTTTAGCCGGCCGGCAACCCAGTTCCTGACGCCTATGCGTTTAACGCTATTATAGCAATCTGTTATAAATTTATCAACATCCTTCTTCCGTTTGCATACACACCCTTTTTCGCCCTGTCTTCCTTTTCACCTGCCGCCTGTCTGCCCCATGCTTTTGTCTCTCCCAGCCGGGACCGCCGTTTTTTAATCTGCGGAAAAGTATTGCCTTATGAGCTCTCCCAGCACCTTCATCTCTTCCGGAGCCAGCTCCTTGGTCCAATCCTCCTCCTTCTTTGTCTTTTCCCTGCTGGCCGCAATCTGTTCCAGACTGTGTTTTAAATAGTCAATATCCCTCACAGCCCCCAGACGGCCTGCCTGCTCCTTTCTGGAAGCGTCTGCCGGCGCCTCTCCCCTCTCTGAAACGCCTCCCTCCATTCCTCCAATAGCTGATGACTGCGCTGTGTCAAAGGCTGAGAGTGTGTCCTCCCCTGCCGAAGCTGCACTCTTTTTCGCCTTTACCATCTTCTCTGCCTTCAGCCTTTTAAGTCCGGCTGGCTTGTCCACGCGCTTGTCACTAAATCCAGAACGCCTGTCCTGCTGTACCTGTCCTCTTGTCTGGGCAGAAGTTTTTACCGCATCCCGAATCAGCCCGTCCCTCAGCTCATTCTCCCGGATTATGAGTTCTCTGTCGTCTCCCCGGTCTGTCCCAATCTCTCTCACCGGAAGCCTTCTCACATTGTCCTGAAGTCGCTCATCCCTTCCGCCGTTTTCCCTGGCAGCGCGGACAAACACGGAATTATCCGTATATTCCAGAAGGGCATTGGCAAGGCGCTGCTGCTTCAGCCCAATATTAAAGCTGCTCTCCAGAAAGGCCAGAAAAAGCCCCAGAAAAGCCCCTGCCGACGCATAAAGCACAATGTAATAGGAATCCAGCCTGTACCAGTAGGAGGCAAAGGAGGCTGCCCCTCCTGCCATAATTCCCAGAATTGCCATCTGGAGAGAAACATTATTCCAGCTCTGAAGAGAAACCTTCATAAACCGAAACCCGTACATCTGACGTTCCAGATAAGCCTGGGTGTTCACAATGGTCTGGTTCAGCCGGCAGGCGTTCTCCAGCTTCTGCTTCAGTATTTTCAGGTTTTTGTTCTTCGTGGCCGCCATATTATCCGTTTCACGGATCAGTCTTTTGTAGAGGCTGCGCGTGACGAGCTTGCTTAAGACACCTATGATGCCGATAGCCGCCAGCGCATACAATGCTTTTCCTGTTTGTAAAATTTCCAGCATAAAAAGCTCCCCTTTCTTCTCCAGATTTTTCCAGATGGCTTTTATTATAGCCGCCTGTCCTGTCTTTGAAAAGAGAGAAGGGCTTAGAATCGATCGTCAAATTCCCCCATAAAATAAAGCTTTTCGGGGATTTGCACACCGCTGCAGGCCATCCGGACCGGACATCCTGCGAATCTGGAAATATTGCGTCACATTTTGCTTGAACCGCCTCCTCAATCTCTGTGCCGCAGACACTCTTCCTGCTCTGTCTCCTATCCTTTTAGCAGGAAATCCTCTTTGCCATTTCCAGAATCAGGTTTACGGAATGGCGGATAGCCTGAGCCTCAAACTCCGCGTAATCCATCCCCGCGCTGTCATCTGCCTTATCGGAAATTGCACGGATTACCAGATAAGGAATACCGTTCAGGTATGCTGCCTGGGCAATGGCAGCGCCCTCCATCTCCGTGCAGCTCGCCTCAAATTCCTGGGCCAGCCATTTCTTCTTATCTCTGTCAGAAATAAACTGATCACCGCTGACTACGCGCCCCAAAAAGGCCTGAATATCCGGGTTTACTTTCTCATTGCAGGCAAGAGCCAGACTGCTCAGTTTCTCGTCCGCCTTAAAGGAAAAGGTATCCACCCTTGGAATCTGTCCCTTTCTGTATCCGAACCCGCTGGCATCCATATCATGCTGCACCGTGTCTGTGGAGATAACAATGTCGCCGATATTAATCTCATTCTTCAGTGAGCCTGCAATCCCCGTATTGATCACTGCATCTACATGGAATCTGTCTGCCAGAATCTGTGTGCACATGCCTGCGTTTACCTTACCGATGCCGGAACGCACAACCACTGCATCTTTTCCTGCCAGCTTTCCAACATAAAAATCCATACCGGCCACAGTTATAACCTCAGCCTCTTCCATCTCCTCTTTAATCTTTGCTACTTCCTCATCCATTGCTCCAATAACACCAAGCATTTGTCTGCCTCCTTTTGTCCTGCATTTTCCACCCTCTGTGGGCTGTATTTGTCTTATTCTTCAGATTTTTTCACTCATAGCCAACACCGTACGGCCATATGGATAACCTAAAACATCTGTTTCGTCTGTTCTTTTCTCTCCTGCAAAGAGCGAATATAGGGCTCCGGAAAGAACGCGTCAGACTGCTGCTTCCCCTTATTATAGAGGATCTCCCTTTTCTTGACAATTCTTTTTAAAGGAGGGTATAATCCACTGTGAAAAGAAAATCTGCAGACCTTAAAAGCCTTTTCCCGCAGAGTCTGCTTCAGAACTGCTGCAGTCTTTTTATATCTGTTTACAGAAAAGCTCTTTTCAATCAGCAAAGAAAAGGGTTCCATTTATTATATCAGAGAGGAGATTTTATCATGATTTATGCTACGAATGGCGTCTGTTCACGTGAAATTGAATTTGATGTTATAGACAATAAGCTGACAAATGTGCGCTTTATCGGCGGCTGTTCAGGAAATACACAGGGAGTTGCCCGCCTTGTGGAGGGAATGGATATTGACGAGGTGATTTCCAGACTTAACGGAATCCGCTGCGGCTTCCGCCCTACCTCCTGTCCCGATCAGCTTGCCAATGCCTTAAAGCAATACAAGGCCAAACTGTAGATCAGAAGAGCCTTCCCTGAGTACCCATTCTTCACTATGTGTACATTAGTACCCTTCTGTTTTGCTGGTATTCTTTTCACCCGTTTTCAGTTTCAAGAAGGAGCTGCCGCAATGAAATATCTGAAGGACAGATGTTATTCTCCGCCTGATGTCCGTTTTCACGTTTCCATGTACGGATGATTATTGCGGCAGTCCCTCTCTGCAGGCACTATCTGCACCGTTATGTATTTAACCACAGGCTCTCGGACTTTCCCCTGCTTCCGAAAGCCATTTCTTTTCAAACGATTCTTTTCATATAGCGGATTCCCTTTTCCCATTAGCCGTTTTCTTATCCGCCTGCTTTGTCTGATACAAGCGTCAGGTCAATTTAGAACATACATAGGAAAAGCATAGCAGACGCTGCTGTAACGGCTGCCACAGATGCCCTTATCAGGATAACGAGCTGCTGAAGTGAACAGACTTCTCCCTCACCTGCTGACATGGAAGTCTCTAAATTCTGCCCTGATTCTGCTTCCTCCCTGTCCCCTCTCTCAGGCTCAATCTTTCTCTCCTCGATATCCTTTAAAAGTCTTTCAAAGCTGTATTTTCCGGACAGAGGGAGATCTTCCTCAGATATCTCTTTTTCTGCGTCCTCCAATTCTTTCAGAAGCTGCTCTTCGTCCCATCCGCAGGCACATTTCAGGCGCTTGTCCAATTCTTGATCTGTTTCATTTTCATTCTGATTTGTACCCACCTCACACCTCCTTCAAACCTTATCAAAGTGTTTCTGGGGTTGACTTTTTCTATTTAGCGTTTACTATAATAATATGCTGAAGAAATGAAGATCTGTCGTTTCTCACTGTAATTTATATGGAGGCAAGATTATATGAAAAAAATCGTTTTGACCGGCGGCGGAACTGCCGGCCATGTTACCCCGAACCTGGCTCTGCTCCCTTCCCTCCGCGCAGAGGGGTTTGAAATCCGCTATATCGGTTCCTATAACGGTATTGAGCGCAGACTCATCGAGGATGCCAAAATTCCCTATGACGGTATATCCTCTGGTAAATTACGCCGCTATTTTGATCTGAAAAACTTTTCTGACCCCCTCAGAGTTCTAAAGGGTTATTCTCAGGCCAGAAAACTGATTAAAAAATACAGACCTGACATTGTATTTTCAAAGGGCGGTTTTGTCGCTGTCCCCGTTGTTCTGGCTGCAAAACACTATAAAGTTCCTGTTATCATCCATGAGTCTGATATGACCCCGGGACTGGCAAATAAAATCTGTATCCCAGCCGCAAAAAAAGTCTGCTGCAATTTTCCCGAAACACTCAGCTTCCTTCCCAAGGAGAAGGCTGTGCTTACCGGTTCCCCTATCAGGAAAGAGCTGCTCACCGGTGACCGCCTTGCAGGACTTCAGTATGCGGGTCTTTCTGCTAACCGCCCCGTCATTCTGGTCATCGGCGGAAGTCTGGGCTCTGTCACCGTAAATCATGCAGTCCGCAGTATTCTGCCCCGGCTTTTATCCCAGTTTCAGGTGATACATATATGCGGAAAAGGTAATCTCGACGAAAGCCTGACAGGATTATCCGGATATGTTCAGTATGAATACGTCGATAAACCTCTGCGCCATCTGTTCGCTGCCTCGGATCTGGTTATATCCAGGGCAGGTGCAAACTCTATCTGCGAAATTCTGGCTCTGAGAAAACCTAACATTCTGATTCCTCTTTCTGCCGCTGCCAGCCGCGGAGATCAGATTCTGAATGCAAAATCTTTTGCCAAACAGGGCTTCAGCGCTGTTTTGGAAGAGGAGGTTCTGACACCTGATACACTCTTCCAGGCAGTTTCCGAAACCTATAAAAATCGTCAGTCCTTTATCAATGCGATGGAGACAAGCACATTAAACAATGCTGTAGAAACCATTATGGATCTGATTCATGACTGCATGAATTAGATTGAATGTCAAAGATCGCCTTATTCTCAAGGAGCCTTTTCAGCTCCTGCCTGGCCCGGAAGATGCGGGAACGGCATACCGTTTCCGCAATTCCCAGGATCTGACTCGTATCTTTGATTGTTCTGCCCTCCAGAACATAAAGAATGAGAACGTCACGCCAGTCCTTTTTCATCCCGTCCATCAGATCCCTGATTTGCCTGTAAATGTCATTTTCCATCACATAATGAAGCGTATCCTTATCCAGAAGCTTTTCAAGCGCTGATACTATTTCAATATGCTCGTAAGTGCCGAATGAGCTGCATCGTTTATTTTTTCTGCAATAGTCAATCCATCTGCACCTGAGTATCATGGTAAGAAGAACACGCTTCTGCCTGTCACCAAATTCCAGAGAATATCTGGCATAATATTCCAGAAATGTCTCGTGAACCATATCCTCAATATAATCACAGTCCACGCCAATCTTCACAGCATACTTCTTCAACGGTATCAGATAGTTTTCATATAGAGCCCGCAACAGTTCAGCATCCCTCTGTTGCATACGTTCTCCTATGCGTCCATCTCAGACTTGAGCATGCCGCTTATCTTCGTCAGCTCCTCCTGTTCCATCTTTCCAGGTTTCCAGGCTACCATTTCCGGCCCATTCTCATATCTTGGAATCACATGGACATGGAAATGAAAGACGGTCTGACCTGCGGCCTCTCCATTGTTCTGAACAACATTAAATCCGGCGCATCCCAGCGTCTTCTTCATCGCCTTTCCAAGTCTTCCGGCAAGCGGAAGAATTTTTGCTGCAACTGCATCATCCAGCTCACACAGATCCCTGTAATGCTGCTTAGGAAGAATCAGGGAATGGCCCCTTGAGGCAGGACCGAGATCCAGTATCACCCTGAAATCACCATCCTCATAAACCGTAGCGGACGGAATCTCTCCATTCGCTATCTTGCAAAAAATACACTCTTTCTCTACCATTGGAACCACTCCTTTTCTGACTTACTTAATAATGTCTGTATATTTTTTCCTGGAAACCCAAACATAAAATGGTATTCCCAGCAAAATTCCAACTAACAGGCCTCCCACATGAGCCGCATTGTCCACACCGGAACTGGTAAATCCCAGGTACAGTGTAAAAAAAGCCATCACTGCAAGCTGTCCGCTGCTCAAATCTCCCAGCCTTCCTCTATTCATGAAAACAATCCACATCAGTCCGCCCACAACGCCAAAAATAGCGCCCGACGCACCTGCTGACATGGTATACCAATCACCCATCTTCAGATCAAATATCAGGGAAACAATATTAGCCCCTAATCCACAGAGCAGGTAAAATAAAAGATACCTGACCCCTCCCAAAATCTGCTCCAGCCTGTCACCCAATATGAACAGAACAAGCATATTATTCAGAAGATGCCTGATACTAAAATGCAGAAATACAGAGGTAATTAAACGGTAATATTCTCCATTTTCTACCACAAGAACAGGAATTACGGCTCCATTTTCATAAATCCATTCCTTGTCTGTCAGAAAGCTAAAAACATCCGGGAGGAGAAAAATAATGATATTAATTATGATAATAGCTCCATTTACCCGTGATATTCTTTCAAACCTATTCATCTATTAAAACATCCCTTTAAATTTCCTGATTACAGCCGCCATCCGTTCCATTAAAATTTTTATTCTCAACTTTAAACCTCAGCATCATTCAACATCAGCAGAGGCACGCCCGCCCCTTTCGTGTTTTTGACGCCTCCGGCGGAATCTAGCGCCCGGATTTCAGCAGTACATGCTGAAACCGGCATGCGCAGGTATAATGCCCGCCCTGCGGTCATTATACCATCTCGACTGGCGTCTCGATGGAACTGCTCGTCAAATGCATGCTCATGCAAGCATGGCATGCGCTTTCCTCGATATTATACCATATATTTACTGTCAATTCCATGATTATTCCCCTAAAACAATAGAAAAATACTGAAAAATTATTCTCTCTGTCGTGTAACAGAACATTGCTGAAGATAGTTCAGCTCTCCCTAAATCGGTAACTGAGCCCTGCTATCTGGACGGTATCCCCCTCTTTTACGCTTACCGTTTCATTTGCTTCCATCTTGTATCCATTTACTGTAGTTCCATTGGTAGAATTCATATCTGTAAAAATGTAAACTTTTTCTTTTTTGTCAACTCTGAGGTGAAGGCGGCTGACTGTGGGATAATTGAGCACATAGTCATTCATCTCCTCATGTTTACCTATCAGAAAGGGAACATAGGGAATCTCAATATCCTCTCTGTCTTTAGAAGAGCTTTCGAGACATGCTCTGTGGCCTTCGTATGCAGATGCCAAATCATTTAATAGCTGTGTATCTTTCTCACACTGTTTTTCCTTCTGTCCAGAGCTCTCTATATCCGGAGAGCCTTCGTCAAAAGACTGAAACAGAATTTTCCACTCGTCCTGCTCCCTCTGTCTCTCTTTTCCGCCGCTTTTGAACTCCTTTTTCCCTTCTGGCTCTGTTTCTTTTAGGCTCCTGCTTCGTATGGACCTTTTTTCTCTCCCGCACGCCTCTGGACATTCTTCCCTGCCGCTCTCCCGTGAGCCCCAGTCAGGTTTTTTCTCCCTTTCCTGTTCCATAAAAAACAAATCAGACGGCTTCTGAGAAAGGGAAGGGTTTGTGCTTGTCTCTTCTGCTGCTGTCTCCGATTGTTTAAAATGAACAGATAAAACTCTCCCAACCAGATACAGCAGGGATACAATCACAAGTGGCAAAACCCCATAGTTTTTTAGCCCCGACATTCCTTTAAACAGGTAGATGAGTCCTTCCAGGAAAAGGATACCGAGAACCAGCCTAATGGGATGAAAAAATCCATTCTCTCGTTTTTTTACCTCACTGCTTTCGTTTCTTTCGGAAATCTGGTCAAACATAGGCTCCCTGTTCTTTTTCCATATCTTTCCCTGATGCTCTCTCCCGGTATCTGTACTTTTCCCCTGGCACTCTGCCCCGTCATGATTCCCGCTCTCACCATCCCCTTCTCTTTGAATATCTCTGAAAGACCTGCAGGAGCTGTCTCTGTTTCCTCGATCTATTCGTTCCCGGTTTTCAGGTGCATCCCATTTGTCCCAGGCTTCTTTCCTATCTTCTTTCGCTGAAGCCCCGGCCATCTCCCATCTGTTTTTTCCTCTCTCAACTCCTGACAGATATTTCAGAAGATCTTCCATCCCATAATTTTCTTTGAGGCTCTCATGGTAGAGCCCATAGGCCAGGACAACACTCCTGTGATCCTGATGGTTAACCTTCTCAAGAATATATTGGAGCAGTTGTGTAAAAGCATCCGGAAAGCTCTGGCTGTATCCCGGAAGCAGGCAGAAAAATACCGCGAAATCCTCCGGTTCTACGTAAATATAGTCTGGCTCCAGAAGAATCTGCTCTTCTTTCAGAAGATATTCCTCTGTACGGCGCAGCATTCCAGCTGCAGAGAGCAGGATGGCCCGAATTTCGTCATAGGATATAAGTCTTCCTTCCAGAAGCCTTGACAGAGGCTGCTTTGAAGTTATCTCATAGCAGTATACATCCCCTTCCTCCGTATGCTTCTGGCGGAATTTTAAGAGCCCCTCAATATTGTTTTCTGAAAGCATTTTTCCCACATAGCTGTCTGCCTGAAGCTCAGGATCACTTAAAATCATGTAATTGTGGTTCATTTCTCTTCGGTAGCTTACCCTCAACTGCTCCACATTTCCACCTCCCGCTCTGCACGCAGACAGAATCGTTTTCTGCTTTTTGCAGTTATTTTATTTTTCCCTCTCTTTATTATTTCGCTCTTTTTTCATTGGCATAAGAATCAGCATTTTCCTCCGTTTCGCTGACAATCTCCCTCACAGGAAAAATCATGCTACGGAACTGATTCGCAACCGTCGCAGAGTAAACACCCCTTATATACCGATCGCTCTCACGATTCTCAGAAACTTCTGAGGTTCAAATCGTTTAATACTCACTGTTCCTTCCTCCTGACCCTGTGTATTTGTAAAGACTCCTGTCAAATTTTCTCCCTTTTTTTCTATACTGATAGAACTTCCCCCTAAGCGGTAATAAGAGCGGAGGGCCCTGTTTGCCCACTCCTCACTCTCTCTTATGGAGCTTTCTCTATCTATACCTGTCTGTGCCATCTCTGCTGCATCCATAAGAATCAGCATACCGGCTGTCCTTTCATGCACCCGAAAGCCCTCTCCCAGAATAGCAGCACAGGTAAACAGTACCACCGCCATCACTATAGAAGCCTCCACTGTAACGGATGCCTGAAGTCCTGTTCTCCTCTTTCCTTCTGTTCCCTGTCTCTTTATCTTCTTCATCCCATTTCTCCTGTTCTGCGTTTCTTCATCCCAGAGATTCTCCTGTTTCCCAAAAGGAAAAATCTCAAATCACAGCCATAAAAGCGAAAAGTCCCTTTTTTTCTCATTTATACGAGCCCGGATGGAATAAATATTTGCAGGATCACTGCTGCCGGAATAAGAAACGGCAGAAAGGGAAGTCTTATATCCTTTACTTTTTTTCCAGCGCAGAATCCCCAGATGAGCATTCCAAGTCCCCATGCGCTGCAAAACAAAAGACCGCAGAACAGCAGCGCCAGGCACTTCCAGAATCCTAAATACAATCCTGAAACGAGAAAGAACAATCCGTCTCCCTTTCCAACCGCGCCTTTGGTACAATATGATATGATCAAAAGACCTGTCCCTGGAAGAAGTGAAGCCGCCTGACCGAACAGCTTTCTAAACACCTGTTCTCCCTCTTTCCATCCCCCTGTCCCGAGATCTCCTGCCGCCCATATAACTCCTGCCGCTGCAGCGACCACAAAAAAGATCAGCGGTATTTCTTTTTCTTTTAAATCTTTCCATGCGCATGCGCACAGAAAAACAGCAAATACTGCCTTCATGTCTTATTTCCTCCACAGTAGGAGCAGGCTCCCAGATGTTCTGCCTGGCTCAGGGGAACTTCTCTCACATAGCTTACCACAGACGGGCAGTCCGTCCGGCTGTGATAATGGGAGCCGTTTGGCATAATATAAACGGTATCTCCCGCGCCGCAGGCTTTTCCACACACGCTGCACGAGTAATATTTCCCTCCCGACTGATTTCTCAGGTTTTCTATACTTTCATAGGAGACAGCACGAAACTCATTAGTCAGATAATGGCATTTTCTCGAGAGATGATAGCGCCCCATGGAAGAGCCGATATATACCATCACTTCCTCTGTTTTTTCTGTTTCCTTACCTCGGTTTCTGTCACCCTCACTGCCAATCCATGCTCTTCTGGCTGTCCTGGACGACGCCTGTATTCTGCTGATATGAAAGACAGAAAATGGAATTTTTAAATCGTATTCTGCCGCAAGGATGATATTTTCCCCGTCTTCCATCAGGGATGCCTCTGTGATCCTCAGATTTTCAATTCTTCCTTTTCCTGCAATCCCCTCTATTTTTTCTCTTAAATACGCTCTGACAGCCATTCCGGCTAAAAGGCCGGAAAGCTCTTTTTCCCAGTTTTCACTCTCCTCTAAAATCGTGTCATCTCCCTGATCCAGCCTGTAGAGAATATAGGCATACTGACTCATCTCTCTGGCTGTCACTTCAAGAACAGTCTGAACCTTCTGCCTGGTTCTCAGCATTTCCATTGGCATCATCATACACACTGAAAAAAGTACAAACAGGGTAAGTCCCAGAGCAGCTTCTACTGTAAGGCTCCCTGATACAGTTTTTCTTCTCTTTCCCATCTTAAATGTCATTCTCCATACCCCCTCCTGCTCTCTGCACGCCCGGATTTCTGCAATCACTGCAGTCAGACTGTTTAAATGAAAATTATCTGTATCTGAACCATTGTACCTGGAGAGGTCTTACAAACATTCAAAGAGGGAGGGGGTATGGAGAATAACCTCTAACTGCTTGCTCCTAATATTTTTTTGCTGCTCTCTTTCTGACTGTGGAAACTGTACCCTTAGCTGTACACTCTGCCTCCACACTGACTGCACATCGATTCATTCTGAAACTCTCCTGGGTACCTGACAGATTATACTGGATGAGATCCATCATGCGTTCATTTCTCTGAATTCTGTCCTGAATCAGCAGAAATCCTTTTAGATAATCTCCATAATCAGGACCGTCTTTTCCACCGCCTTCTGAAATTTTTTCCTTTTTATCCACAAAATTGAAAATCTCATCCAGATTCAGCCTCCAGTCTTCTTTTCCCTTAATCAGCGGAACTCCTTCCCCCTGAAGCAGCGCTCTCACATCCTCCACTGACTCAGCAAATGCCCATACTCCCATAATAAAAAATGCCGCTATATCTGCAATGGGTGTCACACCGGCAGCCCCTGTCAGCGCCAAGGCCAAAAGTCTTGCCTCTTCCCGTTTTTCACTGTCACCTAAAATATGAATCAAGTTCATTCCCTCTCTGACCGCCAGAAGTTTTTTGACTGTCTGGCTCAAATTCTCCCTATCCTTCCTTTTTCCGTTAATGATATATTCCTGTTCATAGAAAAGCTGTCTTTTCTGTTCTCCTTCCTGCTGCTCGTTTTCATATCTCGGAAAATGGACCTCCACATATTTATTTATGAGAGCTCTGTCAATAAGCCCTTTGGCACTTACAGAATCAAGTCCCATTTTATATCCGTCTTTTCCTCCTGAGGGCAGTTCTCCCATTTTCATTTCTCTTTCAGATATCTCTGCTCCTTTCGGAAGCACAAAGTCAAGCAGATCCATTTTTGCCATATTGTTTATTTTTTGGAGGATTCCCAGTCTCTGTCTGTCCTCAATTCCTGCCTGGTAACCTGGGGTGGGAATGCGGCATCGATTCAGGCTGCTGCGCACATTCTTCCAGAGTTTCTCCTCATCCAGCTCGTCGTCCTCGTCATTCCCTTCCCATGAATCAATGTACTCCTTAACTTCCACAGCTCTCTCTATGGACTCCTCCACAATCTCCCTGTTTTTCTGTGTCTCTTCTGCAATCCGCTCTACTTCCAGTCTCCTCTCCCCTTCTGCATCTGTATAAGAGCGATAGGAATCCATCTGGCCTTTCAGGGCCTCCCACGCTGTCTCGCCTATCTCTTCCCGCTTCTGCTCTGCCTTCCGTTCTGATTCATCCAGCTCTTTTTTGAAAAGTTCCGCTGTCAGCTCATATTTTTCCATCAGGGCAGGGATCCGCTCCATCTCCCCGGCCATTTTTTCTGCTGTCTTTATAAAAGCAGTCCCCCGGCACTCGCCAAGCTCGTCTCTGCACTCATCTAACATCTCCTGCTGCCTCCCAAGGGAATTTTGAATCTCCTCCAAGATCTCCTCCAGCCGAAATGCCTGTTCTGAGTGAATCTGGTAGCTTTCCTTTACGGCATGAATCCCATCAGACGCCCGCATCACCTCTGAAAACTCTGTCAGCGATGCCTCATCTCCCAGATCTGTGAAAATACCGAATTTCATATAATCGAGAATTTCCTCCTCCAGTGGACTTCCTCCGTCCTCTGTCACCAGTACCTCATCTTTGATCTGCGTATTCTCATTTCTCAGCCCATAGACCGAATCACATTCCAGATATTGATTCAGATACTCAGAAAATTCATCTGCCAGGGCTTCCTTCCCCTCTGTTTCAAGAAGCAGCAGGTGGTACCTCTCCCAGGCTTCTCTGTGATATTTGCTCATAAGAGAATCGAGAGAGGAGTTCATGGCAGTCTGAAGATACCAGCCGGAACCTGCCAGACGGGCAGAATGGAGAAGTGCGCACATAATCGATATCATGCAGAGCAGAATCATGCTCAAAAACACTGTGACGCTTCCATTCAGAGCTCTGGGGCTTTGTTTTCCGACACCCTTATCCGATCTGTTTTCCTTCCTCTCTCCCATAATTCTCATACTGAATCTGGAATCTCCCTCCTGCTTAATCACTTATATACTTCTTTTGACTGACTGTTGATTTCTTTAAAAATTGTCTCCAGAAGCTTGTTAATCTGCTCTTTAAAAATGATCACCAAACCGATCAGAACCACGAGGATCAGCACAATTTCAATGACCCCCACTCCGCTCTCATCCTCCCAGAACGCCGCGGCTTCCCTCTTTACCATCTGCGGCAGACCATCGGATTTTAATTTTCTTTCTCTTTGAACCCCTGTGTCTTTCATCCTTCTTCTCCTTTCACAATATAGCTCTCTCCATCCTCTTACTTACATCCAGATTTTTGTGCGATATGCTTCCCCTGCCCTCTTCCTTCTCTGTTGTCCGGGTATGGATTTTGCAGTTTTTTAAGGTACCTTTTCTCTTTATCTGAGCCTGCTCTTTTGGAACTTTTCCGATTGTTCAGCTAAATTCCAAATGCCAGAAATGCAGGCACAGACACCATTACCATAACCACCATAAGCATCATAAACAGCGGGATCAAAAGCTTCGTTCCTTTCTCCTCTCCGGCTCTTCTTGCAGCTTCCTTGCGCTCCTCAAATGCAGATTCCATCTCTTCTTCCAGGTTTTTTAAAAGGCTTCCTGAGCCGTTTTTTACATACTGTGTCATCAGACCGGCCAGTTTTCTGTAAGATCTGAGCCCGCAGCTTCTCCCGAATTCTCCATAAGCTTTCAGCTCCGGCATTCCCTGATTCATAGCACTCACAGAGGCTGCAATCTCCTCATAGCCAGCCCTCCTTCTGCTGCCGGGAAGTTCAAGCCCTTCTCGGTATTCCTCTGCCAGCCGCTCCCAGGCTTTCCTGACCGGCAGCCCTGCATTCAGATAAACACATAAGCCAGAAACAATATCCGAGTAATCAAACAGCAGCTCTCTGTTCCTCTTTTTCTGTTCCTCCCTCTGCCTGGCAGTCTTCTGAAATTCCAAAGCCACAGCAGCAGCTGTTCCCAAAACCAGAAACAGGACTCTGTCATATTCCGGCTCATTTTTGTAATAAAGCCGTTTTCCGTCCAGCTCTTCCGGCAGTTTCACTTTCTCTGCGAATCTTTGCTCCTCATCCAGCTTTTCAATTCTTTTCGACAGCAGTGCCAGGAGTTTTTCCTCCTCCGTCTGCTCAGGCAGCTTCAGAGTGACAGGAATCTCATAGGTTTTCTCATACTCTCCTGCCTCAAATGTCACGAAAAGAGACGTTTTTGCACAGTCAGTCTTCTCTGTTTCAAGCAAATCTTTCAGCGTCCCCAGATTGATTTCACCGCTGGAGCTTACCAGCTCTGGATTCTCAGCCTCCCATCTCATGCCCATTCCCATACTGTCCAGCCAGGAGGGCAGGCTTAACGGATGAGATACCTGTTCCAGCGATTCATTTTCTCCAAGCATAAGCTGTCTGGCCTCCTCCAGTGCCAGATCAAACTGTATGCGCGCCTCCTCTCTGCTGTACTGCCTCTCTGCAAGGCTGATCGGGAGCTTCAGCTCATCCTCCGACAGACCTTCTACCAGAACTGTGCCCTCCCGTTCTCCCTGCCCGTAGGAATTTCTCTCTATCATAGTTCCATTTATTAAAAATTCTGAGTCAGTTTTTGTCATGGGATATGCGATAAAAAGCAGGATTCCAGCTGCCAGGCAGACTGCCTGTTTCTTTCTGCGCTCTGAGTCAGCGGCCTTTCTTTCCCCGTTTTCCTCTTTCTTAATTCTCCCTCTGTTCTGCCCTCCTGTGCTTTCCTGTTTCCTATGTCCTCTCTCCCACCTGACAATGCTCTCTTTCCTGTCTGGCCTCCCTGCCGCCTTCCAACTAAATTTCAATTTCCAACATCCTCCCAGCCAGGACGTACGCCCCCGCATACACAGCCAGACATACGGTCATCACGATCCTTCCAACAGTTGTCTCATACATGGAATCAAAAAATCCGGGCGAGGTCACATCGACATAGAGAACTATCAATATCGGCAGCAGATTCATAATCTTCTGTTCAAACTGCTTTTGGGCCGTCATTGTCCGGATCTCCTCCTGAACCTGCAGCTTTCCCCCTATGATCTCTGCTATGTGAGAAATCACAGCTCCCATTCTCCCTCCATTTCGTCTGGCAGACCTGAGAATCAGCGCAAAGCTTCTGATTTCCTCCACACCGCTTCGATCGGCAAAATCGCTCCACAGCTCCTCCAGTGTGCGGTTCAGGGAAAGCTGTCTTCTCATGTCAGAGAATTCATCGGCCATCATTGCCCGTTCTCCGTAAAGCTCCCTGAGCTGTATCTCCGCCTGGGAAAAGGAATTTTCCATGGAATAACCGGCAGCCAGAGAAGAGGAGAGCATGAGGACTGCCTCCTTAAACTGGCGTTTCAGCTCCTCCTTTCTGCGCTTTTTCAGCTCCCTTTTTTTGTACAGCGGATAAAGAATTCCAGCCGGAAGAAACAGGAAGAAAACAGCCGCGTTTCTGTAAAATACATAGGAAACTGCTGCGCACGCACAGATTCCCTGCCCTGCATAGAGAAGCCACTCTGAGCAGGAAAGGATATACCTGTCATAGAGAAAGGCCCCTTTTTCGCCTCTGTCACAGCTTTTCCCCGGCCAGTTCCAGCTTCTGCCGATCCTGAAGCTCACCAACCTTTTCCAGACATCCCCTGACCCCCTCATTTTCTTTTCCTTTTTCTTCCTTTCTCTCCCTGAACTGAAAAAGTGGATGAAGGGTAATTTCCCCATGTTCAATTCCTGTCACCTCCGCTATCTCCAGGACTCTCCTGCTTCTGTCTCTCAGTCTCCCCAGATGGATCAGAATATCAATCGCAGACGCGATCTGGCTTCTTATGGCAGACAGCGGAAGCTCAGCCCCCATAAGAACCATGGTTTCCAGTCTCAGAAGCATATCTCTGCTGCTGTTTCCATGTCCGGTCGAGATTGAGCCGGAATGGCCGGTGTTCATGCTCTGCAGCATTTCAAGGGCTTCTGCGCCTCGCACCTCCCCCACCAGAATCCGATCCGGCCGCATTCTCAGGCTTGCCCTTATCAGATCCCTGATTGAAATTTCGCGGCTTCCCTCATGGTTTGACGCTCTTGTCTCCAGCCTTACAAGGTTTGGAATATGGGTAATCTGAAGCTCTGCCGAATCCTCAATGGTGATCAGTCGCTCGCTCTCAGGAATAAATTCAGAAAGGGCATTTAAAAAGGTGGTCTTGCCAGATCCCGTTCCTCCGCTAATAAAAAGGTTATAGCCTGATGCTACCAGCTTTTTCAGAAAACCGGCCGCCTCCTCTGTAATGCTTCCCAGCCGGATCAGGTGCTCCATCGTAATAGGCTCCGGGAATTTTCTGATAGTAAGAACCGGGCCGTTCAGCGCCACCGGAGGCAGCACCACATGAACTCTCGAACCGTCATCCAGTCTGGCATCCGCAATCGGTGACGATGCGTTCACTGTTCTGTTTACACGGCTCACAATCTGCTGGATCAAATCCTCCAGCTGTTCCTGGCTCTCGAATGTCCTCTCCCATCTTCTGATTTTTCCCTGGCTCTCCACAAAGACAGAATCCGGCCCATTCACCATAATTTCTGTGATCCCAGGATCGTCCACCAGCTCCTGGAGAATGTCCAGCTTTCTGAATGAATTGTAAAGCTCTGCTCTAAGACGGAGCCTCTCTCTCAGAGGCAGATACTCCCTCTCGCCCTCCTCACTGATAAAGGAATCGATCAGACCGGTAAGCTCTTCCTCCTCCACCTGCCTTCTTCCCTCAAGCTCCCTCTGAAGCCTGGACTTAAGCCTTTTTCCCGTACTGTCCGGTTCTCTTCTTTCTTTCCATTCATCACCGCCCCCGGAAACGGCCTGGCAGCGCTCTTCCCCTCCCTCTTTTCTTCCCGATACAAAGCCCGTATGCTGTCCCTTCTTTCCCTCTGCCTGTCTGTCCTGCCTCTTCCTTTTCTTTCACAGTGGAGGATCCGCCCTAGAAGTCAATTTCCTGGCGGTTTCCTCCTCTTAGAAGCCTCCTCACATAATCCCCCAGCTCACTCCATAAAAGCTGCTCGATGTAATTTTCCTTTTTTCCAAAGTTCCTGTGATAGGGAAGCTTCAGTTTCCTGACCTTGTCCATAACCTCTCTTTTCCCCACCCTGCCCAGATAATCTTCAAACTCCTGGATTTTAGCCGCTGAAATACTGTCCTCCTTTACAGGCATATAGATAACCTGGCACACAGATAAAAGCGGAGCTGCCTGATGCCCGTAATTTCCCACGTCGATAATCATGATCTCATAGCCGCTCTCTGCCGCCAGGCGCTGGATCATATCCGCCATATCCGAGGAGGAGACCTGAGAAAGATCCTCCGGGTATCTCACTGGAGGAATATAATCCATATTTCCAATGGAATGTACAATTCCGCTGAGCCTTAGAAGATTAAAATTTCCCTGTCCGAAGTAGTAGAGGACGTCTGACAGATCATTTTTGTATTCTTCCCCCGTCATAGCCGCCATCCCTGAATAATCCTCCAGCGTAATGTAGAGGACTCTCCTGTCAGAAGCCATAAGCTGGCCCATCGTCAGGGCAAACGATGTTTTCAGGCATCTTCCCACCGGTGAGTATACCCCGATAATCCTGGCAGGCGTACCCGATTCGGCGGAATAGATTTCCTTTGTTCTCTCACTGTAGCAGGCTATCACTTCCCTGATTATTCCGGCACTCGACTGGTACTTATAGACGGAGGGATATTCATAATCTGCATCCGTCCCCTCCCCTTCTGTCAGAGAGACGACTCTGCTGATCCCCAGCTGCCTTATTTCCTCCTGACCTACCTGACTGTTTATGAGAAGAAGCTCTACCTGATGCTCCTTCACATAATTTTTCAGGCGCTCCATGGAAGTGAAGGCCATCACCGTAAATGGTATGTTTTCCCTCTGGTTTGCCACTTCTGCAAACCTCTGTGCATAAAACGGATCTACGTCATATACAGCCAGAATCCGCTTCATCCTATGCCCCCTCTCATCAAAAAAGCAGTCATGCCTGCCCAGAGAAACGGCCCTATACGCAAAACTTCCCATGAATCTGCTTCCAGACTGCTGTAGGGCGTTCTCATCCCCGTTTCCAGAAGGCCTTGTACATAGCTAAAAAAACAGGCAAACCTCTCTTTCAGGGCTTTTCGTCTCACCATGCTGTACACAGACCATATCCCCGCCAGCACAAATGCACACCCCACCACCTGAAACCATTCCCGGCTGCTTAAAAAGGCGGGAATGGCAGAAATGACCTTGATATCACCTGCCCCCATCATCCGCAGCCAGAACAGAGGGTAAAATGCCAGAAGAACCAGACAGCAGGCAGCAAGGGCTTTTCCAGCAGAGACAATCCCCCCTGTCATAAACAGATAGCCGCAGCCTGAAAGAAGGATCATAACTGAAAGGCAGTTGGGAATTTTCCCATCTCTGAAATCACACAGACATACAGCTGTCAAAAATGCGTGCAGAATCCACTTTATCTCCTCCCCATCTTTTCACCTCCTCCCACAGATTTTCTCATTTTTCCCCTGAGCCTTCTTCCCCGATTTTCCTTCTCTGTCCGGCCATAACCCTTCCCGTCTAAGGGGGCCTTAACTGCGGACAGATATTTTAAGGAAATCCCCCACAGACATCCATTTATTTGAATGTGCCAGCTCAAAACGGGACATCCAAGCCCAGCTTCAGAGCTGGTTAGAAGATAAAATTTTGCGATAATACCATTTCCCAGATTTTCAGCGAAAATGCTGAATGGATTTTTCTCATAACAGACTTTCGTAAAGATATAGACGCGCGCAGCTCTCTAAAATGGCAAAGATATGATGCTGCAGAAGCACGGAAACCAGCACATTCGAGCTTTCACAATCATCAAACGGCAGTGCCTCCGAAGCTGTCTCCTGCTTCTGTAAATGTAACCTCATTATGTCATGCAGTTCTAAAATGTCAAGCGAAATTTTCCCACTTTATATTGTAATTTCTGCTAAAAATAGGCCTGTTTTTTTGTGCATATTTCAGGCCAGTTAAAACTGTTACCCACTCCTCGGGAAGCACTGAAACAGCCCTAAGAAATGAAACAGGCGCATCCTCTCCCTTCAAAAAGAAGATGCGCCTGTCCTATGTTCTCGATATCTATTTTTCTCCAAATGCAGCTCTGTAGTCAGCCTGGAATTTCACAATTCCCTGATCGGTCAGAGGATGGTGAAGCATCTGCTCAAGCACCTTATAGGGAACGGTGGCGATGTCTGCCCCTGCCTGTGCACACTGTGTCACATGCATGGTTGTACGGATGCTGGCGGCAATTACTTCTGTCTCAATTCCGTGGGTTTCAAAAATATCCATAATCGTTTCAATGAGCTCCACACCCGGCTCTGAGATATCGTCCAGCCTTCCCACAAACGGCGACACGTAGGCTGCTCCTGCTCTCGCTGCCAGCAGCGCCTGATTTGCCGAGAAAATAAGTGTTACATTTACCTTAATTCCTTCTGAAGAAAGCACCTTTGTAGCCTTCAGTCCTTCCGCTGTCATAGGAATTTTCACTACCATGTTGGGGTGGATGGCTGCGATTTCGCGTCCCTCACGAATCATCCCTTCTGCATCAGTTGTGAAGGCATTTACCTCCCCGCTGATCGGCCCGTCGACGATAGAAGCAATCTCCTCGATTACCTGCTTAAAATCACGTCCCTCCTTGGCAATCAAAGATGGGTTTGTCGTAACTCCGCAGATAATCCCCATGTCATTGGCCTTTCTGATCTCATCCACATTAGCCGTGTCAATAAAAAATTTCATACCTTTCTCCTTTCACCGGACTCTCATCAAATGCTTTCACGCATAGATTTATTCTATCACATTCACACTCATTTGCAATATAAACCGAAGTTGTATTTTCTCTTCCCCATTGACTTTTTCTTCTTACAGGTGTTAAAATATTCCTATATTAGTTCATTTTTTTAAACCAATACTTTCAGTAAATTTGCAGACCAAATTTTTTAACTTTTTATCGCCATACAGGCGCAAAGGAGGTGTGATGTTCTGACAGAGGCAGAAGATTTAAAAAAACAATTTCACCAGTGCATGCCCTTCTTCATAGCGCTGGGCGACGAAATACGTCTCACAATCGTGGAGGTGCTGACGGAAGCCGCCTCTAAAAACTGCAGCGGAGATTTTTCCCGGGAAAATATGAGCCGGCACGGCCTGAATGTGAAGGAAATCACAGAGTATACAAGCCTCTCAAGGCCTGCTGTCTCCCACCATCTGAAAATTTTAAAAGAGGCTGGACTTATCGATATCAGGCGCTCGGGGACCTGCAATTACTACTATCTCACAATCTCCGAGGCCACAGCTGAGCTCATCGGTCTGGGCCGCAGGCTCCAGTCCTTCCTCGGCATAAAGTCCCCTGACTAGGGACTGACTTTCCTTTTCCTTTTTTTAACAATTTATCCTTTTATCTGAACTGCTGCACGTTTCTGCACATATTTTTTCTTTTTTCCAGCCATACTAGGCTTCAAAGGAGGAAAAATACATGATTAAGACAAAAACAAAACATGAAGCAAAGGCCGGAGGAAAGCCTACTGCGATGACTGTGAAGGATGAGCTGCGCCGGATCATGGCCGAAATGGACTGCGCCAGAAATCACTTTGATCAGGCAGTTGATCCGGTGCTTATCGACTGCTATATTTACGAGATCAACGCAGCCCAGCTGCGTTATCAGTTTCTCCTGCGCCGAATTAAAAGCCAGGAACTTTAGAAGAGCTTTCATCTCTTATCAAAGCTGGCTCACAGGGGGACACTGATTATCCAAACAAAAACTATGGCATTGGCAGGACTGTTACCGGATGCCGGATTCTTTCATGTCCTGCAGGCCTGTATTTCAGGGGGAACTTAGTTATGAACACAACAACAGATACCAAATCTTTTGGCAAGGACCAGTACATGAAAAAAACGGCCGGGCAAAAGACAAAAACTTCAAAAGCAGGAATGGGATTTTTTGGTGAACTCGACCTCTACCTGTTCGGTGAGGGACGCCATTACCGTCTCTATGAAAAGATGGGAGCCCACCCTTACACCTACCGGAAAAAAGCCGGCATGCACTTTGCCGTATGGGCGCCTCACGCACAGTCCGTAAGCGTAGTAGGGGATTTCAACGGATGGAATCCCGAAAAAAATCCCATGAAAAATATCAATGGACAGGGAATTTATGAGGCCTTTGTGCCTGATTTAAAGGAGGGCGAGCTCTATAAATACGCTGTCACCACCCAAACGGGCTCTCTGCTCTTAAAATCCGATCCCTTTGCCTTCAGCGCTGAATACCGGCCGGGAACTGCCTCTGTAACTTCTGACATTACAGGCTTTTCCTGGAGCGACTCCGCCTGGATGGAAAAGAGGAAGCAGACAGACCCTGTCAAGGCTCCCCTCGCAATCTACGAGGTTCATCTGGGGTCCTGGCGAAAAACTATCCGCCCGGAGCGGGACAACTGCTATACATACAGGGAGGCAGCCAAGGCCCTTGCAGACTATGTAAAGCATATGGGCTATACCCATGTGGAGCTTATGGGGATCGCAGAGCACCCCTTTGACGGCTCCTGGGGCTATCAGGTGACCGGCTATTATGCTCCCACCTCCCGCTACGGTACTCCCAAGGACTTCATGTACCTTGTAAATTATCTCCATAAAAAAGGAATCGGCGTTATTTTAGACTGGGTTCCCGCCCATTTTCCCAGGGACGCCCACGGGCTTGCTGATTTTGACGGGGAACCCCTCTATGAGTACGCAGATCCCCGCAAGGGAGAGCATCCCGACTGGGGTACAAAGGTATTTGATTACGGAAAGAACGAGGTCAAAAATTTCCTGATCGCCAACGCCCTCTACTGGATCGAGCAGTACCACATAGACGGACTGAGGGTGGATGCAGTGGCATCCATGCTCTATCTGGATTACGGCAGAAAGGACGGGGAGTGGGTTGCCAACCAGTACGGCGGCAATCAGAATCTGGAAGCCATCGAATTTTTCAAGCATTTAAACAGTGTTCTGACAGGGAGAAAGGACGGCTGCATGATCATCGCCGAGGAGTCCACTGCCTGGCCGAAGGTCACGCACCGGCCGGAGGAGGACGGACTTGGCTTTACCTTCAAGTGGAACATGGGCTGGATGCACGATTTTCTGGAATACATGAAGCTGGATCCCATTTACAGGAAATTTAACCACAACCACATGACCTTCGGGCTTACCTACTCCACCAGTGAAAACTTCATCCTCGTTCTCTCCCACGATGAGGTTGTCCATTTAAAATGCTCTATGATCAATAAGATGCCCGGCATCTACGAGGACAAATTCGCCAACCTGAAGGCAGGCTACACCTTCATGCTGGGCCATCCCGGCAAAAAGCTGCTGTTTATGGGACAGGATTTCGGCCAGTTCCACGAGTGGGATGAAAAGGTATCTCTGGACTGGTATCTGGCTGACGAACCCCTCCATGCAGATCTTCAAAGCTATGTAAGGGGCCTTCTCACCCTCTATCGGAAATACCCCTGCCTGTCCCGCCTGGACAATGACTACGCAGGCTTCCAGTGGATCAATGCCAACGACGCTGACCGAAGCATTTTCAGCTTCGTACGCCGGGATGAAACGAAGAAGAAAAATCTCCTCTTCATCATCAATTTCACTCCGGTGGAGAGGGCGGATTACCGGGTAGGCGTGCCGAAGCTGGGCAATTTCACCCTGGTTCTGGACAGCCATCACGGATATTATGAGAAAAACGATGACGTGCACGTTTACCGCTCCAAGAAGGGAGAGTGCGACGGCCAGCCCTACTCCTTCTCTTATCCGCTTCCCCCCTACGGGACGGCCGTGTTCCGCTTTTAAGAGATGGAATATTCCCTATTCCTTCCGCTGTCCATTTTCGCCGTCTATTTCCGCTGTCTATTTCCACTTTCCCACTGTCTATGGACAGATTCAGGGCTGCCGCTTCTGCGGCGGCCCTTTTTCCTGCCCTCCAGCTTCCTTCTCCCCTTTCTTCCCTCTTGACACAGCATGTCCGCTGCAGGTATAATAGCAGAAAGTTAGCATTAACTAACCATTGTGTAAAGGAGGTCTTTTGCCATGTCAGGAGGAACGATTTCAACGGCTGTCATCTGTGTCATACTGGCCGTCATCTGTATTTTTTCTGTAAAGAAATACAGAAAGAAGCTCACCTCCGGCTGCTGCGGTGCAGGCGGGGAGGGAACAGTCAAAAAAAGGAGAGTATCGGATCGAAACAAAGCCCATTATCCGTACACAAAAATCCTGAAAATTGACGGCATGTCCTGCGGAAACTGCGCAAACCGGGTGGAAAATGCATTAAACGCCCTTGACGGAGTCTGGGCCTCTGTGGATCTGGGAAGCCAGGAAGCCCTAGTGCGGATGAAGCAGCCCACAGACCCGGAGCTCTTAAAAAATGCCGTCAGAAAACAGGGGTACACCGTCATCCGGATAACTGATTAAAATAAGAATAGTTTAGCCAGCATTGCGAGTGCTAAGATGAACATTCCTATCTGTCTGAACTGAAAGAGCGGGGCGGCCTCTCCTCCCATTCATCCAGGAGAAAAGGGGAAGTTTCTTTGTGACTTTCATCGGAACAAAAAAACTTCCCCTTTTCTCCCCACTTCCCCTCTTCCCCTACAGAAGCGCCTGATAAACCTCTCTCTTGCTGATCCCCCGATCCTTGGCCACCCGCTTCATGGCCTCTTTTTTATCCATCCCCTGTGAGAGATACAGCTCCATATGCTCCTCGACGGTCATCTCCTCAAACTCCTGCTGCTTCTCCCGGTTCACCTGGTCAAAGGATTTTCCTTCGATGACTACCACGCACTCGCCCTTAGGCTCATTCTCCTTATAAAATTCCAGAGCGCCGGAAAACGTGGTGCGAAAGGCCTCCTCATAGCGCTTTGTCAGTTCCCTGCAGACGGTGATATTCCTCTCCCCCAGAGCAGCCGCAAGCTCTGAAAGCGTCCTCACCAGATGGTGGGGAGCCTCGTAGACAATGATCGTCCTAGTCTCCTTCTTCAGCTCCTCCAGAATCCACTGCCGTTCCTTCTTATCCGCCGGCAGAAAGGCCTCAAAGCAGAAGCGCCTGGTGGGAAGGCCGGAAATAGTCAGGGCTGTGATGCAGGCTGCAGGTCCCGGAAGGGAGGTGAGGGGAATCCCCGCCTCATGGCACTGGCGCACCAGCTCCTCCCCGGGATCGGAGATACCCGGTGTCCCCGCATCTGTCACCAGCGCCACTGTTACCCCCTTCTTCATCTGATCCACCAGGTACCTGGCCTTCTCCACCTTGTTGTACTCATGGTAGCTTGTCATAGGAGTCTTAATCTGAAAATGGTTCAGCAGCTTGATGCTGTGCCTGGTATCCTCCGCAGCGATGAGATCCACGTTTTTCAGCGTATCCAGCACCCGAAGGGTAATATCGTCCAGATTGCCGATGGGAGTGGCGCACAGGTACAGCTTTCCCGTCCCTGCCTTTTGTGTCTTTTCACTCAGAAGAGCCTTGTCATCCATCTTCCGTTCCCTCCTCTTTTAATACCCGTAGATATCATAAATCTCATCCATGTAAACCCCCGGTTCCCGGTACACGATCAGCGGCTTTTCCACCTTTATCATGGAACGCCCCCCCTTCACCGCCTCTATAAGAACCATGTTGGCATCCTTGTCTACAAAGGGGTGTACGAGCTTCATCCTCTTTGGCTCCAGCTTATACTTCGTAAATGCAGTGATAATCTCAATGAGCCTGTGAGGCCTGTGCACCATATAAAACCGGCCTCCCGGCCGGAGCACCTTCGCTCCCTCCCGCACCACGTCCTCCAGGGTGCAGAGCACCTCATGGCGGGCAATGGCCTTGGGAAGATCCGGATTTTTCAGCCCGTGGCTGTCGTTCATATAGGGAGGATTTGATGTCACCACATCAAAAGAGGCAGCACCGAAAATCCGGCCTGCTTCTTTTATATCTCCTGTCACAATCTCAATTTTCCCCTCCAGGCCGTTGAGCCAAACGCTCCTTCTTGCCATCTCGGCCATGTTCTCCTGGATTTCCAGCCCAGCAAAATAGCTGCCCTCTGTCTTGGCTTCCAGAAGGATGGGGATAATCCCCGTCCCCGTTCCCAGGTCGAGAGCCCTCTCCCCCGGCTTTACCGACGCATATCCAGACAGAAGCACTGCATCCATTCCAAAGCAGAATGCCTTTTGGTTCTGGATGATCCGGTAGCCATTTCTGTGAAGATCGTCGATCCTCTCATCCTCTCTCAGTTCAATCTCTCTTTTCTCTGTATTCAAGTCCTGTCCCTTCCTGAGTCTTTCACGAAGTTTTCACCTGGATCAGTTATTGTCCAGCTTGGATTTTCCTTCCCTCTTTTCAAGGGCCTCCAGCTGCTTTAACTCCGCATCCACATTTACCTTTTCTTTTCTGCGCTTCGGTCTGAATTTCAGGCGTTTTACCGGGTATTCCCGGATCTCCTTTTCGTCCTTTCCCACTGTCACCACTACCTTTACCAGCTGGCGCAGCACACTTACGCTGTGGACCTCTCCCTTGAGGCCGTCGTCCGTCGTCACATAGTCGCCGATTCCCGGCAGCTTGCTGTTTAACTCCTCGTAGGTTTCCTCCTCATTTTTCAGACAGCACATCAGCCTGCCGCAGACGCCTGAGATCTTTGTGGGATTTAAGGACAGATTCTGTTCCTTGGCCATCTTAATAGAGACGGGGATAAACTCTGACAGGTAGGTATGGCAGCACAGGGGGCGTCCGCAGATTCCGATTCCTCCCATGATCTTCGTCTCATCTCTGACTCCGATCTGGCGAAGCTCAATCCTGGTCTTAAACACGGCAGCCAGATCCTTTACAAGCTCCCTGAAATCGATTCTGCCGTCAGCAGTAAAGTAAAAGAGCACCTTATTGTTGTCGAAGGTGTACTCCGCGTCAATGAGTTTCATCTGAAGATTGTGTTTTTTAATCTTTTCCAGACAGATGCCGAAGGCCTCTTTCTCCTTTTCCTTATTCCTACGCTCTGTCTCCTCGTCCGCTGCCGTAGCCATACGGATCACGGACTTTAAGGGCTGAACGACCTTGGACTCGTCCACCTCCCTGCTGCCGAGAACCACATGGCCAAACTCAATACCCCTGGCTGTTTCTACAATTACGTGATCTCCCGTGTTGATCTCCATTCCGGCCGGGTCGAAAAAATAAACCTTTCCCGCCGTCCGGAACCTGACACCTATTACCTTTATCATCAATCTAATTCTCCTTCATTGTTAAGAGCATAAGCTCAAGGGCGAGCTCTGTATTTACATTGGCCGCCAGCCTTGCCTTTGCCTTGTCAATGGCATTCAGAATGGTCTCAAGCCCCTCATAGGAGCTGTTCTGGCAGAGCTTGCTGACGGTTGTATATTCCTCCTTAAAAATCAGGCAGTTCATATCCTTTGTCACCTTGTACATCAAAATGTCCCTGTACCAGAGCTGCATGAAATCCAGGCACTCGTCCAGATCGAGGTTTTCCTCCTGCATCTTCTTGATGTAGTCGAGAAGCATGACAAGATCCATCTCCTTCACATGCTTTAAAAGGTTCAGAATCTCCCTGTAAAGCAGCTTAAACTCCTCTGAAGACGCCAGATGAATGGCCTTTCCCAGATTTCCTCTGGCAAATGCCGCATAGATATCCGCCTGGCTCTCCCCGATTCCCATGGATTCCATCAGATAGCTGCTGACGGTCTGATCCTTTAATGGTCTCAGCTTCAGCTTAATACACCGTGACAGGATGGTCGGCAGAAATGCCTCCTCGTTGGTGGTCATCAGAATAATCACCGCATAGGACGGCGGCTCCTCAATGGTCTTTAAAAGGGCGTTCTGAGCCTGAACCGTCATTTTCTCCGCCTCGTCCACCAGATAGATCTTGTAGGCGCTGCTGTAGGGCTTAATCTGTATGGTGTCATTGAGCTGCTCCCGTATATCGTCAACACCGATGCTGTTTGGCTTTTCATGGGTGACCCAGATCACATCCGGATGGTTCCCGCTCAGTATCTGTTTGCAGGAATGACATTCCATGCACGGTTCCTTATCACTTTTTTCACAGAGCAGCGTCATGGCAAATGCCTTAGCTAATGTCTTCCTTCCCATCCCCTGCTCGCCCGAAAGGATATACGCATGGGAAACCTTGTGGTATTCGATTGCTTTCTGAAAATGATCCTTTATCATTTCATGTCCGATAATATCTTTAAAGCCTGCCATGATTCCTCCTGAAGAAAATGTTATGCATAGAAGCTGCGCATTAAAGCCGCTGTCTCTTCTCTCACTGCCTGTACGGCTGTCATTTCGTATCCTCCTGATACAGACTTTCGCCGAGGGCTTCCGCGGTCATTATAGCATATCCTTCGGATATGCTATTCTCTCCGAAGGATGCGCACTCGCCGCAGTGGTGTTTTGGCTCCCTTCGGGCGCCAGCGGCTCGGCGCAGGTATAATGCCCGCTCTGCGGTCATTATACCATCTCGACTGACGTCTCGATGGGCCGCTCGTCAAATGCATGCTCATGCAAGCATGGCATGCGCTTTCCTCGCTATTATATCACACTATCCCTTTTGAGGAAAGCGAGAATAAAAGGGAAACCCTGTTATCCTCTGGGCCAGATCGTCTAAACACTTTTCCAGCTCCCGGTTCTCATATCTGTCCTGCGCGGTGATTCCGGCTTCAGCCAGCTTTTCCTCTGAAAAATCCTCCTCGTCAGCCAGAAAACGGCGGCACAGCTCCGCATATCGCGGGCATTTCTGCTGTTTTTCCCGGTTCAGAGCCCGTTCAAGCCGTTCTCCATCCTCCACCTCAATATAGAGGGGGACTGTATTCTCCCGTCCAAAGTAGCTGCGGATACTCTGGTAGGATTCAAGCGTTCCTATCATCAGAATGTTCCCCTCCCTGAGATCAATCTGCCCGTCATCGACGGTTGCATAGCTCCAGGGGCCGTACATCGTATGATAAGTTCTCTTTTCAATCACCTTTCCCATTTCCCACATCTCCTGTAAGGAGGCCTCATCTGTAAAATGGTACTCTGCCCCCTCCTTTTCTCCCTCCCGCATAGGCCGGGTTGTATAGGGGATAATGGTTTTCAGCTCCGGAATACGTTCCAGCAGCTTTTTGTAAATGGTATCCTTTCCCGAAGCACTCTTTCCCATCACAAAGTAGATTTTCCCGTATTCGTTTCTCTCCTCTTCTCTTTGTCCTCTTCCCTGTTCTAATTCAGTTCTTGTTTTCTGCTTCATCTTATCTTTCCATCTGTCCTTCTTTACCGTTCTTTTCAACCGCTTCCCTGACTGCAGTGTCCACTGTCCCGTCCTCATAAATTCCCTCCACAGTCAGGCCCAGCCTTCTGTTGGAAAGAATCATCTGAAGCGCCTCCCTGGAAATCTCCTCACCGGGAACTATGGCCGGAACTCCTGGCGGATAGACGGTGAGAAATCCTCTGCTCACAAGTCCTGCTGCCTGCTCCAGGCGAATGCGCCTGCCAGGCCGTCTGATAGCCTCAGACATATTCATCCTCACCTCTGTATCTCTCGTCCAGGTAAAGAGCCGGCTGTCCTGCGCAGCCAGCTCTGCCCCTTTTTCATCCTCCCTTTTGCTTTCCTCTGTGCCTTCCCTTTTGTTCTCTTCTGCCGCTTTTTCACATAACTCCCTGTCGATCGTACACAGAGCCTCCATCAGCCGCAAAAGTCCTTCCTCGCTGTCCATCAGGGAGGTCATAAAAATCACATACCTGTCGCAGCACATTTCCGGTTCCAGATGAAACCGTTCTCTTACCTCTGCTGCCAGCCAGGTTCCATTGTATCTTTCCCGGCCGCCGTTCTCTTCTGCAGTCTTCTCTCCAAGTTCTCTCCTGACATGGGGTCTTATGCCCACCACCAGCTTTGACAGATCCCTGTCTGCTGCAGCCTTGCTCCCGATCACAGAATCGTCAAGGATCCACAGGCATTTCCATTCCTCCGCTCTCTCCATCCACTGCTCCAGACGCCTTCCGTACTTCTCCAGGCGTTTTCTTCCCTCCGAGTCCATATACTGAATACAGTTATCGATGGAAGCCATCAAAAGATAGGAGGGGCTGGAGCTCTGATACACTCTCAGATAAAATTCCAGGCATTCCCTGTCAATGCGGCTGCCTCTTATATGGAGCAGAGCCGTCTGCGTCAGAGAGGGAAGTGTTTTATGCACACTCTCAATTACCACATCCGCTCCCAATTCCAGCGCAGAGCGCGCAAACAGCCTCCCCTCTCTCCTGCCTTTTCCCGTCCCTTCTCCAAATGCAAGATGGGCGCCGTGAGCCTGATCTACAATCAGAGGAAGCCCGTATGAATGGACAGTCTCTGCAATGCGTTCCACATCCGACACAATTCCCTCATAGGTGGGAGAGGTGAGAAAGACAGCTCCTATCTCCCTCTTCCCCTGCTCCTTCAAAATCCTGTCTATCTCCTCGGCAGAGATCCCTCCCTGAATTCCATATTCCTCAAAGATCTCAGGATATACATACAGGGCCTTCAGTCCCCTGAGCATCACTCCATGGTAGGCTGACTTGTGAGAATTCCTTGCCATCAGGAGAGTTCCTCCCTCGGGCACCGCCGCGCTGATGGCTGCCAGAATTCCGCAGGTGCTGCCATTGACCAGATAATACGTCCTGTCTGACCCGTAAATCTGAGCCGCCTGCTCCATGGAGTCTCTCAAAATTCCCTCTGCGTGGTGAAGGTTGTCAAACCCCTCGATCTCTGTAATATCCACAGAAAACGGATTGGGGAAGGAAGTTATCCCCAGCTCCTGCCTTCTTTTATGTCCCGGCATGTGGAAGCCATAAAAATCTGACCTTACATATTCCTCCAGTCTGTCAATCAGACGCATATTCCTGCTCCTTCCAGGTTCCTGTTTCTGTTTATTCCATGACAGCAGCCCTGCCCCGTCTGGCGTTTCGTCTCTCATGGTTCCTCTGTTTCTTTATCTATTCTCAATCTATTCTTATCTATTCTTTATCTAATCTTTATCTCTTTCTCATCTCTTCTCTACCACTTTACCAGCGATGCCTCTGTACTTATATCCCGGATCACTCCCGATGTACTGTCATACGTACATTCGTGGTAGAAACAGTAAATATCATCTCCCTGGGCAGCTACAAAGGACAGTCTGTCATTTCCGCTGTTTCTCGGAATAGAATCCTCGATAATTCCCATCTGTCCGTCCTCCATAATCGCACAGATATTCCCGTGAATCTTCCCGTCCACCGTTTCAGAAATATATTCCCCGAAAATCATGTTTTCTTCCCTGTCCGGGTACATGGCTGTGATCACACCCTGGAACAGGCGCCCCACCTTCTCCTGGGCCATGGTATCCAGATTTGCCCTGTAAATCTGGCTGTACTGTACCCCGTCAATATTTTCCATGCAGGCGCTGTAGTAAAGCCAGCTGCCAATGATGCAGAAGCTGTCCGTGTATATGCCGTTCTGAGCAACCAGCGCAGTCGAATCACTGTCAATGGCTTTTTTATAAATTTTTCTGTCCATTCCGCTTCCATACAGGTAGTATAATTCATTCCCATAAATCTGCTGGGCAGGCCTTACTGCTGTCACAGCATTTCCATCCATCGTATAGACCATGTCCCCGATGTGAAGTTCTCCGTTTTCATCTGGCTGAGCCGGCTCTCCGTCCTCGTACACAAACACAATCTGTCCATCTTCCAGAGCCGGCAGCAAAATTTCCCCCTCTGCATAATCTGTCTCTCCCTCGGAAACACAGTTCAGTCCATTCTCATCCATATAAAACAGAGTATCCCCAAAAGCAAAATACTCACCCTGAGTTTTGACCATTCTTTCCTTTCGCGCTTCTCTCATGCCAGTTCTGAATACAGAATTTCCCTTTCGGTAATACACCCAGTCCTCTGTAAACTGAAGTCCGTCATTATCTAAAACAGCACTGTCTGTAAAAAGCTCTGACTGATTTTCCCCATCTCCATCCGCCATATAGGCTGTCCTCTTTATCTGCTCAGAATTGGGAATCTGATAGCTGCACACATAGTAAAGACTCTGGAAACGAAAATCTGCCCATTCCACATGGCCGTTTCGGATGACGCACTCCTCCTTCTGACCGGGAATTTTCCGGTAAATGTCCCCATCCCTTACCGTATACTTAGTTTCTCCGTCATAAAAGATATTCTGGGAAGCTTCTGTCTGCCTGTTTCTCTCAATTCCCGTCAGCTCTCCGTCCTCAAAAATCAGACGCTGCCTTCCCAGAAAGAGTTCTCCCGTCTCCATCCCGCCTTCCTCAGAATCAACTAGAAGCCTGTCCCCCTCAAGGCGAAATGAAACAGCCTGGTCCTCCTTTCCATCCATGTTCTCTGTTTTATTTTCACTATCCGGCGCTTTTCCATCACTTGTGCCGTTCTCCCCTGCTTTGTAGATGCCCTCTGATTCAGTCCCCTCTGAAACAGTATCCTGTACTCTGTTATGTTCATCAATAAACTGGATTACTCCCCTGTACAGGATAAATGCGGCAATCCCGAGCACCACAAACATCAGAGTCACCCGTACAAAGCTCTTTACATATTCTCCCGGGGAGCTTTCCTCCTTCTCCTCCACAGCTTCATCCTTCGAAATTCCCGCCTTTTCCTCCACCGTCATCCAAAGCTCTGCAGCCATATTTTCTGAAATTTTTTCCGGATCACTTCCAGGCTCAGACTCAGATTCCGGCGCCATCCCCGCATGGTGAAAGACAAGCTCCCTCAGGTAGTTTCTAATAGCCTCCTCAGACTCCGGAATCGTCTCTCTCTGGCCGAACAGTTCAGCATAAGTAATAATTACCAGATCTCCTGCTTTCTCGTGTCCCTGGGCCTCACAGGCAGCCTGAAACACATCCTGGACAGTCAGAATGTAGAAATTTTCAAATTCTTCCGTCTGCCCCATTCTCACCTGAGCCGCCGTCCGCTCAAGCAATGTCTGCTTCTTCATAAAAACTTCCTCCTGCCAAACACATCCCATCACAGGCATTCCCTCAAACAGTTATTGTAATTATTTTAAGGTAAAACTCCCTTTTTTTCCACCGTTTTTCTGAAAATAAATCGCACAGAAACGTCCCCTCCCCTTCCTGAGCAGTAAATCCTTCCTTGTTTTTCAGCCTCCTGTAAAAAAAAGCAGGAATGTCCTGCCCGGGTATCTGTCATACCAGGGCAGGATATTCCTGCATGTCATTCTTTTACTTCTTTTTTGCCTCTTATCTGCATATCAGAGCTGCATGTCCCGGTACCATTCCATCCTTAACGGAGCACCTGATCTCCGTCCTTGGCAACATAATTTCTCTGGACTCCTATCCGCTCCATCCATGCCCGTGTTTTCATCGTATTGTAGGAACCTGCGCCTGCCACTCCGTCCTTCATATTGTCCCAGAGCCAGTCCGGAGCAGGCCAAAAGCAGATTTCCGGATGGAGAACCTGATAAAGATTCTCCCCCACTCCGTCCTGGCCGTGGTGTGCCATCTGAACAACATCCGATTCCAATTCATTATAATTCCACATGCGAATTAACCTGGTTCCCGGCTCCCATCCCAGATCCCCGAGAAACATAATCCTCTTCCCGTTAATGTCAATCCTGTAAACCACTGAGCTGTTGTTAAATGTACTGTACTCTGTATAAAACGGCTCATTCATCACGGTAATTCTGGCGTTGTCCACCCAGAATTCCTGCCCCTTTGAGAGAGGAGTATGCAGCTTTTCCGGAGCTGTCTTTGAAAATGCAGCCATCAGATTATCGTAATCTGACATGCGCCCCATATTATCGCCCTTCTCATACTGCTCCCTGGACAAGAAGGAGTAGTAGATGCTGTCAATCTGCACTGGAACGGGATTCCTGTTTAAAATATTTGTCAGAGCTCCGATATGGTCACTGTGGGGATGCGTGATCAGCCAGGCAGACACCCTGCCTCCCATAGACTGAATCGTCTCCACCAGATGATCTGCATCCTGATCAAGCCCGCCGTCTATGACAATGACCTCCCCGTTATTTGTCTGAAGCAGAAACGACATATTCTGGCCGGAAGTCTGAGAAGCCAGCATTGTAAGCGCTGCTCCTCCCAGATACGCCTCCTCCTTAGAGTCTGTAGCCGAGCCGGCAGCCGGCTGTCCAGGCTGTTGCCCCTGCTGAATGGCCTCGATCAGCAATCCGTTTTCATCAGCCCTGCTCTCCCCGGCCGGCACTGCCAGAAACATCATAAATGCCGCCATAAACGCGGCCATCAGCCTTTTTCCTCTATTTTTCAGTCTTTTTTTCAGGTTTTCTTTCATCTTCCATCCTTTCTGATTCCCATCTTCTGTCCTTTCATGAGGTTTATCTAACTGCGATTATATCAATAAGCATGGAATAAAACAACTTAACAAATTCTGACGATTTTCTTTTCCCGCCATCTCTTTCTGGTTTGCTGTTTCCATTCCTTTTAATTCTTTTTCTCGCATGCATCCCATTCATCCTGTCTTCACTTTACATAATGTATCTATGCCTGTCAAAATCATACTTTGACACAATTTTCAGGGCCCCCCTGTCATCTGTCACCATACATTTTCCTTCGTTGGAATCATGCTCAGGCCAGAGAAAGAAATACTGGCCTTCTGAATCTTTCTGAAGTCCAGTCAGCATATAACCGTCCCTGTCAAACAGATACCAGGCACTGTTTCGTTCCATCCAAAACCATCCATCCTTTGCATAGGAGCCATCTGAATACTGGTACCACCAGCGAATGCCGTCCTGGGCCATCTTCCAGCCCTCATCTGCCTTTTTCGGCCAGGTCGCCATAAATGCCTTGGGATTTTTATAAGTTTTCTTCAATTCTTTCGTTGTGCTTCCCCAATCCGGCAGATATAAATGAGGTTTATCCACAATATTCGTCCATCTGCCTCCCCATCCGAGACCCAGCTTCTCTGCCACAGAAGCTGCCCTCTCAAACATTCCCGTAGAATCGTTGAAGGCATCATCTGTTACAGCTCCATTTCCGTTAATATCCATTTTTAGAAAAAAATCAAAGGCAATCCCCCATTGGTGCTGTGAGGAATAGCTGCTCCCTTTTGCATTTGTAACAATCGGCCCAGGTTTTGTCCTGCCCTGCTCATACAGCGCATCCTGCTCCTTTACAGTCCTGAGCGTTTCCCCAATCTCCACAATAATCCCCTGATCCAGACACTCCTTCTGCCACTGAGTGGCCAGATGCTGAAGTCTTGGATGACATAATGTGATATCTCTCATGCAAGTTTCCTTTATTATCATATATCATTTTACATATCATATTCAGTCTGTCCAAAAATGTTATCAGGTCTTCTTTGCGTTTGGCAGCCTCCAGTCAGTTTTTATCATAACAAAAACAGCGGAAAGCCCTTATTTTAAAGGCTTTCCGCTTACTTTCAAGGATGAGGCATCGGGGATTCGAACCCCGGACAACTTGA
>OGGQ01000216.1_pt1 | contig 82135 bp, 61 predicted proteins | sample 1571191 | NCBI WGS metagenome assembly OGGQ01 (sample SAMEA2582061, study PRJEB24529) | metagenome | biome: Human gut stool | place: China | collected 2011
TGCATGCCAAGATCCAAAATGGCCGGACAGGGAGCCATCTGTTTCAGATAAAAACTGCATAGAAAAATCAGAAAACCGAGAGGTTTTATTAAAGTACGGCAAAAATCCGGCGATCTGCTCTGAAACCAGAGGGAACGCCGGATTTTTTGCTGTAACGAGCGGAAGTGCCGCTCAATCATCTATTTTGATGATTTTGCGACACTCCCTTATGATTCATGCGTCAAATGCTGTCATTTGCCTTTTGATGTGACTCTGCATACCAGCCTTAATGCAGGCCCGTCCGTCAGGCCTCAGCTGTCTTCTTTCCAAACAGACCATAAAGTCCAAGAAGTATCAGATAAATTACGGCCAGAACAAAAATACCCGTCCGGATCCCCATAACATATACTGCGCTGAAAACAAACGGCCCCAGTGTCTGGGAAACATTGTCAAATGTGCTGTAGACTCCCATGGCCTTGCTGCTTCCGAAAGCCTTGACTGCATCCAGCCCGGAAAAGTAAATGGAAAGCACGGAAAAGCCGAAACAGTCTGCAAGGCCGAACAGAAACGCAGTGACTACCACCATGGTCTTTCCTGTAAATATGAAGAACAGGAACAGCGTTGCAATATAAATGGATCCTGCCAGAATCACTGACCATTTTCCTTTCAGCTTTCCGGTCAGAAAAGCCGTTACTGACGGACCCAGGTAAATGACACAGATGCCATTGATCAGGAACAGCTGACCGATGGTGATCTCCGACATTCCCTGTGCATCCGCATACAGAGGAAGAAAGTAGTTCAGGAAATATCCATACAGGATATACGGAACCATGGCACACAGGAAAAAAATCAGGAGTTCCTTCTTAAAAAGGAACTGGAACATGCTGATTCTTCCTCCCGTCATGTCCTTTACTTCCTCCTTCTGGGGATATATGGTATTTTTCTTCAGCAGGGTTATGATCATGAACAGGGAAACTGCAGAAACTGCAGCAGCTGCAAAATATACATGAACATAGCCGCCGAGAACTGCCACCAGAAGGGATCCCAGCGTGGTACTTACAGTGGCACCAGCCTGAGAGCCGGAATTATAAAATGAAAATCCTTCTGCGCTTTCCTTCTCCGGAAAAGCGGCGGCCAGAGAATTGATTCCCACCAGAAGAAGTCCCATTCCCACACCGATTACAGCCTTTGCCCCGATGAAGAAGAAGACCGTGTCTGAAAATCCTGCCATCACAAGTCCTGCGGTAAACAGAAGATTACCGATCAGAAGAACCGGACGGAATCCGTATTTTTCAATCAGGAATCCACCCAGGAAGGAAAAAACTGCGGTTACAAATACTTCTGTGGAAACCGGTATGGCACTCATCATTTCCTGGGAAATGTTTCCCACAGGAACCGCCAGCTGGCTGGCAAGCATCGGAAGAAATGCTGTGGCCATGCAATCTGCTGCAAAAATAATGAAAATCATCGGACGGATCACATACACTGCAAGTTCTCTCTTTTTACGCGCAGGATCTTCTGATGCTTCAATGGCTTTTTTCCGCGCTTCCCGGTTAAACCATACAAAGGAAATCTCCGTGAACAGCAAAATAATAATTGCGATAATTGATACGATATTGAACACCATCTCTTTCAGCAGGGCATTGTTGGATTCCTGGAACGTATACAGATTGGTGCCCACTTCCATGGCCGCAATTACTTCCCCGTCTTCATTGAAAACGGGAGACAGCACATAAGTCCAGATCCCATCCGTATTTTCGATCCGGTCAAAGCGGATCTGTTTTCCCGTTTCATACAGTTCCTGATATTCAGATCCATATCCGGAAGTGGAAATGGAGCGGTATACATCAGATTCATAATAATCATAATCCAGCGGGTACACGGCTCCCACGGTATCTTCCAGATACAGGCAGGAATATATGGTCTTATTTTCCGTTACCCGGTTCAGAACGCAGTAGAGACCTTCATTCCATCCGCTGATGCTGTTAAAATTTTTCTGTATGCTTTCTTTGACACGTTCATACGCATCACTGGTATAATCCCTTGGCGTGTTGATCTGCTCCACATCATCCGGATCCAGGGACAGGCATGCAAGTTCCGCCACACTGCTCATGTTATTCATCACCTGCGCCGCGTACTGATCCTGCATATCGCCCATGATGCTGGTAATGCTTACAGCCGCAATAATGACCGATACCACAATAATAAGAAGCGTATTCCGTGTCATTTCCGTAAACGTGATGCGGATGTGCAGACGGCTGATCTGGAACAGGCAGACCGCAAGAGCCGCTATTCCCAGAATGACCACGCCAAAGACTGCCAGACGGAATCCTATGTATTCCGCGGAATACATGATGGGTGTCCGGTCTTCACCGGTTCCATAGATCACAACGCTCCCGTCTTCTGTCAGTGATTTTGTATAGACATCTATATCCGCAATGGTGGTCAGATATTCTCCGAAAGAAACGTCCAGACTATAGAAAATACGGTTGTTTCCGAGATTTTCCATGTCTGCCCTCTCAATGGCAACGCCTGATTCACCGTCCGGAGTCACATACCCGATCCTCCTCAGCCCGATATCGGAAAAATAGAGATTCCCCCGGCTGTCCGCGGAAATTTTCCATGGAATGCTGAAGAACTCCTCGGTGTCATGATCTTCCCCCTTATATATGGTTCTGTCTGTTCCATCATCATCGATCTCCAGAATATCTGCCATTTTGGTAACGGCATATATCTGATTTTCCGTTCCCACTGCGTAGGAAATCAGATATCTGGTATCATAACTGATCTGTTTTACGGTTTCCGCCTGTCCTCCGGATGTGCTCACCTTCATCAGAGTTATCTGTTCCGGTTCCGCAAACACAAACTGCAGACAGCCCTCCGCATAGGAAAGGCTCTGAATCCTTCCCACGGTCACCGGCCGGTTTCCTTCTTCATATGTGACATCATAAACCGTGGAAACATACCGGCCGTCAGGATCAAATTTCAGTATCCTCTCTCTTTCGATGGCAGACCCATCCAGTGCCAGCATGGTATCTGCCACATACAGGTTTCCCTGTTCATCTGTTTTGACATCCTCTGCAGAATAAAATGCACTCTCTGACCGGCTTCCTCCGTGGATCTGATACAGGTAATTCCCCTCTTCCGTAAAAGCACTGACCCTCTGTTTTGACTGGTCAATGACATACATATTGCCGGTAATTCCCACGGTGCTTTCTGAAGGATAGTCCAGAAGGAAGTACCGGTTCAGCGGTCCTTCCTTAAGATATCCCGCGTTTATTCCGGCAAATATGAGGCATATGACCATGACTGTTCCCCATATTGCGACCTTTCTGAATATCTTCTTTTTTGCCGTTGTCTCGTTCACTTTTTCATCCCTGCCTTTCCTTCAGTGTAACCGTATATTTCCGGAGCATATGGCATGGCCTGTAGGACTGCTTTGATTCGCGCAGTGCCGGAATGCCCATATCCTCCTGCAGGTTGATATAGGTGATTCCCGGATATTCCCGGATATAAAACTCATGGCTGATAAAGGCATACAGCCCTTTTATCCGTTTATCCGCCTTCTGAAAATGCGACACGACCATATCACTCCTTATCTGTTCCCCCACCATAAATGCCTTGGGCTCTCCGTCCACATAAATGACAGCTCCCCGGCAGGAGAATACGTCCCAGTTGTCAAGAATACGGTCAATGGCTTTCTTTTCACATCCCCAGTAACACTCTGTACAGTCTCTCCCCTCGCACCATGCACGCATGACTTTTTTCGCATCCTGCATATTTTCAGAAGTCAGTTTTCTGTATTCGTAAGAATAGTGTCTGGTGAAATAGTTCACCAGATATCTCTTATGTTCGTTGGCCCGGCCGGACAGACAGAGAAAATCTTCGCTTCTGTATATGTAATCGCTGAAATCATCATTACAGCTCAATGAGACCTGGAAACCATCCAGTATCCCGAATCTTGGAATCCAGTCTTCCGGAACGAAATCAAAATGAAATGGAGCGTTCATCTGATCCATTTCCTCTTTAAGAGCCAGAAGTGTCCGGCCGTATGATTCTCTGTCATAGCGTCCCACCGGTGCATAGCAGGCAGGAGTTCCGTCGTCGCGGGTATAAATGGTGCAGAAATAGTCATTGATGATCTTATACCTGTTTCGAAACCTGTCCTGCCATGCATATAACTGCGTAAACTCCAGATCGCTGATGGCCATGTCCTCATCATATTTTCTCATCAGAGGGGCATCTTCCAGAGAAATCATCTTAAATTCTGCCGTACTCATCTTTCTGTTTCCTTTCTCTTACGTACTTCTCCGTCAGCACTCCTCTATGTACACGTCTGCTTCATGGGCGCCTTCTTCATTCTGATAGAAAGAATTGCACAGATACAGATATTCTCTGGCAGCATAGTCAAAGCGGTACAGTTTCAGTACTTCTATAAAACAGAGTCTGGCTTCATAAAATTCACGGGCCAGATATTTTCTGACTCCTTCTTCGAATTTTTCACGGGTCAGATCTTTCCATTTTCTTTCTTCCATATCATCGCCGTTGTAGACATCGTAAATTTTTTCCACACGGTCGGAAGTCTTGAAATGAAGCAGTCCGACGAGACGGCTGGAATACCGTTCTGAAAACTCAGGAATCTGTGCGGCGGCGGTTCCGGTAATCAGAATGGAAGAGCGGTATTTCCAGGCCACCTGTTTCAGATGCTCAGCCGCAGTAATCTGTTCTGACAGCATGGAAGTGGAGAGCCGGTCTTTGTCTCCTACGATTCCCAGCATCACGGCACCGTAACTGATTCCAAATCCCAGGTAGGGCACCGTCTCACCTGCCTGTCTCATGTTTTTCCGGACCTCATGGAAATGCTGGCAGATCACAATGGCACTGTCCAGCACCTCCCTGCATCCGTTCTGATAAAATGCGGTAAAGCCATCTCCGTAATATTCTCCCACAACTCCGCCCTGATTCTGGATATACGGAACAGCTTCCCTGTAAATCCTGTTAATAAAGGAAAACAGTGCCATGGAATCCATGTGACTGGTCACGGCATCAAAGTCGTTGATCTGCATGCTGATGACACTGAGCACACTGTCCCGGTAATCCCCCAGGTGAATCTGGGAAATATCATGTTTCTGAAGGATCCTGAACACCTCCAGCGGAACAAATTTATGATAACCGCTGTTCAGATCCGTGATTTCTTTCATATGCGTGCTGATATTGGATGACATCTGATTAAAAATAATGGAAATTTCCGTTATTTCATTGTTTCCCCGGATCGGTGCCTGTACGTTCATCTTTCCTTCGGCCATTTCCTGTACGCAGGACTTAAGCACCCGCACCGGCGTGATAAACTCATTCTGAACCACCATCAGGAGCGCCAGGAAACAGATGATGATCACCACCACCATGACAGAAAGCAGATCACGCACTGCCTGGGCAGCGGTGGTTTTAATATCATTCATGGCAATATCCACGCCTACAACTCCCACAGCCTCTCCGGCACTGTTTATCACCGGAGCATAAATGCTGGCATTGTATCCGAACTGCGTGATTTCCGTCACCTCAAACTCTGCATTGGTCTTCTTGGTTTCCAGCGCATTGGCGATTCCCTCATAATCAGGATTATACGATTCGATTCCTCCCAGCTGTCCGATTTCCTCCGGCGGAGTATCTTCATCCCATGTATCAAATACATAAATCGTTTCACTGTCAGAAATTACCTGCAGAGCATACAGATATACCACATCTGTGTTCTGTCGGATCCGGTTCAGATCTTCCTGAATCTCCTCATACTCATCATCTTTCTGCAGGGTTGAAGCATACTGTTCAAATTTATCTCCATCAATGCAGGATGCCGCCAGATTCGCAATTTCTATGGCTGACTTCTGATACTGATTCCATATGGTATTTTCGTACTTTCTCCGGGTAACCCAGCCGGCCGCCGCGGAAATCAGAACAGAAAATATCAGGAATATGACAATGAATCTGGCCCTCAATCCAAATTTCAGCTTCATAAACTTTCCTTCCCCTTACAATAAGCTGCTTATTTTATCATGCTGCCGCTACGGTACCTGCAATGTCACGGTTCCCGGACTGGCCGTGATCTGAATCACACCTCCCCAGGCACACATCAGCTTGCTGGTGCTGTTGAGGGCCGGCTTGCCGCCCACCATCACCGTAGGAGCCCCCGGAGTCCATGGCGCAGGTATAACCGGTACACAGGGCATGGGAGTCAGAACTCCCAGCGCTGCCGCTGTGGCTGCCGCCACCTGAGGATTGGCCATGGAACTGCACATACCGAACGGCAGGATATTCTTCATCGGAACATAGTCCATAACGGTAGCCACAGGCATGGTACCTGCCACAACCCGGTTTTCCGGCGTCACCACCAGAGAAGATGGCGTCATTCCGAAGCTGCAGGCACACATGGCCCCCATACACACGGCATTTGCCATATCTATCCCTCCTCTGTAAGTCCCTCTGCCTCCAGAATCGTATTCAGATCCATGCCGGCAAGCAGGCCTGAAACAATTTCCTCCATGACAGCGGCATACTCCACCATCAGGCATGCGCATTCACAGACCGTACTGGGATTCCATTCTTCTTCAACATCGGCTGTAAGCGTCAGCCTCAGCTGAACACGGGCTTTTTCTTCCGATACACGGCTGCAGATAAAGCTGCCGGCAACCATGGTGGAATTCATCACATTGACTGCCCTGAGCAGGTCCAGTTCGTTAAGCTCCGCAGTTTCGTAGGGAATCTCGTAAAACATATGCAGGAAATTGGTATAGGCTGCAACATCATCCTCCATAGGCATCAGGTTGCAGACAATATAATGCCCTTCTTCAATCTCTCCCTCCAGCCCGATCAGCATGGATACAGGCATATCACCGGGCATATCCTCCAGAACCATTGTTTTGAATTTGGTTCCTTCCATAAACTCTGCAATCTTCTTAAACTGCCGTATCAACTCATTTTTTTCTATTTCCGCCATAAATATTTCCTTTCTTTCAGCCAGAAGTTGTAAAAGCATTGGCCATCATTTCCATCAGCGAGTCACGGTCTTCTGCTTCCTGCATTTCACTCAGTTTATAACTCAGTGCTGTTGAGGTTCTGTCAAGATACTGCATGCTTGTCTTTACACGTTTGGCACTTTCCGGCCCCACATGGAACAGCGGTGCCGTATTATCTTCCATATCCGGGCGCAGATACCCGGCCACATAAAGCATCTGGTTAAACATATTCTGGGCCATGGCATCATTCCGTGCCTGTTTTCTCAGGGCAGCTCCGGACCGTGCCTGCATTCTTTTATGCACAAAAGAGGTGCCTTTCCGGATCAGACCGAAAACTGTATTGGCAAAGCTCAGTCCTTTGCTTACCGCCGTTCCGATGCCGGGGAAAAGTCCGGAGATATTGGATGCCAGAGATACTGCACCGCTGGCAAGTTCAAATGATTCCTCCCGGATTCTTTTGGAAATCGTATGTTTTCCTTCCTTCAGCTGCTGGTATTCCTGTATATCCCGGAGCGTTTTCATCTGATAATATTTCTGCCTCTCCTGCAGAGAAAGTTCTCCCCTGTCTTTCTGTGCTTTCATTTCCGCAATCTGCATATACAGATTGTCGGACTCACCTGCACCCACAGCCCGTGTCAGTGCCGTTTTCTGCTGACCGACAGTTGCATCTCCGTTTACGAGAATCTCTTTTCCGCGCTTTGCAGATCCTTCTGATTTCTTCACATGTGCCGTGGTGCGTCTGTCCCAGAACGGACCGACTCTGGCCATTCCCATGAAGCTGTACAGTCCCAGATCCCTGGTATCCTCCTGCATACTGTACTTCTGCCGTTTCTCCATCATGCGGTTTTTAAGATCTTCCTTATCTTTTTTGGTGTCTTTCCGGAATTTGATTTTATTGGCAAATTTGATAATATGGTCAATCAGCCCCACAATGTCTTTGACAATTCCGAAAATCGAACCAAGAATAGGAATCTCTCCGATATATTTCTGAACAGATCCCAGACCGGATTCAATCACCTCAATGGACTGTCCCGTCACTTCCATGGCAAAACCGCTTACTTCCTCTTTGCTCATGTCTTTTGATTTGCTCATAAAAGACTTGATATTTTTCGCAAGCTTGACCGCGCTGATCACCGGTTCAAACCAGTTGGCTATATGCTCAATCACATCCTTGCCTATTTTCTGCTGTTTTTCACTGGCTCCGGCTTTTCCCATGATCCATCCAAGAAATTCCTTGGCATGCTTGGTCAGCCATTCTTTGATTCCCTCTTCTTCCTCCTCTTCTTCATCCGGCTGAAAGAACGTTCCTTCCCGCATCTTTCCGATACTGTCCCACACATCCGAAGCATCATCCTTTATTTCACTGACGCTGTCATATTCTTCCTTGACATCGGATACTTTGCCTTTCAGTTTCTGCCATCCGGTTTCCTTTGGTTTCCTCTTGTCCTTTATTGCCAGAACTTTATAAAGCAGGCGTACCAGCGGAGTAGAGGAAGAATACTGGGAATTCAGTTCGTTAACCGCATCCTGAGACTTCTTTTCCTTGTCCTTCAGAACATGTTTTTCCCATTCCGGCATATACTTGCTTTCCAGTTCCTCCAGTTTTTCCGTATGACGCTGAATCCGCTCATCGATCTTCTTCTTCCGTTCTTCCGCAGCCGGAGATTTGGGAGACGGCAGGGTTCTGTATTCTGCCATCAGATCACCGAACCGGTATTTCATGGAACGGAATTCCCTGAAATGGACCATTTTATTATCGCGTTTTTTATGATATCTTTCCACCCGCAGTTCTCTCAGACGCCCTTCAAAGTCTTTCAGCTTATACTCTGATTCTGCTGCATCCAGATCTGCGACCCGCTGATCATACAGATCCGTGGCTTCTTCTGCTTTTTCACTGAGCGCCTGTACTTTCTGTGCTGCTGCGCGTTTATAATGATCCGATGAAAGGCTTTCTGCTTCTGCCTCATATTCATTTGTCGCCCGGTCCAGAATCTCTTCTGCCGTCAGCTTTTCTTCCTGCAGGCGCTCCATCATGTCCTCGCGCTTCTCGTCAGAATCCACCTGCTTCGCTTCTTCTGCGCAGCCTGTAAGCCGCTCTATCGTTTCGTCAATTGTCTTTCTGTCCGTATGCAGCTTTCTGTACAGATTTTTTGTCTGACTGTCCCGGCGATGATGTCTCCTTCCGGCCGCCGAAGGCCTCGGAGAGGCATTCCCGGAGGAATCCGCCTGTGAGGGAGATTCCTGGGCAGAAGCGGACCCGGATGTATCATGATCCTCCTGTGCTTCCTGTCTGCTTTCTTCGCGCTCCTGTGCAGCTTCTCTTCTTCTGTTTTCCTCTTCCTGTCTGTCGGTTCTGTTGCTTTCTGGCATACGCTTCTCCTCTCCCGGCGTCTCACCGACCATTTTCACTGATCAGACCGTAATATTCTCCAAAACTCTCCGGCGGCATGCTTTTTCCCGACTTTACCATCTCATCCTTCAGCGCCAGCAGAATCTGCTTCATGCCGACACATTCTCCTTCGGACGCAGCCAGGAATGCCGCCGCAACCGCAATATTTTTTATACTGCTTCCTGACAGTTCAAATCGTTCTGCCAGGTATTCAAAATCCAGATCCTCTGTGGGTGTCTCCTCCGGAAACACCTGTTTCCACATCTGCAGACGGTATTCTGACAGAGGAAACGGAAACTCTATGATAAATTTGATCCTGCGTTTAAACGCTTCATCAAAATTCTGCATGTAATTGGTGGCAAGAATTACGATTCCCTGGTATTCTTCTATTTTCTGCAGAAGATATGCCGTTTCCGCATTGGCATACTTGTCATGGGAATCCTTGACCTCCGTTCTTTTTCCGAATAAAGCATCTGCTTCATCAAAAAAGAGAATACTCCTGGATTTTTTTACCTCATCAAAAATTTTCCCCAGGTTTTTTTCTGTTTCACCGATATATTTTGACATAACCGAAGAAAGATCCACTTTATATAATTCCATGGACAGCTGATTGGCTATTACCTGAGCTCCCATGGTTTTTCCCGTGCCCGGAGGACCGTAAAACAGCATGGATACACCTTTTCCATAGGCAATCTTTTTATCAAATCCCCAGAGATCATATACCTGATGACTGAATTCCACCTGATTGCAGGCACTTTTAAGCGCCTCCTTCTGCCGGGCAGGAAGAACCAGATCGTTCCACTGGTATTGGGTTCTGATCCTGGATACATGGTCTCCCAGATGCATCACCAGCTGTCTGCGGCATGCCCTGTACAGATTTTCCCTTTTCAGCTCGTTTTCTCCTGCTGCCGCAGCCTGATCCAGAGCTTCTTTCAGCGCCTCGGATATCTGTCCCGGCGTCAGGCTGAAGCGTACTGCCAGCGCCTGAGGCGTGATATCCTTTACCGGTACCTGTTTCAGAAGAGTTTCCCATAATGCAATCTGGTCAGTCTGATCCGGAAATGGAATTTCCCAGTCTGTTCTGGCATACTGCGGCCATGGCCACTGCCCTTCCCATTTTTTTTCGGAGGTCAGAAACAGGCAGGAGCCTTCTCTCACAAGGCGTCTCATAAGCAGACTCAGCAGACTTTCCTTTTCCTTTTTTACTTCCTCCTGATCCGTCTCCCCGGCCAGCAGAATCTCTGCCCGATATCCGCAGGGCACTGCCCCTCGGATGATGCATTCCCGTTCAAGACTGTCAATCAGCATTTCACGCCGCTTTTTCTCAAAATACAGTGCTTTTACATCAAAAATCAGTATGGAGCGTTTTTCCGAAGCTGCCGCTCTGCAGGCTGCCGTTCTTTTTCCGGCGCCTTCGGGCCCATACAGAAAACATATGTTTCTGCTGTTCTCCCGCCATGCGGCCCGGGCAATCCGGTCATCCGTCCCCTGTATTTCTGTTTCCGTTTTATCCTGGCTGTCCGGCAGATACAGACGGGCGATTTCTTCCAGGTTCTGATCCATTTTCTCAAAATCAGCAAGGAACTGCAGAATTCTGGGATGAAGTCTCAGCTGTGTGCTCACGTCATCCGGTCCTGACTGAAAGATCAGAGACAATCTGTCTCTTTCTGACAGAATCTGTGAGCGGAGTCTGTACCGCTCTTCTTCCATACAGGTATATAGTTTCAGACAGAGATCCAGGGTTGGATATGTTTCCTTGTAATCATCCTGCAGCAGGCTGAACAGGCGCCCCATGGTCCGGTCATACTCCGGTGCCAGCGCCATAAGGACACAGAACCGTTCCGGAAAGCTCAGGCGGAAAACCTGAAACAGATATTCCAGCGGAATGGCAATTCCTCTGCGGAAAGATGCAGCCGCCGCTTTCTCTGACTGCTCCTGCCAGGAGCGCAGAATGGCTGCCTTCTGTTCATATGCGTTCCGGTCTTCTTCCCCCATGCTGCCTTCCAGGCTCAGTTCCAGATCATCCCCATACACAATGGAACCGCGAATCTGGCGAAGTCTTCCGTTTTCATCCAGAGAAACTGCATGATTCCGATACAGACGGATCCACTCTCTTACCCACTGCATAGCTTCCTTCATATAAATTTCCGGGCTCCTATACAGCTCCATAGGCCATTTCTCCTTCCAGATCAATCCGGTTTTCCCGGTCTGTCTGAAGCACTGTCCGGGTCACCGTCTGCGTTCCTGCGTGGATGCTCAGGAATGTGTAAGTGATCTCTTTCTTCCCATAACTCTTCAAAGGAAGAAAACAGGTCTTCGTATCTCCCGCCGGCAGATAACTGGCCGGATATACCCGCGTGCCCATCTTTTTATACCCGCCGGAGGGACACATTTCCAGGCGGTAGATTCCCTGTTCCCTCTGTTTCAGGGTTCCGAGACGCAGCGGTTCCGGTATCCCGTCTTTTCCTGCGATGCAGCAGGCCTTCTCTTCCAGTTCCTCCATGTCTCCCTGATACAGACTGATTTCATCACTTCCCTTTCTGTAATCTGACAGAAGCCGTTTATAGTTGCTGCTCTCCTGGCTGAAAACAAAAAGTTCCGTATCAGCAGGAAGTTTCACTTCCGTGCGAACCGCCGAAGACGGCAGGGCATACCAGCGATTGGGCGTCATTCTCACCCGCACCACAGGATTGGCCGGATCCAGCTTCCTGATATCCACCAGCCGCTCTTCCTCACAGTAACAGGGCCCCTTTGCACTGATCCGGATCACAGGATCCGTCAGGTTGGTAAAGACATGGAAGCCTTCTTTTTTTATAACAGGTTTTCCGCAGTCCGGCACAGTCGCCCTTGCACCGGAAGAAGTTATGATCCTTCCGGTGAAATCATCAATCAGAAGAACTGCCAGACTGACCCGGATATGTATGTTCTCACTCATTCTGCCTCTCTCCCTTCTCCTGATGCCGGAAAGTAAATACTGCATCCAGTACCCGGTGAGCGTCTTTCGTCCTTTCGGATTCAATTTCCACAGGACCGATCTTATAAAACAGAGAGGTTTTATATGCCGTATTGGGAACATTCCAGATCCGCATTTTGTCTTCCAGAGACAGATTCTGCATTTCAATGGTCGCCAGAGTCTCTCCATCCGGCGAGCCGCCGGCCTGGACCTTGTCTTCCAGAACCGAGTGATCTGCCAAGACCTGCACGATTCTTCCCAGGATTTTGTGTTCCTCCTCTGAACGGTATTTGATATCTCCGTTGGAATATGCGGTAATCATATAGTAAAGCGTCAGAAAGCTGGAAGGATAACGCTGACGGACCGGATCCGACATAATCATGGAATTTCCGCGGATCTCTTCACTTTCACGGATATCATAAAGATAAATCCCCACAGCCAGATCCCCCTTGTCTGCCGGGCTGCACAGACCGATATGATCCGGATTGGATATGGTATCCGGAACCATGAAGGTTCTCAATATTTCCACCAGAGAGTTTCCCATCTCCGCAATTGCCGTGTATCTCATCTTCCGTTCTCCTTCCGCCTGTTTTAAAATCCCGGTCCTGCAGCGTGAGTCTGTTCCTCATCTGCGGCTCCCTGCGACGGAAGCGCTGTCTCTTCTGTTCCGCCTGCGTCCTCTCCCTGCTGAGTCTCCGGTTCTGTTCCATCGCCTGGTGTTTCAGCCCCTGCGGTTTCCCCGTCCAGACTGTCTTCTTCGGGATCTCCGTCTTCTGCCTTTTCCGTTTCGCCGCTGTCAGCATTGTTTTCTCCTGACAGCTGTTTTCTGGCCTCATCCAATTCCTTCTGACTTGTCACCAGAAGATCATTTCTGTATATGCCCTCTTCCAGTACGACTCCCGTGGCTCCGTCATAGGTAATTCCGCTTCCGTTTTTAAGTCCCAGCTGAAATTCTCCTTCATAGATCAGTTCACCCAGATCGTTATACAGTTTTCCGCTGCCGTCATACAGGCCGAGACGGAACTGCCCTTCATAGAGAACCAGCTGCGTTTCCGTACTGTAAAGGACCCCCTCTCCGGAATACAGATCATTTTCAAATGTTCCTTCATAAAGAATCCTGGCATTTTCATAGGCTTTTCCGGAACCTGATCTTTTTCCTTCCTTCCACTGTCCTTCATAGACTTTCGGCAGATCTGCCATGTTTTCTGCGGCAGCTTCTTCGGTTCCGTCCTCTTCCTGCGCATCATCTGTCTGAACCGGAACATTCTGGAGTTCTGTATCATAAAGGATTCCGTCTCCGTTATACAGGCCCAGAGACAGATCTCCGCTGTACAGAATCTTTCCTTCTTCCGTATATATGGTTCCTTTCCCGTCCTGTATTCCATCCGTCCAGGTTCCGCTGTACAGAAGGCGTCCGGTTTCTGCACTGTAAAGTTTTCCGTCCCCGCTGTAAAGGCCTTTTGAAAAGCCCCCTTCATACAGAAGAGTTCCGTCTTCGCTGTAAAGACTGCCCTGGCCTTCATACTGGCCATTTACATACTCACCTTCATACAGGAGGATGCCTTCCGGCGTATACTGGGCTCCGGATCCGCTGTACATACCTGAACTGAGACCGCCTTCATAAAGGATGCCTCCGTTCTCCTGGAACAACGTTCCCATTCCCTCGGCCGGATGCCCGTCAGTCCACTGGCCTTCGTAAATCAGATCACCATTTCTGTCGTATGCTTTTCCGTTTCCGGATCGGAGTCCCTGAGAAAAACTTCCGCTGTAGATCAGGCTGCCGCCCTCATACAGGTTTCCCTCTCCTTCATACAGCCCGGCTGAAAAGCCTCCTTCATACTGAAGTTTCCCCTGTTCATCATACAGCCGTCCGTTTCCCTCATATCTTCCGGAAGCAAAGTCTCCATCATATATCGCGGTACCGTCTTCCCGGTACAGTTTTCCGCTGCCGTCATACAGGCCGGCTGAAAAGCCTCCTTCATACTGCAGCGTTCCATTTTCATAATACAGATATCCCTGCCCCTGATACTGATTCAGCTGGAAATTGCCCTTATACTGCGGAATTCCTCCCGGATAATACAGTTCTCCGTATCCGGAATACATTTCATTCTGGAATTCTCCCTGATAAAGCAGATTCCCGCTGTAATCATAAAGTGTCCCCTGTCCATTGATACGGCCGTCCTCAAGCCGTCCGACAAAAATCACCTGATCCGAGTCCTGAGCCTTCAGACGGACTTTTCCGCTGTAGCCGAACATCCCGGCGGAATTCACCGTCATGGTCCTGGTCAGAAATGCTGACCGGAACCATGGATATCCGTACTGAATCAGAAACAGAAGCAGCAGAAGCAGCGCTACCGCGCCCAGATAAACCAGTTTTTTGGCCGCGTAATACCGGCCGATGGTCACATAATCGCTGAGGGACTTCGGTCTGGCTTTTACCAGCGCATTCATCTTTCTGCGCACGTCAGCCGTCACCGTATCCAGAAACGTACTCAGGCTCAGTTTTCTTGCAACAAACCGGTAAAACTGATTAAACGGATATGTAAGAACCTGCAGGATCTTGGCTGCCCCATACTGGATATTCTGTTTAAAATTAGATCCTCCCAGATTCATTCCGCATTCTCCTCACTGTTTCCGGTGTTGTTTTCTGCGGTATTGTTTTCTGTGTCCGCAGTCTCTTCCACCTGTTCTGTCCCTTTTCCCTGTGTCTCCGTGCCTTTAATCTTCAGGGTACCAATCTGGCTGAATTCAATCCTCACTGCCGGCATTTCCTCCGGCTTCAGGTATGTATAGATCAATACACCCAGCAGTCCGATAATTACCGCCGCATACAGCAGCTTTTTCAGCCTGGCAGCCAGTTTCTTGAATTTTTCCCACATTCGTACCAGCCAGCCTCTGGATTTCAGCCGCCCTTCTCCTTTGTGCTTCACCAGAATGTCATACAGGCTTCGAAAGTCCCGGTAAATGTCGGTATAACCGCCATACTGTCTGGTCCGCAGCCCCTTGATGAATTCCTTCAGTTCTTCGGAAATTTCCTCCTCCAGTTCTCTGGAAAAAAGCATTTCCATACAGTCTGCCAGCTTTTCCTGTACATCTTCCATCCGGCAGAGTTCCATGTATTCCAGCTGGTGAAGCAGATAATTAAAATATACTTCTGATGCATCTGAAACCGTGATATTGTCAGGGTTCAGCGCTTCATACTGAAGATAGCAGGGAAGATCCTGTGACAGAATCCTGTCCAGAAGTGATCTGGCTGCCTCCAGACGTTCATCCAGCAGAAATTCCCCTTTTATCCGTTCCGCAAGGGTCGGATATTCATAATACCGGAACACCAGCCAGAGACATCCCCTGCTGATAAATCCTTCAAGGAAATCCCCCGCCTGTTTGTGGCCGGACAGTTCCATAAAGTACGGTATTACCTTTTTTGACAGGGCGTTTCCTGTCAGTCCCATCACCAGAAAGCGCCCCTGTACCGCTCCCTGGTCGTCGCTGCACAGATAGGCTTCAATCTGGTGGCTGCCTTCCAGTCTCCGTATCACCCGGTACTGTTTTGAAATCGTCTGTATTACCATCGTCTCACCTGCTTCATCCTGCTTTTATTCCTTGACCACCACAAATGCGGATGCTTTCACTCCCTGATAGGCCGGGCTTTCCGCGATCACCTCAAAAATTCCCGGAACATTGGGAGCTGTATACATGCCGTTGGAATCTATGGTTCCTCCTTCGGCCTCCTTGACACTCCAGTTCACCCGCTTGTCTGCAGCCCCTGTGAACACAGCTTCAAAATAATAGGTTTCCCTGAGTTTCAGATAAACCATATCCGGCTTTATGAACAGTTCCCTCTCCTCTCTGTCGTACAGGGATTCCTTTCTGTCCTTGAGAGCTGTCCAGTATACCTTTACCTGCCGTGTGGTAGTGGTTTCCAGAAGACGCAGCCCGATGGTAAAAGTTCCTTTTTTCATATCTGTTCTGGCAGCCAGTTCTGCTTTCAAGGGATGAGCGGCATCATCAAAAATATCTCCCGCGCCGTAAACGGCTCCGGTATCCTCTTTCACGCTGCCTGCCTCTCCCAGCACAATCTGTACGTTTCCCAGCCCCAGGCCATGGGTAATCTCATCCGTAAAAAACTTCTGTCCGGCAGTTCCGCCGATTCCCAGATCCAGAATTACCTCACCGGTGGCAATCTGCGGTGCATCTGTATGCACCCTTTCCTTCTCCGTCCCGGCATGGCCGGCGTATCTCTGATTTTTTTCCATGCGTCGTTCCAGCCGTTTTACCTTTTCTTCCAGCACCCGGTTCATCATGCTGGCCAGTACTTCATTATATACATACTGTTTAAAAGGCATCTGCTCGATTCCGTCAATGACAAAAGTGGTTCCTGCCTGAATCACGCTGATCTTGGCCAGATAGATGCTCTGATGGTATGTATCTTTCAGGATTTCTTCCATGGCCTCTCTGTAATAGTGGCCGGAAAGAATCCTTTCCATATCATCCCGCTCAATCTGTACCGTGCTTGTGCCCTCTGAATCTGTTTCCAGGGTACGGCCGCCGATTTCAAGGCGGAAACTTCCCTTTTCCATGCGGGCCTTTCCCTGACGGTTTCTGACATCTGCTGCATGCAGGAAATATGTGACCTCATAACGCCGGGATTTTTCAAAATTATTTTCGTCAAAGGAAATTTCCACCTGACTGGCACCGCCGTTTTCAAGGCATTCCAGTTCCAGCGTATAGGAAAAACGAATGGGCAGTCTCTGGCCCATGTTCTCCACCACAACCGTAAACGGAAATTCTTTTCCGCTTTCCGCGTATCTGGGAAAGATCTGAGTAATGCGGATTCCATTTCCCCAGTAGATCACCTTCTGGTCATCCATATAGGATCGATCGCTGACACTTACGCCCTCCGGTTCGCGGTTGGTCAGATAAATATGATAACCTTCTGCTACCTTATTAAATTCTGAAGTTCCTGATGCGGAACCTGCCACATTATATACCGGATCCTTGTCATACTCTGCATATTCAATGCACAGGTACAGATAACTGTTGTCTTCATCTTCTTCTGTGTATGCATCAAATCCCTCGATCATGGAAAGCTTTTTTGTCACCGGAGTGTCAACCACGATTTCCCTGCCGGCAAAATCCAGTGCCAGTCCCGTTTCCAGAGACAGCGTACAGTCGTCCACCTGCACCACATTCAGTCCGCAGACAACACCGCATCCATGAAGAAAACGATTGATCATGCGCCTTTTGTCATTCATATATTTCTGCTCTGTCTGAAAATCATCCACACTCAGCAGTTTTCCATAAAAATACTGGTTTCTTTCAAACGGAAAATATTTTAAATTCTTCACTGGTGATTCCTTCCTTTTACCTTTCATTGCCTGCGATGGTGGTAAACGGCACCGCACACAGTCCGTTCAGTTCCATTGCCTTATATTGCCCCAGCACACTGTTGATTCCGAGATACGAGTACTGTCCCAGGAATATATACGGCTTCAGCACCACAATTCTGCAGTCCATGCCGGCTGGTCTGGCCATGTCTGCCAGCTGGCGCAGTGTACTGTCCTGTGCGCCTGTCTCCATGTCATCCGTATTCACCAGCAGCGTAAACTCATACGGATCGCTGCTGTACAGCTGCTTCAGCTGCTTTTCCTTTTCGGAACCGTCGAAATACGGCTCCAGCCGATGCCGCTCCACCACATATGGTTCTTTTCCTGTATACAGTTTCATAATCTCTTTCAGAAACCGTACAGTTCCCCGATACTGATGCAGCCATATGGCATTTGCCGTCAGCCATCTGAGCTGTTCCTCGTTCCACAGTTCCGCATGTTCAATGCCGACCCACTCTGCAAGGAAACGCAGGCTTGGAAGATCTGCGGTCCTGGGATTCAGACGATCCGGCACCTCTTCTATCTGTTTCGTCATGTCTTCATACATGGACTGAAAAATTCCCAGATACCGTTCAAGAAAGGAGGTGCTTTCCTCTCCCTGCTGGTAAATCTCAGGAAGATATTTCATCCATGTATCTTTGGGAAAATATATCTGTGCTCCTGTCAGTGAAGGCAGTCTCCCTCCGCTGGCTTCCATATCCAGGCGGAACCACAGATACCGTCCCCGCACGCGGTGAAGCAGAACATCCTGAGGATAGGTGAATCTTTCCTGAATATACGGTTCAAAACACCGGTCCAGCTCCTCCCATGACAGATTCCCCCTGCGTATGGCATCTTCTGCATCCACAGGGATTCCGTCTGACATAACCAGACGGCTTTCGGACGCATAAACAGTTACCTGTACGGATGATTCCGTTCCTGTGAGTCCGTAAAAGCGAAGTCTGTGCCATGTGGTTTTCTTTTCTCTGCTGTCGAACACCCGGGAGTAATAGACTCCCCGTTCTGCATCCGGAGCCAGCGCAAGTCCGGTGCGGTCTGCAAGGATTCCTTTTCCCCTTCCCCGGCTGAAGTCCGATTCCTTGTTCATAACAAAATAGTATTTCCCTGGTTTCATCATCCTGTCCCCTTTAAATGGCAGAAGATATCATGCAGTCCCACTCTTTCAGATATGCCAGACCATTGACCGGAAGCAGAATATCTCCGTTCCGGTTTCTTCTGATTCCGCTTCCCCTGGCATCCAGGCTTATAGAACGGACCCGTGTCACATGCTCCATCACATCGATGATTCCATATATCGTTCCATAGGGAACCGGCTGTCCGAAGTCACTGCTTCTCTGCCGGAAGTATTCTGTCAGGGTTCTCCTCAGATCTTCCCGTACCTTCTGTGCATAGGAATCTGTCTCTATTTCGGCAAAAATGATAATTCCGATATATTCCGGCGAAAGAACGCTGACTCTGGTTCCGATCAGCCGTCTGGGCTCCAGATAATTCAGTATATTTTCCAGATAAGGTCTGGACAGTCTGGGCATCGGCTCCTCCGAATACGGTTTGGCCACCAGAGTCACTTTCAGCTCATCCATGGAGCCATCCCGGCGGACCCGTTCCGAAACAGGAATCACCCGTGCCTTTTCAATCATAAGACCGGGAGTCTCCATGACAAGCTGTTCATAATCCTCGTAGGAAACCGCCCTGTATACTTTCTTTATTTTTCGGTGTACCCGCTCCCAGCACTGCCGGATATTTTCCTGATCCCTGCCTCCATATGCGTCTTCCCGGTTGGTTGCCCTTCCCTGACCATATGCGCATGTGCCCCCTCCGATGGTTCCGGCCTTGACATTGCCTTCGCTGCCCAGGCTGGTATATCCGGAAATCAGAAAGATGCGTCCTTCCGGCGCCATGCCTTTTATACAGTTTCCAAAATGCAGGGTTTCATGTTCTTCGTCATAGACATAGCATCTGTCTTCCGGTCCGCATCCGCTGAAATCTTCCACCTGCTTCCATATCTGAAAGAATCCGCTGTCCTGCTCTGTTTCGATCATAAGTCCCATACCGTCCCCGCAGAGCCCTCGGGCCGGTGCCTTGAATTCCTGGCTGTGAAATCCGTTGCCCTCACCCAGAAATCTTGCTTCCGCCATCTTAAGGTCAAAGCAGACCAGAATTCCTTCCATTCCCGGCCTGACCGCGTCCCCCCGGAGCACAAACCTGGTCATTCCGTCGGTCGTCTCCCGTACAGTCTCTCCCTCAAAACGCCGAAGTCCTGTTTCTTGGTCCAGGTAAATTTCATACCCGCCTTCTGCAGCAAGGTACCATTCTGACCAGAATCCGCCTTCTTCGTCCAAAGCAATGCGGCTGCAGCGGCAGAGCGTGTGTTTCTGGCACACCTCCAGTTCATGAAGAGAGACCTGTTCCACCACCGGCACCGCATCATATTCCGCAGTTTTCAGGCGGAAACGGATCCAGTATCTTCCATTGGAGTCCGGCTCCATGCTTTTCTCTGTCCGGAATCGGAAAAATCCCCTTCTGAGAAACTGCATGGTTTCATCTTCTGCATAATCGGCCGGAACAAATCCAGTTCCGCACAGAATCTCCAGTTCCAGAGATGCCAGAGGCACAAAAGAATCCTCTTCCGAGAACGGAGTCCTTTTTACCGGATAGTCAGAAAACATACGGAAATACAGGCTGTGCAGCCGTCCGGGCCTTAAAGGCTTTGTAAAAGCCACGCAGAAACAGGATCCGGTTTCCGCATTCTTCCCAAACATAGGGAGCTGAAGCGTCCGGTTTCCTGTCTGCCAGAGCGTACCTTCCCATGGCATCTGTCCCGGCCTGGTGCTGACCAGTCCTGCAATGCGGGCGGCATCCAGATAACAGCTGTACTCTGTCTCAAATGGTACCTGATACGCCCAGAAACGGCTTCCTTCCGGCAGAATGCCTCCGTCATCATCCGCAGGAGGCACAGTACACACCAGTGCTCTGGCAGGAACTCTTCCGCCAGGTCTTTCTCCCAGAAGAGACAGATAGCGGCGGATATGACCGGGACCGATCTGATCCAGATGAAACTGCTGTGCTTCTTTCAGCCATGCCAGCAGCTCCAGCATGGTAATTCCGGGATCATGATAATTGTAGTCGGTCCACTCCGGATACAGATTGGGAATCATCTTCCTGGCATTTTCCATGATCTCATCAAATTGTTCATCGTCCAGACTGACAACCGGTAACATTCTCCACCTTCTCTCCTTTTGCTTTTATTTTATACGATTTTTTTGCTTTTTCTCTTTTTCCTTTTCATTGATCCCGGCCTCCGGTCTTTCATCCGGTCATCTGCGGGAGTTCTTTATATCTCAGTTTTCCACGGTGATGAAAATCTGGTGTGCACCGCTTAATGCCACTGCAAACCTGTATTCATCTGCCTTTTCTCTCTCTACTTCCACCCAGCCCTGTCTGCTCTGAACAAACGCAGACATCTGTACATCTTTTATGTAGCGGATTCCGCCAATCCCCTGGATCGCATTCTTGATCTGAATCTCATTGGGAATCCGGCCGATCTGCCAGCCTTTCGCATTGAAATTTCCATGAATCGGATCCAGAAACGTATCTATGCGCTGCTGTACCTGGCGTCTCACCTCGAAAACCTGGTCAAAATTCTCAACGGAAATGTCCACACGGCAGCGAAGTTCAAGATACTGCGGTTCTGCCACATAAAACCGTTCCAGGACCCGCTGATTCCCCGGTATCCGTGAATTCATATACTGGAGCACTTCCTGTTTTACCTGTTCAAAATAAATCCTTCCGTCTTTGAAATTCTTCTGCAGAACCACAAGAGTTACACTTCCGGGTTCTCTGGAACCGTCCTCTCTGCAATTGGAAAAGCACCGTACTTTGAGAACAAGACGGGAGGCTTCCATCCCAAGGGCTTCATAGTCACTGACCGTAACTGCACGTTCCATATGACGGAACCTGTTTGAGCTACGTATCATGGCCTCCTGAGCGGTCTCCTGATCGCAGCCGCCCATGGTAACACTGGGGTTGTATACCTGGTTGATGTAGCCGAGGGTCCTTGACATCTGATTCACATTTCCCACCGGCTGATTACCGTTTTCCCCTCCGCCGCAGGTATAGAAAACACGGATCGTCTCCTCCGGACCAGATGACGGGATGGCTCCCGTAATGCCGTCAGAAAACCGGATTGTACCCTTGTTGCGGTCCGCCGTAAAATGACGTGATCCGGGGCCTGACATGCAGAAGTCATCCACTTCTTTCCACTTCACCCAGAACGTCGTGATCTCACCGTCAGTATTCTGCTCCGTCTGAACCTGATTCTTTTCCAGCATGTCCTTCATCTGTGCTTCTGTCAGCTGCCTGCTTTCATCCACCCAGACTTCCAGATCCTGTATCCTGTCTTTCATAAGAGTACATACTTTGTTTTTCTCTCTGGGTTCAATGCGGAATTTTTCTTCCGGCATGGTTTCAATGGCCTTTATTCTGACCACATTGAGAAATATGCCGTTCAATACAGGCATCCTGGTATGCCGGTTTCTGGCGCCGTAACCATTGTATATGTCTCTCAGACGTATCCAGTACCCTTCGCTTCCCCACATTACGGCTTTTTCAAAATCCGGCCTTCCCATGAAGGTCAGGACACCGCTCTTTCTCATGGATTCAGTTTCATCCATGACCGGAAGAGGATAAAAACCATCTGAGCCCAGATACTCAAATTCCAGTCTCGGAAGTTCTTCCGGAATGCTTTCTTCCATGGTCATGAGCATCTTAATGGGGCCGTCTGTAAGGGGTTTTGAAAATTTCATGTACAGGGTTCTTCTGGCGTCCCCGATTCCGCTGAACAGTTCCCAGGAAACCTTTCCGTATCTCTGGGCTTCTGCCGGAAGAATTCTTTCTTCCCGGTTATTGACAGTTTTCAGGAAATCCGGAAATTTTCCCCTTCCCTTATAGGCAAAAGAAAAACGGATATCACTCATGACCGGCGTAATATAATGTCCATTCTGCTTAAACAGATTGTTCATCTTCAGAATCCGGATCCGGATATATCTGGATTCCACCGAATTGTATAAAAACGGGGCTGCATCATCCGGGCAGACAAACTCCAGAGAAAACTTCTGGCCCATGGTGCCGTCACCGCCATTGAAGATCCGGCTGTATTCCCGGTCCATAAACAGCCTGCTCCATCCCGTACCATTGTAATACTCCCATATCACCCGCTCAATGGTCACATCATATTCCGGATCCGGGATGAAATCTTCCCTCTTCATCACCAGTTTCCAGTCCCGTTCCGGTTCACCGGATGTCTCCAGAGGGATCTTTTCATAGTCCATGCGGAACTCCATCTGAACCCGTGCACCGCATTTGCTTAACACCTGATCTGATGCGATATATACTTCAGAATAGGGCATGGGCCGTTCTCCAAAAGGAAAGACCTCTTCTCTCTCCGCCTCACCGTTTTCTGTCTGTACCGTATCAGGGGCCAGCCCATGTGCGGAAGAAGCCATCAGAAACTCTTCCACAGAAAACGGCGGACGGCAGTAAGGTTTCAGCATCCTGCATCTGAGGAAACGCCCCTGCTGCTCCCCTTCCTGAGACAAGGCGATGGAAGGACATCCGGAAGCCATCTCAAGCACCAGACAGTCCTTCTCCCAGCGTCTCGTTCCGAACGGAACATATCCGTTTTCCGACAGATATTCAAATGCTGTTTCTTCCTGGTTCAGAAACATCTGCTCAGGATTAAAATCTCCTTCCGGCATATATCCGGGCTTCATCTTAAGATACACACAGGCCGGCCCCTTCAGATTCAGCACCTCATTCTGACCTGCTACAAAACTATGTTCCTGAAGATTTTCATTTCCGGACTGAAACATATAAAAAGGGAATTCAGACGGTCTGCGTTCTTCTCCCGCTGCCTGTCTGGACAGGTAAAGCCTCTGAATCCTGTCACCGGAGCCGTCTGTCAGGTAAATTTCCTCCAGTGCCGACGGTGTCACATAAACACTTTCCTGTGTCTCAAAAGGCACTTCCTCTTCTTCTCCCGGAGCAGACACCATAAATCCTCTGGGGACTTCCGTGCCGCCCAGATCATCACTGGCAAGACCAAAAGCCGCATACCCCTGTGCGGGTACGGATTCTTTCAGTTCTGTGCCCACCTCTCTGAAAAAGGCGGAGCGGTTTTTTTCCGGAAGCCGGTTAAAGCGGCGCACGGTTCCGGAAAACATATCTGCATAGATTATGGCCAGTGCAGTTCCCAGATCCGGGCGCTCCGTATCCATTCTCCATTCCGGTGTATAGGCACCGGCCAGTTTTTTCATCTGTTCCAGCAGTTTCTCTTTGTCACATGGATACCAGTCTTCTGTCCGCATCTTTTTCCGCCTCCTTCCTTTTTTCTGCAGAATATGTCTTCTGCAGGTTTTGCTGCCTCTTCTGTTTTGGTCTCTGTGATATCACTGTTCCGGATATCATTCTGTATTTTATATTCCTTCCTGTATGTAGTAAGGGAACACCAGATTATAGGGGTTATTGGTACTTCTCACCACATAGCGTATGCGGATCTCCACCAGGCCTTCATTCAGTCTCCCGGTATCCACCGACGCTTCCGGCTCGATTACCCTGGGTTCCCATGCAATGATGGCATCTGTAATTTCACGCTCCATGGAACTTACGGTACCATAATCCATCTGTTCAAACACATACCGGTGAATCCCGCATCCAAAATCCGGATGCATGACCCGTTCCCCTTTTCTGGTATACAGGATGATGCGGATTGCCTCCGCAATATCCTCTTCCTCACTTACTGACCGTATCCGCCCGGTGGCAGAATCCACACCGGGAGGAAATTTCCAACCTGTTCCCAGAAAATCTCCGGGACGATTTCTGTTTCCCATATTCCATCTCCCTGCCGTACTTTTTCCGTGTCCTCCGGTACGGTCATCAGTTGATCTTTACCATGGTTCCTTTTACTTCCGCAATGCCGCTGCTTTCTGCCTTCAGGGACGCTGTTCCTTTCAGGCTCAGTGCTGCCTGTGATTCTACCTTGATGCTTTGTCCCTTGATTTCCGTACTGGTACCCTCGGCTTTCAGTGTCTGTCCTTTCAGCTGAAGAGCCTGGGCTGCCTCTATCTGAATCCCGTTTGTTTTCAAATTCATTTTCTGACCGCTGCCGTCCAGGGTCAGCATTTCTTTTCCATTGACACGAAATACCGCTTTTTTTTCAGCTTCAAACGTCAGTGCTCCGTTTTTGGCATCCAGTGTTATGGAATTCTTTCCTTCCTTATCGCCGAGCGTCACCTTTTTGTTCTCATCGTCCAGGACAAGTTTCTGTCCCCCTTTGGTTTCCACTTCGATCTTTTCTTTTCCGTTTTCTTCCGAAATGACAATCTGATTTCCGCCTTTTGTACGGATCATCTTTACTGTATTTTTTTCATTGGCAGCATTCTGAGGTGTGACATCTGTCTGGTTCCACATACATCCGATGACAACCGGGCTGTTCAGTTCTCCCAGGTGAAACGCAACCAGCACCTGACTCCCGATCTCCGGCAGAAAATATATACCGAATTCTTTTCCTGCATAAGGCACTGCCATCGGCATCCAGTCCAGAATGCTTTTTTCCTTTTCTCCCAGTACCAGTTCCACTTTCAGCATGCCCGGATGTTTGCTGTCCCAGTTTTCCTTTACAATCCCCACTGCAACTCCCCGGATTCCGGACAGGCCTCCCTCTTCCTGGCTTTCTTCACGAATGTCCAGCAGTTCATCAAAAAGCCCCATCAGACAAACCCTCCTATTTCAAATGATGTCTGAAAACCGTCTCCGCCCAGTGAATGATTTACCTGACTGAGCATATATTCGCCGTTAAGTCCGGAAGACAATCCTGCGATCCGGATACTTCGTCCCGGAACCAGCTGCGGAAGCCCCACGCAGGATCCGCTTCCTCCCTGAACCTGTTTTTCTCTTTCTTCTTTCAGTTTATCTGCCTTCTGGTCTGCTTTTTCCTGAGAGTTGACGGAAGCATCCCAGATATACTCCTCCTGCCCCGCCACCAGCGACACAATTCCTGTCTCTGTTTTGATTTCACGTGTGGCTTTTACCACTTCTTCCTTGGTGTTTTTCTTAATTCCGGCCACTGTCAGTTTCTGGCTGGCATAGACACTTTCCTTGGAAAAAGAAATAAGATCCTGACCCCAGGTCAGCGTCAGGGCCGCTGTCCGCTTGGAAATTCTCCGGAAATAAACCTGGTCACCAAATACCAGAAATTCTCTGTTGGCAGCCTTTGCCAGTCTTTTGACAAATTCCAGGTCACTGCCGCTCTGCTGAACCCCCGACACATCCTTTTCAGAACTTCTGTCCACAACAAGTCTGGAATACAGTTTTTTATACGGCTTCATAATGTTCTGAAATATTTCCGAATATGTAGTTCCGCTTCTGGTTGTCAGAGCATGTCTGGAACTCTGCATCAGCCTGCGGACATCAAGTGCTGTCACAGATAATGCAGGATTTTCCTGAAATTCCTGTTTTATGGAATGAATGTACCCGCAGAAAACGCAGTCCAGACTGGAGCCATATCCGATGTTGACTTTCACCAGATTCCCCAGAATCAGATTTTTCATAATCTCCCCGGAAAAAGCATGATTCTTCGCATCATACGCATTGATAATCCGGAAAACAGCAGAAGAAGCATTTTCCAGAGACAGGGAAAGTTCCAGCTGCTCCACCTGTCCATTCAGTTTTCCGCCAAGATCCTGTCCGCTGTCTCCCAGCATCACCTGAAACGCCGGAGCCCGAAAGCCCTGATACTTTCTGTAAAGCGCAGCCATGTCACTCCGGTCACTCATCAGATTTGCCATACTGTTCTCTCCCGTCTTTTTCTTGATATTCGGTCTGATGCGCCGTCATTCTCCCTGAGTTTCTACAGCGCCGGCAGCTTGATTTTCTGTCCCGGCACGATGTCCAGCGGATTCATGATGCCATTTTCCCGGGCAATGGCTCTCCACTGCTCCATATCTCCGTATTCCTGCCAGGCATAATTCCATAGCTGCTCTCCTTCATGTATGGTGCGGACTTTGGTCCGGTCCGGAGATTCAAACGGAGAAATCATCTTGCTGGTACTGACATCCAGCATGGATTTGAATGTAAGATCCACTCTGGCCCGCACCGGCATTCCGTCTGACAGAAACATCGTACATGCCTGTTTGACACTGGTAACAACGCCTTTAAAATTCAGGCCGCCCCATTTGAATGTCACCATAGGCGGTCTGTGGAGACTTCCTTTAATGAAAACCAGTGCTGCCAGTTTTCTTGTGATCTTTGTCACATCGCTTCCTGATTCTTTCGGCTGCTTCAGCGTAGGAGGACTGTATGTGTCAAAATACAAGGTCATATCCAGGCTCTGGCTGTCTCCGGATATATACTGGATTATGGGACCATCAAGCCCCACTACTTTTTTCTCACTGTAGGAAGCGGAAAAAGAAAGATTGTAGGACTCCGGATTAAACATGACTTCCAGCTCTTCTCCTTCTTCTATTATCAGTTTCGCTTTTACCAGTCCCATGTATCCTCCTTATCTTCTTCTGTGCATTTGCTCACATTCTTTTTCCGTTTACAGAATTCCGCGGCGCATTTTTTCCGTCCTCAGTTCGTCTTCCATGCGCTTCATCACCTGTCGTGTCAGCTGGCTGATGCTGATCTGCGGAGGAATCACCTGCGGACCGGATGTCTTTTTTTTCAGTTCTTCCATCAGTTTCTGCTGAATCTCCAGCTTCTCATTAAGCCGTTTTACCACCGTGCGGGTCTCTTCGATTTCCGCCTCCTGTTTTTTCTGGCGCCTGAGGAATTCTGTCTGTGCCTGCTCCGGATAATACAGTCCCGGAGACGTCCGTTCTCCCGGCCGGCTGAATGTCTCCTGTACAGGATGCACACCATAATTCCGGTTTTCCAGTCCGGTTCGCAGTCCGGAATAACTCCTGATTTCCGTATCCTGGTTTCCGACGTCCTGCATCTTCTCCAGACCTGCGCCGGAAGCTTTGATACGTTCCAGCATCATCCGGCCGAATTCTGCGGTTTTCGGGAAACGCATCTGGTTTTCTGAAGTGCGCTCCAGGAGCCTGTTCTGCATCAGATCATACTCGGCATTCTGCCGTGCGTACGGTATTTCCCTCTCTTCAATTTTCCGCAGTCCTGCATCGGTTCCGGTCTGTACAATGGAATGACGAATCTGTTCCGTCATCAGCCTGTTTTCCTGACGGAACAGATAATTTCTGCGGATCAGCCGCAATATGGACTCCGTGCTTCTCCTGGCAGCCAGAAATGCTCCGGAAGAAGGATGATGGATCACCGCCCGCTGCTGATTCTGAAGAAACAGCTCACTGCCGTCTCCCATGGAAGAAACCATCATTTCTCTCTGCACCATGGACAGATAGGTATCTATCACAGAACGCGCCGTCCGTTCCATCTGCTTCATGCTCCGGGTTTTCGCTGCATCTTCCGCGGTGCTTTCTCTTGACCGGAAGTATTCTTCCAGCTGGCCGGCAGCCCTGGCCCCCAGTCTGTCTCTCACCTGAAAAACAAGCATGCGCTGCTGTGCCTTTTCCCCGGATATCAGCAGCCGTATCATGGACTCTGCGGTACGTTTTTCCTTTTCTTCCGCCTTCTTCTGCCCCCTGCCCGGCTTCCGTCCCTCGCCGGACTCCTGTATCTGTCTGACAACAACGGATTTCTGATACGTGCGGATCCATTCTTCCAGCTTCCTTCTTCTGTTCTCATCGGAATAGCGTATCTTCCGTTCGATGGTTTCCGAAACCTCTGGAGCCTTCAGAAATTTAAGAAATGTCTGAATCTGCCGGTCTCTTTTCTGCGGAGGAATCCTGTCCCCGTCATCATGGAAAATCAGTTCTCTGTTCTGTATCTGAAAATCACGGATCAGAATTTCTGCCAGCTCCTTTTCCGCTTTTTCAGCCTTTTCCGGCTCTGTCAAACGGCTTTCCAGAATGGTAATCATCCTGGATGTCAACGGCATTTTTTCCCACAGCACCGCAGCCTGTGCTGCACTTTCTTCCGGTGCATCTGCTTTCTCCAGGATTTTCCGGAAAATTTCCTGTTCTTTTTCCTCTCGTGTCTGACGGAATATCTGTTCTTCATACTTTCTGAACAGTGCACCGACTGTTCCCGGGCCATCCTGCCCGTTCTGCCCCAGAATCCAGCGCAGAAATGCTGCCGACGTTTCAGGCATCTGTCTCATCAGACGGTACAGGTTATTCCCCTCACTCTGTCTCCGGTCCTCTGCCGCCTGTTCTTCTTTTCGTATCTTCATCACGGAAGACAGAAATTCCCTGACTTCTCCCGCATTTTCCCATGTCCTGTAAACCATGGAATCTGATATCCGGATCAGTTCTCTCCACACCGTACTCCGTTCTTCCTCCGAAAGGACTCCCATCCATTTTTCAATATGTTCAGACGTCAGATGGCTCTCCTGCCGGTGCAGGGATGAAAACCGGAGTCTGGAAATGCCGATTCCGTTGAGAAAACGGATTCTTCTCCCGCCTCCTGCAGATGTTCCCTTCAGATTTTCCAGTACAAGTCTGCGTATTTCCTCATCAATCGTTCTTTCCGCACCTGCGGTTTTCTCTGATCCCTCATGAACCGTTTCTCTTTCTGCCGCGCTGTGCGGAATATCGTTCAGGAAGATTCCTGTCCTGCCCGTCGCAGCGGAAAGACGTTCTTTCTGTATTTCTGTCAGATTATGAATAAAACCGATACGGGACAGGCTTTCCTGCAGAATCCGATTCTTCACAGTCTCCGATTCAAGAATTTCTGTGAGCTTCTTCTGTTTTTCTTCCCCAGTCCCTGATCCGCTCAGAATCCCAAGCATCTGCTCTGCTTCCGGCCAGACAGATCCCCGCTCTTTCAGGAACGTGATTGCCGTATCTGTCTGCATCAGGCGGTAAATCTCTCCGGCACTTCTGCCGGCACCGGTGCTGCTCAGCCGAATCAGCTTTCTCAGGAAAACCTGTTCCTTTTCCTGCTTTCCCCATGCAGGGCCCTGTTCCACGGTTTTATACCCGTCTTCTTTCCGTAAAATACCCAGTACATCCTGATCCCTATGAAAAGAAACACCGGATGTTCTTTCTCTTTTACGGACTTTTCCGCTCTGTTCTCCGGCTTCTCTCATCAGAATCCGAAGACGGACTTTCTCCGTATCTGTCAGACTCTGAATCCGGTCAATACGTGACAGGCTTTCCTGCAGAAAACGCCTTTGTACAGTCTCCGTTTTCAGAATTTCCGTAATCCTTCTCTGCTTTTCTTCCTCATTTTCCGTTCCGTCCAGAATTTCGAGTATCTGCATCGCTTCCGGCAGCTGAGAACTGTATTCCTTCAGAATGACCGCTGCCGTCTCTGTCTTCAGCACTCTGCAGATATTGTCAAAATATCCTGTTTTCTCTGAACGGCTCAGCCGCATCAGTTCTCTCAGAACAATCTGTTCCGTTTCCTGTTTGGCCAGTTTCTCTGCCTCTGAGCTCCCGGCCCGCTTTCCGGCTTCACGGAAAATCTTCAGGGACTCCCGTTCTGTTCTCAGATCCCTGAGCAGCTGCCGGCTGTCCATATGGATTTCCCGCAGGCTTTGCCGGTCACTTTCCCGTACATTCTTTCCTGCTGCATAATTTTTCTCTGCCGGCGTCCGGAGCATCTGATCTCTCTGCAAGGTTTTCACTGCCTGAAGGACAGGGGCAGTCATCTGCTGCATCCTGGAAGAAATTGCGGAAGTCTGACGGAGTATGGTCTGAGTCAGCAGATTCCAGTTGATATGCAGGTACTGGCCGGACTGCTGATAATTCTGAAACATGAAAAGCAGTTTCAGCGTCAACTCCGTATCATACGCAGAAGACGCCTCTTTTTTTTCTTCATGATCTTCCTGGTAGAAAATCAGTGATTCTTCATCAAAACCATATGATCCCGCAAAGGAATATTTTTCCATGATTCTTCCGGCAAACCCCGGATCAATCAGCAGCATTCCCATTGTATTCCCTGCCTTTCACCGAGCCGTCACCGCTGGACTATGCCGGTGCCGTATCGGATTCCCTCATGCATGATTTCCAGTCTTTCAATCAGGATCTCACTCCCCATTGCATTCAGCCCGGATATTTCCCATTTGGTAATCAGTCCGTCGTCAATCTGAAAGCGCCGGCCTGTCTGGTTTCCTCTTGCGTCAAGCAGCACAATGTCCATCCATGTGCCAAGCCACATTCCCGGGCGGATTCTGCTGACCCAGCTGTCTGTCACCGCTGCGCCCTTCTCCAGTACCAGTACTCCATGCTTTTTATGCGGCACTGCCAGCAGATGAGGCGAATCGTTATACCCGCCTTCCTGAATCTCCTCATAATCCAGGCTCCGTTCAATTCCAGAAATTTTTGAAAAGCAAACTTTTTCATAGCCGGTATCCCCCAGCTGCACCGCAAACCGGTACACGGGCACATAATTCCGATTCAGCTCCGCCATGATTTCCTCCATTTTCTGCAGCCATGCCGCTATTTCAGTTCAAACACATTCTCCGGTTCCTCATTCAGCCGGCTGTTGATCCTGGAAACTTCCCTGCACCACCGCAGCCGGTCCATATGGCTCATGGCCATGATCTCATCGTGGCTCCAGTGCATATAGTAGGCAATAAACGCAGCCTCTTCATAAATCCTGTCTGCCGGATAGGAGATTATGGACCGGGTTCCATAAAATTTATGGGCACCTCGATTTCTTCATGGCAGTGCGGGCACACACCGTGATAGGAGGGTGTCTCCATGGTATTGATCCTCTGGTACAGATCCTGAAGATATGCAAGATCTGCCGTAAACAGATTTTCAATAACCCTGGTATCCACTGCCGGAAGAGATCCCAGTTTCGTCACTACCCGGGCCAGCAGAATGATGGTCAGATAGCCGGGATTCTGCTGAACTCTGGGATCTTTCAGCGGAAGAATCTCATCTGCCGCATTGGCAAGTCTCATGACTCCTTCCTTATGAAGCATACCGTCTCGGTCCAGATATCCTCTTGGCAGCGTAAACGTATATTCTGTCTGAAATGCCATATTTTTTACCTCTTCTCAATTCCAAAGAAGGGGACTGCCGCATCCGGATGCACTCCGGCATGCAGCATTCCCTTCCTATGAATTCATTATGATCAGGACTCTCTCGTCATGCCTTCATGCGCAATTTCCAGTGTTTCCACTGCAACTTCCGAAGAGGTTGCATTGAAATCCGGTCCTGTATATTTTACCGGCCATGCGTTGATCACGCGCCATGCTGCCACCACATCTCCTGTCTGTCCCAGCAGAGAAATGGTAATGGTTTTTCTGGTGACTTCCCCGTCTATTCCGGCGATCATCCAGTCATAAAGAGCTCTGGAGTCTGCCAGTCCTTTTCTCAGTGTAATGTTGCCGTATTTTTTAAGTCCCGGAATCTTCATGGGCGTCTGCACCATGTCACCTTCCCGGTATTCCATTACATCGATGGAGGCATCAAAACCGGTTACTTCTGAGAAACCGCCGGCTTCCAGGCCTTCAATTTCCACTTTATATCTGAATCTTCCATATGGATATGTAGCCATCTCTTATCTCCTTCCTGCTTATTCTGCATCACTGGTCTTCTGGGAAATCCTGAAGATTACAAATTCAGCAGGTTTCACAGGTGCCACTCCGATCACACAGACCAGACGTCCGTTATCAATATCATCCTGACTCATGGTATCATGGCCGATATTCACGAAAAATGCTTCTTCCGGTGAACTTCCTGCCAGAGAACCTGCTCTCCACATTCCTATGAGGAATACCTCGATGGTTCTTCTCACACGAACCCAGAGCACCTCATCATTGGGTTCAAATACAGCCCAGCTCGTATTGGCGCGGATGGATTCTTCGATAAAAATAAACAGACGGCGCACATTGACATATTTCCAGCTGGGATTGCTGGTAGCCGTTCTGGCGCCCCATACACGGATTCCCATACCCGGGAAGGAACGGATCAGGTTTACGCCCTTGGGATTCAGAATATCCTGCTCTCCCTTGTTGAACTGGCAGTCCAGTCCTACGCATGCACGCACCGGTTCATTGGCCGGAGCCTTGTGAACACCTCTGGTATTGTCATTTCTTGCATAAATACCCAGAATGGAACCTGACGGCGGAATGGCGATATTTTTTCTGTCCAGAGGATCAAAGACCTGCAGCCACGGATGATAAAGCGCAGCATAATTGGAATCAAAAATATCTCTGTGAGCCATGATATCGTCAATTTTCTTGGCATCTTTCGGCATATCCAGAACTGCAAAGCGGCTTCCCAGATTCTCGCAGTGAGCCACAAGCATCAGCTGTACATTGGGGTCCGTAACACCGGGAACTGCCATGATGGAAACATTATCATTATCCAGAAATGCCTGGATTCCCGTTCTCCTTCCGGCACCATTGTCAGAACCGATGAAGTCAGCCGCACTCAGGGAAGCAACACTTCCGTTGGATCCTCCGGTCAGTGTAACGGAAAGAACCGCTTTTTCCTCATCCTGATCGCAAAGAAGCAGGAACGGCGGAACAATATCCCCGCCAGCTGCCTGGCACTGTACCTCGATCAGATCGGACTTGGAGGTCTTTTTATCCACATAGTTGGATGCATTGATATTGAAGGATACATTTTCGTACAGTTCCACCTGATCCTCAGACTTGACTTCCAGGTTGAACTCACATGTTGTGATCACCTTTACAGGCAGCAGATTTTTATCGATCACGCTTTCATCAAAATCATTCTCAAATTCCAGAATATTGTCCTGGCTCTTTACTACTCTGTTGTAAACCGTTCCTGTCTGGTCGGAATACATTACAATATCTCCGGCATTGAATCCATTGGAGTTCTTGACATGATATTTCTTTCCGGCAGAGGTTTCCAGAATATCCAGGATCTGCGTCTTCGCCTTGCTGGACGGTGTAATCACGATGCTGATGTTATTGCCCCATACACCCGGATTCTTTGCCTTTACAGACAGAACCGGTGAAGCTGCCGGAACTGCTCCGGCCGCACATTTTGCATCCTTGGGAGCCACGCGGGCGATAAATGCTCTGGATCCTCCGTTGATGAAGAAATGCTCCACTGCATACGCCAGAAATCTGTACTCCCCAAATTCACTCTCTGATAAATAGCTGCCGTATTTTCTCTTGAAATCGGCAAAATTGGTGACAAGCTGCGGAACGCCTTCCACTGCACCTTTTTCAGCGAGTCCGATGAATCCTGCAGTACTGGTTCCCACTCCTTCCATGGGCTTACTGCCGGATTCAAATTCTTCCACATAGACACCTGGTGATAAATATTCAGCCATATTGTCCCAGTTTCCATTATAATGCTTTCGAAACTGGATGCCTCCTTTCCATGCTAAAGTAAAATAAATGTTCCGTTTTTTTCATGTTTATTCTACAAAATCCGCATTAACAATCACTTAACAAATTAAAAAACATCTGGATTTTCATAATTTTTTTTGAAGTTTTTTACAGTTTTCCTTCAGATATTTCTTCGGCTGTTTCTGTTTTCTCATGTACAGGAGGATTTTTTTCTTTGTTCTCCTCTCCGGTTCCGTTTTCGTTTTCTTCGTCTGCTTCCTCCTGGAACCGGATCTCATGAAGAAACCTGCCGGAAAGATCATCCTGTTTTTTCTGTTTTTTCTGAGCCTTTTCTTTTGTGACCTGGGACGATACTTTCTTCATGAACTCCCGCTTTTCCTCTTCTTTATGAAGCCGGTCACGCTCCAGAACAGCCGCCTGACGCCGGTCCTCTTCCACACGGTTCCTGTCCAGAGAATTCTTTCTGGCATCATCTTCCAGGGCACGGATCTGCATGCGCTCCTCTTTGGTGCTGAGGAACTCAAATTCCCTCTGCAGCAGATTTTCTTCCGGTGCCTCTACCGCATCCGCCGTCTGCTTCATCAGAAATTTTTTCTGCCGCTCCTCCCTGTCTTCCAGTGTCATGGCACCTTTTTCCGGTCTTCCCGTACTGGCCCGGAAATATTTTTTGTTTTGATTCCAGGTGCCTGATCTCTCTTTCTGAAAATTTTCTTCCTCCTTGATCTCCCCATCGTTTTTATCTCTTGAAAAAACCATGGTCAGTCTGCAGTCCCGATTATATCCGGCACTGAAACGGTTCCGTTTTCCTTTGAACAGCACCTGCTCCTCCGGCTCTTTTTTTTCTTTCAGCTCTTCCTCCGCTGCCTCATAGCCTTCCATCGGATGCTTTCTTTCCTTCTCTCCCTTCTCCTTCGAAGAAACCTGACGGAGACGGTGGTCTGACCGCTTTCTTTTCTTTCCATATTCTGTTTCCAGCGGTTCAAAACTCATGGGCAGCCTCCGTTTCACTTTCAAATATGCTGTACTCTTTTACAATCTGCGCCGGAATCTTCCTTCCGCTTTTATAAAGTTCCCGTTCTGCCGCTTCCAGAATCTGATGCATACCGACCTGTTTCTGCCCCTTATCCGCTGTCAGGAAAGCAGCTCCCAGAAGGCTGTTTTTAATCTGACTTCCGCTCATTTCCAGGTACTCCGCCAGGAAATCAAAATCGACATCTTTTCCAAGAGGCAGACGGGACGGCACAGCACTTTCCCACAGAAGTCTCCGGCTTGATCGGTCAGGAAACGGAAATTCCACAATATACGAAAACCGGCGTTTAAACGCCTCATCAATATTCTGCAGATAATTGGTTGCCAGTATGGCTGTTCCTGTGTATTCTTCCATTTTTTGAAGAAGAAAAGCCGCCTCCATGTTGCTGTATTTATCATGAACATCTTTGATCTCCGTCCTTTTGGAAAACAGCACGTCTGCCTCATCAAACAGCAGGATCGCACGGTTCTTCTTTCCCTCCTCAAAAATCTGGTTCAGATTCTTTTCGGTTTCTCCCACATATTTGCTCACTACAGCCGCCAGATCCACTTTATAAAGTTCCAGTCCCAGTTCGGAAGCCATTACCTGAGCAGCCATGGTTTTTCCGGTTCCCGGCGGGCCCGAAAACACAAGAGAAATCCCAGTGCCATAGGTCCGTCTGGAAGAAAACCCCCATTTTTCATATACAAGATACCTGTTTTTCACCTGGCTGCAGACCAGACGCAGCTGCTCTTTCTGACTTTCCGGGAGAATCAGATCTTCAAACCCATATCCGGCTTCCACACGCACAGCTTTCCCGGCCATCCTTGTTCCGGACATGCCGGCAGCAGCTCTCAGATGTTTTTCCTGTATCTCCGCAAGTCCTTCCTGTTTCCGTATCAGGTCACCCTGAAGAAATGTCCTCCGGATTCGGCCGGGTGTCATGGTCATGAGCCCTGCCAGTTCTTCCGGCCTTATATCGGAAGCACATGGAAATTCCGCGGCAGTTTTCCTCCACAGTTCCGCACTTTTCTGAAGATCCGGCATGGCAATCCGTATCTGCATCAGTTCCGACAGTTCCTCCGGCAATGGCATCTCCTGACTCTGTATTACCAGAAAACCGGCAAGATATTTTCCGGCCATCCGAAAAGCCCTGATCAGCAGTTCCTTTTCCTCCCCGTCCTCTGTTTCACTGCGGCTGACAGCAAGCATGGCCTGCTGGATCCGGCATTCCCGGATGATCCGGTCCAGAACCGTTCTCTGATCCGTTATCCTTTCCTTGCACACGGCGTCTGCATCCATACAGAACACCGGCCTTCCGGCTTCCCGGGCAAAACGCCGCAGCAGAGTTCTTTTTCCGCTTCCTTCGGCTCCCTGAAGCATGCATCCTTTTCCGCTTTCCAGAAAGCCCGAAAGAAGACGGTACTCCGCGCTCCCAAACTCCCCCTTCATTTCTTCAGGCCTGTACTCATCCTGCCAGATCCACCTTCCATATTCCTCCATGCAGGGATCTTCCCATCTCTCTCCCAGCGCAAAGCTCCGGATTCTGGAATCCAGATAGACAGCTTCCCACGGTCCGGGCCCCTGTACCTGCCCGGAATCCGTAATCCACCCCCAGAGTCTTCCTCCCGGAAGGAAATCCGCATATTGTTTCCGGTCAAAGCATCGGGTTCCCGTCCAGAAGCACATCAGCGCTCCCGGGCTCATGGACCGGAATCCGGCCTCTTTAAGACCGCGTTCCGTAAAATAAAGATCTGTTTCCTGATACAGAAGCATCAGCAGACAGAATTTCTGAAAATCGTTCAGGCCGTACAGCCGGATCAGATATTCCACCGGCTCCGGTTCCCCGTCTTTCATCATGCGTTCTGCTTGCTGACGCCATTGTCTCCAGCAGGGCAAATCAGAGACCGGTCCCCGGAATTCCTCTTCTGTTTTTTCTGTTCCCAGCCTTTTCAGCGCATATCCGGCAATTTCCGTAATATAATCCATATAGTTTTTTTCCACCGGCCTCTACCTGTCCCCTTCCTGAAGAAACTCAGCCAGATCCCGGGGCAGCACCTGCTCCCATTCCTCTTCCCATACCTGACGCAGTTTTTCATATTGTCTGTAAGCACCGCCCACATCTCCCTGTTCCATGCGGCAGGAAAGCAGCATCCGGAGTACGCTGGTGGAGCATACACTCACATCCAGCATTTTCTGAAAAATCAGGATGGCAGAATCCCAGTGCTTTTTCTTCATTTCATGTACTGCCAGCTGCCGGGCAGTCTGAAGAAACATCTGTTCAATATATTCCTTCCTGCCCACCAGCCACCGGAAGTCTTCGCTGCCCATATACTCGCCGTCATAGATTCCGGCCATTTCCTGAGGATTTCCCAGTTCATCAAACCGGTTTTTCTTCACCAGTTCTGAAAATTCTTCCAGACGGTCAAGGTCTGACCAGATCTGCTGCATATCCAGAGAATACAATCTGTCCTTTACGATCAGGACATCCGCAGCACCGGCCTGGGCCAGTGCCTTTCTCAGATATGAAACTGTGGTATTAAAAAGAACAGATCCGTTTTTTCCTGCAGCTTCCGGCCACAGCCGGAAAGTCAGCGCATTTTTGTCCATGCCCCTTCCGTCCGCATCGAACAGGCACGCAAACAGCTCTCTGGTTTTTTTTGTGCGCCACTGCAGATTTTCCCCTCCGGCTTCCACCAGAAACCGCCCGAGGCAGTGAACCTGAAGGAGGGCATCTTCTTTTCTGACAGATTCCTCTTCCCCCGCATGATCGCCGGATCCCAGAAGAATTTCCGCCAGAAGTCTTTCATCTTCATCCTGAAGTTCAGGCTCTTCTCCTCCCTGCCGCTGCAGCTTCCGGAGTACGCATCGTATATGCTCTCCCAGTTCAGTCCGTTCCGCTTTCCGCACGGATTTTTTGTAATCATGTACCAGTCGCAGAAGTTCCATTCCCAGCGTGAAAGCACTCCCGCCCTGAATCGTCAGCCCTTCCTGCAGTACACGGATGAAATCTGCATTTCCCTTTTTATACAGACTGCAGGCATAACAGAAAAAGCCATATTCCGCAAATACCGGTGATACACGCCGGTACATCCTGGCCTCTTCCAGGGTGTTTCCCCAGCCTTCCGTCTTATCGTAAAGTTCCAGCGCCCAGAGAATCATGTTCCTCTCCATTGCGGTCCGGATCTTTTTTTTCTGTCCTGCCAGTTTTTCCGCCGCCTGCTTCAGCCATTCCCGGTCATTCATCTGCAGATGATATTCCAGTCTTTTGATATGGACTTCCGGACCTGAGGAAACATGAACCGCTTCCAGCCGCTCATCCAGCCAGCGGACCATGGGAAGCACTGCAGGGATTCCCTGCGTCTCCCGCATATACTCTGCCATCTCCAGCCCATATTTCCCGAACCGTTCAAATTCTTCCTGTTTCTGACTCTGATACACGGCCTGTTCCAGATATCTGAGTGCCTTTTCACTTTCTCCGTCACTTCTCATGAAACGGTAAATTATATACAGGCATGGAGCGTCAAGATATTCCTTATACGGTTCCAGATAGTCGATCCACACCTTCAGGGTTCCGCGGCGTCCCTGCTGAAGCATCTGCTCCGCATCACGTTCCACTGCCACAGACACCACTTCATAGGCCCCGCATCTCATAGCATAGGTCACGGCCTGATCAACTTCTCCCTTTTTCAGGAAATACTGAGCAGCCTTGGAGAGAACATCATTCTTCTGGTTTTCCGGCAGCCGGCTCTGAAGAAAATCCCGGAAAATCGAATGATAACGGTACCATTTCTTTTCTCCCTTAAGTTTATAGACGAACATGTTTTCCGCAGCCAGATAATCCAGAACACCGGAGGAATCCTGGCGTCCTGTCACATAACCGCACAAAGGTATGCTGACGGAATCCAGAATGGAAGTATTCAGAAGAAACTGCTGTATATCGTAAGGGAGTTTCCGGAAGATTTCATAGTAAATATAGTCATAGATTTTTGTGCCGTTCAGCATCAGCGCACCGTCCTTGAGACTGTGGTCCGTTTTCAGAGACAGGCACGCAAACATGACCCCTGCCGGCCATCCTTCTGCGTATTCCATGATGCTTTTCACCACATCTTCTTCCGGAATATGTCCGATCTGCCTGGTAATCACATTTCTGGCCTCTTCCTCGGAGAAACGGAATCTCTCCGTTTCCACAAGGAAAACGGCTTCTTTTACAATGTAGGAGGCCAGGAATCCGGGGAATGAGCCTTTCACTGTAAAGCAGAACCGGACGTTTTCCGGCATGCAGTCGATAAGGCTCCGCATAATCCGCACAACACTTTCATCATTGATTTCATGGAAATCGTCCAGCATGAAAAAAAGATGGCCGTCGACAGTCCCCGCCAGAAATTCTGACATTTCCAGTATCATCTGCTCCATATTTTCCATGTTTCGTGAAAGCCTCTGTATTCCTTCCCGGGTCAGATGATCTGAATGCCCCTGAAAAGACTTCAGGATACCGTACAGAAGCCCTCTCAGAAAATATACAGGATCATTGTCCGCCTGATCCACCTGATACCAGAGGCAGCGGCCGGAATGGCGTCTGGCAAGTTCCGCCATCAGAATGGTCTTGCCAAATCCGGCACCCGCATTAAAAACCGTAATTCTGGAATCTGCCTTCTCCACGTCCTCCAGAATATTTGTTCTCTCTACCAGAGTGCCCGGCATCTCAGGAATACTGATTTTTGAATTCAGGATCTGCTTTCCGCGTCCTTCCCAGTTCAGTTCCGATACTTTTTCTATTTTTCTCACCACCTTGCCGCAAAAAATCTGTCTCCGCCTTCCTTCCGGCGTCTTTAAAAACGGCACATTGCTCTGCGCTGTAAACACAAAGGCTGCCTGTCACGTTTTTCAGAAACAAAATCTCAGTATACATTATATATGAATCCCGTATATTTTTCAAGTTTGGCGGATATTCCTGTTTTTTCGACACTCTGTCCTGCTGCCCGTGTCATACATCACAAAAAAGACAGTCCGGGCCTGTTCTTTCCAGAACAGACCCGGACTGTCTTGCACGTTTTGTTTATGCCGGCGGCCGGACTTGAACCGGCACGAAGTTACCCCCGTCAGATTTTGAGTCTGATGCGTCTGCCATTCCGCCACGCCGGCGTCTTGCAGTATCTCTGCAACGGAACTATTCTATCATTTCCGCTGCGTTTTGGCAAGCACTTTTTCAACGGGATTTTCACCCGGCAGAAAGACATGTTTCTCTCTGCCGGGGCTTCCCGCCTTGTTTTTCCGTTCTGACATCTGCCGCAGCCCCTGTCAGAAACTTACGCCTGAAATCAATGGTGGAACAGACGAATGCCCGTAAAGGCCATGGCCATTCCATATTTATTGCAGACTTCAATCACATTGTCATCACGGACGGAGCCGCCCGGCTGGGCAATGTACTTCACTCCGCTTTTTCTGGCACGCTCAATGTTGTCACCAAAGGGGAAGAAGGCATCGGAACCCAGAGCTACATCCTGCATGCGGTCCAGCCATGCTCTCTTTTCCTCTTTCGTAAACACCGGCGGCTGATGGGTGAAAACCTTCTGCCACTGACCGTCTGCCAGTACATCCATGTATTCATCTCCGATATAAACGTCAATGGCATTGTCCCTGTCGGCCCGTTTGATCTTGTCGATAAACGGAAGGTTCAGAACCTGAGGCGCCTGACGAAGGAACCAGTTGTCAGCCTTCTGTCCCGCAAGGCGCGTACAGTGCACTCTGGACTGCTGTCCGGCACCGATTCCGATGGCCTGTCCGTCCTTCACATAGCATACGGAATTGGACTGGGTATATTTCAGCGTAATCAGGGCAATCATCAGATCCACTTTTGCGGAATCCGGAATCTCTTTATTTTCCGTTACCACGTTGGAAAGCAGTTCCCGGTTGATTTCCAGATTGTTTCTTCCCTGTTCGAATGTCACGCCGAATACCTGTTTATGCTCGATTTCTTCGGGAACATAGGATTCGTCAATCTGGATCACATTATAATTTCCGTTTTTCTTTGCCTTCAGGATTTCCAGTGCCTCTTCCTCATATCCCGGTGCAATGACACCGTCGGAAACCTCCCGCTTGATCAGCCTTGCTGTATCCACGTCACAGACATCGGAAAGAGAGATGAAATCTCCGAAAGAAGACATACGGTCTGCACCCCTGGCCCTGGCATAGGCACAGGCCAGCGGAGACAGTTCTCCCAGATCGTCCACCCAGTATATCTTTTTAAGTACCTCATCCATGGGAAGCCCCACTGCGGCTCCTGCAGGTGAAACATGTTTGAATGAAGTGGCGGCAGGAAGTCCTGTGGCCTTCTTCAGTTCTTTTACCAGCTGCCATCCGTTGAGGGCATCCAGAAGGTTAATATATCCCGGTTTTCCGTTGAGAACTTTGATGGGAAGATCGTTCCCGTTTTCCATAAAAACTCTGGATGGCTTCTGATTGGGATTGCATCCGTATTTCAATTCCATTTCCTTCATCGCCGACTCTCCTTATTTCTGATTTTTATTCACAATTCTGGTTTCGTAAGCTCCCGTCTCAATATCGATAAATCTCACAAACAGTGATACTTTGTTGTCTTCATTGAGACTTTCCCAGACATTCTCTGTAAATTCGTCAATATTGCCGTCGATCTCCACGCGTTTGGGTTCTCCCTCAAAACTGGGCAGCGGATTTCCGTCTCCCATGTAGGTATGAATGAAATGTCCCTCTCCGCAGAGCGGCTTTTCATAGGCAAATGTGAACCGGCAGCAGCTTTCCGGATTGCCGTCGCTGCTCTTTAAAATGGACATGGCATAATTGTAGCTTCCATTCTCAATGTGCATGATTCCGGAAATTCTCGGAGTAAAGTTGGGACCGTCCGGTTCAAATTCCCGGGAACGCAGGGACTGTTCAAAGGTCATCTGTCTGTCCATGCCCTCATAGATGGTGTCTGTCTGATCGCCATTGGTCACAATGGTCTTATTTCCCAGAACCCGCACCGGTGCATAAATGATCAGACTGGGATCCACCAGTTTCGAAGGGTCGAATGCCTGGGTACGGATTCCCGCTCCGTCTTCCACAAACACGCGATTGCGGCTGTTTTCACTTCTTCCCATGATAAAGTAGGCCGTCACGGCGGTCTTTCCGTCTCTGGATTTTCCGATCACGATTCCCCGTCCCGGGTAGGAATTCTGTTTCAATTCTTCCGACAGAGATAAAAGTCTCATGGATGTTCCTCCTTATGATTGCATGTTGATGTTTTTGCCGGCAGCGTCATTTCTGTTCTGTCCGGGCAGAAAATTTCCTGCACTCTGGAGTTTAGCATATCACATTTCTCTGCCAAAAGAAACATCCAAATGACAAACCAATATAAAAAATTTAAGAATTTATACAGAATCCTGTCATATACAACCATCGTAATTTCAAGTATAATAAAGAAAAAGTTACGAAAAGGAGATGATTCTGTCATGAAAAAAAATATGCTTATGTTTGTTTTTGCCGCCGCTCTCTGCTGTGCCGTCACCGGCTGCAGATCCAAAGACAAAATAGACCTGACAAGTTCTCATACCACCGCTGCCGAGGAAACCATGTCCCCTTCCACGGAGGCTCCCGAGACAGAAACTGCCGCTGAAACTGCTGAAGAATCCGCTTCTTCATCATCCGACGGCAAGGCCCCTTCCGATGCCCTGAGCATCCGTTCCCAGATTGCCACAGAAAAAGAGGGGAAAGTATCCATCGAATATCCCATTCTTTCCAATCTCCGTGATTCCGGTACAGAGGATACCGTCAACGCCCTTCTGAAAGAAAACGCGACCCGGATTCTTTCCGACTATGAGGTGTCTCCGGAAACAGATACGGTTGAAATCAAATGCTCCATCATTTCCCTGGACCGCAGCAAGGCTGTCATCGCCTATGAAGGCTCTCTGATGAAGCAGGGCGCCGCACACCCCACCGGCATTTTCTATACCACTACCGTGGATCTGGGTGACGGTACCCTCAGCGGACTTTCCGATTATGCAGATGCCTATACCATGGCCGGATATATTATTTCCGATGACTGTGTTGTCTACAGACCTTCTGAATCCGCAGAGATCCGGGAATATCTGAAAGGCCTTTCCCTGGAAGAATGCTGGGATATCCTGAAGCAATGTGACTTTACCGCGCAGAATCTTTCCGGTTTTCCTCAGGCATTTTCCTATGAAAATGAAGGTTCCATTTACATCTCAATGCCTGTTCCCCATGCTCTCGGAGACTACGCAATTATCCGTTATACCCCGGATACGAAATAGTTGATTTTTTTCTCCAATTTTGATACGATAGTAAAAATGGTTGAAGACTTAAGAAAGGCTGGTACAGAAAATTATGGAACATATGGACAATGTATCGATCATCAATCACCCGTTGGTTCAGCACAAAATTTCCATGCTGAGAGACAGGAATACAGGAACCAATGAATTCCGGACCCTGATCGAGGAAATCGCCACGCTTATGGGATATGAGGCGCTCCGTGACCTGCCGCTGGAAGAGATCGAAGTGGAAACTCCCATCGAAAAATGCATGACTCCGGTTATTTCCGGAAAGAAACTTGCCATCGTACCGATTCTCCGTGCCGGCCTCGGCATGGTCAACGGCATCCTTGCCCTTGTTCCGACCGCCAAAGTCGGACACATCGGTCTTTACCGCGACGAAGTGACCCATGAACCTCACGAATATTACTGCAAACTGCCGAGCCCCATCGACCAGCGTACCATCGTTGTAACGGATCCCATGCTGGCCACCGGCGGTTCTGCTGTGGCAGCCGTGGATTTCATCAAGCAGCACGGCGGCAAACATATCAAGTTCATGTGCATCATTGCCGCTCCGGAAGGACTCAGACGTCTTCATGAAGCACATCCTGACATCCAGATCTATGTGGGACATCTGGACAGGGAACTCAACGAAAATGCATATATCTGCCCCGGACTCGGCGATGCCGGCGACAGAATTTTCGGTACAAAATAAGAGCTGTTTACAGAATGGAAGAAAGAAGTCTCAGGCAAATGCCTGAGACTTCTTTTTCTGTCCGTATATGTTTCACCCTGCATGGATATCTGCTTTTCTCTTTCATGGAAGAGTTCCGGCCTTTTGTCCTTCCTATTCTTCCTTCCGGGCCACCTCGCCCTGATGTTTGTAGATGGAATTTTTATCTACGCAGCCCCGGACGCTGGACAGAGGATAGATGTTGGTATTCTTCCCGATTACGGAACCGGGATTCAGAATAGAGCCGCACCCTACTTCCACGCAGTCTCCCACCATGGCCCCGAATTTCTTAAGACCGGTTTCCAGATCCCCGTCCTCTGCATGCACTCTTACCGGCAGCTTGTCGGATTTCACGTTGGAGGTAATGGATCCGGCTCCCATATGAGCCTTATACCCCAGGATGGAATCTCCCACGTAGTTATAATGGGGAACCTGAACCTTGTCAAATAGAATTACATTCTTGAGCTCCGTGGAATTTCCCACCACAGCCCCTTCTCCCACCAGCGCATTGCTTCTGAGAAATGCGCCGTGCCGGACTTCTGCTTCTTTTCCTATAATGATATTCTTTCCCAGGTAAGCACTCGGAAAAACCCTGGCGCTTTTGTGAACCCAGACATGATCTCCCAGACACTCATACTCTTCCTCCGGAAGACGCTTTCCCAGTTCCAGAATAAAATCTCCGATCCCCGGAAGTGCTTCCCAGGGACGGGAAAACTGTCTCAGATACTCTCCTGCCGCCGTATGAGACAGGTCAAACAGCTCTTCTGTTCTGATTTCCTCTTTTTTCATCACTGCACCTCCTGTGTGCTGCTTTTTCGCTTTGTCCCCTGTGAACGGGGCTTTCCGACCGGTTTATAAAATTCCGCCGCAGCATCAAAATACGGCCGCAGCATCATCTGATTACTGATTTTTTTTACGCCGTCCGTCCGCAGTGCCACAAACCGGTTCAGTTTTTCCATATATTCCTCCGGTGTGATGGAACCTTCGGCCACGAATGTCAGCCCCTTTTCCCAGCTGGCTGTCAGCTCCGGATTCAGCAGGGGACGGATAGATGCATTTACCACTTCATATACAATTTCCCCCAGAAGTGTCGGTGTAATGACCTGAGTCTTTTTTGACAGAGACAGGTACCGGATGCTGAAAAGTTTTTTCAGAATCTCAGCCCTGGTGGCGCTGGTTCCGATGCCGCTTCCCCGGATCTGAGCCCGCAGTTCCTCATCTTCGATGAGCTGGCCTGCATTTTCCATGGCCAGAATCATGGAACCCGAAGTATATCGTTTCGGCGGCGTCGTCTCGCCTTCACGGATCTCCATCCCTTTCAGTGTCAGCTTCTGTCCCTTTTTCAGACTTTTCAGAAGCTGCAGAAGTTCCATCGACGTACTGTTCTGGGACGGAACCAGCTCATGTTCTTCTCCGCCGTCCCTGCCGTCATCTTTTTCTTTCTGCTCCTGCTGTCCGTCTTCCGTCTTCTTTTCAGACCGGTTCTGTCTGGAACTCTGAGGCATGACTTTCAGATATCCCTCTTCCGAAAGCATGCGGTAGCCGGAGAAAAAATGTTCTCCCTGTTTTTCCATATGCAGAGAAATTTTCTGATAGACTGCCGGGGGATAAAAAACTGCCAGAAACCGTCTTCCGATCAGTTCATATACCTTCATCTGCAGACTTCCCAGAGACTTTAAGGCCCCGAATCCCTGTCCTGTGGGAATGATGGCATAGTGATCCGTGATCTGTTTGTCATTGACATATCTGGTCTTGGCAATGTTTTTCCAGGTTCCCGCCTCGAGAGTTTCAGAGGCAAATGCAGAAAGGATGCCGAAATTTCTGAGTCCTCCGATATTTTTATGGATCTCCCTGGCCACCGCCGTGGACAGGACTCTGGCATCTGTACGGGGATATGTCACCAGTTTTTTCTCGTACAGCTCCTGCACAATTTTCAGTGTCTCATCCGGGCTGATCCGGAACATTCTGGAACAGTCATTCTGAAGTTCCGCCAGATTATAAAGAAGCGGGGCATATTTGGTTTCCTTCTTCTTTTCACAGGACACCACAGACGCTTCCATGGGTTCCTGTGACAGATATCGTATCAGTTCCTCTGCTGTCTTCCTTTCACGGAAGCCATTCTCTTTATAAAGAGCCGGCGTTCCAAAATACCGGGACCCTTCTGCAGCCTTCCACTCTGCCTCCAGAGAGACATCCGGATAATCCGGCATCTCAAAACTTCCCATCACCCGGTAAAACGGCGTTTTTACAAAACTGCGGATCTCTCTTTCCCGTCGGACCACCATGCCCAGCACACAGGTCATGACCCGTCCCACAGAAAGAACCGCACGTTTTTCCCTGAGATAGGATGCCACCGCAGGGCCGTATTTCAGCGTAAGTACCCTGGAAAAATTAATTCCCATCAGATAATCTTCCTTGGCCCGCAGATAGGCAGATGCAGCCAGATCATCATATTCAGACAGGTCCTTTGCCTCACGGACTCCCCTCAGAATCTCCTCCTCGGTCTGGGAATCAATCCAGACCCGGCGCCGTTCCTTTCCCTTCACTCCGGCCATCTGTTCCACAAGCCGGTAAATATACTCTCCTTCGCGTCCTGAGTCCGTGCAGACATATATGGTGTCCACATCCTCCCGGTTCAGAAGACCGCTTACGATACGGAACTGTTTTTCCACTCCTTCAATGACCTGATATTGAAAGACAGACGGAAGAAACGGAAGGGTGTCCATGGACCAGCGTTTGTAAGCAGGATCATAGGCATCCGGATAGCTCATGGTCACCAGATGCCCCACACACCAGGTCACAATAGCCCTGTCCGATTCAATGTATCCGTCTCCCCGCTTTCCCGAAATGTGCAGCGCCTTGGCAAATTCCTGGGCAACACTGGGCTTTTCAGCAATAAATAATGACTTTCCCATGGATTTCCTTTCTGTAATTTCCCCGGAACCTGAAAATGCCCGGTCCGTCTCTGCCTTCCGACAGGACCGCCGGGCACATTCCTTGCTTTATTTTCTGACGCCGAACCGGTAACCGGTGCGGCTTAAAAATTCTGTACCTGCTTTCAGGATCACAGACGGAAACTGCGGCCTGTTGACCGAATCCGGATAAAACTGCGTTTCAAAACAGAATGCCTCCCGGCGCCCGTAAACAATGCCGTCCTTCCCCGTCGTATCTTTCAGCCCGTTGGCGGTATAAAGCTGAACTCCGGGAAGATCCGTAAAAACTTCCATTTCCCGTCCGCTCTTTTCATCATAAGCCCAGGCTGCGGGGCTGTATACCCGCTCCGGATGATTCAGACACCAGTTCTGATCATATCCGCCGGCCTGCACCAGCTGCGAAAACCCGGCGTCAATTTCCTGTCCGATCTTTTTTTCCGTTCTGAAATCCATGGGCGTGCCGTCCACCCGCAGGATTTCTCCCGTGGGAACAGAATCTGCTCCGTTGGGGGTAAAGAAATCCGCATCAATGCGGATTGCATGATCCAGAACCGTTCCTCCGTCATGTCCGCCCAGGTTGAAATAGGCATGATTGGTCAGATTCACCGGCGTATCCTGATCGCAGCGGAATCTGTATGTAATTTCCACGGTATCATCTTCCGTCAGGGAATAGGTCACCAGGATTCCGGCATTTCCCGGAAATCCCTGATCCCCGTCAGGACTTTCCAGAGAAAAGGTCACACGGTTTCCGTCTGCGTCCGTCTCTGCGTTCCAGAGCCGTCTGTCATAATAGTCCGGGCCGCTGTGCAGATTATTGGGTCCATTGTTGACTGCCAGATGATATTCCCTGCCGTTCAGAGAGAATCTGCCCCCTGCCGTGCGGTTGGCGATTCTTCCCACCACGGATCCGAAATGCGGTCCGTTGTTCAGATATCCGTCCGCATCATCAAATCCCAGCAGCACATCTGCAGTCTGCCCGTTTCTGTCCGGCACCAGCATCTTCACCCACACGGCTCCCAGGTCTGTAAATGAAGCGGACACACCGCCCTGATTTTCGATGGTGTAGAGACTCACCGGACGTCCGTCCGGCATCTGTCCGAAGCTTTCCTTTCTGATCATGGCATTTCCTCCCTTTCAGGCCGTTTTCCGGCCGGCCCGCCGTCATGAAACTTTTATCTTCTGCTGATATATCCCTGCTTTGTCAGAAGTTCCGCACAGAGGATGGCGCCTCCTGCAGCTCCCCGGACCGTATTATGGGAAAGCCCGATGAATTTCCAGTCATATACCGTGTCTTCTCTCAGACGCCCTACGGAAATTCCCATGCCGTTTTCAAAATCCACATCCAGAGCCACCTGCGGGCGGTTATCTTCCTCCAGATACTGAATAAACTGCTTCGGCGCACTGGGAAGCTCATATTCCTGCGGCAGGCCGCGGAAGGAAGTCATGGCTTCAATCAGCTGTTCTTTTGACGGTTTCTTTCTGAATTTCACAAAAACCGCAGCCGTGTGTCCGTTGAGCACCGGCACCCGCACACACTGACAGGTGATCACCGGCTCTGATGCCTTTACGATCTGTCCGCCTTCCACGGTTCCCCAGATGCGCAGCGGCTCCTGTTCGCTTTTTTCCTCTTCTCCCCCGATATAGGGAATCACGTTTCCTTCCATTTCCGGCCAGTCACGGAATGTTTTTCCTGCGCCGGAAATGGCCTGATATGTGGTAGCCACCACTTCATACGGCTCAAATTTTCTCCATGCGGAAAGCACCGGGGCATAGCTCTGAATGGAACAGTTGGGTTTTACGGCAATAAACCCACGTTCTGTGCCCAGTCTCTTTTTCTGGGAACGGATGACGGAAAAGTGTTCCGGATTGACTTCCGGAATCACCATGGGGACATCCGGAGTCCAGCGGTGTGCACTGTTATTGGAAACCACGGGAGTCTCCGTCTTTGCATAGGCTTCCTCAATGGCACGGATCTCTTCTTTTGTCATATCCACGGCACTGAACACAAAGTCCACGGACGCCGCCACATCCTCCACATCATTGACATTTCTGACCACCAGCTTCTTTACGCCTTCCGGCATCGGTGTTGTCATTTTCCATCTGCCGCCCACTGCTTCTTCATATGTTTTTCCTGCTGATCTGGGACTTGCCGCTACGGTAGTCACTTCAAACCAGGGATGGTTTTCCAGAAGGGAAATAAATCTCTGGCCCACCATGCCGGTGGCGCCCAGAATTCCCACTTTCAGTTTCTTTTCCATAATTCATCGTCTCCTCATGCACTTCTGTTCATCACAGCAGCGTATTATTGTCTTATCCTACCGCAATTCCGTCAAAAAATCAAGAAACCTCAGCAAAGAATCTTCACTCCCGCGGATCAGAAAAGCGTTTCCAGCGCCACCTGTACCATATCCAGAAAAGAAGTTTCCCTCTCTTCTGCCGTGGTGGTTTCTCCGGTCACCATGGAATCGGAAACCGTACAGATGGTAAGGGCGTCCGCACCGGCCAGCGCAGCGTTTGCATAAAGGGCTGCTGTCTCCATTTCTGCCGCCAGAACACCCATATCTGCAAAATCGGGCACTGTTTTTTCCTTTTTTACAGGGGAATAGAACATGTCTGAAGTCAGGACATTCCCCACATGAAAGGAAAGGCCATGTTTTTCCGCAGCTTCGGCAGCCTTTCTCAGCAGGCGGAAGCTGCTGATGCAGGAAAATTCTCCCGGAAGTTCGAAAAGTTTTGTATATCCGGTATTGGAGCAGGCTCCCATGGCCAGAACCAGATCTCTCACCTTTACCTTTTCATTCATGGCACCTGCCGTTCCCACACGGATCAGTTCTCTGACCCCATAGGCATGAATCAGTTCATGGGAATAGATTCCCATGGACGGACATCCCATCCCCGTTCCCATGACGGAAATCCGTTTCCCGTTCCATGTTCCCGTAAAGCCCAGCATATTTCTGGTGGAATTAAACTGTACAGGATCCGTAAAAAATTTCTCTGCAATCATCCTGGCACGGAGCGGATCTCCTGGAAGCAGGATCGATTCCGCAATTTCTCCGCGTTCTGCCCCGATATGAGGCGTCGGTGTCAGTTCCATATGGCTGTCATTCTCCTTTTTTCTGTTTATGAAAGGCGTACCTTACTTCCTTTTCCGTCCCGTTTTGCATTCTTCAGCCGGGTCAGGTGCACCTCTTTTTCTCTGTAGCGGATGATCGGCTCTTCATCTGCAAAATATACGTCTTCCAGGGAATCCCCGTCGGAAAGCTTCATGCCGCGGACACCTCTGGAATTCTTTTTCAGACATGGAATCTCTTCCATGGAAAATTTCAGGAACATGCCTCCCGCCGATCTCAGCACCACATCTCCCGCTGTTCTGACGGGACGCACACAGACCACGGTATCTCCGTCGGAAAGCTTGGTGGCGGACACCATGCGGTTGGCCGTGATGAATTCATTTCCTGTCACGATCTTTACCATGGACTGCGCCGTGGCAAACAGAAGTCTTGTTTCCGCAAGTGTCGAAGCTGCCGCCATGTGCAGAATTTTCTCCCTGCTTCCGTCAAACCGGCTGATATTGTCCAGGGGCACTCCCTTGTCCCTGATTTTTCCGGCCGGAACGTCGGAAACCTTCACCTGATACATACTTCCCAGATCCGTAAAGAAGCAGAGTCTGCCATCACTCATCACCGGCAGACAGCGGACATTTTCCGTCTCAGCCGTTTCCTGATTCTTTTCATACAGTGCTTTGTCCATGGTCTTGCAGTAACCGAACCGGTCCATGACAAAAACCACTTCTCTGGCAGCTTCCTTTACTTCTTCGCAGACGATTTCTTCTCCGTCTTCAATGGAAGTACGGCGCGGCGAGGCAAATTCTTCCTTTATATGATCCAGATCCTCTTTTATAACCGCATCCATGTTTTTCTGACTTGACAGAATATGACGGTATTCCCTGATTTTCTTCAGCGTTTCCTTGTATGCCTTCTGAAGGGCTATGATCTCCAGTCCGATGAGCTTATAAAGGCGCATTTCCAGAATTGCCGTGGCCTGTTTTTCCGTAAAACAGAGTTTCCTGGCATCCTCTTCGAATCCCGGAACCCGGAACCGGATTTTTGAAATATCCCCATGCATCAGGCACTCCTTGGCATCTTTCATGTTTTTTGAGCCTCTGAGGACAGCGATAATCAGATCGATCACGTCGCAGGCTTCGATGAGTCCTTCCTGAATCTCCTTCTTTTCCAGTTCCTTTTCCAGAAGCACATTGTACTTTTTCGTCATATTCCGGTACTGGAATTCCAGAAACGTATTCAGAATCTCCTTCAGATTCATGGTTTCCGGTCTGCCGTCGGCAATGGCCAGCATATTGACGCCGAACGTGTCTTCCAGCTTGGTTTTTTTATACAGCAGATTCCGGATTCTGCGGATGTCCGCGTCTTTTTTCAGCTCCAGTACAATACGGATTCCCTCTTTGCTGGACTGATTGGAGATATCCACCACATCCGGAAGTTTTTTGGATTCCACCAGATCTGCAATGTCCACCAGCAGCTTGTTGATTCCGGCCCCGATCATGGTATATGGAATCTCGGTAATGACCAGTTTGTCCCGGTCCGCCTTTCTCCTTCCCAGTTCCACTTCCATACGGCCTCTCAGTTTCAGCCTGCCGCTTCCCGTTTCATAAATGGAAAGGAGATCGCTTTTATTGGCAATGATGCCGCCTGTGGGAAAATCCGGTCCCGGCATATATTCCATCAGGTCCTGAACCGTCAGGAGCCGGTTGTCAATATAAGCCTTCAGCACATCGATGACTTCCCCCAGGTTGTGAGGCGGAATGCTGGTACTCATTCCCACGGCAATTCCTTCCGCCCCGTTGATCAGAAGGTTGGGCACGCGTACCGGAAGCACTTCCGGTTCCTTTTCCGTCTCATCATAATTGGACACAAACTCCACGGTCTTGTCCAGGTCTTTCAGATAGACCTCTTCCGCAAACTTCTGAAGCCGCGCTTCCGTGTAACGCATGGCAGCGGCCCCGTCTCCCTCGATGGAGCCGAAATTTCCGTGGCCGTCCACCAGAGGCATTCCCTTCTTGAATACCTGGGACATGACCACCAGAGTCTCATATATGGAACTGTCTCCATGGGGATGATACTTACCCATGGTATCTCCCACGATACGCGCCGATTTCCGGTGAGGTTTGTCGTGGTTCAGATGAAGCTCGCTCATGTCATACAGCACGCGCCGCTGGACCGGTTTCAGTCCGTCCCGGGCATCGGGAATGGCACGGGCCGTAATGACGCTCATGGAGTAATCCAGATAACTTTTCTGCATTTCCTCCGAATATTCCGTTCTTACTATTTTTTCGGCCATATGTTCTCCCTCTATGCGTCGATGACCGCCTCATCGGCATGGTCATAAATAAACTGTTTTCTCGGCGGCACATCGCTTCCCATAAGAAGCTCCGTTACCTCAGAAGCCATTCTGGCGTCTTCGATCTCCACCAGTTTCAGCACCCGGTTTTCCGGATTCAGCGTGGTCTCCCACAGCTGTTCCGCATCCATTTCTCCCAGGCCTTTATACCGCTGAAGCGTAAAGTCCCCCTTGTGGGTCCTTTTGTAATCTTCCAGTGCCTTATCATCATACAGATACTGCTCCTCGCCCTTTTTTGGCACCACCTTGTAAAGAGGAGGCATGGCAATATAGACATGGCCGTTGTATATAAGTTCCGGCATGAACCGGTAAAGGAACGTCAGAAGCAGCGTATCAATATGGCTGCCGTCCACATCCGCATCGGTCATCAGAATGATTTTATGATACCGCAGCTTCGAAATGTCAAAGTCATTGCCGTATCCCTCGGAAAAACCGCAGCCGAAGGAATTGATCATGGTCTTGATCTCGGCATTGGCCAGCACCTTGTCCATGGACGCCTTTTCTACATTGAGGATTTTTCCCCGGATCGGAAGAATCGCCTGGAATCGGCGGTCCCTGCCCATCTTGGCAGAACCGCCGGCAGAGTCACCCTCCACGATGAAGATTTCACATTTGGACGGATCCCGGCTCTCGCAGTTGGCAAGTTTTCCGTTGCTGTCAAAGGAGAATCTGGATCTGGAAAGCATGTTGGTCTTGGCCTTTTCTTCCGCTTTCCGGATCTTTGCCGATTTTTCCGCACAGGCGATGATGGCCTTCAGCGTATCCAGATTCCTGTCGAAAAACAGTTCCAGCTCCTCGCCGCAGATGGAAAACACCGCTTTTGTGGCGTCGGCACTGGCCAGTTTTGTCTTGGTCTGTCCCTCAAAAATCGGATCCGGATGTTTGACGGCAATGACGGCAGTCATGCCGTTTCTGGTATCGGCTCCGGTAAAGTTGGAGTCCTTTTCCTTCAGAATTCCCAGTTCTCTGGCATAGGAATTGATCAGCATGGTAAATTTCGTCTTGAACCCCACCAGATGGGTGCCGCCTTCCTGGGTGAAAATATTATTGCAGAATCCCAGCACATTTTCTTCAAAGGCGTCCACAAACTGAAATGCAATCTCTGCTTCTATGTTTTCCGCCGTTCCTCTGATATATATGGGTTCATGAATGGCTTCTTTCCCGGAATTCAGTTCCCTTACATAGGCAACAATACCATCCGGTTCCGAATAAACCACGGATTCTTCTTCCCCATCCCGCCGGTTTTCATAATATATGGTCAGTTTCGGATTCAGGTAGGCGGTTTCATGGAGGCGGCTTTTCAGCCAGTCCGCCTTGAACCGGGTCTTTTCAAAAATACTTCCGTCCGGCCAGAAACGGATCTCCGTTCCGGTGTTCCTGGTCTTTCCTTCCACAGGCAGAAGACCGTCCTTCAGTTCCACCACCGGAATTCCTTTTTCATATTCATCGTAATGGATCAGTCCGTCCCGGAATACCCTCACCTTCATACGCTCTGACAGGGCGTTGACAACGGAAGACCCCACTCCGTGCAGTCCTCCGCTTGTTTTATAGGAATTATTATCGAATTTTCCGCCGGCGTGAAGGGTAGAAAATACCACCCGCTCTGCGGAAACACCTTTTTTATGCATTTCCACCGGAATTCCGCGGCCGTTGTCGCGTACGGTACAGGAACCGTCATGTTCCAGTGTCACGTAAATTTCTGTGCAGAAACCCGCCAGATGTTCATCCACCGAGTTGTCCACGATCTCATAGATCAGATGGTTTAAGCCTTTTGTTCCGACACCCCCGATATACATACCAGGGCGTTTCCGGACTGCTTCCAGTCCCTCCAGCACGGTGATACTGTCCGCATTATACTGTGCTTTCCCCATGTTTTACCTCCAGATCTTGTATTACCAGTTTACAGTCCGTACCATTATACACTCTTTCACCGGAATTTTGCAAGGATTTCAAAAAAGAACATTGATTTTTGGACGTTTCTGCTATATCCTAACATATAGATTTCAAGAAAAGGAGAGACATCATGAACAAGCTTATTGATCTCTTCTTCACCTTCGCCAGAATCGGCGGCCTGACCTTCGGGGGAGGCTATGCAATGCTGCCGATCCTCCAGAAAGAAGTCGTGGAAAAGCGCGGCTGGGCGACCGAAGAAGAACTGATGGACTATTATGCCATCGGCCAATGCACCCCCGGTATCATTGCCGTCAATACGGCTACTTTTGTAGGACAGAAAACTGCAGGCATCACAGGTGGAATCATCGCCACTCTCGGCGTTGTGTTTCCCTCTCTGATTATCATCACCATCATTGCTGCCTTCATTCAGAATTTTGCCCATCTGGCTGCGGTGCAGAATGCCTTTGCCGGAATCCGTGTCTGTGTCTGCGTTCTCATTTTCAACGCGGTTCTCAAACTCTGGAAAAAGTCGGTGATTGATAAGGCAACTCTCGTGATCTTCGCTATTGTATTTCTGGGATCTGCCCTTACCAGTCTGTCTCCGGTGCTTTTTATCGTTCTGGCTGCCCTTGCCGGCATTATTCTGAAAAATAAGGAGGCTGCAAAATCATGATGCTTTATTTTCAGCTTTTTTACGAATTCTTCAAGGCCGGCCTGTTCGCCATCGGCGGGGGCATGGCTACCCTGCCTTTCCTGTATGACATATCGGACAAGACCGGCTGGTTCACCCATGGACAGCTGGCGGACATGGTGGCCATTTCCGAATCCACGCCCGGACCCATCGGCGTCAACATGGCTACCTATGTGGGCTTTACCACAGGCGGCATTCCCGGAGCCGTCATCGCCACCCTGGGACTGATCACTCCGTCCATCATCATCATCCTGATTATTGCCGGTTTTCTGAAATCCTTCAAGGACAGCAAATATGTGAAATCCGCATTTTACGGTCTGAGACCGGCTTCCACCGGGCTGATCGCTGCCGCCGGTCTGACTGTGGCAGTTCTGGTGCTGTTCCAGAAAGAGTTTTACGCTGCCACCGGCAGGCTGACTGACCTTATCAGCTTCCGCAATATTCTTCTGATGGTTGTTCTTTACCTCTTTACGGCAAAAATAAAAAAGACCAGAGATCTGCATCCTGTGGTCTTCATTGCCGCTTCCGCTGTGGTGGGAATCGTATTCCGGTTTGCAGGTGTTTAGAGGCCGCTTCCGGACTTTCCAGAGGCTGTTTCCGGTCAGGAAAACATGTTCCTGTTCCGGAACGGCCTTTTCTTTTTCCCTTTTTTATTCTTTCCGGATACAGAGAAGATTTTCCAGAACTTCGGAAGCAGCTAACGCCACCATATCCGATCCTTCCCTGTATACATATCTGCATTCCGGCGCTTCCTCGGCTGTGTGTCCGATTTTCAGAGTCAGCATACGTTCTGTCCCGCCCGTATCTTCATAGACCGCGGTAAACCGCGTGGCACTTTCGTCATCCAGCCCGTATCGCTTCATATCTTCCTCCCGGGCATGGTAGGACGCAAACCGGTCAAACTGAAGAGCACCCAGGCCTCCGACGATGACTGCAAGGTCTTTCCTGTCCGCACTGGTATAAATTCTGGAGTAATCTTCCGATGTAATGGACACCTGGATCAGATTCCCCAGTCCGATTTCCGAAGAAAAGTTCTCCTTTTCCACCAGACTGTCATAATCTGTCGTCAGCTGCTCAAAAGCACTGCTTCTCACCAGCAGCACCACATCCTCTTCATTCCCCGTCTGTACATAATAATGTCCGTTCCCGTCCTGGCTGCCGGCGGTAACCGTGATTTCCCTGCCGTCTGAAGTCACAAGTTCCACTTTCCAGTCCGGTGTATGAAGCCCGTATGCCTGGAGATCCCCCGTCCGGGAGACAGACCCGGAACAGGGCACCTGAAGGAACTCCCCGATCATGCTGCTGACAGCATCCTGACGCATGGGAACTTCCGGATCCCTGGCTTCCGTCCACACTCCGTCTTTTTTTACGAATCTCATTTCCGTTTCCCCGCAGACATAGGAAAACTCCGTCAGCTGATTTTCTTCCACATCCAGAAGTCTCTCTTCTTCCTCCGCGGCATCCTGCTGTTCCAGACTTCCGCCTGCCCCCAGAAACAGCACCAGTCCCGTCAGCGTCAGCGCGGTTATGAATACGGCCGTAATCGTTCTCCTCATTTTCTGTTGTCTCACCTCCGGAGCCGGTATTTCTGGCAGTATAAAGTAATTGTACCGCTTAATTATGAACATACGGTGACGGCTTTCTGATTTTTATATAAAATGAGGGTTTCTTTCTCCTGTCCGTATACGCAAAAAAAGGACAGATCCGGATCTGAATTCCGTTTCTGTCCTCATGATTTTATTTTATTCTGCCTCGCCCAGAAGGCTTTCTCCGTTCAGCAGTTCCTCCAGCAGGGAAGTTTCCACGTAGCAGATCATATTGGAGCCTTCCAGCTGTGCGTAATGGTATTTGCCTTCCGCGTCCGCACCGATGCCCACATACACCGTCACGGTTCTGGTCTCTCCATTGATGTCAGCTTCCGCGGTAAACGTAATTCTGGAGTCCTCATCCAGCTCACAGTTGGCAAGTGCAGATTCCGACGCACAGTAATCCGCATACTGGTCAGGCTTCAGATTTGAAAGGGCATTGGCAATTCTTGTCATGGCCTCTGTATCCGAGCTTTTGTATGTGGTGGTCTTTCCGCCTGCGGTCACAGATGCTTTGTGGATATCCTCCGGTGCCACGGTAATGTCCAGAGTATCTTTGACCACCAGATCATCAAACTCCACAATCAGGGATTCCACTGTGCTCTTTTTCAGAATATAGAAATTCTCTTCATCCAGTGTGGCATAATAGTTTCCGTTTTCATCCTGATCTCCGATCAGAATGCTGACTCCGCCTTTCTGGCTGTCTGTAATATAAAGAGAATACATGGGATAATCCATGTGGTATTCTTCCAGTGTCTTCGGGTTCTCCACCTTGGAAACGGCTTTCAGGTGCAGAAAGTTTTCTGTCATGGAATTCATCAGTTCCTGGTTAATGGGAGTTCCCTCCACCATGGAATCCACCCATTTTCCATCCTTGTATTCAAAAATAAGATCCGTGTCATAATAGCTGTAGCTGAAATCAATGGGGTTGTCCAGAGACAGAAGTTCAATGGCAGCTTCCGTTCCGTCGTCTTCCACCGTCTGTTCCGCAGCTGCCACGGTGGCAAGTTCCACGTTGGGTGCGGAAGAACCGCCTGAACAGCCCGCCACAGCGGCTGCCGTCATGATCGCCAGTGCTGCAAATACTATTTTTTTCATGTTTCTCATCTCATTCTTCCTTCCGTTATAGATTCTGTCAGGTTCCTACATTATATAACATGTTTGTGTTTATTCTGTGAATCCTGTCTGCCGGACTTCTGTCCGCCTTCATGACCGCTCTATGATACCATAGGACATCTGAAAATTCAAGGCGGTTTCCGCTCCCGGTTTTTTTCTAATAAATCCGTAAAAATAAAAAAAGAAATTTGTAAAAGAATCCGAAGTTTTCCCCGTGCATGAAAAAAATATCCTCGTTCCTGTCTTTTCGTGCTACAATGGAACCAGAACCAAACCGCCATATCAGGAAAGGAGAATTTCAGGTGGAAAAAATGGAACAGATCATGAAGATGGTCGAAAAACAGAAGGATCTGATTTATGAAACTGCCGATCATATCTGGAAGCATCCGGAAACCGGCTACCGTGAATGGAACACTTCCGAATATCTGGCTTCCGGATTTGAGGCCCTGGGATATACCCTGACAAAAGCAGGAAATATTCCCGGGTTTTTCACGGATCTGGATACCGGAAAGCCCGGACCCAAAATCGCCATACTGGGTGAACTGGATTCCCTGATTGTAGCCAGCCATCCGGATGCCGACCCAGAAACCCATGCAGTCCACGCGTGCGGCCACCATGTCCAGAGTGCAGTTCTTCTGGGAGTTGCCGCTGCACTGAAAGAACCTGGTGCACTCGACGGTCTCTGCGGCTCAATCCGCTTTCTGTCAGTACCCGCCGAAGAACTCATTGAACTGGCCTTCCGTGAGGAACTCCGGAAGCAGGGAATCATCCGGTACCTGGGAGGAAAAATCGAATTCATATACCGAGGTTATTTTGACGGCGTGGATATGGCAATGATGATTCATGCCGGAAATCTCCCGGACGGAAAATCCCTCTCCATCGGCACGGGAAACAACGGATGCGTCATCAAAAACATTACATACAGGGGAGTTTCCGCCCATGCAGGAGGTGCCCCGGAAAAAGGCGTCAATGCCCTCTATGCCGCCAACTGCGGCATTACCGCAGCCAATGCCCTGCGCGAGACCTTTGCCGATGATCTCCACATCCGCTTCCATCCCATCATCACATCCGCAGGCCAGGCCGTCAACGCCATTCCGGAAACCGCCAGACTGGAATCCCAGGCCAGAGGAGCCTCCTATGAAGCCATCTACGGTTATAACAGAAAGATCAACCAGGCTCTGGCAGGTGCTGCCGCATCCATCGGAGCAGAGCTGGAATTAAGCGACCGTCCAGGACATCTTCCGCTCAACAATGACAGAAATCTGGCAGCCATCATGACTGAGGTAATGGAATCCATCTCCGGTCCCGGCACCGTAAAAACAAATGCCGGCTGGAGCACCGGGAGCACGGACATGGGAGACGTATCTTCCATCATGCCCGCCATTCATCCCACTGCCAGCGGTTCCACGGGTTCTGCCCACGGAAACGATTATTTCATTGCTGACAGGACCCTGGCCTGCCTGTATCCGGCACAGTGTCTTGCCATGACCGCCGTACGCCTGCTTTCTGATGACGCTGCGCTGGCCGGAAAGGTCATCGCGGAAAGCCGGCCGCGTTTCCGTTCAAAAGAAGAATATCTGGCGGCCATCGACAGACTTTCCATGGATAAGGAAGCCGTCATCTACAGAGAAGACGGCACCATAACTCTGGATTTCTGCCGATAATTCCTGCCCGGATTCCGGCTTTCTCCCGCTGCCGGAAAACCGGCCGACAAGACAAAAACGGTCAGAACCATTCCGGTTCTGACCGTCTTTCTTTCAGCCGAAAACGTGACTCGAACACGCGACCTGCTGATTACGAATCAGCTGCTCTACCGACTGAGCTATTTCGGCATATGAAATTGAAAATGCTGCTGCATACCACTTGCAGCAGCACATGACCTGTCCGGGAATCGAACCCGGGTTTACGCCGTGAGAGGGCGTCGTCTTGACCGCTTGACCAACAGGCCTCATAGACATCGAGGCGACAGGATTCGAACCTGCGACCTCTGCGTCCCGAACGCAGCGCTCTACCAAACTGAGCCACGCCTCGATTACGTTTGGTAGTATAATATAAAAAACCGGAAATGTCAATGCTATTTTTCAAATTTATATCCACAATTTAGTAAATTTTCCCGGCCATCGTTTCCGGATCAGGCCCCCACGGCCGCTGTCTTTCTGCCGGAAAGAAAACGGAGGCAGAAAGACAGAAGCAGCGGGAAATCAGGCCTGCTCTTTACTGCTCCACAGCCGTGAATCCCAGATCGTCCAGGATCTCAACCGCTTTTTTTTCACACTCCGCACCGCCTTCCACGGCAACGGTTTTGGTGTCAAGATCCACGGTATGTCCGATGGATGCTGCCGTCAGAGCTCTGTCGATTCTGGCCACGCATCCGTTGCACATCATTTCCTCGCATTTATACGTTTTCATATGAATTTCCTCCTGTCTTATCATGAATCTTGTTCCTACATCATTTTCTTGATGGTTTCACAGAGTTCATCCACGGCATCTTCGTTCCCTCTGCGGATTTCCTCCACCACACATGTTTTGATGTGATTGGATAAAAGAAGCTTGCAGAATCCGTTGAGCGCTGACTGAACGGCTGACACCTGAATCAGAATGTCCGTACAGTACCGTTCATCCTGCACCATGGAACGGATTCCGCGGATCTGTCCTTCAATCCGGTTCAGCCGGCGGATCAGTTCCTTTTCTTCCTGGGGCTCCCGGTGTTTATGCCGGCATCCGCAGGTCTCCGGCACCGTCTCTTTTTCTTCTTCTCCCAAAACAGTCCCTCCTTCCGCTGCCCAAGAGGGCTTCTTTTTAAAGTTTCAGTTTTTTCAGTCTCAGGGCATTTCCCACAACGCATACGGAACTCAGGGACATGGCAAATCCTCCGATCATCGGACTTAAAAGCGGACCTCCGAACAGATGAAGCACGCCTGCTGCCACCGGAATTCCCAGAGAATTGTAGAAAAAGGCCCAGAACAGATTCTGCCGGATATTCCGTATGGTTGCACGGCTCAGTCGGATTGCCCGGCAGACATCCATCAGATCGGATTTCATCAGCACCATGTTTCCGGACTCCAGAGCGATATCACTTCCGGATCCGATGGCCGCTCCCAGATCCGCCTGCACCAGCGCCGGCGCATCATTGATTCCGTCTCCCACCATCATAACGGTTTTTCCCTGCTGCTGCAAGTCCTTTACGATGTTCATCTTGTCTGTGGGAAGCACATCGGAAATCACATGGTCAATATGAGCCTGGCGGCTGATGTACTCCGCTGTTTTTCTGTTGTCTCCTGTCAGCATATAAACAGTAAGTCCCATTTCCTTCAGGGTATCCACCGCATGTACGCTGGTCTCTTTTATGGTATCCGCCACTCCGATGATGCCGGCAGCCGTTTTGTTCACAGTCACAAACATCGGGGTCTTCCCCTCTCCGGCCATGCGGTCCGCGTATTCTTCCATGTCCGCAAAACGGTCTCCCAGCCCCTGCTGCTCCAGAAGCTTCCTGTTTCCGATGAGAATTTCCCTGCCGTCCAGGACTGCCCGGATGCCTTTTCCGCTGAAATTTTCGAACTGGCGGGTGGGCGCCTCACAAAGCACAATGCCCTGTTCTTTTGCATATGCCACCACCGCATCTGCCAGAGGATGCTGTGACACCTGTTCACAGCTGGCGGCCAGTTTCAGAAGTTCCCTCTCATCGATCCCGTTCATGGTACGGAGATCAGTGACCCTGGGTTTTCCTTCCGTGATGGTTCCCGTTTTGTCCAGCACCACGGTATCCACCTTATGTCCGATTTCCAGGGCTTCCCCGCTTTTTACCAGAATCCCGTGGCTGGCTCCCACACCGGTTCCCACCATGATGGCCGTAGGCGTTGCAAGACCCAGGGCACAGGGGCATGCGATCACAAGAACGGATACGAAAATCGTCAGTACAAAAGAAAGATCCTCTCCGCCTGCAGCAGCCCATAAGAAAGCGGATACCGCGGCAATTGCCATGACCGCAGGCACAAAATATCCGGCCACCCGGTCTGCCAGTTTTGAGATGGGGGCCTTTTTTCCCTGGGCATCCTCCATCATCCTGACGATTTTGGAAAGTGTCGTATCTTTTCCCACCCGGGTCACCCGTACTTCCATGGCACCGTTGTAATTGACACTTCCTCCGATGAGTTCGTCCCCCGGTTCCTTTTCCACAGGAATGCTTTCCCCTGTGAGCATGGACTCATCCACGCTGCTGCTGCCGCTGACAACAATACTGTCCAGAGGGATCCGGCTGCCCGGTTTGATGCGGATATGCTGTCCCACAGCGACGGTCTCGGCTGCCACCTCCCGTTCGTCTCCGTTTTCCACAAGAATCGCCGTATCCGGTGCCAGTTCCATCAGCTTCCGGATGGCTTCTGATGTCTTTCCCTTGCTGCGGCCTTCCATGTATTTTCCCAGCATCACCAGAGTGACCACCACGGCAGCTGACTCATAGTACAGCTGATGGGCGGCCATCGGATCGGAAAAGGCCCTGACCGTCATCACCAGACTGTACAGAAATGCACTTCCCGTTCCCACCGCCACAAGGGAATCCATGTTGGGATTTCCCTTTGCAAGAGCTCTGAGGCCGCCGATATAGAATTTCCGTCCGCAGATCAGCACCGGTACCGTCAGAAACAGCTGAATCAGAGCAAATCCCACAGGATTTCCGTTCATGTCAATGATCTCCGGCAGAGGCAGTCCTCCCGGCACCATATGACCCATTGCGATATAAAGAAGAGGAACGGCAAAACAGATGGCGGTAATCAGCCGGCGGAAACTGATCTGCAGATTCTCTTCCTGTTTCGCATAAAATTCCTCTTCCTCCGCCCTGATATCCCTGTCTTCCGGTGCAGGAAACGCCCTGAATCCGGCTCTTTCGACTTTTTCCATGATCTGTTCCGGCGTTACCTGGGTTTCATCATAGGTGATGGTCATTTTTGCTGTGGTCAGATTTACGCTGCTCTGCTCCACTCCGGCCAGTTTCCCGGTCACGCGTTCCACAGCACTGGAACACGCGGCACAGGACATTCCTTCAATATTATAAACTTCTGTCTTCATGCCCGTTTTCCTTTCTATACCCATACCGGGTATATCTATATAATAGCACAACGGGCTGGTTTGTCAAGACTAATTCTGATGTTTCCTGTCTGTTGTCTACTTCTTCCGTATGACTCTGCAGGGATTGCCGCAGGCAATCACATGATCAGGAATATCTCTGGTGACCACACTTCCGGCGCCGATGACCGTATCCTTTCCGATGGAAACTCCCGGAAGAAGAATGGATCCGCCGCCGATCCACACATGATCCCCCACCGTTACGGGAGCTGTGCGGGTCACACAGAATTCAAAAGCATCATCCCCTTTCTGTCTGCCGAACCGTTCTTCTGCGGTGAGCGGATGAAATGATGTGTAAATCTGCACATTGGGAGCAATCAGAACATAATCGCCGATGCGGATTTCGTTGTCATCCAGAAACGTGCAGTTCATATTGACTTCACAGTGATTTCCGAAATATATATGGCTGCCGTAGTCCACAAAAAACGGCGGCGTGATCCAGAGCTGTTCTCCCATTCCTCCAAGCAGTTCCTTAAGAATCCTCTGCTTTGTCAGGAGGTCGGAAGAATCCGTCCGATTGTAGTCTCTGACCAGATCCTTGGCCCTGTGCCACCGGTCCAGAAGTTCCGGATCCCCGCAGTCATAGGGTTCTCCCGCAAGCATTTTCTCTCTTTCTGTCATTCTGTCTTCTCCTGTTTTCTTTTTCTGTTTTCCGGCTGCCGCAGGGGCATCCGGATCTTTTCATGATTCCCCGGCATGTTCACCCGTATCCAAAAATGCCTGCAGGCTCCGGCGAAGCGTGAACCTGCAGGCATCGTTTCATCACCCTGCGAATTTTGACCAGTATCCCTGAAGGAAAATGGCAAATACAATGACAGGAAGAATATAGGACACATAAAAGCGCACCTTTCCGGGGAACCGGATTCCCTCTCCGGCATTGGCTTCCCGGAGGAAGTTCTCATATCCCCATCCGCACTTTCTGGTGCAGAACAGCAGATAAACCATACTGCCCAGAGGCAGCAGATTGTTGCTGACGATAAAATCTTCCAGGTCCTGAATGGTGCTTCCCGCGCCCAGCGGCTGGAAGGAAGACCAGACATTAAAGCCCAGGACACAGGGAATGGAAAGGACTGTAATGGCGATCATATTCACTGCCACCGCCTTTTTTACGGTACATCCGGTCAGGTCTGTGGCAAAGGAAATAATATTCTGGAACACGGCAATAACCGTGGAAAAAGCCGCAAAGGACATGAACAGGAAAAACAGGCTTCCCCAGAGCTGTCCTCCGGCCATGTGGTTGAATACGTTGGGCAGTGTCACAAACACCAGGGACGGACCGGATCCAGGCTCCACTCCGAAGGCAAAGCAGGCAGGGAAAATGATCAGTCCTGCCATGAATGCCACTGCCGTATCCAGGATGAGCACGCTGACCGCCTCACCGGCCAGACGTTTTTCTTTTCCGATATAGCTTCCGAAAATGGCAAGAGCTCCGATTCCGATGCTGAGCGTAAAGAAGGACTGGCCCAGAGCCGCAAACACCGCTTCTCCGATTCCGGCTTCCGCCATTTTTCCGAAATCCGGCTTCAGATAAAATTCCAGTCCGGCTTCCCCGCCTTCCAGAAGAATGGAATTGACGGCCAGCACCACCATCAGTGCAAACAGGCATACCATCATGACCTTGGTGATCCGCTCCACGCCTTTCTGAAGTCCCACCGCGCAGACCATAAAACAGGACACCACCGTAAAGATCATGTAGCCCCCCATGAGGACCGGACGGGACAGCATGTCGGAGAACACTCCCGCCACCTGCTCCGCATTCATTCCGTTGAACTCTCCGGTCATCATCTTGACAAAATAGCAGACCATCCAGCCGCCCACGGTGGTATAGAACATCATCAGAATATAATTTCCGGCCATGGCCATATATTTTCCGTAATGCCATTTGGTTCCCGCAGGCTCCAGTACATCAAAGGACAGGGCAGCGCTTTTCTGGCTGGCACGCCCCACAGCATATTCCATGACGATGATGGGAAGTCCAAGAATCACCAGAAATGCCAGATAAATCAGGACAAAAGCCGCCCCTCCGTATTCCCCTACAATATAGGGAAACCTCCACACATTTCCAAGGCCGATGGCACATCCTGCGGAAATCAGGATAAAGCCCAGCCTGGTTGAAAACTTTTCTCTCTCCATACTCATTTCCTCTCCTTGGTGTAATCATACTGCCCGGACAGATCTCTCCTGCGGAAATCTGCGTGCTCCGGTCATTGAAAAAGGCAGCCTGTTTCAGGGCGCCGCCTCTTCCTCCTTTTCTCCGGGAACTGTCCTGACTTCTGTATTGGTCAGCGTCAGATCCGAGATTTCCAGATGATTTCCGTCTTTTCCTCTGTCTGAAACCGGCGCATAATCTCCTGCCTTCAGACTGTCCGTGACAATCTGATATTCATCTTCGGAAAACCCGGAAAACCTTGATGTTTCCAGATCAATTCCGGGGGCATCCGTGCCGTTTTTCAGGCTCTGCACGGTTCCGCCCTTCCATTCACCGGTGTCCATCATGCCGAAGGCCCGGTATACGGCTCCGGAAAGATCCAGCTCCGAAACAGCCAGAATCCGGTCCGACGGCTCCATGCTCCCCGGTCCGGAAACCATCATCAGGCCGTTTTTCTCTTCCGCGGCCTTTAAAACACCTTCCGCGGCTTCTCTTCCGGGCGCAAAGATCAGATCACATCCCCCGTCAAACCAGGAGGCCGCCAGTGTCTCGGCTTCTTTCGGATCCTCGCCCACGCAGGCATATTTCACGGAAATTTCCCGTTCCCGCTCCAGCGCCGCCGCATCGGCTCCCTGAATAAATCCGTAACCGAAGCGGGTGCTGGACGGATCCTCTTCCTTTCCGATGAAGCCCAGTTCCATGGAACCATCGGCCACAGCGGAAAAGCCTGCCAGAAATCCTGCCTGTTCCTCACTGAAATCCAGAATATAGACGTTGTCCTCCGCCGTTTCTTTTCCTTCTCCAAGTGCAAAGGGGCCGGAAGCGCCAAGAAGAACAAATCTGGTGTCCGGATATGCCTCCGAGGCGGCCCGGACAGCAGGTCCGAACGCTTCCCCGTAGCAGAACACCGCGGAAAAACCCGCATCTGCTTCCGAAGCTACCAGCTCCTCAAGCCTGTCCTCCGTACGGCTTCCGCGCCAGTCCACCGTGGTACTGGTATAATTGTATTCTTCCGAATACTTCCGGATCCCGTCCCAGACTGCGTCTGTCTGTACAGAATCCTCCAGAGCCAGAAGTACGGCTGTCTTTCCGGACGCAGGCCCTTCTTCCGTCTCTTCTTCTGTTTCCGCAGCCGTTTCCGGCGCGGAAGATACGGCTCCGGAGCTTTCCGGGGCCGAACTGCCGGTGCCGCAGCCGCCCAGGACCATGGCCATGGCGGAAACGGCAGCCAGTGCTGCGATCCAGTTTTTTTTCATAATTTCTCTCCCATAATTTTTCTGCATTCTCTACTCTATCACATCCTGCCGGAAATCACAATCGCTCCGTGAAAAATTCCGGAGCAGAAGCTCCGTCTGCCCCGGAATTTCCATGCCGTCAGAAACCGAAGTCAAACAGGGAAAGCTGATTGGTCTCCGGCAGATCCCCGAGAATTCCCAGGTCCGACATCAGATCACAGATGGTCTTGCTGACCTTGGTGCGGTTTCTGAAATCCTCTTTGGAAAGGAATTTCCCGTCTTTGGCAGCTTCCTCAATGGAATCCGCCGCTTTCTCTCCCAGTCCGTCAATGCTGTTGATGGACGGCATCAGTTTGTTGCCGATAACCTGGAAGTGTCTTGCCCTGGCCTTATAGATATCCAGCGGCAGGAAGTCGAATCCTCTTGCGTACATCTCCTGAACCACCCGCATGTCCCTGAGGCTGTCCTGCTCTTTTTTTGACAGGGTGTCGGCACGCTTCCTGTAATCCGCCAGATGGAATTCCAGTTTTTCCCGGCCCAGACACATGAGCTCATAGGAAAAGGCACTGGCGCGGATGCTGAAAAATGCCGCGTAATAAGCCAGCGGATAAAACACCTTGCAATAGGCAATGCGCCATGCCATCATCACGTAGGCCGCTGCGTGGGCTTTGGGGAACATGTACTTGATTTTCTTGCAGGACCAGATATACCAGTCTGGAACCTGATGTTTCTTCATCTCTTCTTCCCACTCCGGCTTCAGTCCCTTTCCTTTCCGGACCGCCTCCATGATGGTAAAGGCCATACCTTCCTCCAGTCCCTGCTGAATCAGATAGATCATAATATCATCACGGGTGCATATGGCCGTCTGAATGGTGGCTTTTCCTTCCTGGATCAGGGTCTGGGCATTTCCCAGCCATACGTCTGTTCCATGGGCCAGACCGGCAATCCGCACCAGATCTGAAAAATATTTGGGCTTGGTGTCCAGAAGCATCTGCATGGCGAAATCCGTACCGAATTCCGGTACCCCCAGGGCTCCCAGCCTGCATCCACCGATATCTTCCGGCGTGATGCCCAGAGCCGACGTATTCTGAAACAGGCTCATGACTTCCTTGCAGTCCAGCGGAATATCCTTGACAGGATCCAGTCCGATCAGGTCCTGCAGCATACGGATCATGGTGGGATCATCGTGTCCCAGAATATCCAGCTTCAGCAGGTTATGGTCAATGGAATGGTAGTCAAAATGGGTGGTGATGGTCTTGGTGGTCATGTCATTGGCCGGATGCTGCACCGGTGTAAAGGAATAAATCATCTCGCCCAGAGGAAGCACCACGATGCCGCCGGGATGCTGTCCCGTGGTTCTCCGCACTCCCACACAGCCCTGGACAATACGGTTGATCTCACAGTTTCTCTTCCGTTCTCCGTGCTCCTCAAAATAATTCTTCACATACCCATAGGCGGTCTTGTCTGCCAGGGTGCCGATGGTGCCGGCCCGGAAGGTCTGTCCCTTTCCGAAAATCACTTCCGTATAGTCATGGGCCCGGCTCTGGTATTCTCCGGAGAAATTCAGGTCGATATCCGGCTCCTTGTCTCCCTTGAACCCCAGGAATGTCTCAAAGGGGATGTCAAATCCGTCCTTTTTCAGAGGCGCCCCGCAGACCGGGCATGTCTTGTCCGGCATGTCACATCCGGCCATGCCGGCGTACTTTTTCACCTCGTCCGAGTCAAAATCATAGTAGTGGCAGCTGGGACAGTAATAATGGGGGCTCAGAGGATTCACCTCGGTGATTCCCGCCATGGTTGCCACAAAAGAAGAACCTACCGAACCTCTGGATCCCACCAGGTAGCCGTCCTCGTTGGATTTCCATACCAGTTTCTGGGCAATGATATACATGACGGCAAATCCGTTGGAAATGATGGAATTCAGTTCCCGCTCCAGACGGTCCACCACGATCTTCGGCAGGTTTTCCCCGTACATCTCATGGGCCCGGTTATAGCAAATGTTTCTCAGGGTTTCATCGGAATTTTCAATGACCGGCGGGCATTTGTCCGGGCGCACCGGCGCAATGGGCTCGCACATGTCGGCAATCATTCTGGTGTTGGTCACCACCACCTCATAGGCCTTATCGCTTCCCAGGTATTCAAATTCCGAAAGCATCTCTTCCGTGGTTCTCAGATACAGAGGCGCCTGCTCATCGCTGTCCTTGAATCCCTGCCCAGCCATCAGGATCCGCCTGTAGATTTCATCTTCAGGATCCAGGAAATGGACATCGCAGGTGGCGCACACCGGTTTTCCGAACTGGTCTCCCAGTTCCACGATTTTCCGGTTGATGTTCTGCAGATCCTCCACCGTTTTCACCGTGCTTTTTTCATCCTGCAGCATGAACATGTCATTGCCCAGAGGCTGGATCTCCAGATAATCATAAAACCGCACCAGTCTTGCGAGTTCTGCATCCCCGCCCCCCCTCAGGATGGCCTGGTACAGTTCTCCTGCCTCACAGGCAGAACCGATGATGAGCCCTTCCCGGTATTCGTTGAGAAGGCTCTTGGGAATCCTGGGTTTCCTGGAAAAGAACCGGACATGGGACCATGACACCAGCCGGTACAGATTCACTCTTCCAAGATCATTGGCCGCCAGAATAATCACATGATAGACCGGCATTTTCATGATTGCCTCGTCACTGACCTTGTTGAACGCACTCAGATCGTCCAGGGTTTCCATACCGTGTCCCTCTCTCAGCATTTTCACAAACACCAGAAAGATTCCGGCTGTGGCTTCCGCATCATCCACGGCCCGGTGATGGTTTTCCAGAGAAACGCCCACGGCCTTGGCCACCGTGTCCAGTTTGTACCGGTTCAGGTTGGGAAGAAGGGCTCTGGCCAGAGAAACCGTATCCAGCACCGTAGGGTCAAACTCCAGTCCCTGTTCTTCTGCATTGTGGCTGATGAAGCTTACGTCAAATGATGCATTATGGGCCACCAGCACTGCATCTTCACAGAAACTCAGAAAACGGGGCAGAATTTCATCAATCTTCGGGGCATCCATCACCATGGCGTCATTGATTCCGGTCAGACGTTCGATATCGAACGGAATGGGGACATCCGGATTCACGAACTCACTGAACCGGTCCGTAATTTCCCCGTTCTCCACTTTCACCGCACCGATTTCTATGATCCTGTTTCTGGACGGTGAGAATCCCGTGGTCTCGATATCGAACACCACAAATGTTCCGGAAAGACTCTGATTTCTGGAATTCACCACAGTCTCCTTCATGTCGTCCACCAGGTATCCTTCCACGCCGTAAAGGACCTTAAAGGAATCCCCCTTGTCCAGCGCATGGCTGGCGTCGGGAAACGCCTGCACACAGCCATGATCCGTCACCGCCAGGGCAGGCATTCCCCATTTTTTCGCCCGCTTGATTATGTCTTTGACTTCCGATACCCCGTCCATGTCGCTCATTTTGGTATGACAGTGGAGCTCTACCCGTTTTACCGGACTGTTGTCTGTCCGTTTTGATGAAAAATCTTCGCACTTTTTGATTCCGGATACGGAGCCGATGGTCAGTTCCCCGTCAAAGCGGTCGATGGTGGTAATACCGTGAATTTTGATAAAATTCCCTTCCGCCACCGCCTTTGACGCGTCTTCTTCCTGATCTTCCCGCAGAAACATCTTCACCGTAATGCTGTCCGTGAAATCCGTGATATCAAAAATGAGGAGTTTCTTTCCGCTCTTCAGCTCCCGCTTTTCCACCCTCATGATTTTTCCGCGGACTGTCACATCGCCGATTTCACCGATGATCTCCCGGATTTCCACAGGGTCGCTGTCAAAGTCTCTTCCAAACAGTACGTCGGGATTTTCTGATTTTCTGTAGGGCGGCCTTCCCCCTTCTCCCTTCCGGAATCCGGATCCGCCTTCACCTTTCCGGAACTCGCCGAACGTCTTTTTCCCGAATTCTTTTTTCTTTTCCGTACCTTTCTCTTCCCGTCCAGCGCCTTTGGGGGAAACGGCGGCAGACGTCTTGTTTCCTGACTTATTCTGAGCGCCTGGCGTCTGTCCCTCATCTCCGGTTTTTCCGGCCGCAGGGCCGCCGTCCCAGGGCATGGCCTCTCCGCCGCCTGCGGGCATGTAGTCTGCTGCTTCCCGGGAAACATCGGTCTGCGTCATTTCCGGCACAGAAAACAGTTCCGGCATCTGATTTTCCTCTGCCGCAGGTGCTTCTTTCCGCTTTTCATAGCGGAACCGTACTTCCGCAGGAAGGCCGCACCGCTCCGTGAAAATTTTTTCCAGAATTCTGGCCACTTCTCCGGATCTCTCCCGGTATATCAGGTTGTCCTCAATGGTCATCACAAGGCGGTCTTCCTCCACGAATTCCTCTCTGGCCCGGCGGAGAATATTGTATTCCAGCATGCCGAACCGGCGCAGTTCCAGTTCGATGCTGTCTTTATAGACCTCATAAAGCTTTCTGGGCGTATACTGGGCTGAAAGCCTGTATTTTTCCAGAATTTTCACCTGGATCTTCCGTCCCGGAAACAGCTGCTTTGCAATGCCTTCCTCCATGCTGTAAATATTCTTTTTATGGATCAGCCTCGGACTCACGATATAAATGCGAACAGAGCTTCTGTCCCTGGGCATGGTGACCTTCTCCACCATCACCAGGTTCAAAAGCTCTTTCAGCTCATCTGCAATATGTAAGCCCGGAAATACCTCCAAAAACGGTTTTTCCATACGAAATCACTTATCCTTTTTGCATTTTCAGGATTTCTTCCCTGAGGGCCGGCAGCAGTTCCTCTTCCGGCAGTTTCTTTATGATCTCTCCTTTTCGGATCAGCAGGCCCTCGCCGATGCCTCCGGCAATGCCCAGATCCGCCTCTCTGGCTTCCCCCGGCCCGTTGACGACGCAGCCCATGACAGCCACCTTGATGTCCAGATCAATGCCGGCCACCATCTCTTCCACCTGGTTGGCAAGGCCGATCAGGTCAATTTTTGTCCGGCCGCAGGTGGGACAGGACACCACCTCGATGCCGCCCTTCCTCAGTTTCAGGGTTTTTAAAATCAGTCTGGCGCTTTTTATCTCTTCCACCGGATCTCCGGTCAGGGACACACGGATCGTGTCGCCGATTCCCTCATACAGGATAATTCCCAGGCCCACGGATGACTTGATGTTTCCGGAAAGCAGTGTGCCGGATTCCGTAATCCCCACATGAAGCGGATATCTGCACCTTGCAGCCAGCAGTTCATGGGCTTTCACGCACATGAGTACGTCAGAAGACTTGATGCTGATCACCAGGTTGTCATATCCCATTTCCTCAATAATGGCCGCCTGCTTTTCGGCGCTCTCCACCAGAGCTTCCGCCGTGACTTTGCCGTATTTTTCCACCAGATCCTTTTCCAGGGAACCGCTGTTGACGCCCACCCGGATGGGAATCCCGTACTCCTTTGCCTTATCCACCACAGCCCGGACCCGTTCGGCGGAACCGATATTTCCCGGATTGATCCGGATTTTGTCGGCACCGCTTTCAATGGCCGCAATGGCCAGGCGGTAATCGAAATGAATATCCGCCACAATCGGAATGTGGATCTGTTTCTTTATGGTTCTGAGGGCCGCAGCTGCTTCCATGGTCGGAACCGCCACCCGGATAATGTCGCATCCGGCCGCTTCCAGTTTCAGGATCTGATTTACCGTAGCTTCCGTGTCCTCCGTTTTCGTGTTGCACATGGACTGGATCAGAACGGGATTTCCTCCCCCGATCACTTTGTCCCCTATGCGGATGACTTTCGTATTCTCCCTGTACATGCCCGTTCCTCCGTTAAATATTTCTGATATCATTGAAGATCACAAACACCATGAATACCATCAGAAGCGCCATTCCCGCCAGATGTACCGCTCCTTCAAACTTCTGGTCCACAGGTTTCCCCCTCAGGAGCTCCAGGAACAGAAAGACAAGTCTGCCTCCGTCCAGCGCGGGAAGAGGAAGCAGATTCATAACACCCAGGTTTGCCGAGAACAGCACGGAAAGGTTCAGGACGCTTAACAGCACCGTCATGAATCCGTATTCTCTGGCCTCATCCACAGTATCATCAATAATCGTCACAATTCTCACAGGACCGGCAATATCATCCGATTTCACGGAACCGGCCGCCATCATTTTCAGGCTGTCAATAACAGACTGAATCCAGTATTTCACTTCCCAGGCACTGTATTTCAACGCCTCCAGGGGGCCCGACACGGGCTTCCTGTAATAGCTGAACTGAACTCCCAGCATATAGCTCCCCTGTTCCTGCGAATACCTGGGTTCCAGCACCGTTTCATGCTTTTCCCATCGTCCCGAATCTGCATTCCATCTTCTGTAGGTGATTTCCACGGGGTCCGACGGGTGAACCAGCATGTAGAGGGTAATGTCTCTTGCAATCTCCACATGGCGTCCGCCGATGCCTGTAATTACGTCCCCCGCCTGCATTCCGGCCTCCCCGGCCGCATATCCTTCCGTCACACCGGTCAGTTCCGGTGAATCATATCCTGCGCAGGAAACAATCACCAGCGCAAATACAAATGCCATGAGGAAATTGAACAGCGGACCCGCTGCAATAATGGAAATCCTTGCCCACGGAGATTTTGTACCGAAAGCTCCCTCCTGACTGTCTTCCTCGTCTTCTCCCAGCATGGCGCAGGAACCTCCCAGCGGAAGCAGTTTCAGAGAATACCGGGTTCCGCTTTTTCTGCTTACCCGGGAAAGGAGCCTGGGCCCGAATCCCACCGAAAACTCCACCACAGTCACTCCGTTCAGCCGTGCCAGCAGAAAATGGCCGAACTCATGAAATAACACAATGATGCTTAAAACAAGAAGTGCTGCGATCAAATCTGGTTCCACCTGCTTTCTATAAAGTCATAAGTTTCCTGCTCCGCTTCCAGAATTTCTTCCAGCGTCGGCGCTTCTTTTCTCTTATGATGTCCCATGGATGCCTCGATTATATCTGTAATTTCAAGGTAGGAGACAGAACCCTCCAGAAATTTTGCCACTGCACGCTCATTGGCGGCATTGAACACCACAGGAACGGATCCGCCTGCCCTGCCGGCCTCGTAGGCCAGTGCGAGTCCCCGGAAGGTTTCAGGGTCCGGCTTCCCGAAGGTGATTTCCTGAAGTTCCCAGAAATCCAGCCGTTTTCCGCCCATGGGTCTCCGTTCCGGATAAAAAAGAGCATACTGGATGGGCAGCTTCATATCGGGAGTTCCCATCTGCGCCATGACAGCGCCGTCCTCAAACTGAACCATGGAATGAATGATGCTCTTGGGCTGCACCACCACCTGAATATCGTCCATGGATACATCAAAAAGCCATTTTGCCTCCATCACTTCCAGTCCCTTGTTGACCATGGTGGAGCTGTCTATGGTGATCTTCCTGCCCATGGACCAGTTGGGATGCCTGAGCGCATCCTCCACTTTTACATGCTCCAGATCTTTCCGGCTGTATCCGTAAAAAGGCCCTCCTGACGCCGTCAGAAGAATCTTTTCTATTTTATTCCCGTGTTCCCCGTTTAAGCACTGGAAAATTGCGCTGTGCTCACTGTCCACAGGAAGCAGGCGTACACCCTTTTCCTTCACCAGCGGCAGGATCAGATGTCCTGCTGTCACCAGTGTCTCCTTATTGGCAAGTGCAATGTCCTTTCCGGTCCTGATGGCGGCAATGGTGGGACGGATTCCGATCATGCCCACCACAGCGGTCACAAGGATCTCATAGCCTTCCATTTCTGCAATTTCCAGAAGTCCTTCCATGCCGGAAACAATCCTGGTTTCCGTATCCTTTACCCGGACAGCCAGTTCCTTCGCCTTTTCTTCCCGGAAAACACCGCAGACTGCCGGAGAAAATTCCCGGATCTGCTGCTCCAGCATTCCGATATTGCTTCCGGCTGCAATGGCCGTCACCCGGATATCCTGATTGGCGCGCACCACCTCCAGGGTCTGTGTCCCGATGGAACCGGTGGAGCCTAAAATGGCAATTTTTTTCATTCTGTGTCTCCTGAATCTATCCTAAAAGAAGCACCGCAAAATAAACCGCCGGTGCCGTAAAAATCATACTGTCAAACCGGTCCAGAACACCGCCGTGTCCGGGGATCAGATGCCCGTAATCCTTGACTCCGTGATTTCTCTTGATGGCGGATGCCGCAAGGTCTCCGATCTGTGAAATAACAGCTGCAATGGCGCAGGCCAGGCCGCTTATGACTTCCGGTTCCGGTATTTCCATCATGCTGCTTCTGAAAAACAGTCCGTAAAGGACCCCCAGAAGCGCGGCTCCCAGAACGCCTCCCACGGCGCCTTCCACCGTCTTTTTGGGGCTCAGGACCGGTGCCATCTTGTGTTTTCCCATCAGTTTTCCCACACAGTAGGCACAGGTATCACATCCCCATGCACTTATGACAATCAGCCATACCAGGAATTTTCCGTCGGCCATCTGCCGGACCCTGTAAACATAGGAAAACATCACTGCAAGGTAGAAAATTCCGAAAAAAGCCACTGTAATCTGTTCGGTTCCGTATTTCGGAAACGTCACCACATATACCGTCATCAGCAGCATCAGCGCCAGTATGATCAGCAGAAAAAATGCATCTGTTCCTGCCTTTCCGTACCAGAGAAGGCCATAATACATGATTCCTGCCAGATACCCGATGGCCCCCGGCACACTCCGCTCGATTTTCATAACCCGGTACAGTTCAAACAGCCCGGCCAGAGAAATGACCGCAGATGCCAGAAACAGCGGCGTTCCTCCTGCAATCAGAAGAACTGCAGCCAGAATCACAAGGATGACCCCGCTTATGAGTCTGGTTGTGAACATGAAACCACTCCCTTACTTATTTTCTGCCGCGGAAAGCCCGCCGAACCGCCTGTCACGCCTGCTGTACTGGTCTATGGCTTTCAGCAGCTCTTCCCTGCTGAAATCCGGCCACAGACAGTCGGTCACATAAAGTTCCGAATAGGCCAGCTGCCACAGCAGGTAATTGGAAAGCCTCAGTTCCCCGCTGGTCCGGATCAGAAGGTCCGGATCCGGAATTCCCGCCGTATCCAGATAGGAGGCAAATACTTCTTCCGTCATATTCTCCGGGCTCAGCTTTCCGTTCAGGCAGTCAGACATTGCCTTTCTCACTGCCCTTGTGATCTCATCCCTGCTTCCGTAGTTGACGGCAATAATAAATGTCATGCCCTGATTTTCCCTGGTTTCTTCTTCCAGGCTGTTGATGGCGGCCACCAGATCCGGCGCAAACCGGCTCCGCTCTCCGATCATCTTTACGCGGACATCGTGTTCCGACGCAATCTTTAAAAGCCGTTTGGCATAAAACCGGAACAGCTGCATCAGCGCTCCCACTTCTGCTTCCGGCCGTTTCCAGTTTTCCGTTGAAAAGCCGTAAACTGTCAGATAGCGGATGCCGATTCTGGCGGCATCTTCCACAATCTGCTCCAGGGTCTCGCATCCCTTTTTATGTCCCATCTGTCTGGGAAGGCCGCGTTTCTTTGCCCACCGGCCGTTTCCGTCCAGAATCATGGCCACATGGGCCGGGATCCTCTGTGTGTTTTCCATTTTCTGTACTCCCCGCCGTTTTTTACGGCATACGCAAAACAGAGGGCAGGTATTCCCGCCCCCTGCAGATTAAACTGTAAGAATTTCCTTGGTCTTGTTTTCCACGGCCTTATCGATCTTCTCAATGGCCTTGTCCGTCATCTTCTGGATTCTGGTTTCTGCATCTTTCCGGTCGTCCTCAGAGATCTCGTCGTTCTTTTCCATTTTCTTGATGGTCTCATTGGCATCCCGGCGGATATTGCGGACAGCAACTTTTGCAGCCTCGCCTTTTTTCTTTACGTCCTTGGCCAGTTCCTTACGGCGGTCTTCCGTAAGCTCCGGAAAGATCAGGCGGATGCAGCTTCCGTCATTGTTGGGATTGATTCCCAGATCAGAAGTCTGGATTGCTTTTTCAATGGCCTTGATCATGCTCTTCTCCCACGGCTGGATCAGAATCATTCTGGCCTCGGGAACGGAAATATTTCCCACCTGCTGAATCGGAGTGGGTGTGCCGTAATAATCCACTTTGATCTTGTCCAATACATGGGGATTGGCGCGTCCAGCACGGATGGATGCAAATTCGTTCATCATGGACGCAATGGATTTTTCCATCTTCTCTTCATATACTTTTAATTCTTCCTGCATAAAATCCTCCTATGATTCAGCGGTAACCACCGTACCGTTAATATTTCCCTGCATTGCATTGGCAATTCCGTCCTTTTCATTCAGACTGAAGACCGCCATGGGCATTTTGTGCTCCATGCACATGATGGACGCCGTAAGATCCACCACCGCCAGTTTTTTGTCGATGACCTCCTGTATGGAAATCGTGTCATATTTTCTGGCATTGGGATTGATTTTCGGGTCACTGTCATAAACACCGTCAATGGCTTTTGCCAGAAGGATGCAGTCCGCATCCATTTCGATGGCGCGCAGTGCGATTCCCGTATCCGTGGAAAAATACGGATGTCCCGTGCCGCCTGCAAAGAATACCACCATTCCCTTTTCGAAATATTTATTTGCCCTGTCTTTGGAAAACAGCTTTGTCATGGAGCCGCATTCGAATGGGGTAAGGATCTGAGTCATCATCCCTGCATTGCGGAAGATCTCCGACACATAGATACAGTTCATCACGGTCGCCAGCATGCCGATCTGATCTGCTTTTGTTCTGTCAATGGCCTCACTGGTACGCCCGCGCCAGAAATTTCCGCCGCCGATTACGATTCCCACCTGTACGCCGGAATCCACGGACATTTTCACCTGCCGTGCCACTTCCTTTACCGTATCTTCGTCAAATCCTGTCTTTTTGGGGCCTGCCAGAGCTTCACCGCTCAGTTTTAAAAAAACTCGCCTCATTTTCATGTTTTTCTGCTCCCCTGTATTATTTTTCCGGACGGCCCAAATGGCCGCCTGCTTCCTGTAACCGCTCTGCGGTTATCATGGCATGCCCTCAGGACACGCTTCATCACGTCCGGCTTTCCGCGGCAGACGCGGAATCCGGTATACGCGGCTGCAATAACCGTTTCGCGGTTATTATAGCATACTTTCATGAAATTGCAAAGGAAAAAAGTCCGTCCCCGGTTTCCCGCGGGACGGACTTTCTGTTTCGCTCTGCATCCGTTTTAGTAATTTTCTTTTCTCATTTCGAAATAGCTCTGGGGATGTGCACAGACAGGACAAACCTCGGGAGCTTTCTTGCCCACCACAATATGACCGCAGTTTCTGCAGACCCACATGGTCTCTTCCGCTTTTTCAAATACCTGTTTCATTTCCACATTGTGGAGCAGCTTCAGATATCTCTCTTCATGTGTCTTTTCGATATCGGCAACCATGCGGAACTTTCTCGCGATTTCCGTAAAGCCCTCTGCTTCGGCTTCTTCTGCGAAAGTCTTGTACATATCGGTCCATTCGTAATTTTCGCCTTCTGCAGCTGCCTTCAGGTTCTCAGCTGTATTTCCCAGAAGCTTCAGTTCCTTGAACCACATTTTCGCATGCTCTTTTTCGTTATCTGCTGTTTCCTGGAAAATTGCGGAAATCTGTTCAAAGCCTTCTTTCTTTGCCACGCTGGCAAAATACGTGTATTTGTTTCTGGCCTGGGACTCACCTGCAAATGCGGCAATCAGGTTCTGTTCTGTCTTGCTTCCTTTTAATTCCATCTTATATTACCTCCTTATTTTTTATATTTCCATATTCTCATTCTAAAGTCTATTCTCTCATTTGTCAATTTTGTTTATTCAAAATTAAGATTCATTCACAAAATGACATACGCTTTTCTAGTTCCGCCTTCAGCAGTTCTTTCATCTGAATCAGTTCATCGTCGGAAGGGCGGTATTTTTCATCATAAAGTTCTGCCTTGGGAAGCTGCCATACCGGTCCCGGTCCCGGCGTGTCGCCTGCACGTCTCGGAAAAATATGCCAGTGCATATGAACCCCTTCCCCTGCTCCCAGAAGCTCATAGTTGAGTTTTTCTGCCCCGAACGCATAGTATACGGCTTCAGCCGTCAATGCCATTTCCTCCAGAAACTTTTTTCTGAATTCCCTGTCCAGAAAGTGCAGTTCTGTTCTGCATTCTTTGCACAGAAACAATGTATATCCTCGGAATCTCTGGAAATCCCCGAGAACCACAAATCCCGTCTCCAGCTCTTTTACAAAATAACGGTTCTCTCCTCTCCGGATTGCCCGGATCCGCTCACATACCATGCACATAGGATACCCCCTTTTCAGAATTCTAATCGCAGCAGACAGTCTCTCCCGTATCATATTTCCTGTCATTGATGATCACCCGCACACAGTATGTGCCGGAAAGACCGGTTTTGCTGACAAACAGCCTGGCCTTTCTGGGATCGGATTCCAGAAAGGTGCCGCAGCACATGGCCTGATATTCAATGGCTGCCGTGGAAATATAATACCGGTGAACTTCCTGACCTTTTTCCAGAAGCAGTTCCACCGCCTGTCCTTTTTCGAACGTACCGTAAAAAGTAAAACGGTCTTCCTCTTCCTCGATCCCTGCTTCAAAAGAATCCGGCAGCAGTTCCCCTTCCCAGACTGCAGGCAGTTCAAAATCCAGTTCCTTCGTTTTTCCCAGAGACCCCAGGATTTTTCCGGGACCGGGCAGGAACTCTGCGCCGTCTCCGTAAAGGCGCATCTTTTTGGCACGGTAGTAATTGCCTTCCACCTGCATCCTTAACATCTGCTTTTCCCCATATCTTTCTTCTGTCACAGAAATCATCCGGCAGCCTCCAGCTTTCGCCAGGGTTCCCAGGACATCGGAAGGATTTCCGTCCCTGTCAAAGGCGATTCCTCCGGAATGGATCATGTAATGGCCTTCTCCGTAATATGCCACATTGCTGATATAGGGAGAGAAAAAGTCGGATCCCAGCTCCTCTCCGTACTGCCACACCTGACGGATCGTACGCTTTTTCATATCGATCCGGTACCGGACCCCTCTGGAAAAGCTTTCCGCTGCTTTTCTGTACATTTCCGGTTTTTTTGATCCCCAGTGATGATTGTCAAAGCACATAACATCCCCGTCCGGAGTGATCAGGGCAGAATGCTGTTCATACTGCCACCGGAAATCCTTTCCTTCCGGCGTGAAAAAATATGTTCTGACCCATTCCTCCGGCCATCCTTCCGGATCTCCGAGAATCCAGTTAAGCTTCCCTGTTTCATAGTCCACATTGATTACGGCATCCATATGCCTTCCTGAAAACGTCAGGGAATCCGTATGTTCGTCATACCAGACACTGTTGCAGTGGAACCAGTCTTCCTCCGACCAGCTGCCGCTTTTTGCGGCACCCACAGGAAGAATTTTTTTGAAATCCCAGGTTTTCAGAATTTCCCCTGTTTCCCTGTGAATAAGCACACATTGATCCTCCACGGTCTCCCCGGCCGGCTCTCCGGTAAGACAGAGGAGATTTCCGTCCGGCATCTCAAACTGGTCATGATGATATCCTCCGGGGACCCGGTATTCCCTGTAAATTTTTCCGCACGGAGCGATTTCATAAAGTCCTGCCATATAGTAAGGCATTCCCATCAGGCGGCTGCTTCCTGTCAGGAAATTCCCGTTTTTCAGCTTCCGGATATCAAAAACACAGGGCACATTCAGATGCCACCGGATATCTCCTGCATAATCGAAAGCCGACGCCAGGTCCTCACTGGCCGGAGATATGAACATCAGCTGATCCTTCAGATATTCCGGCGTCGTCTCCATGGATTCCATCACAGTCTTTCCTCCGAAGAGATCCGGAACCTGTATGGAAACCCTGTACGTTTCTCCCTGATACAGGCGGATCTCCACCTGATTGTCATATGCAGGATAAAGGCCTGTCACCGGAATCACATGTTCTTCTGCCGCCGGAAACGTGTGGGAAAGATCGCCTTCTTTCTGTTTTCCCCGGACGGTAACGGTGACAGCCGTCTTCCGGCTGGTACGAAAGGCCAGAACCGCAGACAGGGGATTGATTCCGTAAAGGTTCCAGGCCGTCAGAGGATGTTCCGGAGTGTAGCTGCCCCGCCGGAATTCTCTGAGAAATTTTTCTTCCGCCTCTGCCTGAATGCTCACCAGATGGCGGATATGCGTGTGTCTTACTCCCGGCACGGCTTCTCTCCTCCTTCCCGGTCTCCCAGAGTTTTCAGGATAAAGCTCCGCAGATCCTTTCCCAGAAGTTCCGCACTTTCATTGCCCAGATAGGCCATATGGCCGGACGGATATTCCCCGATGGTAACCCGTTCCGGATCCAGCCGGGAATGGGTGGCAAGATATCTGGCGTTTCCCGCTGTGGTACAGAGATCAAACAGGCCTGACGCAAAGAAGACTCTCAGCTTCGGATTCCTGCGCATGGCTCCTGCCAGTGCCTGTCCGGGATTCCGTTTGAATTTTCTGTCCCATTGCACGTTGACCCCATGGGCAAGTCCCTTGCTTCGCCTCTCTACCCGGATATTCAGCTCATCCCGCAGAAGTGCAAACCCTGCCTGATAGGCGGGCGTATACTGTCCCATGGCAGCGTCATCGGCAATCACGTTGGCATCCGGCACATCCGGAAGGTCCGGCCAGGCATACCGGCTGTCGTAGAATCCCACCACCTGATGGCGGTCTTCCAGAAGCCGCTTCATGTATTCGCGCATATTAAGATTCATCCAGTTCTGTTCCAGATACGTTTTTTTCAGTCCCGTAAACCAGGCCAGCCTTTCCACCAGTTTTTCCTTTTCCTGTTCCGGCAGCTCGTCTCCGCGGATGTAACCGGTCAGATACTGGCCCCCCGCAAATTCATAGGCTTCCCGCACAAATTCTTTCAGAGACGGTTTTCCCTCAGGATGATGATAGCAGTTGGTTGCTGCCATGGACGGAAGATTCAGCACGGTCTCCGCAAAGGGCGTCGGCTGATAGAAATAGGTTCCCAGAAGCATGATTCCGCTGACGGATATGCCCAGAGTATCCTGGTTTTCCGGTCCTCCCCCCAGAAGTTCCGCTGCAAGCAGCGCGGATCTTCCGGTCCCGTAGCTCTCTCCTGCCAGAAAAACAGGACTGTTGTGGCGCCCGTATCTGGTAAGCCATCCGTCCACAAACATGGCCAGCTGACGGATATCCGCATCCGATCCGTAAAACTGTTCCTTGGCCTTCTCGTCAAACAAACGCCCCAGTCCGGTTCCCACCATATCCACCACCACAAGGTCGCAGAGATCCAGGACGCAGTTGGGATTATCCTCCAGTTCGAAGGGCGGTACCGTGGGAAGATGGATTTCATCTTCCAGTTTTACGCGTCTGGGTCCGATCAGGCCCAGATGAAGCCAGAGACTGGCGGAACCCGGCCCTCCGTTGTAGGCAAACATCACCGGTCTGGAAGCAGCATTTCTGACATCGCTCCGGAAGTAGGCATAAGAATAGATGGTGGCTACCGCCTTTCCATCCTCATCATAAAAGAAATTATCTTCGCATACGGTGTGGTAGGGAATCTCTCTTCCGTTCAGCTTCAGAACATGGTCTGATTCGTATTTTGTCTTTTCCCAGCATTCTTCAAAATGGACGTTCATATTTTACCCCCTGTTTTCGTTTTTGCTTTCCCTTTTCTGCATATTCCCGCCGTTTCCCGGTCTGTTTTTTCTTTCCCCGTCTCTCCGGCAGACGATGCGTGTCCGGTCCCTGTCTGCGATTATATCCATTTCCTTCTGCGCCCGGTCTTCTGCGGTTAACGCAGAATCCGGCATGCGCAGGTATAATAACCGCTTTGCGGTTATTATACCATGTCCTCCGGACATGGTATCCTTATTTTGCGCCCGGTCTTCTGCGGTTAACGCAGAATCCGGCATGCGCAGGTATAATAACCGCTTTGCGGTTATTATACCATG
>OGGQ01000218.1_pt1 | contig 82045 bp, 95 predicted proteins | sample 1571191 | NCBI WGS metagenome assembly OGGQ01 (sample SAMEA2582061, study PRJEB24529) | metagenome | biome: Human gut stool | place: China | collected 2011
TTACCACTGAGGATTGCACTCCATCCAACTCTCCGACTTCTTTTTCAATTTTTGCGGAACAATTTGGACAGTCCAACCCTTTTAATAGAAATATGCGTTTCATGATAATCTCCTTATAATTTGTTTAATTGTTCAATTACTCAACTATAATGTTAAAAAATATTATTTCTGCCAAAGATGCTCAAATCCCTTGTCAATAATCTCTTTCACATGATCATCTGCCAGCGAGTAGTAAACTATCTGTGCTTCTTTACGGAATTTTACCAGATTCGCAAGGCGTAATGCCTTTAACTGATGCGAAATTGCAGATTTTGTTACCCCAAGTAGCACTGCAAGATCACATACACACATCTCACTCTGTTCTAGAGCGTGTAAGATTTGTACTCTAGTTCCATCTCCAAATAGCTTAAACAAAGAAGCCAACTGGATATAATCATCTTTTGGCTGCATCTTGGATTTCACATCATTCACAATATCCTCATGAATTACATTGCAATTACAAATATAAGACGTTTTTGGCATATATTCACCTCCAAATAATAATAGTTGAACAACTACTCAACTATTATTATACTTATTTTTAAATTTATGTCAATAAGCTGATGTTAGTTCCCCATAAATTTTACAATTAAAACCAGCTCTTTATTCTTTTCTTTATCACATCTCATTTCTGGATTAAACGCTTATTTTAATTATCAGATTTTTCCTTCTAATCTATATTCTTAAGGTTCCAGTTGACTCATTTGGTCCCAAGTGCCTTAAGATTTCCAACCTGTTACATTGAAATCCATCTTTAAGTTCCATTATAATGATTCTATTAATTCGCCATATAACCACCTACTTAGCCATTACTTCAAAATGATTTAAATTCCATTATGATTCTATTAATTCGCATGTCTGCGCTGTGCTTTTCTTGCATAGTACATAATTTAAATTCCATTATGATTCTATTAATTCAGCTCTCCCATCTTCATAACTGGTTTCGGGTACTCCAATTTAAATTCCATTATGATTCTATTAATTCATCAGAGGGTATCAAAGAATATACATGTAAGACGTGATTTAAATTCCATTATGATTCTATTAATTCAGCAGTTTGGATTGATTGCAATGAGATTATTTCAATTTATTTAAATTCCATTATGATTCTATTAATTCCCATTTGGCATGGCCAGCTCCAATACCCTTAGCAAAATTTAAATTCCATTATGATTCTATTAATTCAGTAGACCGTCTGATATATCGGACTACATCGTAAAAGATTTAAATTCCGGTAGAAAGGAGGTACTTACATATGCATGTACAAGAAATTTAAATTCCATTATGATTCTATTAATTCAATTTGCTAAAATCTCAGCATCGTTAATGAGTATCTGATTTAAATTCCATTATGATTCTATTAATTCTGCTTTTTCATTTTTAAAATAATCAGGTTCTCCAACATTTAAATTCCATTATGATTCTATTAATTCTCTTCATCATCATCTTCTTCGACTTCGGTTTCAGGCTATTTAAATTCCATTATGATTCTATTAATTCACGAAAAGAGTTTGCAGATAAAGCAGAAATTGGTGTATTTAAATTCCATTATGATTCTATTAATTCAACAACAGGAACTATCTATCGTAAGTTAGCTTTTATCGATTTAAATTCCATTATGATTCTATTAATTCATTATTTCAGGTAATAATTCCAGTTCGGAAGAATCATTTAAATTCCATTATGATTCTATTAATTCAACTCAAAAAAGCCTAAAGAAAGGAGAGGATAAAACAATTTAAATTCCATTATGATTCTATTAATTCGGGATAAAATGAGAAGAAGAGTAATGACAATAGCAAATTTAAATTCCATTATGATTCTATTAATTCGTTCTTCAAACCACAGTATGCCGATATATCCGAACTCATTTAAATTCCATTATGATTCTATTAATTCCAATTTGTAAAATTGGTGGGTGTATGATATAATTCATTTAAATTCCATTATGATTCTATTAATTCGCATACAACAAATAGCATTGAGACTTTTCATGTTTATATTTAAATTCCATTATGATTCTATTAATTCCTATCATACTCATACGTTGTAATTTCTTTGTATGCGTAATTTAAATTCCATTATGATTCTATTAATTCCCGTCCCAAAATCATCCCCTTATTTAAGCCAAAAAACGTCTCTATTTTGTCGACCTCTTCAAAATTCAACATTTCTTTCTTGTCCCTAATCATATATTTCTGTAACACCTCCTATTTTAGGCGTTTTCGCCTTCTGTCGATCCCCTATATTTTTTGCACTATCATGGGTCGACAGAAACCCCTAATTTTTCAAGTTGATTTTGTTTGACACATTCTATTATGAAACTTATTTGCTAAATATGCAAGTTAAATACACGCATTCATTATATATACTTTTCGAGCAAACACTATACAGTCATATATGCATCAAATATCACCGTCTGAATAATCCAATTTATCGTCATTTTTATAAAAGTCATGCCCACGCGAGAAAATTTCCGTGGGCATGACGTGGGCACAGCTATTTTTAGGCTTATTTTCAAAAAAATAAAAATTAGGCACTTTTATGCAAAATGCCTAATTTTTATCATGCGTTTCTATGAATTTTTGTGCAATTCCTAGAATTTACCTGCTTTAGCAGCTTCCTCAATATAAGCCGTAAAGTACGGTTTTATACGGTTTGTTTGGTTGAGTTATAATGATAATGTAGAAATAGTTTAATTCCTACAACGTTTATTTTTGGTTTTCAAATTTATCAAAAGTCATTCTATATTTTTATAATAACTTACATCATACCTGAAAGCAATCCTTTATTAATTCTTTCTGTTAGAATATAAGGCTGCACAAGTTTTTTTGCCACAGTATGTTCCTGTTGTTCTCCATCCTAATTGCTTCCAATATCTCTTGAGCTGTGCTGTGGTCATTCTTCCCCAGATTCCATCCACTTCAATGTTAGTTCCAGAAGTCAGTGAATTTAGTTTCTTCTGCATCCACTTGATTGCTCCTTTGTCGGATGTCTTCTTTACTGCAGTGTACTTTTCCGGGTCATAATCTGGTCTTGCAAATCCACGGATCACACTCTTGCTCCTTGTTCTTCTCATGACTACTCCACCATTATCGTCGCTACTCCTTGATGTATTTCCTTCGATCGTTGTATATGTACCATCTGAATTTGCTTTTTCAACAATACCAATGTGAGATGCTCTACCTTTTCCAAAATCCATCAGACAAAGATCTCCTGCCTGTCCAGTGGAGTGCCAACGATCATGTTTTTTATAATAGTTTTCTACGTCTGGGCAGTATGCTGTCTTTTTACCGCCAAAGAACAAATCTGATGCATCACACATCTTAAAAATATCCCATACAAATGTACAGCACCAAGGATAGCTTGATCCAGATACCACTCTTCCATAATAATCGTTATTGAATTTGACTTTGTTACTGTTTGCTGGATTTTCTTTTGTTCCGAGATAACTTACTGCCTTTTTAATAATTGTACTTGCTTTTGCCATTTTATTTTTCCTCCTAATCTGGTAATTCTTCTGTCATATCTTCTAAAAACTTCTGTATGTAATTTCTAACTCTTACTGGTACTGGTAAGCCACATAATGCTGCATTTTTTAAAATACTGACTGCCTCATATAATCCGTCCATAAGTGCAAAAAATTCTGACAATCCTAACTTTTCCACTCCCAGGAACTGTACATACTGTTGAGGTACAAGACTTAATACGTTAATGTGTGCTATCATATCAATTCCCATCAAAAAACAAATCGATATCAGCATCGCGACCTTTCTGATTGCTCCGTCAATTCCAACACAACTGTTGAATTTATGTTCTTTGATTGCTCTGCATGATCCTAAGACCGTATCTAGGCAGACTTCAATCATCACAATTCTGAAGAACATATTGTTGCTTAGTAACATAATAAATTCTTTCATCATTTAAATCTTCCTTTCTTCTTATTATATTTGTGCATAAAAATAGGACCTCTATGGGTCCTGCTCTGATTTCCATATTCTCTTTCATTCTATTCTTCTACCTCTGCATCCTGAATCTCATAAAACTTATTTGTGAACTCTGCAATATCTTTTCTGATCTGCACTTTGTTCGCTTTATAAAGATCGCGGTCCTGAATTGTCTGGTTTACATTATCGTTCCCTGCTCCGTCACTTGTTACATTTGCAGATAAATAAACCACCTGTTTATCTACATCCCCGTCTTTTACTGTAATTGTTCCTGTAAGTGTTGTGCTTTTCTTTGTTTCTAACATAGTTATGCTCCTTCCATTTTTGCATAAATATAGGCATCAGCGATTAAGCCAATGCCTGAGTTAATTGTTTTATTGTTTTTTCTGCCTGCAGTAATCTTGTCTGCAGATCATTGATGATTGCTTCTTGCATGTCGATTCGACCTGCTTGATATATTAAATTTTTTCTGGTCTTTTGGATCATAAATGTGTTTGCTCCGATCAATTCATCGTATGCTAATGTGTAAACTTCAATCATGTTTTTTTCACCATATGTTTTTTCAGCATATTCTGGATCTATATGATGCGTTGCACATATTCCAAATTGTTCGTTGTGAGATTTCCCATAATCGTTCAAAACACTATTTACATTCTGTGCCTTGAAACCTATGTGATAGGAAATGTCGGTGTCATCTTTGAATCTATACTTAATCGGTTCCAATTGCATATAACTTTTAATGAAATCATCGTCAAAATGTCGAAAATCTTTCTTGATTCTTTCGTCAGAGCTGTTACGGAACCCTTTTCTGGAGCTAACTCCTGATGTTTCTATATACATCATTCCAGAACCAGAATCTCCGTTTACATAAAACGCATGATATCCAGCATAATAATAAATATTGTTTGTGTTATTATAGCTACCACATGATATATATGCATCATTTCGATCTTGCCATGTGTAATGTCCTCCTGAAGCATTGTAAATCCAACCACCTGCAATAAAATCCGTTGCATATAAATTTCGATAACATTCAACACCATCAGAAACAGATTTTAAATAATAATCTCCGCCAATACCAAATTTAAACCATGTTGAGTAAATATTTGTATCATTCGCTGTACCTTGGACTGATAAGTGTCCATCAACAAGCCATGCAGTATCTCCTGCATCGCCAATATTACCAGTTTTTATATTTCCATAAATAGTTGCATTTTCAGCCACAAAACTTCCATCGTAACCAACTCTAAAAGGAGCAGAATTGCTATCTTCAGCACCAGCCCAGAAAGCCTGATTTCCACCAATACCAGATGCATTGCTTCCGCTGTTTGTCATCAGATATGTTTCCGTAATATCATAGCGACCAATGCTGCCTTCCGTAGCTGTAATCTGTCCACTAAACGTACCAGTCGCACCTATCAAGTTTGCACCTGTTATTGTGCCTGTTGCGGTGATATCTTTGGCAAATATACTATTAACGTCGATTTTGTCTGCTGTAATGGAACCAGTGTAAATCTTGCCGCCATCAATCCATGTAGTATTAGTTGTCCAATTTGACACCAAACTAGCTTGTGGAAGATAGTCTTCAGGGGCAGGAGTCCAGTCTGTGGCTTTATTACCTTTCTCGACTTTAAAAGCTTTATATTGGATTGAACCACTTTTAATATAATCAGTTCTAAGATCACATGTCCAATAAGTATTTATATACATGTTTGAACTCATCGTAAAACTATACAAGAACTCAAATTCTCCATTACCAGATATTGCTTTATGTTCAGAAGGTGCAAAACCCCCATCATTCCATGCCGTAAAATTTCCAGACCCTTGTAACCAAATTCTTGCTGTTTGTCCAGACACAGGAACTATATCAGTGTATTTGATATATAAATGCGCTGTTACAACATCACCAATAGCGATACCCTTACACGTTACCTTACAGTCCCCAAAACAAGTATTTTCTGAACCATTAAATGAAGTGTAAGCAATAGAATAACTATTTGAAGTATTTAACGCCAAATTTCTACCACCAACCTCTAAACCATCGACTTTACTCTGTGCTACTTTTCCAATCTCGTTTTTGGCATCTGTATTTAAACCACTAAAAGTAACCAACCCATTCATATTAATAGCAGATGCTACTAATGTAGCGGTCCGATCAGTTAACTCAAAATCAGTTGAATTTGTACCAGATTTAACCAACCAATTGAATTTATCAGCAGTTTGACTAGCTATTGTTTCTGCAGCTGTAATCTGCTGATCTACATCTTCTGGTGCTTCAGTATAATCGGTTGCTTTGTTGCCATATTCAATTTTTACTTTTTTAAAATGTATTGAACCATTACTAACTAGTTGTAATGAAACACTCGTATATGCTACGGCGTCACTACTACCATAAGTTTTTTTAAGATCTCCCTCTGAAAAAGGAACTTGTACCCTAATCCATTTCCCATCAGATAAAGGTGCACTTAATTTACATTGTGTCCCGGATAATATATCTTGAGATTCGTACCAACCAATGCGACCGCCTCCGCTATTATACGTTTGCAATGCACAAATACATCCACGATCCAATTCAGAAACCTTGTCGCACATGAAATCAAACGATACAATAATTCCTCTATGCATTTCTTCAACTGGTATAAAAGCATGTGGGATAATTCTATTCCACTCTAAACCAGCCCCACTCCTGCTTATTGATACAACCGTAAACCCATCATCATCGATACTTTTTCTGTAATTACCATTTATATACCAGTAATCATCACCCGATGTGAAATCCTTACTGCGCAATACTAAATTTCTTCCACCAATTTCTAAATTAGCAAGATTCGTTTCTGTACTAGAAACCCTTGTAATCAAACCAGACAGACTTGTTTCAACTTTCGTGACTCTTTCCTGTGTTCCGGTTAAACCAGACTTAACTTCCGATATAGTCTGTGTTGTTCCTGCTAAATTAGATTCAATCGTATTAGCTTTCGTTGTGACAGCTATGATCGAGTCATTTTGATTGTTTAGAATTGTTGTATGTTCGCCGATCGTAGTTTTTATACTGTCCACGGTAGCTACAGTAGCGTTATATCGACTTAACAAAGCATCATAGTTTCCTTTGATTGTTGTATCTTCGCTGATCAGAGAAGATATCTGTCCCTGCATCGTACTGATGCTTGTTGTGTGAGATGTTGTGATCTCTGTGATATTGTCGATCTGAGATTGTGTATCTTCAGGAGCTGGAGTCCAATCTGATGATTTGTTACCTTTTACAACCATAATTTCAGTAAAATAAACATTGTAAGCAGCAGAAGTATCAGACACTCCGACCATTAAGTTTAATTTATCGCAACCACTTCCTTTTGCATCAACAGTCCACGTATAAATGTTTTCAGTTGTGTCAACTGTAAAAATATGCCAGTCTTGATTAATTATTATATTGCTACTATTCAGCCAATGAATCCCAACACTAAATTTCTGATTCGCTGCACTGCCTTTAATTCTCGCACTAAAAGTGATATGATCTCCCTCTTTAATACTTCCCGCTGGAGTCCATTGGTTAAATCCTTGATAATTTTGTTTATTGCCAACAATATGTGCCCACATTTTACCATTAGAAGAAACAATTTCTCTAGTAGTAGGATTTCCCCAATCAGTCCATTCTTTTCGACTTTTCTTGAAAGCACTATTTAAGATTAAATTCCTGCCCCCAACCTCTATATTATCCACAGCACTATCAGCATAGCTCTTAGCACTGCTCAACGCGCTGTTTGCCTGTTCTAAGGCATACTTCTGTGCATCGGATAACTTACCATCCGCATACAGCTTAGCACTGCTCAGATTATCTGCTACTGTCGTTTCCATTTCATTAAATACAATATCTAACGTCTGGTTCTTGTCATTCATGACGATTGTAGAAGATTTCAGTTTCGTCGTAGAACCATTCACTTCCTTGATCACACTGTTAATATCCAGTTTCGAACCAGAAATATTTGCATCATCCGCTACAATACCATCTCGAATAATCTTTCTCTGAATCGTTTTCTCCGTAGCTCCAAGAGCATCCCAGATCAGATTCCCATTCTTATCCCAGACAGACATGCTGTAATCGTTTGAAGCATCTTTTCCGATCTGGACCCTGACACGGTTTGCATCAGATATCTGGATTGTATTGTCACTCCATTTTGACTTACCATCAGAACTATGTACCGTCAGATTTGTTGTATTAATGTCCATACCTGTGATCTTATCAAACGACAGATTCTCAATCATTGCATTTTTGATCATGCCGTTTTCGATCGTTGTATTCTTTGATGTCAATGTTAAGTTCTGAATGTTGTCAGATGTAAGATTGCCGTTTACTAACGTGTTGAGATTAGCATAACCGCTTTCCAATACTCCAACTCTGCCGACTGCTGCATTGAGATCTGTGATCGTAGCTTTTGTTGCAACCAGTTTATCAATCTCTGCATCTTTTGTTTTCAGCTTCGTAATCTCAGCGTTGGTAGTATTTAAATTCGTAATCGTTGCATATGTAAGTTTTGCATCTGTAGCTTTTAGGTAATCAGCCTCAATATTCGCAATTCTAGCATTCGTTGCATTTAGATTTGTCGCGGTTGCTTCTTTAAATATTGCATGGTCAGATTCTAAGGTGTTGATTTTTGCATTTGACGCCTGTAAGTCATCTGTGAATGTCTGTTTAAAATTTGCCACATCAGTTTTTAAAGTTTCAAACTCACCTGTTTTAAATTTCAAAACATCTCCAGACAGATTCTTGATCGTTGCATTTGTCGCTGTCAGATTATCCACCATGAGTTTTTTTACAAACGCTAATTCGTACTCAACTCGTTCTGCCATTTCGGTTATAGGACCTTTTGTGTCAGAATCATCTTCCTCGGCGGTATTCCCATAACTTGCAATTGTCTGCATCAATCCACCGTCATAACTTGTTATCAATGATATGATCGGTATTGTAAATTTCATGCCATCATTTTTTACAGCAGTAACAATATCTCCGATATCAAGTCTCGTATCTCCGATAAATCTTAATGCTGCAGGCGTGAATACTAAGCCTTGGACAGTATTGTAAACACCGTCTAATATACTCTGTGTCATAACCGGATTTTGCATACTTATGCCGGTAGCTCCTGATCCAGATGAAAGTGTCTGATCTGAGTTATCACATATCAGTCTTTTGATACTGAAACTTTCTTCTGTTTCTTGCAGATCGTTATAAAATATATTGCTTGGAATCTCGTAATCAATACCCTGATACCATCGAAACTCGATCATTCCAGTTCTTCCACATATAGCAAATTTGCCAAATAATCCTGCGATAAATCCGATGGTTTCTTTGTATGTATATCCATCAAAAGGATTTACATATGTTGTGATCACTTCGCTTTCATCGGTTTCTTCGTTGTAATCACCTTCCTCAATGATCGCTCTTTGATTGATCTGGATTCCTCGCTGTACTGTAGATGTATCAATCGCCACGCCTGTCATCGTGCTGATTTCAGCCAATATATCTACTGCATCCGTTGGATAACTTAATTTAGAATAATATGCCCCATTGCATCTGCTTGCTAATCTGTCATATGCGGTAAACGTAACTTTGTTGCTTTCAATCTTGGGATTCTGGATCGTATATAACCCCATCGGAATATATTCCATATCTCCATCGACTTCCACGCCGATCTCCAAGCTGACTTCTTTTCCAGACAATGCAATTCCTTTATTCTCGATCGTTGCCTGAACATAGCTCGCCACCGCACTCCCGATCGTTATTTCTTCCGCACCAGACGTTATTGTAAAATTCTTTACAGATTCTACTAATACTTTTTCGTTCTCCAGAAGCCTTGTATTAAATTTTCTGTTTGACCCTGCTATTGCATCGCCAAATTTTTTACTTGCCTGATACATATAGCATCACCTCCGGCTTAGTCTTCGATCATAAACATCAGGTCTTCAATATCTGCAACAGATGGGATGTCATAGCGATCTGCATTTTCACATCGTTCAAGTTCTGCAAATGAAACTTTCATGATATCAATATCAGTATCCACTTCCTGCAGTTCTTTGATTTCTTCATTTACAATCTCTTTGCTTTCATCTGTCATTTCATACTGGTTTTCTTTCACGATCGGCTTATCGTCCTTATCTTTTTCTGCGTATCGTTCACAGATCTTAAGGCGGTTTTCATCATATTCTTCGATCGCTTTTCGGAATGCTTTCATATTTTTAGAAATTGCATATCCTAATTTTGCCGTGTAAACTTTGCTTGACTGTTTTACTAATCCTTCGTGGATTCTCATAATCTCTTTTAACTTCATTTCTATCTCTCCTATTTCTGCACGATCTGAACGCTCGCACTTTTATAATAATAAATACCATCTCCGATATACCCCAGATGTTCTTTTGTAAGAGTCCCGCGGTATACAGTGATGGTATGTGTTGTTCCCATGTCTCTAAATGTGATCGGAAAGAATCCTTTCACAAGATTATTTTTTATCTTCTTAACTTCGGACTCTGTGAGGACTCCCCACTTGATATCCAATGTCTTTTTCTCTGCAATTGCTTCTCCGATCATATCTCCTGATGATGATCGTTCGGTATTGGCACTCCAGATGATTTCGTCTGAAGTGCTTAGTTCAACCGGCTCTGGCAATGCAGTGTTTCCACATGTCAGTGTTGCCATTTTCCCTCCTAAATCAAGATCGGTCGTTTGCCGGCTCTGATATCTGCGTTGTTGTTATCATTTACGGTTTTGGTTATTTTCTTCCCATCCAGGTAAACATCCGTATCAATAGATTTGACAGCATTGATCAGTTCCATGAGCAGGCGGATGATTTGATCATCTTTACTGCTGCCGCCGGATAACTCTGCTGCCTTTTTAGCCATTGCGATCATCTTATCTTCTGGTGCTACGACCTCGCCTTGATGGCGGTTATCTCCGATCATGGCAAGCTGTGGAGTGTTTTTCTTTACGTAGCCACCTTGAGCTAACCACTTCACATTAAACCCAGCTGGATATTTAATCTCTTTTCCTAATATTTTTGCTGATTTCATTTTCAGAGAAATCTTCGGTACTTTTATTTTTAAGATAGTGCTTAAATTAGGAATCTTTGGTTTATGTTTTTTCCACCAAGTTTTTATTGATCCCCATCCGCTTTTTAATTTGATTGCTGCATTTACTGCAATATTTTTAGGCTTATGTTTATCCCACCAGTCTTTTGCCCAGCCAACAGCTAAATCAATTTTGGCTGCTGCACCATCAACCTTCTTTTCCGCTTCCTGTTTCACACCAGTCCACCAATCGTGTGCTGTGTCTAGAACTCCTTTAACTTTTGCTTCAACTCCAGCAACTTTTTCTGCTGCTTTTTGTTTTACACCAGACCACCAATCGCGTGCTGTGTCTAATGCACCTTGAACCTTAGCTGCAATATCTCCAATCTTCTCTTTTGCCTTTTCCTTAATATTGGACCACCAGTCCCTTGCGGTATCTAATGCGCCTTGAACCTTAGCCACGACTCCAGCAACTTTTTCTGCTGCCTTCTGTTTCACATCGGACCACCAGTCTTTCGCTGTATCCAATGCTCCTTCAACTTTTGCAACTAATGTTGCTGCCTTGTCCTGAATGGAATCCCATCCTTCTTTCAGATTGGCAATCGCACCATCTGCCTTTTCTTTTGCTTCTGCTACCAACGATGCAGCCTTATCTTTAACAGATTCCCAACTTTCTTTTAAAGATGCAAGTGCACCTTTAACTTTTTCTTTTACCTCAGCTTCCAGTTTGGCTTTTTTATTCTTAATACCTTCCCAAAGCTTCTTGAACGCTTTGATCGGATGAACATTTTTCTTTACCCATTTCAATAAATTTTTGAAACTTGTTACAATACCAGAAATAAATTTTCCAAACTTCGACTTTTTGATTTTGTCCCAGTTTTTCCATAGCAATACACCTGCTGTGATTAACGCACCAACAACCACGATTGCAATTCCGAGCGGACTTGTCAAAAGTGCCACTGCTTTTCCTGCTACGCCAAATAACTTAGGAAATAATCCACTAAACAATGTTTTGAATGAAATGATTCCTTTTCCAAACATCTTGATTCCTGATATTGCATTACTTATAGGGCCTATAAATTTCGTAACAAACGAAACCAATTTAAACGCTGTAAAAAAACTTACCAACGCTATTGTGATATTCTGTACAGCTCCTTGATGTTTATTGATCCAGTTTGCTAATCCGTTCAATCCCTTAACCAGAAGATCTAAAAATCCAATGATCGCATCTCCGACAAAATTAGCAAGCGGTTTAAACAAATGATCCCACGCCCATTGCCATAACGGCTGCAATGCTTTGCATACTGCTGTCAGTACATTTAGTGCTGCAGCTAATAATTCAATCAGTTTTGGAGCAAGTTTTTGCATCGTCCATTTTCCCAATGGCACCAACATGTTCTTCCAAATCCACTTGAAAGCACCTATTGCAACCTTGCTAAACGCACTAAAAGCTACTCTTAACTTATCAATTGCCTTTCGTAGATTATCGTAGCCTTTCCCAAGTTTCGTGGCTTTTTCATCTTCTCCCTTGGGAAGAGAGCCCATATCTACATTACCGCCAGATACTCCACCTGCTGCGGATCCTGTACCAGAAGATGGTGTAGAACTCTTTGATCCAGATGATCCTTTTGTTTCAGTCAATTTATTGATCTGATCAAATCCCATCAATCCAGATATCTTCTTTGCCGTCTTTTTGGCTGTGTCTCCAACTTTCTTTGTCGACTTATTCAGCTTATTTGCGGAACTTGTCGCATTGTTTAAGCTGTTAGATACCTTTCCTGCACTTGTCGCCGTCTTATCAAGACTTGCTGACGCTCCACTGGTCTTCTTGCCCATGATCATTGCTGTAAACGACTTGAATGCATTTGCAAGAGTCATTAATTTTCCAAGCACCAAGTTAATTACTTTTACGATTGGCAAGAATAAATTGATCAATCCTTGTCCAATTGAAGCTTTCAGGGAATCAAATTGCAAAGATAGAATCCTGATCTGGTTCGCCCACTGATCAGAGGTCCTTGAAAAGTCCCCTGTCGCATTTTGTAGCTGTTGCTGTACGAATGCATATCTTAAGGCTACTTTCTCCTGTTCCGTCATGGCACTGGTCGTTTTACCGAATCCATTTGCCAGCGCGTACTGATCAAGCGCTGTCTGTGTCATTACAATACCGAGATCTTTTAACGTTTCTGTTTCTCCAGAGAACACGGATTTCAGTTTCGTGAAAGCTTCATCCTGCGAAATGTTATAGAAAGAAGCAACATCTCCAGCAAGTCCAGTAAGAGCCGTGCTCATCTTGTACGATTCTTTTTCAGAAAATCCAAAAGCATTTGCCATTGCTCCGAATGTTCCGGTAAACTTCTTTGCCATCGTTTCAGAAAGTCCAAATGTACTTTCTGCATTTTGTGCAAATTCGTTTACTTTTTTGTTCATTGTTGGAAATACTACATCGACAACGTTCTGTACCTCTGTCAGATTTGATCCTAGCTCAATACAGTCTTTCACAAAACTTGTTAATCCTTTTACAGCAAAAGCACCGGCAAGCATCTTTCCTGTTTTCTTTGCGAGGTTCTGTATTCCACTTAACTGCTTATTAAATTGTTGCTGATTGATCACCAGATCCAACCCGATCTGACCTGCACTATCTGCTGCCATACTTATCACCTACCTTGTCTTACACAAAGTAGGCTGGCTTAGCTACTACAACGGTGCTTACCTATGCTCTTCCCTTTGCGGATCCATACTATATTTATCTGTTTGCATCGGGGACATTTGATTTCCCCTTTTACATATTCTGCGACCATCAATGTCTGTCCGCATTCCTTACATTTTATCTTTTCAATTTGTTATACCTCCTGCCATATCAATAAATGCCTGCTTCATCGTTTCTAAGAAATCATTTGTTTCTTTTTCTGTCTTTGTCTTAGCGGCTTTTCTTCTCCACTTGTTTCTGATCTCTTTTTGTTCCGGAGTGAACTCTTTGATCACTTCATTATCATCTTCTAATCGGATGGATACAATCCGTCCTAAGGCTGTATCTGGTCCTATTCCACAAAGCAGCGCTTTGAACTCGTGCCATTGCATTTCCTTGAACTCTTTAGAATAGATTCTGATTCCATACTGCTCTGCAAATGAAGATACGATCAGGTCCCAATCTTCAAACAGATCATATCCAGGATCAACTACTCCCCCGATTCTTCTTCATCGTCATCATCACCCGTAATCAATGAAACCGCTTCTTGCACAACCGTGACATAATCCTCAAATTTTAAATGTAATTTTTCCAAGTCTTTCTGTGCCTTATTTGTAAAAACAAGATCACAAAGCTTTGTAACGGCTTTCGGTGAGATATCATCCCCACCATCGCCAAGCTCTGCCAGAACTTCGATCATAGTTGTCGCATCTGCGTTCACTTCATATTTCTTTCCGTTGATCACTAACGCTGGATTCTCTTCGAATTTCAACTTATCTGTAATATCTACTACTTTTCCCATTCTATCTTCCTTTTCAAAAAAAGGAGAGGTTTCCCCCTCCTAAACTCCTGGTGTTACTGTCGGTTTACCGTTACTCTGCACTTCAAATTCCAGAGGTGCAACTGCTGTAGAATCTCCTGCTCCTACATTTGTCACATTGATAACTGCACTTGCAAACTTGACAACTGTTCCATCCGGGAATGTCCACTGGAAGTCTCGTTCTACGTTTCTTCCATTTTTCCATGCAAGTCCTGCAACTGCATCGTTTCCGGCATCTCCTACGTTTCGTTTCGCTGTAACTGAGATCGTAACGGATTTTGCAGTCATTAATCTGCGTGTCCATCCTTCTGTATCAAATGGTGTCCATTCTTCTACACCATTATCAAAACTTACTTCAAACGTTTCACAATCTGCTATATTCTTCATTGCATCTGCAGATCCAGACGCTGCTGTGTTGATCTGAAACTGGTTCTCATAACAAGGATATACTCCGCTTGTGTTAGTTTCGCTCATCGTCTACCTTCCTTTCGTAATAAATGTCAAACCAAATGACACGTTCATAGATCCCTTTATCATCCGTTCCAACATCTACTGGTTCAGGAACCTGCATGGATAAGAAATCTACTTTTGTATCTTTGATCATAAATTGTTTCTGTGTTTCTAATATTTCAAACAGTTCGGCTGCTGCCTGTTCTGTTTCTTTTGAATTGTTGTTCCAGTGGACTAAGACAGATATACTTTTCGTATCATATTTCTTATATCCACCTACTGCATACCGTTTTGGAGCATAGGAACTTCGTTGATACACTCCAATGGATCTGTCTTTTTTGTTGTCTAACTTTCCTGTGTAATAGTGATCAGCTTCAAATACTGTTTTCAGCCAGTCTTTCATATCTGCTAGCAAAATCATATGCCACTCTCCCTTCGGTACAGTTTCTTAAATGCTTTTTGTGCAAAGTCCTGATACAGACCACCTGGAAGCCAAGGATTAAACCATTCACCACCTGCGAACGGATTTTCGTACGTCTGAAAATTGTATTCCGGATGGAAATATAACCTTCTGGCATATGGCGTTGTAGATACAATCCTTGCATGTCCTGTTTTGCTGTAAGTATAATCTACAAATGTATTATCATTTTGCAGATTTCCTGTATCAAACGGCATAACCTGAGCTTGTACCACTTCGGTATGCAAAGCTTCTGCTGTCTTTTCCAGTGCTGTGACTTGTGCCTGTGAAAGCTCCCGAAGTCTCTGTGTGTTGATTTTTATAATTGAATTGCAACGGATCATCACATCAACTCCAATCTGGTATAATTGACCGTCCCATCGGGATTTCTTGCTTTCTCTCCACTTACGATCACTCTCTCAACTCCAAAGACTGTTGCGACACCGCAACTGATCACTGGTACATCTGGGGCGATATCTCCACAAAAAAGAGCAGATCCCGTAACCTGTACGATCTTCTGCTCATTTGTCATAACTCTTTTCGCTTTGTCCTGATAATTGCATTTGAAATCTGCATCGATCAGAGTGATCGGCTGCCCTTCCTCTCCAATCTCCTCACTATCAATTCGAATGTGAATATCCGTCTGACACATTGATTTTGGAATTAACTCTGGCCATTTCATCAGATCGCCCCCAATCTCCTGCAGCACAATCCTGTCTGCTCTAACATTGCGTAATTATCAGCTCGCATGATCACGCCATCCTGAACTGTTACATTCCATCCGCCAGCATTGATCCCCATGGATACGCCATTGATCGAATAAGAACTTAAGACACTGTTGATCAGAGATTCATTCTCTGCTTCAAAATCTGCCTGTTTGCAGACAACCAGACGAATCACATCTTTTTGAAACTCTGTCAGATTCTCAAATCCTCTTGCTACAATGCGGTTAAATGTAAGTGTGTCAATGTGTCGGCTTGCGATATACAGTCTCTTTTCAAGATCATCCGTTGTGATCACACCGCTGACTTTTTCATAATACTCCTGATCTGCATAAGAGGCGAGTGCCATATGCACCACCTCCTACACTTCGGTATATTCCGTAGTGTCTACGTCAACGTAAACAGAATCAACCTTACCGTCTTTTCCATTTGGGAATACGAATACATCAGAAAAGCTTCTGTTCTGATACAGATAACCATCGCCCTCTGTATGTGTTCCTGGATCAAAGTAATAGATGGATGAGATCTTAGGCACTGTTTTGCATGTCTGTCCGCATGCAATCAGTACATTGATCTTATGTGATCCTGTTACAGATTTACCTGTGTCTTTCTTTACTGGTGCAAATCCACCTTCTTCAACTTCCCAGTTAAAGCTGTCATAGAAGCGTTCGTCGTCAACAACTTCCATCAGTGTTACACCATCAATATCTGTAACTCGTGTTTCGATTCCCATGCCACCTTCGGCAATCTGTGTCATCTCAATCTTACGAGTAAAATCTGTAGACAGTTCTAATAGATCCATGATCGCAGATGATACATACATAATCAGTGATCCATTCGCTTTGTATCTGCGAAGTTTTCCTGCTGCAAGGAACCCTTTTAACTTGCTGAATACATTTGCTTTTGTATAATCGCTGGAAGCTGTTGAACTGTGATATCCAGTCACTTTCTGTGCAGCCTGTGCTACTTTAGAGAAGAATAACGCATCTGTTTCTGGAACTGCCTGAGTCTGTTCAAAAATTTCGGAAATGTTCTTGATAGATACTGTTGCATTTGTCTCATCAACGTCAGCTTTATCAACAAGAAACATGATATCTCTGTCATGTGTTACTGTATATTCATGATCTGTCTGTGCATAGCTTCCTCTATTCCATCCGCCATTACGATTGTGATTTTTAAACCCGGATACAGACATCTGTGTAAAATGAAATGTTCTTGCAGACAGCCATTTTACGTTTGATGTTATGAATGGAGAAGTTAATGTTCCCTGCATTAAGATCTCCAGGAGTTCCGGCTCCCATACCTGTGCATAATTTAATGCCATTCTTTCTTACCTCCTAATTAAATCGGTTCCATCGTTTTGTTGGTACCGCTTTCTGCTGTGGTGTATTGCCACCAGTCTCTCCGCTATGCTGCTGACCGACTCCGATCTGACGGAATCCTGTCTGCTGCTGTTCCTGTGGTTTTAACTGTGGCACATCTTCCAATACTTTGTTTAATGCTTCTTTTAATTTTTCGGAATCAATCTTTCCATCCTGTACGACCTGCGACACGTCTGCTAGTTTTAACACGTAAGGCATTGTTTTTAAGTCGATCCCAAGTTCTCCAGATAACTTATAAGCATCTCGCTCGATCATGGCTTTTTGTGCCATCTGCTGTGCGTTCTGTGCCTCATTCTGGATCGCTTCGATGTTTGGTTCATTTGCAGCTTTCTGCTGTTTAAATGCCTGCATCGCCTGTTCAGCTTCTTCCTGACTTAAGCCCTGCTGTTTAAAGTAGGCTTTTAATGCAGTGTTTTCTTTTGCTGCTAATGTCCCATCTAACATCTGCTGAATCTTGTTGTAGTCAATCTGTGGCTGTGGTGGATCAGTTGCCGGCGGGGTCTGATTTGCTCCTGGCTGTGGTGCAGGCTCTCCCTGTCCTCCCGTTGGTTCTGATCCTGGTTCCGCAAAAAACTGTAGATTCATGTTTAATTTCTTTTTCATTGTTGCTCCTTTCCATTTTGTGGGTGTCTCCCAATTATCTATCCATTGTCTTCGGTGTCACCGCCCACGCATCTTTTACCCTCTTATCGTGTTTGGAGCATAAAAATAAGACGTCTTAACGGAACGTCTGCTACCGAGATTTATGGATCACCTCTTACTTTCTTGCCTTGGTACTTCTTTTTGGTTTTTCTTCTTCCTCAGTTCCTTCCTGAGCTTCTGGTTCTTCTACTGGTTCAGTGATTTCTTCCGCTACACCTGCTGCGATCAGTACCTGACCTCTTTCTTCTGTAACATCGAACTCATCTCCAACACGTTTTTCAAAACCAAGTTTTCTGTCGTGATAATTGTAAGTTACTCTTACTTTCATTGCTGGTCCTCCTTTCCTTAAAAATGAGTATAAAAATACCACCAACCATTTCTGATCAGTGGTATTATCTATATCTTTTACTTCTTATCTTCATATTCTCTCACAATCTTCTTCATATACTCTCTGTATTCTTCTATCCCGTTGAAGCATTCCCAATGATACGGAATCCATTCACCAGTTATTTCATAACATCTCCTTTTTAAATACTGAATTTCTTCATCTTCTTTTAATGCCTGAATCAATTTTTTCATTCAACCAGCTCCTTATATGCCTTGAATATTCCATCTAATATTTTTTCTTTTTCATCCAATTCAAGTACATCTATGCTGCTTAAATTCGCAAATATTTCCATCGCCTGTACTTTAGGATTCGATTTCCAATAACTCTTTTTATGCCCTACTGGAACTATAATCTCACCTTCACTCAATGCGCTGATAATATCTGAAATTGCAAAGCTGTACTCATACTTCCCATTTTCTTGAAACCATTCTTGAACTTCATCTCTTTTATCATATACTTTTTGTCTACATTTTTCAATTTCTTGAAGAAATCTTTCATCTTTCCAACTATTGTATTGTAGAAAATCCATTCTATGTGTTATTTCATGCGAAAATACATAATCCATATCGTACAATTCAATATTAGGTGCTTTAGAATTGTATTTTATAATATCTTCATTAGGCAAATATGCAAAAGGCACTTTAAGTTCTTGGTCTTCTACAAATTCTACTGTATCCACAAAAAATGACATATTAGCCTTGTGTCTTGAATTATCTATGTTATTTTTTATCTTTTCTTTGAATACTTCGAGAGAATCCTTTATATTAAATCCTTCTGCTTTCTTTTGAAACTCTTCTTTCCATTCTCCAAGTTTTATTTCATACTTTTCTTTATTTTCTCTATCTAATGAATAATTTGCCAGTCTTCTAAATTTCTCTTTCTGTCTTTTGGCATATTGTTGCTTCTGATCATCCTTATAATCATCCTCAACTTTTTTAATCTCTTCCTTTGAAAACTTATCATCTGGCGGTGTACTGATTCCAGGAAAGTATGTTGTATGGCCGTCTTTACAGTTTGGATGATAAAGTCCTGCTGCCATTGCAGAACTCATCAGTGGATAGCTTCCATCCTTACTGCTGCCACCACTCCACACATCATCAATTAAAATCTTTCCAACAAATGGCAGGCACTTTGGACACGGATTCCCTCTCTTGTTCATGATCACGAGGTGGCATCCCCATTCCTTACGCTTTTCTCCCTCTCCGGTAAGATAAGCTCTCTTACTTGCTGTTCGGATTGCCATACCTGCGTATTCCTCAATCCTATGCATTGATCCATTCTTGTACTGGATGCATTGGATACCTGCAGCAAGAAAATCCTTTGTTGCCATATCTACGGCTTTTTCATAGGTACCAACTCCACTGTTTGCATATACCTGTGCATTGAATATCGTCTTTCGGTACTGATCATTTGCACGTCTTAGCATCGTTGTCTCTGCATTCCCCATATCAGATACAGTTGCATCGATCAGTGCATTCATCTTGCGATCATTAATCTTGAAGAATGCTCCATCGATATCTCCTGGACCGCCAGATGCCTGCCCGATCGTTTCGAGGATATGTGCTTCCTGGTCAAGGTACCCACGTTTTCGAGATTCGCTAATAATCGCAGGAATACTTGAATTGATTTCTTCAAATTGGCCGTTATATTTTTTAGCATTTCTCTTGCGGTACTCTTCTAAAGCTCTTAACTGTTCTGCCTGCCACATCCCCCATTCGATACCTTCTTTTGTTTCTTCTGCTCGGTGTCGCTGCATATTACGCATCATCGATGCAATCAGTTCATCTTCTATCCGCTTAAGCGCTTCTTGAATATCGTAATCATTCATCTTTCACCTGTGTTGTAATACACTTTATACCCTTGTCTTTTGAACTCGCGTTTCATCTCTTTGAGTTTTGACATGCTGCTGCACCTGTCCTTTCTCATCTCGATGATTCCGTTTTTCTCAATCGCATAAATACCAAACGGAACGTGATCACTCATCTGTCTTAGGAACTTTTTCGTCTCCTGTCGGCTCATTCTGTACGAGTGGTTCATTATTGTTACTACCATTTGATTCTCCTATCTGAAAATCTCCTGCTGCCGTATTGACCGCCGGATCTTCTACTTCCATGATTCCTTGTTCTGCTTTCAGTCTTGCAACCTCTTGTTTCTTCCATTCATCATCTCTGGAATCTCCATACAACTCATCCACACATGCTTCAACACTCATGACTCCCTGTGATCTTCCTTTTCCAACAGTTTCAACCTGGCTCTCGAAAGATGGATTGGCATATTCTCCAAACGTTACATCTACCTCGACATCATCATTACTGCTCTGTCCATTTAGTTCACGGTATGCTTTGATACTTACCTTGATCAGACTTTGCAAGTCTTCCTGCAATGCGCCTACGATCGCATTTCTGCTATAAAGTGTAGCTTTCTCTTTTTCTCTCTGTGCATCTGCGTTATCCAGTTTCTTTACGTCAATCCCTAACGTTGACGGACTGATCAGACCTTGCAAACATAAATCCAGTGCTGTTATGTATGCTGATAGATAGCTTTCATGTGGAATCTCTGGTTGCTGCAATACAATCTCATTCTTTGCACCCTCGTGCATGTCGGAATCTGTTTTGATGTATCGATTATCAAATGGATTCACTGGTAATGTCACTCCTGTTTCTGGATTTCTTGGAATGAAACATTCTGGAATATACTCTTTACTTCGTCCGGATCGCACTGCATCCATCCATTGACTGAACGCTTCATCGAACGCATCAAACGCATCAATTTTACGATCAAAGATACTCTGCCCTCTACTATCCCATTTTCCTGATTCAAAGAACATAAGCGGTACAGCGAGCATATATTCGCCACGTTGCTTAATCTCTCCATCTTTGCCTTCCTGGTATGTTGAGAATGCCAAGTTCTGCAAGTTTCTTGTTTCATCCAGTGCATCAAGTGGTACTTCCTTATCATCGCAGGTCAGTTTATATTTGATATACCCATAGCCGTAATACTCATGCAGGATATATTCTCTTCTCTTATGGTCATAAACCGTTTTGAACTCAATCTCCGTGATCCTGCCACGGTTGTTCTTAACCTCAAGTCGTTCTCCAGGATAGTACTCAATGATCGGATACTGTGAAAGACTTGTATCAAATGTGACCTTAAAAGCTCCATCTCCGATGTACAGAGTTTCTTTCGTTGCTTTCTCCAGTCGCTTCTTGATCTTGTTCTCTTTCGCAATCTCATCCCATACATCCTGATCCTGTTTGTTCTTGAAATCAAAATCATTCAGACTCGCCAGTGTCACACTTGTGAGCATGTCCACGATCAGCGATGGAAGTCCTGTATGAATCTTATTGATTTCCATTCCTGGACTGCACTTCGCTGCCCAGAAACTCTGCCGACTCGTATTGATAACAAGTTGTCGGTACAGCTGTTCCAGTTCGTTGCTGTCCCCTCTGTACCAGATACGATTTTTAATTGCATTTGCTTCGTAGTCCAATGTTTCAGTTATGTTGATTCTTGAGGGATTCGCCGGCTGTACATTTAACCAACTGCGAATCCCTCCTTTTACTTTTTCCATGATATTATCCACCCATTTCATCTTTGTCTCCTATTTGCATCTTGTATGGCAGCCATGCATACTGACTGGCATTGATCGTATGGTCGTTTCTATCCTCAGGCTCATTATTCTTATCTTCTTTCCAACTGTATCGCTCAAGCTCTGATATGTGATTAACGCAATGATCTAAAACTAAATATGCATCCTGCTGCAACCAACTGATTTGTAGCATGATTCTGTCTATGATCGTTGTCTTCTTGTATGCTGGAATGAAATTATGCGCACTGCCATGCAGTCGTTTGTGTTTGTTTAATTCCGTGATCGTTGCCTGATCAGCAGAATCTATGAATACATCTCTTGCGAATCCCCATTCTTTACGGTTTGTTTCCAGGAAGTCTACAAAGTTTCGCACCGTATCTGATGGTGCTAGTGGGATTGTCAGATCTGCATTGCTGTAAATCTTCTCATCTACTGTGATCACTCTGCGATCTTCTGTGATGATCTGGTAAATCATAGCAATCGTATCTTCAGACTCAGAAGAGTAAGAAGTATCCAGACCTGCAGTGATGGTTTTTATCTTGATCTTTCCATCTTTTAGCTGTTGCTTTAACCACGCCTTTGTTTTGACGTGTCGTTTCCGGTCAAAATTCGAAAAGACAAGACCTGTTGCTTTTCCTCTCAATCCTTCAATCTTGTTCTTCCAGATCTTCGTTCCTTTTGGAGTATTTGCAATGATCTTGTCTAGTTTTTCTTTTGGTAATCCCAAATTATGAACAAAAGAAAAGAACCAATGGACCCAGTTAGGTTTTGGTTCTTCTTTCAACTCATCTTTTATTTCTTTTGGTGTTTCTTGTTCCCACTCTGGAAGTGGTCTAGAACAATTTATATATTCTTTGTAGATCGGCAGTGCCGGATCATCAGGATTCAATGTTGCCATCAGATAATCACATCGCATAGCAGACTCTCTTACAAAGTCGATGTCTGCTGTATTGATCTCGTCAATGTATAGACAGCCATACTGACCACCTAATGCCTTTTGCCACTTTTGTTTGTCTCCATATCCAAGTACATAAATAACTTTATCGCCTTTGCTTGTGTGATACAAAAGGTGTGGAATCTTATCGTCTTTGGTTCCATTTCCGTGGTACTCGACTAATTGCCCAAAATCATCAATGATACCAAGGTCTTTGTTGATGATGTTCTTTTCTGCGGTACCGGTATCTTTCGCTGCAAGAATATGCAGTTTCTTTGGAGATTCTGCAACTTTCAGCATGAACTTGAAAAGACCTACTGTCGTTTTACCTGCTGCCGTTGTGCCTTCCAGGAACTCTACTGGTGCATCACATCTGATAAATGCTTTGTACTTTTCTGACAGCAGCAGACGTTCATCGCTCATTTACCCACCTCGCATCTGATTGATCAGATCATCAAGTTTGGATTTTTCTTCTTCCAGACCAGATACTTCCATGCGGTCTTTGAACATTCCGAGATGTCTTCCTAACAGTTCTAATGCTTTTCCTTTATCATTCAGCTTAATTTCAACACCGTTGCGCCCTTCTTTGATTCCTGCGATCGCTCTTACCATCGTATCGGATAAATCTGCAGTATTTTTTATAATCACTTGTCCATCTTGGACCTCGGCGTAATCTGTAGCTTTTGCAAAGGCGATCGATGCTAATTCATTAAGCACTCGATCTTGTGTGATTTCTGTTCTTTCGCTCCGCTCCTGCATTCGAACACTGATATACTCAGACACATCTTTAATTTTTAGTAATCTACTTGCGGCAGCTGCTGCTGTATCTCCGTCTTTTACTCTCGGATATGCAACTCTGTAAGCCCGAGATGCATTCAGATCTATCAGGTATTCATCAGCAAATAGTTTTCTTTTTTCTGTTAATGCCATCTAGGCTCACTCCTTTCGTATAAATGGTGTTCTTTTTTTATTTACTGCTCTTTACTGTAAACGGAACAATGGATTCTGGAATATAATTCACTTCATATTTGTACTTATTAACTTTTGCTCCGCCAAGATCTTCGATCACATACATACTGTCTTGATTCATGCCGATGATATGTTTCTTATATGTCCCATCTTCTATCTCTACAATAAGTTTTACTTTCTTACTGCTGTCTGTTTCTAATGAAAATGCTCCAACTAGTTCAAATTCTACTTTATCTGTTCTTGTATTGATCACTGCAAATCTGCGCAATACATTAAAATTATCTGCTTCCTGTGATACATTGCTAGATACCTTATCTGCTTCTGTGCATGCAGTTAATGTTCCGCCAATAATCGCCAATCCTAACAATGCTACTAGAAATTTCTTTTTCATGTTAATATCTCCTTATTCTACAAACATCCAATCTTCTGCCAATAGATCTGTCTGCGATGCTAACCACGGAACCAGTGTATCGTCTGCTGCTTTCATAACAATAAATTCTTGCAGATCATTGATATCTTTTCCTGTATACTGCTTATACATCTGGCACCCTACTTTTGGTGATTTGAATAGATACATTCCTTTTCCATTCCATCCTTTTCTTGTAACTCTTAATCCACGTTTCATGTACTTGATAGCATCTCCAAAGCTAAATGTAGCTTCTCCACCAAGTACAGGGCAGTTCTTTTCGTCTGCGATTACCCATTCATCGGATAAGATGTTAGAAAGTGTGTACTCAACTCTCTGTGTTTCTCTAATGTCCAATAAATCTCCCTGTCCTTTGTCAGTGTCTTTCGGTCTGCACTGCATCATAATTGTTTGCTTTTCTATGTCCCAGTACCAATATCCGCCCCAGGATGGAAGTTTTACCTTATGACCTTTTTTCATTAATTCAAATGCATCTTTAAAATTCATATCTCTTTCCTTTCTAATTTTAAACATAAAAAGACCCGGGGCCCGAAGGTCACCCGAGTTCTAATCATTTATGCCATTTATAAAATAAATCATATTTTATTTCTAGCATATTAGATCTGATATGTTGAATTTTTTCACAATATTTAAAAGCTTTTTGATTATCAAGTCGTCTACAAATCATATCATATTCTATATCATTTATAACCTTTAGAAATTCTTTCAAAATATTAGAATTTGTATAATGAAATCCTGTATGATGAGGATATTTATCGATAATATCTTCCATCATTCTTCTTGCTTCTTTGCTGTTGTTATTATTGTTATCTTCAACATATCTTCCTAAGCTCTTTATTACCTCAAATCCATACTTGGTATAAGTTTGAACTGCATCATACAACAAATTTTTTTCATTCTTTTTCTTTGCTATAAAATTCATAATTAATGTTACCCATATACTGGACACTGTTCCTGTAACTAAGCCAATTATAATATCCTGTTCCATTTTAATAATACCTTTCTAGTTTTTTTATTTTGTATAGTATATCATAATTTTTTATATTAATAAATAATGGAGATATTAACCCAACTGGGCACTTCTAAGTTATCTTTCAAACGTTCCAGGGTATATATTATCATTTATGAATGTGCATTACTATGCATTTTAGTGCATTTTAGTGCACTCTTTAAGAAATCTTCAAATTATTTAATGCCTTGGAATGAATATTATGTATCTGTCTCCAACTGTATCCCATTTCAACACAGATGTCTTCCCATTTCATAAACTGGATGTATCTTAGATATAATATCCTACTCTGCTCTCCGTCCATCACATCTATGATCTTCTCTTCGATTTCTAACTGTATCTTTTGCATTTCATTCTTTTCATTTGCAATTCTATCCAGTATTCTTTCCAATCGGACCATGTAGTCAGACAAATCAGTTTGTTTATGTGCCTTGGGCATGTCTGAGTATTCAATTGCTTTCGGTCCATCAATCTGTGATCTTAACTGCTTCTCCTGCTCCTGGAGAGAATTATATTTACGCACAGCTTGTCTGTATCTATTCAGATATTCCTTTTTCTTCTCGTTCTGTTCTCTCTTTGTCATTTCTTACCCTCTCACATAAATCAATTATCTGCTGCCTTATCCGGTCTGTCATCTCCTGATACTCTTGTTTGTATTGTACCCGATCGGCACAAATGCCCATGCAGATTATCTCTGCACAGGCTTTGCATGGATCAATCATATCTGCCTACCGCTCTTTCTTTTCATCTGGCGGTTTCTTATGATCGCTTTTCTTGCATTTGAGTAATAAGGCCGTGATTCTTTCTCTCTTCTTCTTAATTCCTGTTCCTTTGCCTTCCAGGACAGATACTTCTCACATCCTGTCTGACAAGCAACTCTCTTTGATCCGTGTGATCTATCTTTACAATTTAGGCACGGACAATCTCTATATGCCATTTATGTATCAACTCCTTATAATTTAGTTAACGAGCATTCCGTACATGGACTGTCATCTGCAAACAAATCTTCTCTGCTGTCTACCTGTGTTGGATGTTTACAATAACCATCACACATTTCCTGTTTTACTTCTTCCAAGATGTCCGTTACTGTCTTCACTCTCTCATGATCCTCTTTCACGACACCCGTAAGATTCTCTGTTATTGTCATAACTCATCCCTCTCTTTCGCTGCAGCACAGAGTGACATCACTGCCACTCCTGCAACTGCTCCGATAAATAATCCGCTTAAAAATCCAATGATCATATTCTTAACACCCCTCTATTTCAAATGTAATGTTAAATTTTGCATAATCGCTCCAAGCACCAAAAATTTAATAGCGTTATAATGATCTTTTTTTATATCGTTATAAAAATACATTCCATAACACATAATCATTACTATCAACTCTATTATTTGCACCACTTTATCCATTATTCCACCTCTTTCAGTTGTTCTTCCAAACAATGTTTTAATGCATATATGATTGTATAATCTAAAGGACTAATCTTTTGCGGATCATGTTCTGCCCTATACTCATACTTAAATATCTCTGATTCTAACGCACTACTTAGCTTAATTGGTTCCAACGGATTCTCAATATCATCAAGATACTGTGTTTTCATCTTTCTCTTATATTCTCTTAGCTCTTTCAGTTCTTCCAGCCAGATTTCAAGCCGTTTATAGTTTTCCGCTTCTTTGAAAAAATCATTAGCTTCTTCGTCATGCAGAACCGCTAGTTGAGCCATGCCGTCCTTATATTTCTCTTTCACCTTACTTTTCATATATTTAGTAGCTTCTTCTAAATTCATAAGCGACACCACCTTTCAAATTCAGGGCTAAGGATATCCTCTGTTGTAAAACCATCCTCTCGTTCTACTTCTTCGACTTGTTTTGCTGATAGCCCAAAAACATTAATCAACACCCAACTCTGTTCATGCATATGTCCTTTGTTGTCTAAATTCTCAGGGTCTTTGTGATATTCAGCACAACTTTTTGCATATCGTATCTGATATTTAATTCTTTCTTCGTTCCAGGTCTTTAAGATATTACTGTTAATCATTTGTTTCCTCCTCGCAATCTACATCGAACAAATATTTCAAGATTCTGTCTTTTCCTATTGCTTCGATTGCATCAAATACAAGTTGTTTTGATGTGAAAACGACTGTTCCCTGTGCTTTGCCACCAGTCCATACATCATAATCAAGTTCTACATTGTCTTCATCATACAAAATACAATAATTATCTTCGAGTATTGGGCCATTGTGTTCCTTTGCATACCGTTCAAGTTCAACTTCTACTTTTCTTTTCTCTCTTGCAAATTCCGCTTCTTTTTTTGTGAAAAAGATGTTTCCTAATTCCCACATATCAAGAGCGTATTCATCGTTAATCCATGTCCTTTTTCTGATTCTTCCAATATAATCAATGTAATAAACCGTATCCCAATACTCTGGTTTCTTTGCCTTTACATCCTGTTTCTTTTCCATTCATCTTTTCAACCAATCTGTAAAACTCTTTTTCTTCTGCTTCTGTTAGATTTTTAATTCCCATTTTCTCCACTTCCTTAACTTTCTTTAACAAAAATGAAATTCCAACTGCTCCGGCTCTGGTTCCCACTTATCTTCCCATCTCACTCCGATGTAATCTAAGACGCGTCCCCATCCGAATCTTTCTCCTGTTTCTTGATCTACACAACATCGATACATCCAGAACTCCCATTCTTTTTCATTACGATCTCTCAACATATCAAATCGATGTGGTCTTTTCTCGAGATGCACTCCGAATCCACACATCGAGCATCCTGTTCTTTGTGCTTTTGTCGTATACAGTGTTCCATCTGCTTTCCTTGCGATTTTTCCATAGATTTCTGGCACTGGCACATCAAGATCTAATGCAAGCTGTAGCAGATCTTGTCGTAAAAACTGTGCAAATGGCGCTGATCGGATTACCGATTTCCCAAAGTAATTACATCCATGCTCTACTAATGCTTCTTCTCTCTGTCCACCTTCACTTGCCATAAGTCCCAAGAATGGCGCACTATTGTTTTCTTTTGCATAAACCTCACATGGTTTTTCTTTCATGTATAGGCAGCACTTATTACTTACCTTGAATGGTGCAATCTGATAATTCACACCTTCATTCTCGTTTTCGTATCCTGCGAACAACTGCAGCCATTTCCTTGGCAGTTTCATCCGACTATTCTTTGCAAAATGTCCCTGCGCTCCGCACTCTCCGGTTATGATTGCATGCCTGACTGTCTTATTTCTGTCTGTCGGGTTCTGCAGTGTGTCGATTCGTCCCGCGATCTTCTTGCTGATCACCGGAAAACCAAACTCTTGTAAGATTTCTGTCTTTGGTTTTCCTGGTCGCAATGATATTACTCCAAGCTGCTTATGTACTTTGATAATGCTTTTATCTTCCAGAGATGATACTGACACTGCAGGTACATCGATTCCTCTGCTTCTCAAAAACGCCAAAAGCACGATACTGTCCAAACCACCTACACTTACATGTGCATTCATTCCTCTACGATCTAGTTCTTGTATGAACTCTCTCGCTCTCAACTCTGCCCTTCTTACTTTTACGTCATATGGCAGATTCTGTTGTGCTGTGAAGATAGCTTTTTGTCTTTTCTTTTGCTCTTTCCAATCATCACTCATCTGCCTTTGTCTCCTTCTCACACCAGATACAACTTTTGTCACATTTTCTCCGTATTATAAATTTTTGAAACTTATCCGGACATAATCTCATCTCTTTAATTGGCTTACCCGTGATCTCACAGATATAACCTTCAAATTCCTTCTTGTTTACCATACTGCCACCGCCTCATGTAAATGTTCTCTTAATACGTCTGCTGCTTCGTTCTGATTTTCATGCTCCAAAAGTTTAATGATGTTTGGTAAAATTCTTCTATCCTTTCTTTCATCGAAGCTCTCTTGATTTTCTTTTACTGTTTCAACTTCAACATCAATATGATATTTTTCTTTCAGCTCTCTGGCCATATCTTCAAAGGTTACAAAATGTTCTCCGTATGGATCAAATTCAAACAGCTCCATTGTTTTTTCTTCATATGTCTTATTTATTTTTTTGAGTCGTTTTTCTCCAAATCCAAGTTCTTTGATCAAGACCTGCAGAAATACTGTTTTCATATTCTGGAAAAGTGTAGTACACATACTTTCATAGGATTCTCTTAACGTCTTACTATCAACTGTTAAATTCACTCCAAGAATACCTCTTGCTTTTATTTCATTCTCCAACCCATCAATACCTTTTTCTTTTGCTATCTTAAGTGCGTATGCCATTCCATCCATTCTGGCTTTTTGCTCCTTGTCAATCTTCCCCATTCTGATCATCCTTCTTTCTCATCATTGCAATATCATAAATTGTCTGGCAAATCTGCTCACATACCTCTTCTGCATGATCATCTTCTGTAAGCTGCCTTACATATTTTTTTCCGCAAGCAACACATGTTAATCGCCGAATCTGCTCCCATGCACTCCATGCTATGAATGAATTTCCCAATGCATTTGCCATTAACGAATCTGTTCCGGATCCATTTGCATCTCTAAACCATTTATTTCTTGGTTCCTGTAATACTTTCTGTGTATCTTCTTTACATACACTCTTTTCGAGTTTTTCTAAAACTCTCTTTTCAATTCTATCTACGATCTCTTGTTCTTTTTGTTCTGTCATTTCTTTCACCCTTTACTCAAATCGACCTGCACCAGATCCATACTGGTGCCACGCCGTGCATCTCATGTTCTCTTCTTCCTGCTTCTTTAGTTTCTCAGCTTCTCTCTTCTTCTCATCCAGGCACTCCTGCCGGTATTCATCATCCCATTTTTTCAATGTTGACTGGCTGATCGTTGTCAGCTCTGACAGTTTCTTGTAGCTTATCCCTGTCGAGATGATCAGCCGAACCATTCCTTTCTTGAAATTTTCTTTATATCTCATATCGTTTTCTCAGACAGCTTGGTTCTTTACCTGATACAACGCCTTTATCTCTGATCGCTGATCTGTTATCTTTTGCCCGATCTTATAAAGTCTTGTGATTCTTCGTTTTTTGATTTAGAAAATTGTAAAAAACTAAATCTAATATTTGAGAAATTACATTTAAAAGAACCTGAAAAAATATGTTTGGTATTGATTGCTTGGTTAACAGTTACTTGAAGAATACCTCAGGTAAAGAACCAAACTGTCTGATCGTACTCCTTTACTTATGGTATCCGGCACAATTGCCTATATAGTGCCATCTTAAATCCTTGCACTTTGTCTCGTTTGCCCCCCCTGTTATCTCAGGGTAGAAACGCTTATACCACTTCATCAGTGTCTTATGATCGATACCGGATGTTCTACTGATCTCATTTGTGGACATGCCATGTTGGATCCATAACTGTACAACACGGCGTTTAAATCCTTTGCTGTAATTTACCATCAGTTCTCCTTTCCGCCCACTGCCTTAGGCAGCAGGCTCATGGCTTATACTGGCTGTTTCTTATGCGGTTAATAGTTACTGTGGTATATAATTCAGTCCATCCGGCTGATCTCTGTCCGCATATTGATCATCTTTTTACGCCCTGTCGCTTAAGATCATCCCGAAACCCACAACTACCACGACTATTACTACGACTTTTTTACAACAATCTTGGTTGTTGGTTGCTACGGACAGAGATCAGCCGTATGCCTTTATTTACTTACTCAACTTTGTGATACAGTGCCACATGCCGATCTGTCCGGCTGTCATATCGCTTGCCGATCACTTCAACAAGTCCTTCCTGAGTCAGTTCTGTTAACCTTGGCTGTACCTGCTGCCGTGTTGGTTCTGCCACCAGTCCGTGCCTGTGCATTACCACAGCGATCTCTCTTGCAGTCATGTTACCGTAAGATAATTCATTCAGGATATTGTTACGGATTACCTGTTTATCTACCTTCTCGTGACTTTCTCTTTGAGTCTGCTTTGTTATTACTCTGCTCCGGAGTGCAGTCTCGCATCCGAAGAAGTTCATCTGCTCCATCTCGTCTATCCTCCAAACTGCTTCTCAAACAACTGCTGTTCTAGAGAGTCAAAATCATAGTCCCTTTGACAATCCAATTTTCCTGGAGCTTTTTCGCTCTGCATTCTTTCAGGTCTTTCGTAATTGACATCCAGGTAATCTATGTATCCAGAGTTAAAAAACGTGCTGCCATTTTGAGGCTTTCTCCAGTCATCTAACGCCAAGTCCGCCTTGTATCGGTCAATGGCACGACTTAATTCGTCGAATCCGATATCAAGTAAACGCCTCTTATTGGCATCTGAGACTTTCCCCTTCCCACGTTTCTGAGGGTATAATTTCCAAACTCTCTCAAACAGTGCATCTGCTTCAGATTTGCACATAGTATTTTTATTTATATCTTTCTCTTTATCTTTATTCTTTATCTTTATCGGCTTTTTTGGGTTTTTAGTTTTTTTTTTCGGTTTCTTCAAAACCCAATGGGTTTTTTGGGTTTTCTTCTGAGTCGTTTTCCTTTTTAGGTCTTCCACCCTTTTTCCCATTTTCCCGATTAGAACTGCATCGATTTTCGTACTTCTTTGAATCACGATCCATCTGGCTTTGTATAAATGAAAATGCCATCATGGATATTCCATCAAGTTCTGGAACAACTCCTGATTCAGAGTAATCAATCAATGCCATCAATAACCGACCTCTCTGCTCATCTGTCAGTAATTTTAGTGGTTCCCGATATTCATGGTAGATCAGGAAGCTGCTCTTTTGCTTCATGTGATCACCTCGTTATTCGTAAATCGTACAGATCTCCATATTTCTTCAGGAAGATCTTTTTCTTGATCTTGAAAACATCTGTCTCCATACCTTTTACGTCTTCGATCACACCTTTGTTCACTGCGTGATCGAAGTAAGCAAAGTCTGCTCTGTATGTGATCGCTCTGATCATCCTACCTTGATAAATAAATTTATCCTGAAGGACCACGACCGGCTGCAGTTCAAGATGTGAGATCTCTCCTGCTTCTTCTAACAGCTTTAATTCCTGATATCTTTCTGCTCCTCTGATGCTGTCAAACTTGATCCCATCAACTATCGTTTTGTGATTGTTGTACTTGTTGGGTCTGTTGTAATTCTTCCAAGCCATTCTCCTGCTCCTTTACTATGATTCCATAAACCTTATACTTCTTCTGGAAAGCTTTCTCTCCGATCGTATGATCTTCTACATGGTGCGTTCTGCATAGGCATATCTTTCTGTAATCGCTGTCGTCTACGGCCCTGCGATCATTTCCCATGCCGATCTTGTCAACGTGATGGATTTCTCCTTTGCGTCCACAGATCGCACATACACGATTCTTGATGCAATAATACAGATACCTTCCAATATCATCTGCTCGGTTGATCGCCAAATCAGATAATGGGATTCCCTGCTCTAAGCAGAACTCCAATAACATCGAGATGAACTCTCTTGCTGTATCAACTGTGCATGTCCCTAAAGAGAAATAATCATTTCCTGTCCGTATGATATATTCATACTTCATGATCTCTTTCATCTGTTCAGGAAGATAACCAGTATAGTCTGCGATGTCTCTGATCGTTGCGTATGCCTTTTTTCTCTGTGCATTTGTTATTGTTCTGCCATCATCTAGCCGAAGCTCCACATCACGGATTCGCTTATCCAGAATCGTATTAAACAAATTTTTCTCCGGAACAAAGACTTTCATCTCTGTTCCTTCGATATCTGATCTGATTCCTGTTATCTTTGCAAGTTCATGCATTACTTAGTCTCTTCTTCCTTTGGTGGTCTGGTATCATAAAGAAATACTCTTTTCTTTGTTGTTTTGTTCTTGATTGATAATGCAACAATTTTCTTCTTCTCTATGATGACCTGTTCTACATAAAATCCATCATATGTAGTCAGTTTTCCATTTCTTCCTTCTTTAAGATTTACGTACTTAGCGGGAATCCATATATCTGGTGCAGTGTATAATTCTCTGCCGATTCCTAAGTTAAAGCATGCTCTCTTGAAGCTGTCCGATGCCTGTCCTTTTTCTTTTGCTGTATATGATTCAATACCTACATCTTGTTTGTATATCCATTCTTTTTTCTGATCGTCATAGACCTCAACCGTACAAAAAAGATTTCCACCGATCACCTCATGAGATCTTCTCCACCCCGTAACACCCAGTGTTTCATCCAGAATGTTCATATCGCATCTTGCATCCTTATAGAGCAGCAAAGAACATCCATTTTCGTTTATTGTTGAAACTCTGCATTCAATTTCATCTTTGTTTAGATCTCTGAATTTCATATGTTTCTCCTATCTAATCCTTAGACTTTTTGTCTGAACTAATTCAATGTTTTCAGTAAACATTGCTCCTTCTTTAAGTGCTTTGATCAATCCTTTTTTATCAATTTTATCCGGCTGCTTAATTCTGTACTCTTCTGGTACCAGTGATTCATCTTTGATCCTTACACTTGCCGGATTCTTCTGGATTCCAAAACTGAACAGTGTTGTTTTAAATTTGGTTTTTCCTGTCTCGATCATGGCATTTTCAAGGTTCTGTTTGATTGCTTTTTTATTGTTCGCTACAACTCTTTTCATCTCTGTCAATCGTTTAATTTCACTGCTGATCGCTTCTTCTTTACCATCCAGGGAACGAAGAACTTTTGCATACCCATCTGCCTTGTCTTCAAATTCGTAGTCCATTCCTTCCATAGTATCTTTGATATCTGCCTGTGTCAGATTCTGTTCTTCTGCCATGTCAAGCAATTCTTTATATTCTGCTGTCAGTTCGTATAATGTTGCCATTTCTATTTACCTTCCTCTTCTGTTTCGACTTTTGATACTTCTGATATAACAGTTAACGCAAAGTATGATTCCAAATATTCAGAAAGTACCTTTTCAGGATCTTCCATATTTTCTTCAAAACTCTCTGCGATCACTTTTAATGCCGGCACAATAAAAATTGCTGCATTCTTTGAAGCCGGGTTAATATAACTAAGGATTTCTGTTACTGTTCTCTTTGCTTGTTCTTCTAGGAGTTCTGCTGCATTATCATCGTATCCATCTATTAAGAGCTTACTGCTACGTGCTACTACTAAATTGCATTCTTTTAAAAAACTATCTTTCATACCTTATTCCTCTACTTCCTTTAATGCTGCAACAAGATTTTGTCTTGCTATTTCTAATGTTTCAACTGTATCTTCCTTCGCATCAAGGTTAAAAACACCATCAAGATATCTGTACAGATGAAAAATACTTACTCCATCTTGGTGCAAATCAACTTTTAAACCTGAAGTAGTTCCACTAAATTCAAATTTAAAATCTGGAACTGTCTTGTGTGATTTTGCTTCTTTGATAAATCCTTTTTTATCTTCCAGGAAGCTTAGAATGATGTTTAGAATGTCGCATACTAATTCTTTAATTTCACTTTTACCAGAATCTGTGTTATACTTTTCTGGTGATAAACTATTAATATCCATTTGTGTGTCCATGGAAGATGCCGCTTCCTGGGCACATTTTTTTATCATTCTTGCTACTTCGTTATAAGCAAGAAGCCTTACTGTCTCAAGATAAACCTTGCTTTCATCCTCTGTTTCCATATCTATTTCAATTTCTCTTTCTTGAGCATCCATCATGCGATCAAGTTCTTCCCAAATTTTATTTATCAAATTTCTTCACTCCTTCCTCAAATACTACTGCTGTGATCAAACACACCGCAGCTAATTCTTTAAAGATTCCACATGCAATCAGCACTGCTGCCGTGCAGATCATTGCTTTTGTTTCTGTATGCATCTTTATGCTCCTTTCTCTGGTCTCCATAAGATTCCTGTAACTTCCCAGAACAGCTTTGGACTAATGTAATAATTAATCTTCTTACTTCCTGACTTTCTAAACGCATATCCGATTGGAAGCCACCCTGCTTCAATGCCTGCCCGGATAAAGCAAGCATCTTTTCCCATCTTCTTTGCTGCATACGCTACCGGTACATTTCCAGAAGGAAACTGTTCTGGTGCATTTGCGTATGCTGCCAAGATTCTTAGATCTTGTCTTCTACTCATGTCTTTCGCCTACCTTTCTTCAGATGGCTTAACTCTCCGCCCGATCTGTATACAGTTATTTATCTTTAAGACTTTTAAGGAGTCACACTCATGCCATTGTGTGAATTGATTTTTCGGAAATATTCATCGGACAGAGGATTAAGCCATCTGTGTATTCAATTCTTATTTGTGTTATAATCTTTCTAAAAACACAAAGGAGCTTATTATGCCAACACCATTCAAAGATTTAGAATTTTCGTTTAAACAAGTCTGTATTCTTAGAAAGCTAAGAGACGATGGTTGCATCTCAAAAGAACTTGTTAGGTCTAATCCTAAATACTCTTTTCTTCAAAAATACAACCTTATTGATAATGATCCCGAATGCTATGACATTTACCGTCCGAGTGATAAAGCTTTGATGTATCTACGCTATAGAAGAAAAGATCTCTTTAGGACTTGGTATCCTCACGTTGTATCCAGTCTCGCTTTTATTGCTTCTATAGCATCATTGATCATTAACATTCTTTCCTCTGTGCATTAAAGAAAATGTATAACCACATACGGCAGTCCAATGAATAACCAAATAAGTTCTGCAATTATGAGAAATAATCCATAGGCTGCCGCCTTATCTTCTTTGCATACTTCTGCTATCGCTATAGCCCATTCTTTACATTCAATGGCTATGTATTTTAGGATCTTAATTTTTTCTCATCTCCTTTACCCAATAACTTTCCAACCTCTTTTGAATCCATTTTGATGAAATCGTCAACAAACCTTTGAATGTCTTTCTCTGAATCATCATCCTGTGTAAATTTAACCAGGATCTTCAAAGTAAGTTCTGCTGTTCCGCTTTGATTAGAACTTTTTACTATTCGATAACCTTCTACATATCGAAGTTTTTGATTGTCTAACATCAGCTCATATCCTTCTGGATTTTCTTTTAATGTCAGATTCATTATTTGTTTTGATTCTATCTTTCTCACCTCTTTCATCGCTTGGATAGGATTTAATCCATCCTCTATGTTCTCGAAACTATTTAATATTTTTTGTTGAGCACTTACTTTCGCGCTCAATATGTATTCAGAAGAAATAAAATCTTTTATATCTACATTGATTCATAAATAGCCTTTACACATAGAAAAACCAGCATAAAAATCACAGCACTTTCTTTTTTACTTACATTCTCTGTGAAGCTCAAAAAATAATTTATGATTTGTGATAAAAATAGTGTAATGATCAATATTGCACTATTTTTTTTCATGTTTGATCACCTCCTAGTTATTTAGTTAAACATCGTTTAACTTTTTAATTAAAAAAATATTTACCATATTCTGATTCATTAATATTCAAAAGTCCCGCCCATAACACAATGTCTTTTTGCGAAAATCCTGTTTTCCCAGTCATTTTCTTAGACAATGAATTAGTGGAAATCCCTAAAACTTCTGCATATTTTTCTTGGCTTCCATATTTTTCGATAATTCTTCCTCTCAGTTTATCGTATGTATAGCCCATTCTTTTCACCTACTTTCTTTTCTTTGCTACGATTAAAGTTTAACACTGTTTAACTCTTCTGTCAATATAAAAGTTTAAGATAATTTAACTTTTTGTTTGATTGTTTAACGCCTTTATGATAATATGTAACTATAAAATAGAAAAGGAGGTATTGCGGATGAAAAATCCTATCACTGCCAATCGGCTAGCTCTTGCTTTATCTAACGCAGATATGATTCCGCAAGAGTTAGCCAATGCCTCTGGTGTTAGCAAAGCTTCCATCAGTCAATACTTAAACGGATCTCATGCCCCATCTAATATTAGTAGTGGGAAAATGGCAAAAATTTTAAACGTCAATCCCGTATGGTTAATGGGCTTTGACGTACCTATGCAAGAAAAAGCTGTTGTAAAAAAAGTGAATACTAAAGGTGTTACTATCAATGTTCTTGGACGCGTAGCTGCTGGTATTCCTATAGATTGTGTAGAAGAAATTATTGACACGGAGGAAATTACGCAAGATATGGCTTCTACTGGAGAATTTTTTGGACTACAAATTCATGGTGATTCAATGGAACCAAGAATGAAAGATGGTGATGTTGTAATCGTTCGTCAGCAAAATGATGCGGAAACTGATAATATTGTAATTGCTGTTGTTAATGGCAATGAAGCAACTTGTAAACGATTAAAGAAATATGCTGAAGGAATAGCTTTAATTTCTACTAATCCAAGTTATGAACCGATGTATTTTTCTAATAAAGAAATCGCAGAAAAACCTGTCCGTATCATTGGAGTGGTCAAGGAATTACGAGCTAAATTTTAATTATACATAGTAAAGGAGTAATTATGGGGTTATTTAACTTTTTTAAAAAAGAAAATCCTAAAAAATCGAAATCTGTATTTTATGATATGGACTCTTTAGAAGGAATAAATGCTATACCGGTTCCAGCAAAAAATTATCATACCGGAGACCCACTTAAGGATAATATTTATTATGTTTTACAGCGTAAAGCTACAGAGCATAAGAGAAATCATAGAATGGACTTGGCAATTGCCTGCCTTAGAAAATCAAATGAATTATCAGATTATGAAGATCGGCCATTGCTTATGGAAAAAGAATATATGCGTTTGGTTAAATATTTAGAATACGATAAGCAATTTGAAGCTGCTGCTGAAGAAAAAGAAAAAATATTAAATCATTTCGGAGATAAACGCTCTTTTAATTTGCCTAAAATTAAGGATACACTTAGCCGATGTAAAAAATATAATGAAGATATAGTTTTATTAACAACAAATAACTCTTGCCCTATATGTAAAGCGTACAATCATAAGCAGTTTTCTATTAGTGGAAAAAGTTCTATTTATCCTAAATTGCCAATTGATATATCTGAAAAAGGAGGATTTTGCAATAATTGTTCTATTTCTCTCAATATTGTTTTTGATGGAATTTCTTCTAATTCTAAAAAGAAAAATCCTCGTACATCTTCTGAAGAACAGCTAGCTAAATTGTGTTTAAGAAATGAAAAAAATGTTGTTGATGCTGTAAAAGCATACAGAAAAGTTTCTGGTGTTCCGTTAAAAGAAGCCAAAGAAATTATTGACAAATATCGTTAACCACTATCTTAATTAAATCATTTTATAAAAGGAGTGAGTACCATGAGTTTAATAATTTGTACAGAATGTGGCAAAGAATTTTCAGATAAAGCACCTGCTTGTCCTAATTGTGGTTGTCCAACAGAGGAAATCGTAAATATTAAAAGTAATACCAAAGATATCGTAAATTCCAAAATTACGGTTTCTGAAACTTTGCTAGAAGAAATATATTCTATTCATCCTGATTCAAAAGCTTATGCTATAAAAGAATGTATGAATCGAACTGGCCTTAATATAAAGGAATTAAAACCAATAATTGATGATTTCTATGCTTCCAAACAACCTGCACCAATAACATTTTCAAACAAATATACTAACCGATTTCATAACGAAAAACTTATAATTGCTGAAGATACTAAAAAAGTTGCTGAAGAAAAATCAAAGCCGGCGATCAGATGCCCTAAATGTGATAATTCTTCAGACATTCAAATATTTGATGGAAATAAAAAGCTCTCTATTTCTAAAGGAATTGTCGGCGGACTACTTTTAGGACCTGCTGGTGCTATAGCTGGCGGAACAATTCTTGGAAAAAAAGGTAAACTAGAATGCATATGTAAAAATTGCGGTCACCGTTGGAAAGTTAAATAAAAGAAAACCGCCCAGCTACCAACTGGACGGAATATTGCGACATCGCAACAACTGAACTTTGAAAATATAATGAGGAGGTGATTACATTGTCTAAACCTTTTACGAAAGAGGATGTAATTCAAAATAAAAAATCAGCAATCCGTGCTTTAAATAAACAACTAGAATATTACATAAATGATCCTTCTGGCAACCATCTAAAAAAAGCCAATTTAATTTCTTACTGGCTTAAAGATTATGTTCGCATGATCAATTATGAAGAGAAATTTAATCCAACTAGAAATATTGCCTATAAGCGAGGAAATATTATTAAATTGAATTTCGGTTTCAATATTGGAAGCGAATATGGTGGTCTCCATTATGCAGTCGTTCTTGATAAGCACAATGCCCATAATTCCCCTGTCGTAACAGTTGTTCCTTTAACTTCGATTAAGCAAGATAAAACAATTCATGAAAATAATATTTTCCTTGGAAATGATATATATCGACTGTTAAAAATTAAACATGATACTGTCCAAAAAGCATTATTAGAAGAACAAGCCGAATTAAAATCAATGATTACAATAGTTGGAACTCTCGTTTCATTAACAGAAAAAACTACTGCCGAAGCCAATGCTTTACACGCACAAGAAAAACCATTCGATAAAAAACTTTTAGAAGCTATGCAAGAATTAGAAATCGCACAGCAAATGTTGGATGATCTAACTATTAAAAGAAATGAAAATAACGAAAAAATAATAAACTTAGAAAAAATTGAAAAAGAAATCTCACAAATGAAAGAAGGTAGTATAGCTCTTATCAATCAGATAACAACTGTTAGTAAAATACGGATTTATGATCCTAAAAATTTAAACGGTGTTTTATCTGGAATTACTTTATCTCAAGAACAAATGGAAAAAATAAATAATAAAATAAAAGATTTATATATATTTTGATATTTTTATCACAATTTGTGTTATTTTTTATTGACTACGAGCATAATATTTATTATAATAAGCTGTAGGCAGAAAGATTCTGTCTAAACATCGCCTATAGGGCATTAATGAAGATATAAGTTTATTATGTGAAGACCTCGTAGAAATACGGGGTCTTTTACGTTATATAAATACCATTTCGGTGATTCCACCAAAATGGTCAAAACAAAAACAGCCTCATTTCTGAGACTGCTTTCATAGATTTCCATGTCGATCGTTAGATCGAAACGGTATACCTATCCTGAACAAATAGATTATACCATTTCTTTCTAACGTCTGGCAAGGCGTTATTTTTATACAAATTTTTAAGAAAGGAATGATGATCATGTTAATTAAATGTCCCGAATGTAATCTGCAGGTAAGCGATCATGCAATTGCTTGTCCTCACTGCGGATATCCTATTAATACTAAAGTGGCCAAACAACAACAATCAAAATCTCGTAGAAAAAAACGTCTCCCTAACGGTTTCGGCCAGATCACTAAAATAAAAAACAGCAATCTCCGAAACCCATACAGAGCTATGGTTACTGTAGGAAAAGACTTCTATGGCAAGCCGATCTGTAAACCTCTAAAACCAAATGCATACTTCAAAACTTACAATGATGCTTATGCTGCATTGGTTGAATACAATAAAAATCCTTATGATTTAGATGATGATCTGACAGTAGAACAACTTTATGAAAAATGGACCGATGAATACTTCAAGACTTTAACCAATCCATCCAGCATACGAACTATCAAGTCTGCTTGGAACTACTGCTCTGCTATTTACAACATGCGTGCTAAAGATTTAAGACCCCGGCACATTAAAGGCTGCATGGAAGATGGTACATATGTTGTTGATGGTGTAGAGAAAAAAGCATCTTCAAGTACAAAAACAAAAATAAAATCTCTATTTAATCTTATGCTTGACTATGCAAACGAAAATGATCTTGTAGAAAAGAACTATGCTCGAACATTTAAGTTATCTGATGATATTATTAAAGATGTCGAGGAAGAAAAGAAAGATCATATTGACTTCACAGATGAAGAAATGCAAAAATTGTGGAATAACTTATATGATGTAGACTATGTAGATGTGCTACTAATCCAGTGTTATAGCGGATGGCGCCCACAGGAATTAGGCTTGTTAAAGATGGAGAATGTTGATTTAGAAAATTGGTTTATTACTGGCGGTATGAAAACTGATGCTGGAAAAGATCGTGTGGTTCCAGTCCATCCAAAGATTCGCAGCTTAATAAAACATCGTTACCAGGAAGCTTTATCTCTTGGAAGCGAATACTTGATTAATTGTACTGATACTAAAACCCATCGAAGTAGCTTAAAACTCACATATGATAAATATCGACATAGAGTTGAAAAGATTGTTAACAAGCTGGAATTAAATCCAGAACATCGTGCTCACGATGGACGTATCCAATTTGCTACAATGGCAAAAGATGCAAAAGTAAATGAATATGCTCTAAAACGTATCATAGGACATAAAATCGACGACCTCACAGAAAAGACCTATACAAAGAGAAAAAGAGAATGGCTTATGGAAGAGATTCTAAAGATAAAATAGAATATTACATAACAAAAAACAGAGTCAAGACTTACCATCTCGGCTCTGTTTTTTGTTATTCTGATGTAGGAGTCGTGTGTACGAATAATGTATGAATAATGTACGAATCGTCCACTTTTCACTACTTCTTACCGCTTTTAACTCCGTTCAAAAACCCGTATTTAAGCGGTTTTCTAGAATTTACCTGCTTTAGCAGCTTCTTCAATGGATACAGCTACTGCTACTGTAGCTCCTACCATTGGGTTGTTACCCATACCGATTAATCCCATCATTTCTACATGGGCTGGTACTGAAGAAGATCCTGCGAACTGAGCATCACTATGCATACGTCCCATAGTATCTGTCATTCCGTAAGAAGCTGGTCCTGCAGCCATGTTATCTGGATGTAATGTACGTCCTGTACCACCACCAGAAGCTACAGAGAAGTATTTTTTACCCTGTTCGATACATTCTTTTTTGTATGTACCTGCAACTGGATGCTGGAAACGAGTTGGGTTTGTAGAGTTACCTGTGATAGATACGTCTACACCTTCTTTGTGCATGATTGCAACACCTTCTGTTACATCGTTAGCACCGTAGCAGTTAACCTTAGCTCTTAATCCTTCAGAGTAAGATTTTCTGAATACTTCTTTAACTTCACCTGTGTAATAATCCATTTCAGTTTCAACATATGTAAATCCGTTAATTCTGGAAATGATCTGTGCAGCATCTTTTCCTAATCCGTTTAAGATAACTCTTAAAGGTTTCTGACGAACTTTGTTTGCTTTTTCAGCGATTCCGATAGCTCCTTCAGCAGCTGCGAAAGATTCGTGACCTGCTAAGAATGCGAAACATTCTGTTTCTTCTTCAAGAAGCATCTTTCCTAAGTTACCATGTCCAAGACCTACTTTACGCTGATCAGCTACAGATCCAGGAATACAGAATGCCTGAAGACCTTCTCCGATAGCAGCAGCAGCGTCTGCAGCTCTCTTGCAACCTTTTTTGATTGCGATAGCAGCACCTACTGTGTAAGCCCATTTTGCATTTTCGAAACAGATTGGCTGAATTCCTTCAACCTGAGCATAAACATCTAATCCAGCAGCTTTTGTGATTTCACCAGCTTCTTCGATAGAATTGATTCCATACTCTTTTAAAACAGCAAGAATCTGTTTTTCTCTTCTTTCATATGATTCAAATAAAGCCATTATTCGCTACCTCCTATTCCTTTCTTGGGTCAATAATCTTAACAGCGTCATCAACGCGTCCGTACTGACCTTTGGCCTTGTCAAGTGCTGTCTGAGCATCGTCTCCAGCTTTGATGAAGTCCATCATTCTACCAAAGTTAACAAACTGGTATCCAATGATTTCATCATCAGCATCAAGAGCGATACCTGTAACGTATCCTTCAGCCATTTCAAGGTAACGAGGACCTTTTTTAAGTGTTCCGTACATTGTACCAACCTGAGATCTTAATCCTTTACCTAAGTCTTCAAGACCAGCACCGATTGGAAGTCCTTCTTCAGAGAATGCACTCTGAGTTCTTCCGTATACGATCTGTAAGAATAATTCTCTCATTGCTGTATTGATAGCATCACAAACTAAGTCTGTATTCAATGCTTCTAAAATTGTTCTTCCTGGTAAGATTTCAGATGCCATAGCAGCTGAATGTGTCATTCCTGAACATCCGATTGTTTCTACTAATGCTTCCTGGATGATACCTTCTTTAACGTTAAGAGTTAATTTACATCCTCCCTGCTGAGGTGCACACCAACCAATACCATGTGTTAATCCTGAGATGTCTGTTACATCTTTCGCTTTTACCCATTTTGCTTCTTCAGGAATTGGGGCAGCTCCATGGTTTACACCCTGAGCTACTGTACACATTTGTTCTACTTCATGTGAATAAATCATGTTGAAACTCCTTTCAGTATTAAAAATAACATCTTTATTTTAGCACATCGTTAAAAATAAAACAACAAATTATCTTAAGAACTTCGTTAAGTTTTTCAATGTTTTTGTTGGTTTGTGTGATAAAAATAATTTTTTTGTCAAGTTGTTTTTCTTTTATATAAAAAATCTCGAATTTTCTTTTTTTTTAGTCAATTCAATAAATTATCTGAATTCTATTTCCCTTGTTTTCTTTAGGAATTACGGGTATAATTTAATACATATTTTTTATAACAGAAAGGAATTATGATTATGAGTCATTACGATTTAGAAACAAAATGTCTTCATTCTGGTTACACTCCTAAGAAAGGAGAACCATGTGCACTTCCTATTTATCAGAGTACTACTTTCAAATATGATACAACCGATGAAATGGGACAGTTATTTGATCTGAAAGCAGAAGGATATTTCTATACGCGTCTTCAGAATCCTACGAACGATGCTGTAGCTGCCAAAATTGCTGATCTTGAAGGAGGTGTTGCAGGACTTCTTACTTCTTCTGGACAAGCTGCAAACTTCTATGCGATCTTTAATATCTGTGAAGCTGGAGATCATGTTGTTGCAGCTTCTACGATCTATGGTGGAACATTTAACCTTCTGGGTGTTACATTAAAGAAACTTGGAATTGACTGTACATTCGTTGATACTGATGCAAGTGCTGAAGAAATCGCTGCTGCATTCAAACCGAATACCAAAGTTTTATTTGCAGAGACGATTGCAAACCCTGCACTTGTCATTCTTGATATTGAGAAATTTGCAAAGGTTGCCCATGAACATGAAGTTCCATTGATCGTTGATAATACTTTTGCAACACCGATCAACTGTCGTCCTTTTGAATGGGGTGCTGACATCGTCACACATTCAACAACAAAATATATGGATGGACACGCCGTTCAAGTTGGCGGTGCGATCATTGACAGCGGAAACTTTGACTGGGACGCTTATGGACACAAATATCATGGTCTTACTGAACCTGATGAATCTTACCATGGTGTCGTTTATACAAAACAATTTGGAAAGAAAGCTTATATCACAAAAGCTACAACACAGCTGATGCGTGACCTCGGTTCCATTCCATCCCCTGAAAACTGTTTCTTATTAAATCTTGGATTAGAAACACTGCCTTTACGTGTAGAACGTCATTGTGAAAATGCTCAGAAAGTTGCTGAATTCTTAGATGCTCATGAAAAAGTATCTCATGTTATTTATGCCGGACTTCCTAATGATAAATATCACGAATTAGCACAAAAATATATGGATAAGGGAAGAACCTGTGGTGTTATTTCCTTTGAACTGACTGGTGGACGTGATGCTGCAGTACGCTTTATGGATGGCTTAAAATTAGCGAACATCGCAACTCATGTTGCTGCATCAAAAACAATGGTTCTTCACCCAGCAAGTCATACACATCGCCAGATGAATGATGAACAGTTAAGAGAAGCTGGTGTTTCTCCTGGAATGATCCGTTTATCCGTTGGAATTGAAAGTGCAAAAGATATTATCAATGATCTGAAAGAAGCACTTGAGAATGCATAGTTTTATAGGTGTTCGAAGATTACTTAGTAACAGTAATAATTCATATTATAAATTTCAAATATCATAGCAAAAAAGAACCTTAACTCCCAGCATTTATTATATATGCATTGAGTTAAGGTTCTTATTATTTTATATTCTATAAAATCTATAACGGATTATTCATCCCAGTTAGTATACACCTCTTGCACATCGTCATCCTCATCAAGAAGATCTAATGTTTTCTGAATACTCTTAATATCTTCTTCACTTGTAAGTTCGACCATAGTACCAGGGATCATTGTGACACTGGCATCTGCCATAGGAATTTCTTCCTTCTCTAAAGCTTCTCTGACTGCACTGAAGTCTTCTGGTGTTGTCAATACTTCAAAGCTGTCGTCTTCTTCGTTGAAGTCTTCTGCTCCGGCATCTAATGCCATCATCATAAGATCGTCTGCATCCATTTCACATTCTTCTTTAGAGATGATGATCTGTCCTTTCTTCTCGAACATATAAGATACACATCCTGGTGTTCCTACGTTACCATTTCCTTTTGTGAAAGCATTTCTTACATTAGATGCTGTACGGTTTTTGTTATCTGTTAATGTATCTACGATGATCGCAACTCCGCTTGGTCCATATCCTTCATATGTAATCTGCTCATAATTAACAGAATCTGCATCTCCGGCAGCTTTTTTGATACCACGTTCGATCGTGTCATTTGGCATATTGTTTGCTTTTGCTTTTGCAATGACATCACGTAATCTGCTATTGTTGTCTGGATCTGGTCCACCCTCTTTAACGGCTACTGCAATTTCTCTTCCAATGACTGTGAAAATCTTTCCTTTTTTCGCATCATTTTTTTCTTTTTTGTGTTTGATGTTCGCAAATTTACTGTGTCCTGACATCTTCTTCTTCCTTCCTTTTCCTTTTTTCTACCTTTACCTGTCTAATCATGTTGTCATGAATATCAACAGATTTAAAGGAATATCCTTGGTAGATAATTTCTATTTCTTCATTGTCTTCTGGTAAATGTCCCAGCTGATCAATTAAAAATCCATTGAGTGTCTCAATATCTTCAACGTCAAATTCGATTCCTAATGTATCCTCAAGTTCTTCTAGTCTCGTACTTCCTCGTACAAGATAAATATCTGCCCATCCAATCTTGGTGATATTACGGTCTTCGACATCATATTCGTCTAAAATATTCCCTACTATGACCTCTAGCATATCTTCCATAGATACAATACCTTCTGTCTGGCTGTATTCATCAATAACGATCGCCATATGAATCTTCTTGGTCTGCATCTCCTGAAAAAGCACCGATAAATTCATCGTCTGATGAACAAAAAACGGCTCTCTTGCAATATCAGAAAGTGTTGCTTCTTTCTGATTAAGATATGCATCGATCACATCTTTTAAATAAAGCACTCCTACAATGTTATCAATGTCATCTTCATATAATGGGTATCTTGAATATGGCTCATCTAACATATAATTTAATGCTTTCTCTACGGACATGTTTACATCAATCGCATCAATCTTCTTTCTTGATGTCATAACATCTGTAACATCTTTATCTCCAAATTCGAAAATATTCGTGATCATGCGGGCTTCCCCTTCCATGATCGCACCTTGCTCATGTCCTTCGTTAACAATGTTCATGATCTCTTCTTCATATTCATTGTCTTCATCCTCTTCATGTTCTTGTTCTGATGTGTGCAGTTTTTTCTTTGCTTCTTTGATCTTCTCTCTTTGTTTCATGAAAAAACACCCAACTGCAAATCCGATGATAACTGCTAAAATGATCATCATAAGCACCGAGGGAGTAAATCCTTCCATTTCTTTTTCTTTCTCCTTTTATCTTCTAGAAATTAAGACTATACAAACTTAAATATATCATTTCTAAGAAAAAAGGTCAATATATCCAAGATTCCTGTTATGTATCAAGACTTAAACTGATCTTTAGTGCATGATCCACTTGTTTTAGGAATGTACAATTTAAATGGCATACCTTTTCTCTTAAACGACTTTTATCGATTGTCCGGATCTGTTCTAACAAAATCACAGAATCTTTTTCTAATTCACATCTGTGGCAGTCGATCGGTACATGAGTCGGCAACTTTGCCTTGTTCATCTTACTTGTGATCGCTGCACAGATGATCGTTGGACTATATTTATTTCCCGCATCATTTTGCAATACGATCACAGGACGGATACCGCCTTGTTCTGAACCAACAACCGGTCTTAAATCTGCATAAAATATATCGCCTCGCTTAATTACCATAAGCATAAACACTCTCCATTTCTTTTTAAATATTGTATGAAGAGTATTTACAATTCTTTCAAAAGTATTCCTTATTTTTCAAAATATTCTGTTTCTTTCATCTCTCCGTTTCGAATGTATACTCGTGGAACACGTTTCCCAATCCCACAAACAAATTCATAATTAAAAGATCCTGCTTCATTTGCAACTTCTTCTACGGTCAACATTTTATTGCCATCGTGTCCGACTAAAGTTACTTCATCCATCACAGATACACCTTCAATATTTGTCACATCAACCATAAACTGATCCATACAGATTCTTCCAATGATCGGTGCATACTGCCCACGGATCAATACTTTTCCTTTGGAAGAGAGTGATCTTGGGTATCCGTCTGCATATCCTACTGGGATAGTTGCGATCTTTGTCTTCTTATCAGTTACATATGTGTGATTGTAACTGATTCCTTCTCCTGCTTCCACTTCTTTGATATATACAATGTGTGTCTTTAATTCCATTGCTGGTCTTAAATCCAATACATCTTTTGAAACTTCTTCTGATGGATATAATCCATAAGTAATGATTCCTGAACGTACCATATCTTTTCTAAATCCATCCAGATCAATGATCGATGCACTGTTTGATACGTGTTTGATTGGAATATAGATATCTCTTTCCTCAAGCCACGTAATAAACTGATCATATTTTCGTTCCTGCTCATAAGTTTCTGTTTTATCCGCCTCGTCTGCACATGCGAAATGTGTAAAGATTCCTTGAATCTTGATATTTGGTAATTTGGCGATCTTCTCTATGATATCTACAGATTCTTTGGTTGGTTTAAATCCGATACGGTTCATTCCTGTATCCAGTTTGATATGAATCTTCGCATCTTTGCCTAGTGCCTGCGCGATCTTTGATAAGGACTCTGCCATTTCATAGCAGAATACGGTTGGCTCGATCTCATACTGAATCAATGAGCTGTATTGATATTCTGATGTGTATCCTAAAATCAAGATTGGCTGTCTAATTCCATTGTTTCGAAGTGTGATCCCTTCTTCTAGGATTGCAACGGCAAATGCATCAACTCCGATCTTATTTAATTCTTTTGCAATTGGAACTGCTCCGTGTCCGTATCCGTCAGCTTTGATCACTGGCATTACTTTCACACCTTCTCCAACTACACGTTTTACTTCTCTTATATTATGACAGATTGCATCCAGATCAATAACTGCATGCACTCTATAGTACTGGTTCATAATTTCCTCCTGTAACGTCCTTTATATGAGCAATAATATCTGATGCGATCATGCTGTAAGCGCCCAGATCATGCTTTGCATGATCTCCTGCAAGACCGTGAAGATAAACTCCGTGAACTGCTGCCTCATGAACAGATAATCCTTCCCCCAAAAGGCCTGTGATCATTCCCGCAAGAACATCTCCACTTCCTCCAGTCGCCATTCCATCATTTCCGCTTTGATTAATATACACCAAATCATCTTCTCGTGCAACGATAGTTGTTGCATCTTTTAAAACAGCTGTACAATGATATTTCTCTGCAAGATCTTGTGCACTCTGACATAGATCTTCTTTGATCTGTGTGATATCACATGACATCAATCTTGCTGCCTCCATCAAATGTGGAGTCATGATCGTCCCATATGGATAATCAATTTTCATGTTAAATCTACTGATTATATTTAATCCGTCTGCATCAATGACCAATGGTTTTTTCCCTTTTTTCAAAACCATCTCTAACATTTCTTTCATTTCTTCACTGACACCAACTCCTGGGCCAAACAAGATACAATCACTCCATTCTAAAGATTCTTCTAAATCTTTTCGTTCTCCAAATAAAATTTCTGGAAGTCTTGTCTGTAAAATCTGACGATTTCCAGCATCAGAAAGCACTTTCACAAGTCCTGCACCCATCCGAAGTGCTGCTTCTGCTGCAAAACATGCAGCTCCTGACATTGTTTCATTTCCAGCAATGATCAAAATCTTCCCATAGCTTCCTTTATTGGAATATGCTTTTCTTTCTGGCATTAAATGATCACTTTCCTCTAATATATATCCTGTCGCATACTTTTTGATCGTCTGGTTATGAAATCCTATGGATACCAGTTTAATATCTCCACAATATTCTCGTCCTGGATATAATAAATGACCTCTTTTATATCCACCAAATGTAACTGTTGATGACGCATGCACTGCACATCCAAAAATCTTTCCACTATCTCCACTGATTCCAGATGGAATATCAATTGCGATCACAGGCTTACCACATGCATTGATCCGTTCAATGACTTCTTTATAAACACCACCAACTTCTCTAGAAAGTCCAACTCCAAAAATCCCTTCGATCAAAAGATCATATTCATGAAAATTTATATCTTCACAATCTATCGGAAAATAGCCTAGATTCTTAAGTATCTGAAGCTGTAATTTCAGATCCGCTGAAGCTTTTTCTATATTACCAACGATCATATAATCCACTAAATAATCCTGCTCCAACAAAATTCTCGTACAAGCAAGTGCATCTCCCCCATTATTGCCAATTCCTGAAATGATCAATATCCTCTGTGAATGATCTGCTATCTGTGCAGCCTTATCTGCAACTGCTTTAGATGCTCTTTCCATCAATACAAGTCCCGGAATTCCTATTCCATGAATCGTCTCATGATCGACCGTTTGCATCTCCTGATTCTTTAATACATATCTCATACGCATTCTCCTATCGCAAAAGCTTGTGCAAATTCTCTTGTATTCGTGATCGATACATGAATTCTTGAAACTTGTTTATCTTTTGCTATCTCTTTCGCCTTTCCATATAATTTGACATATGGCGCACCTGATTCATTTCTCAACACTTCAATCTCGTATGGTTCCACACCGAAAAAGCCGGTTCCAAATACTTTGGAAACGGCTTCTTTTACAGCAAAATTGCCAGCTAAAGTCGTAGCATTGTCTTTTGCATATGCTAATTCAGTTGTCGTAAAAATTCTTGAAAGATGTCTTCCTCGAAGAATCATCTCTTCTATCCGGTATATCTCTACGAGATCTGTTCCTATTCCAGCAATCATCTTCTTACCTGCTATTCGTTCTCACTCTCTTCACGGTTGTGGACATTGTATGTTAATGTCATCAGACTTTCTGCTAAATGTACATTCTCTACTGTAACATTATTTGGTAAATGAAGATCGATTGGTGCAAAATTCCAGAATCCTTTAATTCCCCATTCTGCCATCTTCTTTGCGATCGCAGGTGCCTGATCCTTCGGAATTGTCAGTGCAGCGATCTTAATTCCATGTGTTTTGATAAAGTTCTCTAGTTCATCTGTATCAAGAACTTTCACTCCACGGACAGAAATTCCGATCAGCTTTGGATTCACATCAAAAAGTGCCATGACTTTGTATCCATAATCTTCATTAAAAGACTGATAATTCGCAAGGGCCTGTCCAAGATTTCCGGCTCCAACAATGATCATGTCATTTCTCTTATCCAGACCTAAGATCTTACCAATCTCTGTATACAGATTATCTACATTATATCCGTATCCCTGCTGCCCAAATCCACCAAAATTGTTAAGGTCCTGACGAATCTGAGATGCTGTTACCATCATCTGTTCACTTAATTCTTTTGAAGAGATTCTTGTAATATTCTTCGCTTTTAACGCTCCTAAATATCTGAAATACCTAGGAAGTCGTTTGATAACTGCTGAGGAAATATTCTTATCTGAGTTTGCCATTTTATTCCTCCAAAATCTTTATTTCGCCTATAATTATATAAGATTGTCTAATAACTGTCAATCTTTCCGTCATGAAAATATTTCATTTTTTCAAAAAATATGGTATTCTGAGAAATAATGTCTATAATAAAAAATTTGAAAGGGGTATCTTAATGATATTATCATGCCAGAATATCTGCAAAACATTTGTCGAAAAACCAGTCTTGCAGAATATCTCATTTCACTTAAATGAAAACGACCGGCTGGCGATCATCGGATATAACGGTGCCGGAAAATCGACACTTTTAAAAATATTGATTGGTGAAATCTCTTATGATGAAGGTGAAATTTCTTTAAAGAAAGACGCAAGCATTGGCTATCTTGCCCAACATCAAGATCATACATTCCATCATACAATTTTTGATGAACTTCTTTCCGTCAAAAAAGAAGTCATTGAATTAAATGAACAGATGCGTACCTATGAACAGGAAATGAAACATCTGACCGGTGATGCACTAGAACAAAAAATGAACCAGTATACAAATGCTACTCATAGATTTGAGCAATTAAATGGTTTTGCATACAAAAGTGAGATCACAGGAATCTTAAAAGGACTTGGCTTTTCTGAAGAAGATTTCACAAAAGAGATCAACACTTTATCTGGAGGTCAAAGAACTCGTGTTGCTCTTGGTAAGTTACTGCTTAAAAATCCTGATATTCTGCTTCTTGACGAACCAACAAACCACTTGGATGTTGATTCCATAAGGTGGCTTGAAAATTACCTGTCTCATTACAAAGGAGCTGTGATCATCGTATCTCATGATCGCTATTTTCTTGATAAGATTGTCAATAAGGTCATGGAGATCGACCAAGGACACTCCATGCTGTTTGATGGAAATTATACAACATTTATCGAAAAACGTGATCAGATCAAAGCAATCCGTTTAAAAGAATACAAAAATCAGCAACAAGAGATCAAACATCAACAAGAAGTTATCAAAAAATTAAAACAGTTCAATCGTGAAAAATCAATCAAACGTGCAGAAAGCCGTGAAAAAGCTTTAAATAAGATTGATGTATTGGAGAAACCTACGGAATATAATGCTGATATGCGTCTTAGCATTGAACCAGAGATCATCAGTGGGAATGATGTTCTGACTTTAAAAGATGTATCCAAATCTTTTGGAAACAAATCATTATTCCATGGATTAAGTGCTGATATTTTTCGTGAAGAACGCGTTGCCCTGATCGGACCAAACGGAACTGGTAAAACAACACTGTTAAAGATCATTTGCAAAAAAATCAGCAATAATGGCGGTACGATCAGCCTTGGAGCTGGAGTTTCCATTGGATACTATGACCAGGCACAAGATAACTTAGATGATTCCAAAACGATTTTTGATGAAATTTCAGATGCTTATCCAGATCTTAATAACACAAAGATCCGCAATACTTTGGCTGCATTTTTATTTTATGGAGAAGACGTTTTCCGCCCGATCTCCTCTTTAAGCGGTGGAGAAAAAGGACGTGTTTCTCTTGCAAAATTAATGCTGTCTCATGCGAATTTTCTGATTCTTGATGAGCCTACAAACCATTTAGATATTCAGTCTAAGGAGATTCTGGAATCTGCAATGAATGCTTATACTGGAACGATCCTTTATGTTTCACATGATCGTTATTTTATCAATAAAACTGCAACACGAATCTTGGAAATCTCTGATCATGGATTAACTTCTTATCCTGGAAATTATCAGGATTATATTGCTCAGAAGGAAAAAGAAAAGGCATCTCTTACTTCTTCTACTGCTTCCTCCGTTTCTGTTGATACAGAATCCAAACTCGATTGGAAACAGCAAAAAGAAGAACAAGCCAAACAGAGAAAAAAAGAAAATCGTCTTAAAAAAGTCGAAGAGCAGATCACAGAGTTGGAAACGAAACAAGAAGAACTTTCAGAAGCTATGTCTTTACCTGAAAATGCTTCTGATCCTGCGAAATTAATGGAACTTAGCAATGAGCAGGCTTCCATCGCTTCTTCTTTAGAAGAACTTTATGAAGAATGGGAAACTCTTTGCTAATTTGTAAAAAAACATATATAATAGTAACGTTAACCGTATTGAAAAACAGGAGGTTTTTATGAAATTAATATCCTTTGTTGTACCTTGCTACAACTCTCAGGAATATATGAGACACTGCATTGACACCTTATTACCAGGTAGTGATCAGGTAGAGATTCTGATCGTTAATGACGGATCTTCCGATAACACTGCTGCGATCGCAGATGAATATGAAAAAAAATATCCTGACATCTGCCGTGCAATTCACCAGGAAAATAAAGGACATGGTGGTGCAGTGAATACAGGAATCAAAAATGCCACGGGTATTTACCTAAAAGTTGTTGATAGTGATGACTGGGTAAATGAATATGCTTATGGAGAAATCCTTGATACTCTTGCGAATTTCTACAAACAGGGAACTGTCCTTGATATGCTGCTTTCTAACTATGTATACGAAAAACAGGGAGCCAAGAAAAAAACTGTTATTCATTATCGTCATGCAATCCCAAAAGATCAGATCTTTTGCTGGGATGATGTTGGACGTTTTCCTGTCAGCCAGTATATTTTAATGCACTCTGTCATTTATCGTACTGCACTGCTTCGTGAATGCGATCTAGAGCTTCCAGAGCATACATTCTATGTGGATAATATTTATGTATTCAAACCTCTTCCATATGTAAAAACAATGTATTATCTGGATGTTAACTTCTATCGTTATTTCATTGGACGTGATGATCAGTCTGTCAATGAGACAAATATGATCAAACGTATCGACCAGCAGTTTAAAGTTACTTATATCATGATTGATTATATGACTCAGTTTAATCTTGTAAGTAAGCCATTAGAACGTTATATGAGACATTATCTTTCCATTATCATGTGTATTTCTTCCGTGATTTCTGTAAAATCTGGGCAGAAAGAGCATTTAAAGATGCGAAAAGAATTATGGAAATATTTATATGACAGTGACAAACGTCTGTATCGTAAGATCCGTCATAATATTACAAGCTGTGCAGTAAATCTGCCTGGATATGTTGGAAGAAAAGCTACGATTGCTATGTATAAAGCAGCTCGTAGATTTATCGGATTTAACTAAATATTTTTACATTAAAAGGTCCTGCAGAGGGCCTTTTTCTTGTTCCCCTCATCTTTTATTCTGCGTATTCTAATAATATAAAGTATGAAAGGCAACTTTCCATGCAGATTTCTGTTTCAAAACAAATCCATGCTGATCTTGCCCATCAGCATGGTTTTCTTGGAGAAGGTATCGGTATTGCTTATCTTGACACTGGCCTTTTCCCACATAAAGATTTCTCTCCGCATTCCACACGGATCGCCAAATTTGTAGATTTTGTTCATTCCAAATCTTTCAGCTATGACGATAATGGACATGGGACTCATATTACCGGCATCGCTGCTTCCTCTGCAACATTTGGTTCCGATTATTTGGGAATTGCTCCAAAATCCCATATCGTTTCTTTAAAAGTACTGGATGCCTCAGGGAACGGTGTTCAAAGCGCCTTCTTACAGGGTCTTGACTGGATTCATGAGTATCATCGCTCCTATCAGATCCGTATCGTTAACATCTCAATAGGAAGTCCTGGTTCCGAGGATAGTTCAGCCTCCAAAGAACTATTAAAACATGTCAACGCCCTATGGGATGATGGTCTTGTTGTTTGTATTGCCGGCGGAAACCATGGTCCAAAACCATACAGTATTTCAATTCCTGGAAATAGTCCAAAAATCATCACTGTTGGTTCCAGCGACGATAATTTTCAAATGATCGGAAGAAAACACTTCTCTTCAGGATATTCCGGACGCGGTCCCACAACATCCTGCGTTATGAAGCCGGATGTTGTTGCCCCTGGAACAAATATTTTTTCGTGTTCCTTAAATAACCGCTATACTATCAAAAGTGGTACTTCCATGGCAACCCCTGTCGTCTCTGGTTCTTTTGCTCTCTTGCTCGAAAAATATCCTTTTTACACCAATAAGGATATAAAAATGAAACTGCGAAAAAACTGCGACAAATTAAAAACCCCCAGACACCATCAGGGCTGGGGGCAGATCAATCTAAAAAAATTAATGGATCTTTGATAAACTTGTATCCTTAAACTTCCTCGTCAAATAAAAATTCACATAAGACCTGATTACTGACTAAGGTACCATCTTGCGTCAGAAAAACTCGGTCTCCTTCTTCTTTCATCATGCCTTGTTTCATGGATTCTATCAATGGCTTTCCATAGACAGAATCCATGGAGCAGCCAAAACGTTCTATAAACTCTTTCTTCGAAATGCCTTTCGTCTTTCGAAGTCCAAGAAACATAAATTCTTCCATCTGTTCATAAACTGATAACGAACGGGCTCCTTCATATGCATCTCCGAACGATTGAATCTCTAAATAGTCTTTCATATCGGAGGGATTCTCAAAACGTTTCTCATCCAGATACGAAGAGGCATTAAGCCCCACTCCCAAATAAGGAATATGGGACCAATACCCAAGATTATGTCTGCTTTCAAAACCTGGCTTTGCATAATTTGAAATCTCATATTTGTCGTAACCATATTCGTTTAAAATCTTTTCTGTCATTCGATACATTAAAACTTCATCTTCTTCTGATGGAAGAAGTTCCTCTAACTTGTTATCTTCGTAAAAAGGTGTTCCCTCTTCAATGATCAGACTATACGCAGAAATATGTTCTGGAGAAAGTTTAGCTATTTTTCTTAAATTCTCTTCATAAGAAGTTAATGTTTGTTTCGGCACCGCACTCATCAAGTCAACATTGATGTTCAAAAATCCAGCTTGTCTTGCCCAATCGAAACTTTGTAAAAATTCTTCATAGGTATGAATTCTTCCCAGATACTCCAACTCTTCTTTCACTGTTGACTGCAATCCAAAACTGATCCTGTTGATCCCATTTTCCCTATATGTACATAGTTTTTTTAAATCTACTGTTCCTGGATTCGCTTCAATCGTAATCTCAGCATCCTCACAAATATGAAAATGTTCAAATATAGTTTCACAAATCATTTGAATATCTTCTCTTCTAAGATATGATGGCGTTCCGCCTCCAATAAAGACGGTTACAACGTCTCGTGCCGCTAATTTCTTTCCCCAGAAAATCAGTTCTTCTTTTAGTTTCCCCAGGTATGCATGGATCGTTCCCTCCTCTGCCCGAAAGGAACAGAAATCACAATATCTGCACTTACTTTTACAAAATGGAATATGAATATAAAGCTCGATCGTATTAGTCTTCATCTAACTTCAGAACACTCATGAATGCTTCCTGTGGAATTTCAACATTTCCTACCTGACGCATTCGTTTCTTTCCTTTCTTCTGTTTCTCTAACAGCTTTCTCTTACGGGAGATATCTCCACCGTAACATTTGGCAAGAACGTCTTTTCTCATTGCTTTGACAGTTTCTCTTGCAATGACTTTACTTCCAATCGCTGCCTGAATCGGTACTTCAAACATATGTCTTGGAATTTCTTCTTTTAATTTTGTACACATCTTACGTCCACGCTCATACGCGGTATCTTCATGTACAATAAAAGAAAGCGCATCAACTTCTTCTTTGTTGATCAAAATGTCTAATTTTACAAGTCTTGATGTCTGATATCCTTTCATTTCGTAATCTAAGGATGCATAACCTCTGGAACGTGATTTTAATGCATCAAAGAAATCATAAATGATTTCATTTAATGGAAGTTCATAACGAAGTAATGCCCTTGTCTCTTCCATATACTCCATTCCAAGATATACGCCTCGTCTTTCCTGACATAATCCCATGATCGCTCCAACAAACTCAGAAGTTACCATGATCTCTGCTGTTACGATTGGTTCTTCCATATGGTCGATCTCGGATGGATCTGGAAGATTGGATGGATTCGTTAATTCGATCATACTTCCATCCGTCTTATATACACGATAAATAACGCCTGGTGCTGTTGTTACAAGATCCAAGTTATATTCTCTCTCTAAACGTTCCTGAATGATCTCTAAATGCAATAATCCAAGAAATCCACATCTAAATCCAAATCCTAACGCAACGGATGTCTCTGCTTCAAATTGTAGTGCTGCATCATTTAACTGTAATTTTTCTAATGCATCTCTTAAATCCGGATATTTTGCTCCATCTGTTGGATATAGTCCACAATATACCATAGGATTTACTTTTTTGTATCCTGGAAGTGGTTCAGCACATGGGTCATCTGCATCTGTAATCGTATCACCAACTCTGGTTCCCTGTACATTTTTAAGGCTGGCTGTAACATATCCAACCATCCCTGCTGTCAGTTCATCACATGGATTGAATCTTCCTGCCCCAAATGTACCAACTTCTACAACTTCTGCACTCTCTCCAGTTGCCATCATCTTCATCTTTGTTCCGACTTTGATCGTTCCTTCTTTGATCCTTGTAAAGATGATAACTCCTTTATATGCATCATACATACTGTCAAAGATCAATCCTTGTAATGGTGCATTCTTATCACCCTCTGGTGATGGAATCTTCTCTACGATCTGCTTTAATACCTGTTCTACATTTAGTCCGCTTTTTGCAGAAATCTGAGGTGCATCTTCTGCATCGATTCCGATCACATCTTCAATTTCTGCTTTAACACGCTCTGGATCTGCACTCGGAAGATCGATCTTGTTGATAACCGGCATAACTTCTAAGTCGTGATCAATCGCAAGATAAACATTTGCCAATGTCTGTGCCTCTATTCCCTGTGCAGCATCGACAACAAGGATTGCTCCCTCACATGCTGCAAGACTTCGTGATACTTCATAATTAAAGTCCACGTGTCCCGGTGTATCGATCAAGTTAAAAATATATTCTTCCCCATCGTCAGCTTTATAAACAATTCGTACTGCCTGCGATTTGATCGTAATCCCACGTTCTCTTTCAAGATCCATGTTATCAAGAACCTGCTCCTGCATCTCTCGATCCGTTAATGTTCCTGTCATCTGAATGATTCGATCTGCTAATGTTGATTTTCCGTGATCTATATGTGCGATAATACAAAAATTTCGTATTTTACTCTGATCTATTGCCATAAGTTCCTCCTAATTATATTTCAAGTACATATGTCTTTTCAGACACTCCATTTTAGTATAACACATTATTTAATAATTCAGCAAGTAAACTCATAGACGCTTTTGCTTCTGATAACGTATTATTCTGCGCACCAACTTCCACTAACAAGCTTCTTCCTCTGTAGTGCAGATTATAACGATATCCTTTTACGTAAATTTTTCGTGTAAATCCAGGGTATTTCAAAGCAGCTTGTGCTTGCAATTGCAGGCTGAACGCAAGATTTGTCTGCTTATTTGGATTCTTTAAATATTTGATATTTCCATTTGTTGCTGTACGGCTCATTCCATTAAAAAACATGATCTGCGCCATTCTCTTTCCATTTTGTCTCGTCACAAGCTTTGTCGATTCATTGACTCCATCCCTGTGCAGATCGATCACAACCTGAATGGATGGATATTTTTTTAGATTCTTTTCAATTGCAGTTGCTGCATAATTATAAGCCTTGGATCGCTCCTCTTTTCCGTTTTTTACATCGTAAATGTTACGATCATGTACAACCTTGATATTTTTTTGCTCCAATCTCTTCGTTAAAACATCTCCAACACCGATCACAGTATCTGATTTTCTTCCTTTCCTGCTGCCACGGTATGCCTCACTCCCATGTGTATGATAAATTAAAATCTGCGGTTCATCATATTTCCTTAATTTTAAGTTCGTGTTTAATAAAACTTTTCCATTTAACTCATTTTCTGTCGCCATTGTCGTACTGTCGATCTGATAAATATATTTTCTTAAATATTTTGAATTTTCCCATTTTTTTGCATGAAACAACTTTTCTTCTTTTTTTACCTCCTCTACCACCTCATCCGTTGTTTCATCATCCTGAAAATAATAATCTTGCTGTACTAGATCTTCTTCTTTTTTATCCTTATAATCTGTGCGATATTGTAAGATTGGTACTGTTTCCTGATAATACATACGGACCATGTCCGATAGAATATTTCCCGAAAATGTCACTTCCTTCTTAGATACTGCCGGAAAAAATCCTGTCATGATTCCATGATAATAATGATCCATGAATTCTAAAACCATTCCCTGCGCATTGATCTTCTGACTGAAAAAAATGATCAGAAAACAACCGATCATAATACTCAATATCCATCTCTTTCTTTTCTCCATACTTTCATTGTATTCATTCATATTTTAATTATGCAGTAAATGATTGATTCCTTCAGATATCGTATAACTGATCCGTTTCATAGATTCATCAATATTTTTTGGTGTAACATGCATGGAAATGAATTCTTCATCAATATTTTCAGAAACATTTTCCAGAGATTTTTCTCCAAAAACATCATGAATGATCGCTGGAACAGAAATTACCGTTGGAACACCAATTGCAAGAACTGGAACACCGATCGTATGCTGTGTAATCTCATTCCTATGGTTTCCAACACCTGAACCCGGTGCAATTCCCGTATCGCTGATCTGAATCGTTTTATTTAACCTGCTATAACTTCTGGCCGCCAGAGCATCGATCACGATAACAACATCTGGTTTTATCCGGTCTGCTAACGATTCTAAAATCTCACTTGTCTCAATTCCCGTCTGTGCCATAACCCCCGGTGCGATCGCACTTAGTTCAAATTGATAATTTCCAATCCCCTCTTTTTGCAAATGTCTTGTAATATATAGATTGTTCACAACTTTAGGCCCTAACGAATCCGCTGTCACATCAGCATTTCCAAGTCCTGCGATCAGTATTTTTTTCTTTTTGTTTAACATTTCCTTTAAATTTAAAAACAATGCTTCACTCATTTCTTTATGAAAACTACCATCGTTTGTCGACAGATCTTTCGCCTCGATCGTAATATAGGTTCCCTTTGGTTTTCCTAAAGAGTCCTCCCCTTTTTTGTTTTTGATGATGATCTTTGTTTCTTTTATATGATTCGTTGTATCAATTCTTGTCTTTACGATAATTCCTGACTGTGCAGAGCCAATATTCTTCTCTTCTTTTAATTCCAGTGCCAGATCTGTACGATTTTGCATTGATTTTTCCTCCTTTTTTCTCTAGTATGTGATTGTATTTAAAAAAATATTACATTTTTTCTCCAAAAATATTGACAAATGCGATCATTTTCTATAAGATATAACAGTATGTTTTGTGTATAGCTAACCGTGTCTCGCTATAGACAAGATTCAAGAAAAGAAAGAAATTTAAGTTATCATATTGGAGGTGCCCACTTTGGCAAATATTAAATCAGCAAAAAAAAGAATCAAAGTTATCAACACAAAAACAGAAAGAAATAAAGCAATCAAAACTAAAGTTAAAACATATATCAAAAAAGTAGAAGCAGCGATCGCAGCTAACGATAAAGTAGCAGCTTCTGAAGCTTTAACAGCTTGCATTTCTGAAATCAGCAAAGCTACTTCTAAAGGAATCTTCCACAAGAATACAGCTTCTAGAAAGATTGCTCGTTTATCTAAAGCCGTTAACGCTATTGCTTAATCAGATATCAAGAAACGAATTTTAATAAAATTAACCCGAAAAAAAGAAGCCACCGTCAGGCTTCTTTTTTTTCATCATTTTTATTATACTAGACTTCTTCTATCTTAAATTGATTGATTTATTTCTGACTGAACTGGATCAACAATAGTTCTACCCCAACTCTGTCGCTGATCTTTCCTGTTTTAATTGATTCATCAGTTTTTGCACATGCTTCGATCATATCTCTGAGTGTATCCATTGAAAACATTTTCGCTTGATCTTTTAACTTTCCTGCAACAAATGCTGGAACTTTCATCTGCTTTGCGATCATCCCATTGCTCTTTCCAAGACAATCTAAATCTTTCACCTGAAGCAGCTGATTACACTGTCTGACTAACAATGCCAGAATTCCAAATGGTGATTCCTTTAACTCGATCAGATCATAATATAGTGTCAATACTTTTTCTCTTTGCTTTCTCGCAATTGCCTCAAGCATCACAAAGATCTGATTTGTCGTCTGAGAAGATGTCAACTCTTCCAGATCACGGATCGTAATTTCTTCTCTCTCTCCAACATAGGAGATCAATTTCTCTAATTCATTTTTTAAAGTATACATATCAGATCCACAGCGATATAAAAAACTTCGCATCGTTGCAGATGACATCTGTTTTCCTTCTTTCTTAAGCAATGAGATCAGCCATCTGGATAATTCTTTATCTCCAGCAGATTCAAAACATACCGCATGTCCTTCCTTCGAAAGAAATTTATAAATCTTTGAACGCTTATCTACACTATCTTCTATAAAAAGCACAACACTTGTATCCGAGGCTTCCTTTAATCCTTCAATAAACGTATCATCACTTTTCTTTCCAAGTCCTGTTTCATCCAAGATCAAAAACCTATGATCACTAAAAAACGGCAGTGTTTTAGCAAGTTCAACAATCTCTATCGCATCAGCCCTTTTTCCTTCAAAATAAGAATAGTTCATCGTATCATCTTCTGAAACTAATGCTTTCTTTAACTGGTTTTTCATCTGGGAGATCATATATTTTTCTTCCCCGTAGAATAGATAAAAACGTTCGTATGTATTTGTCTTGATATCTTCTAATATTTTCTTCATATTCTTTGCATCTCTTTCTATAGCTTTTGATAGTATACCTTTTTTTTTGAAGATTTTCAACCATCTCTTCTTTTGAAAAAAATAATCGCACCACTTCGATCTGTTCTATAAATCTTTGTGCGATATGTCTGTAGTCTGTGGATAGTTTCTAAATGTGGGTGTCCATATCTATTTTGTTTTCCACAAGAGATGACCGTCTGTTTCGGCTGAACCTTTTGTAAAAATTCATTACTCGTGGAATTTTTTGACCCATGATGTGCTGCTTTTAATATATCTGCTCTTTCCAATTCTTCTGATAATAGTTCTTCTTCGCCTTCTTTTTCCACATCTCCCGTTAACAGCACCCGATATCCAAGTATTTTTCCCTGCATTACCAACGATGCCGCATTCTTTTCCATCTGACTGTTCTTTTGAGGATGCAACACTTTCAAACTTCCATCTTTTGTAGTGATCTGCCTTCCTCTTGAAAGATAAAAAATAGTTGTTCCTCGTTTCTTCGCTATACCTATGATCTTTTTCATTGTCTCATCTTTTGGAATCTCTGGAAGCCCAAGATACTTAATTTTCCCCATCTCAAGTAATTCCTTGATCCCAGAATAATGATCGATATCCATATGACTGATCACCGCAATCTGAATCTTCTGATACCCCAGATATTTCATATACGGAAGAATCCGATATCTTCCAACCTGATCTTCACTGCTGCTTCCACCATCAAATATGATCGCCCCAGACTTCGTATCTGCTACAAAACAATCTCCCTGCCCAACATCAAGAAATGCCAGACTCTTTCTTCTTGCCATTGGAATCCATATCAAAATGATCATGATAACATAAGCCAGACTGATCCTGATATGTCGATTTTGTCCATTTTTCTTCCATATCCACAATCCGGTCATAAAATAAAATAAGAGTACCCATAAAAATGGTACATGTCCGATCGTCAACATCCCATAAGACTGTCTGGAAATCCACAAAACCCCTTGGATCATCCATGAGATTGCTTCATGAAATACGGTATACGGCAAAAAAATCAAAAGAAAAGCTAAAGTAAAAGCACACGTTGCCAGTGGTACTGCTGCTACATTCGCAAGAAAAGAAAAAGCTGGAGCTTCATATTGAAAATATATGATCAATGGCAGCATCCCTATCTGGATAAAAATACAAAACGATAAAGATTCCTTCAACTTATAATATTTACCTTTCATCTTTGGTTTAACAAGTTGATAGATTGCGATCACAAAAACTGCTGTAAATGAATATAAAAAACCCGTATCATAGATTCTGTACGGACACATTATAAGTAAGACAATTCCTGCAAAAGCTCCTGCAGAGATCATATCATAGTGTTCTCCTAATATCTCTGACAGGAAGTAAACACCCAACATCATCACTGCACGAAGTGACGATCCCGATCCACCTGTTAAAATACAATAAAACACTGCGCCTGTCATTCCTGCCAGTGAACCAACTACAAAATTTCCACACCACTTGCGAACCAATTTATATACCCTTCTTCCTGCCAACGATATATGAAGTCCTGATACCGCAAGTAAATGAATTAATCCACTTTCCTTAAAGTCATCTTTAACCTCATCACTCAGTCCATTTTTATCACCTATTAACATCCCCTTTAAGAAATCACTTACTTCATTTTTGTATTGAATTTCTAACTGATGTTTCATGTACTCTCTACATTGCAAGATCTTTTCCTGAAAATATATATTTTGATGTCCTTCGATCTCAATATTTTTCGAATATACATGATAGTAAATTCCTTTACTGAAATAATAATGTCTGCTTGAAAATTGGCCAGGGTTAGCTGCATCTTCCCATTCTTCTAATTCTCCTTGAAACCGGAGAATATCTCCTGGAATGATCTTTTCATCCTCGGGTGTATATAAAAGGATCTTCCCCTCCAAATTTTTATTTTTTAAAAGTACTGCTAACTTTCCCTTCTTTGTTTTCGATACTTCTAAAACTCTTCCCATTGTATATTCTGTTGCCTTTTCCTTTACCTGGATCAGATCAAGTTTCATGGAAGTCTTAAAACCTAACGATAATAAAATTCCTGCAAGTATTCCAACTACAACCCATCCATAACGCCTATCACTAAAAATCAAGGACGCCAACAGACAAATACCTGTCAATAGATAAAAAGCCGCTGTCATGGACATAATATTCCATACAACGGCTGTTCCGGATAACACTCCGGCAAATATAAGAACCATCGGTCTTTGTTTCATAAATTATTTCATTGGCAACTTACCAAATACAAAACTATCTCTTCCAAGAGCACCAATTGCTGTACCATCTGTATCAAGCATTGGCTCTCCAGAAATTGAAAATGATACATAATTGATATCTTTTAACTGAGTCAGTGTATATACAATACCAGCACGGCAGATCAAATCTCTATTCTCTGAAATTCGTTTATACCCTGTCGAAAAATCAATCTCAACGATATTTGTATTCACTGATACACCATTGATCATAATTCTCTTTGGAATCACTGAGCGTATCTTATCACTCTTTGGAGTCTGTTGAAGTTTCTTTAATAAAATCTTCACTTTCTGCTGCTGATTCCCCTCAAGCTCCACATTTTCTTTCTTCATGATCAATTTCGTAACATCATTATTAGTATAGTAAATTGCTGTTCCTTTTTGATTGCCTTGGTCATTGGTTTCTTTTTTTGACCGGCATCCTGCCACTAAAGCCATCAAAGCCAGACAAAGCAAAAAGATCATGCATAATTTTCTTTTCTTCATCTCTTCCTCCTAGCCTTTATACTTTAATGGAATTCTAAGTGTAAATGTTGTTCCTTCACCAACCTTACTGTATAACTTAATCTCTCCATTATGAAGAGAAACAACGCTCTTTGTGATCGCTAATCCAAGTCCTGTGCCTCCAGTATCTCTTGATCTTGCTTTATCCACGCGATAAAAACGATCAAATACCTGATCCTGGCAATCCTCAGGAATTCCAACACCAGAATCTGCAACTTTCACATAAAAATACTTATGATCTGCATTCAGTGTCACGCGGATCCACCCATCATCTTTGTTATACTTGATACCATTCTCGATCAGATTCGTAAGCCCTAAAGACAACTTCACTTCATCAATCTCTGCTGTTACCGGACGGAAACTTTCAAAGATCAATTCGATATTACGCTGCAGAGCCAATGGTTTTAAACGCTTCATGATAATCTCCAACAATTCATTGATACTTACTGTTGTGATCTGAAGCTGCGCTGCTTTCTTGTCTAGTTTCACCAGAGATAACAGATCTGAAATGATCACGTTCTCACGGTCGATCTCAGCAACGATATCCTGCATGAATTCTCGATATAATTCAGCCGGAACCTGATCTCCCTGCTGAATTAAGGAATCTGCAAGAACTTTCATCGATGTCATTGGTGTCTTTAACTCATGCGATACATTCGATACAAACTCCTGTCTTGAATCTTCCAACGTCTGCATTCTTCCAAGAATCTCATTAAAACGCTGCACAATACTGCGTACTTCTAGGAATCCTGTCTCTTCAATGGATTCATCTTCATGACCAGCCGCAATAAAATCAACATCTCTCTGAATCTTCTTTAAATCTCTCGTCAGCAGATAACTAATGATCATTGCCATTGATAATCCACAGATGATACATGCTACCAGCAGCATATTCCTGCGATGCTCCATCTCCGTAACTGCTCCCATCATATCCTCAGATGGCACAGTCGCCTGCACAGCTCCCAGGATATGATTCTGCTTTCCAGCTTTTGATACGATCGGAACCATCACTTCGATATACTTTCCACTCTCTGATACAATCCTTGTCTTCTTTCCATCCATAACATCCAATACATTATCATTTAAAAAGAATCTAGACTGAAAATCTGTATGAGTATCCTTGATGATCTTATAATTATTCTTAATTACGATGATCCGCCCATTCATACTTGCTGCAAGTTCATCAATCTGATTAGAAAGAGAGTTGGAGCCATCATCTAAATGAAAATCGACTCCAACTACCTGATCACCAAGCCAGCTACACTGACTGACCACACTATCCACTTTCTGGTCATATGTTTTCTGACGATATCCATCATTTAACAACTTACTAAATAAAACTGATATCAATGTCGTCAGAAGGAAAACTGACAAGAAAATAAAGAACTGCATACTATGTAAAAAGGCAAATCTGTTCTTCTTAGGACTGAAAATAGTAACCTACCCCCCACTTTGTATGTACATAGTCCGGTACTCCCGGATTCACTTCGATCTTCTCTCTCAATCTTCGGATATGCACGTCAACCGTTCTTGCATCCCCCGGATAATCATATCCCCATACTGTATTCAACAAATCCTCTCTGCTGTATACTTTGTTTGGATGAAATACCAGTAACTCTAACAAGTCAAATTCTTTCGCTGTCAGGTTCACTTCTTTGCCATGAATATGCACTCTGCGGCTTTCGCAGTCAATCTTTAAACCTCTGCATTCTACAACCTTTGCTGATTCTTCTTCTTTCACATCGTGATGTGCGCTTCGACGTAAGATTGCTTTGATCCTTGCCTTTACTTCCAGAATATTAAATGGCTTTGTGATATAATCATCTGCCCCATATTCAAGGCCAAGAATCTTATCCATATCTTCTCCCTTAGCCGTCAACATAATGATCGGGACGCTAGAGAATTCACGAATTGCCTGACAAACCTCAAACCCAGTCAGTCCTGGAAGCATTACATCAAGAAGAATAATATCATATTGATTCTCTTTGGCTTTCTCTAATGCTTCTTCTCCATCATAAGCACAATCTACTTGCATCTCATCTTGTTCCAGACTGAATTTGATGCCCTTCACGATTAGTTTTTCATCATCAACAACTAAGACCTTCCTCATTTTTTCACCTCTAAAATTATATTGTTATCTTGTCTTTGATCTTATGATATATCCCCTCTTTAATTCCCTGAATCTTCATAATATCTGAAATATCAGAAAAAGGGCCATGTTCCTCTCGATAAGAGATAATATCAGAAGCCTTCGCTTCCCCTATCCCTGAAAGCGTCATCAACTCCTTGACACCTGCAGTATTGATATTGATCTTTCCAGAGGAAGATTGCACTGCTTTGGAATCAGATCCTTCATTCTTCGCTGTCTGTTTCTTTGACGGAATCGTTATCTGCTGCCCGTCTTTCATCTTCTCTGCCTGATTAATACTCTCTGCTGAAGCCTTCTTAGTTAGTCCACCAGCTGCTTTCACAGCAGAAACAATACGTTCACCTTTCGAAAAACGATAAACTCCTGGATGTTTTACTTCTCCACATACATAGACATAAATAGTTTCCTTAGAAGAAGACTTCTCAGCCGTTGTCTTTGTCTCCTTCTTTGGTTCTATCGATACTTCCTTCCTGCGGCTACATCCAATGGACATCATAAAAACCATCAGCAAAATGGTTATCACTTTAACTCTTCTAAACAACATAAACCTCCCGGTCTTATGCAAAGAGTCTGGAACATGTAAATCTAACTTCTATTTTAGCGAAAATTATAATACTTTACAAGAGATATTTATGATTTCCATTTAAATATTATCAATCCTGTGACAAACAAAACCACTCCTAAAAGCTTTACCCATGCAAAAGCTGTTTTTTCCACACCAAACAGACCGAAAACCTCGATCAGATAGGAAACAACACTTTGTGATGCGACGATCAGCATTGCTGACTGTGCAGGTCCTAAACTTGCCACACTTTTGATCACTGTAAATGTGATTGCAGCTCCGATCACTCCTCCTAATAAAAGGTATCTTGGGCTGACCTTTAAAAGCATCGTAAAACTTTGCTCCCTCTCAGCGATCAACCAGATCAACAAACATGCGAGAAATCCTGTTGCCTGTACAAATGTACTCGTTGTCCATGTACTGCTTTGTTTAGTTACTTCTGTGTTAAATACACCTTGAATACTCATTAAAGCTCCTGAAATCAATGCAATGATCAATCCAAACATATAAAAACCTCCATGAAAAACTATCTTTTTACGGATAGTTTTTCCATAGAGGTCTTTTTTATACATTCTATGCAATACAGTCTTCTAAAATAGAAATCATCTCATCTACATGTTCTTTTTCAATCACAAGCGGCGGTACAAAACGAATGACATTATTTCCTGCAGAAATTATAATCAATCCTTTCTCCAGTGCTTTCTTAACGATATCTCCAACTGGATGATCTGTATCAAATTCAAGTCCTTGCATTAATGCAATTCCACGATGTCCTGTGATACAGTCATATCTCTCTTTTAACTCTTCTAATTTATCCCACAGGTAAGCTCCGATTTCTTTTGCATGTTCTGGAACCTGTAACTTCTCAAACTGGTCAAATACTGCATTGATCGCCGCTGCTGCGAATGGATTTCCACCATAAGTTGTTCCATGATCACCTGGTACTAAAGCCCCATCAGCCTTTTCACCTACAACAAACGCCCCAACAGGAACACCACATCCAAGCGCTTTTGCAAGTGTTAAGACATCCGGTTTTACTCCATAAAGATCATGTGCAAACAAAGATCCACAGCGCCCCATTCCACACTGAATCTCATCAAAGATCAGTAAGATATCTTTCTCATCGCAGACTTTACGAAGTCCCTCTAAGAATTCTTTATCCGCTGGGAAAATTCCACCTTCACCCTGAACAACTTCACATATGATTCCACAAGTTTTATCTGTGATCTTTGATACAACATCTTCTAAGTTATTGAATTCTGCAAATACAGCACGAAATTCTTTTGGAACAAATCCATCCTGATAATGACTGTTACCAGTCACTGATAAAGCTCCCTGGCTTCTTCCGTGGAATGAATGATTCATTGCGATAAATTCATAATCTTTGGAATCGTCTTTATTATATGCATATTTTCTTGCAACTTTTAACGCACCTTCGATTGCTTCTGTTCCACTGTTTGTAAAGAACACTTTTTTAAGCCCTGAAGCATCGACAATCTTCTTTGCAGCTTCTACTGCTGGAATATTGTAATATAAGTTTGATGTATGGATCAATTTATCAATCTGGTCTTTTAATGCCTGATTGTATGCTTCATTTCCATATCCTAATGCAAATACAGCAATTCCTGCACCAAAATCCAGATATTTCTTCTGGTCAGCATCATATAAATAGACACCTTTCCCTTTTTCTAATACAACTGGAAAACGATTGTATGTCTTTAAGATATACTGTTCTCCCTGCTCAATATATTCCTGCTGCGTTTTCATCTTAACATCCTTCCTCATCTTCTTCGTTGAATAATGGTTTATCAAATAATGGTTCTTTTAAGATGGCTGTTCCAATACCTTTTTCTGTGAAGAATTCCAGTAACAGACAGTTTGTTAAACGTCCGTCTAAGATATGGACTCTGGATACTCCACCTTCGATCGCTTCAATACAGTTCTTAAGTTTTGGAAGCATTCCTCCTCCAACAACTCCGTTATCGATAAATTCTTTTGCCTGTTTAAGATCCATCTCAGAGATCAATGTTGATTTATCTTCTGGATCTACGAATACCCCTTCGATATCAGTTAAGAATACCAGTTTTTCTGCATTCAATGCTTCTGCAACTGCACATGCTGTGTCATCCGCATTAATATTATATGGTTCATAGTTATCTCCTAAACCAATTGGAGAAATAACTGGTACAAAATCATCTTCAATCAATGCTTCAAGAAGTGTTGTATCGACACTCTTAACCTCACCGACATATCCAAGATCTTTTCCAGGCATTTCTTTTTTCTTTACACGGATCATTTCAGCATCTTTTCCAGAAAGACCTACGGCTTTAACCCCAACTTCTGCCATCATGGCCACCAGTTCCTGATTGACTTTAAATAATACCATTTCAGCAACTTCCATTGTCTCTTTATCTGTCACACGAAGTCCATGGTAAAATTCTGGTTCTTTTCCTGACATACGAACCCATTTACTGATCTCTTTTCCACCACCATGTACGATGATTGGTTTCATACCTACTAGTTTTAATAGTGCAACATCTCTGATCACGCTTTTTTGAAGATTCTTGTCTTTCATAGCGCTTCCACCGTATTTTACAACAACGTAACAGTTATTGAAACGACGGATATATGGTAATGCCTCTGTTAATACTTTTGCTTTTTGTTTTGACTGCTCGATCAATTCGTTAATTTCATTTCTCATCTGTTCCATTGATTCTTCCTTTCATAGTTGTCTGCTTTTATGCCTTTTATTTTGTCGTCTATCTATAATAATCTTATTCTTATGATCGGTAATCTGCATTAATTGTTACATAATCGTGTGTCAGATCACATCCCCATGCAGTTGCTTCAAACACTCCATTATGAACATCAATATCTGCTGTCACTGCATCTGCAGATAATACTTTCGTTGCCTCATCTTCAGAATAGTCTGTTGCGATTCCGTCTTTTACGATCTCGATCACACCATCCGCACTTTTTAAACTAATATCAACCTTGACTGGATCAAAATCAACTCCAGCATAGCCAAGTGCACAAAGAATTCTTCCCCAGTTTGCATCTTTTCCGTAAATTGCTGCTTTTGTAAGACTTGATGTTACGACAGATTTGCTCAAGATCTTCGCATTTTCTTTGGAGTCTGCACCAGCTACATGAACTTCAAATAAACGTGTACATCCTTCTCCATCCCCTGCGATCTGTTTTGCAAGAGACTGGTTAACATATAATAATCCTTCTCTGAATGCTTCATAGTCTGCATCTTTTTCTGTAATTTCTTTATTTTCTGCCATTCCATTTGCAAATACAAAAACTGTATCATTTGTAGATGTATCTCCATCAACTGATACCATATTGAATGTATCTTCAATGAGTTCCCTCTGCAGTTCTAATAATAAAGCTTTATCGATTGCTGCATCTGTAGTGATAAATCCAAGCATTGTTCCCATGTTTGGGTGGATCATTCCAGAACCTTTGCACATACCTGCAATTGTAACTGTCTTTCCATCAATCTCTACTTCTACTGCCGCTTCTTTTGGTTTTGTATCGGTTGTAAGGATAGCCCAGGATGCATCTTCTTCACTTTGTCTGTCTGCTTTTAATTCTGGAACTAACTTCTTGATCCCTTCTTTGATCACATCCATTGGCAGCTGCTGTCCGATAACTCCTGTGGAACCTACGACAACTTCCTCTGGTTTAATATCTAACAATTTCGCTACTTCTTTTGCTTCTGTTACAACATTCTCATATCCTTGTGCACCCGTACATGCATTTGCAATTCCTGTATTAATTACCACTGCTCTGACTGCTTCTTGTTCTTCTACGATCTTCTTTCCCCATAAAACTGGAGCGGCTTTTACAATGTTCTTTGTAAATGTTCCTGCGATCTTTGCTGGCACTTCACTTACGATCATTGCCATGTCTTTGTTTGTCTTCCCTGGTTTCACTCCAGCACGAAGTCCTGCACATTTAAAACCTTTTGGAGCTGTTACTCCGGCATTGATGATCTTCATAATTCTAGTCCTTCCTTACCAAAGCTCTATGGGAACATTGGTACTAATTCTAATCCTTCAGTTTCTTTTAATCCAAACATAAGATTCATGTTCTGTACGGCCTGTCCAGCTGCACCTTTTACAAGGTTGTCCATGGCACCCATCATGATAATACGGTTTGTACGTTTATCGATCTTAAAGTTGACATCCACATAGTTACTTCCCTCTACCCATCTTGTCTCAGGGCAGACATCTTTATCTAACACTCTGACGAATTTTTCATTCTTATAATAAGAGTCGTAGATTGCTTTCACTTCTTCGTAACTTACATCTTTCTTAAGTGTTGCATATGCTGTCACTAAAATTCCACGGTTCATTGGAATTAAGTGTGGTGTGAAGTTTAATAATACTTCTTCTCCAGATGCATAGCTTAACTGATCTTCGATCTCTGGCGTATGTCTGTGAGTTGCAACTCCATATGCTTTGATATTTTCATTTACTTCACAATATAAGTTATTGACTTTCGCACCACGTCCAGCTCCGGATGTTCCTGATTTAGCATCGATGATCACACTGTTCATCTCAATGAGTCCTTCTTTCGCCATTGGATAAATGGATAATGTAGAACATGTTGGATAGCATCCTGGGTTAGCGATCAGTCGTGCTTTCTTGATATCTTCACGATTGATCTCGCAAAGTCCATAAACTGCCTCATCAATAAATTCTGGGCTCTGATGTTTGATCCCATACCATTCTTCATATCGATTTACATCTTTAATACGGAAGTCCGCACTTAGATCAATGATCTTAACTTTAGATAAGATTTCTTCTGATACTAAAGAACTACAAAGTCCCTGCGGTGTTGCTGTAAAGATCACATCCACTTTAGATGCAAGCTCATCCATGTTATCATCCAGACATTTGTCATCAACGATCTGGAACATATTTCTAAATACTTCATAATATTTCTGGTCTATATAACTTCTGGATCCATACCATACAACCTCTGCATTTTTATGCTGTGTAAGGATTCTTACAAGTTCTTGTCCTGCGTAACCTGTGGATCCAATGATTCCTGCTTTGATCATGTTAATCTCCTTGTCCTTCTCTTTATAATGTAGGTTATTTTTTTAATCATTGTTCATAAGTATACAACTGAATTTTAAAATATGCAATAGTTTTGTATAAATATGCAATTATTTTTCATTTTATTCATTTTTATATTATAAATATTCATTATTTTCGAAAATAATCCTTGCAAAAGATGTAAATATAACGTATATTAGTAAACAAGCAAATATTTATATGAACATACGGGATTTTCAATATCAGATCCTATATATAATAGGAAAACATCCCGTCAATATACACTTAGGAGGATTTATTTCATGAAAGAAAAAGTTGTTTTAGCATATTCCGGAGGTCTTGATACTACAGCTCTGATTCCTTGGCTTAAGGAAACATTTGACTATGAAGTTATCTGTTGCTGTGTTAACTGTGGACAGGGTAACGAATTAGATGGACTTGATGAAAGAGCAAAATTATCCGGAGCATCTAAATTATATATCGAAGATATCGTTGATGATTTCTGCGATAACTATATCATGCCATGCGTACAGGCTGGTGCTGTATACGAACATCAGTATCTTCTTGGAACATCTATGGCTCGTCCAGCAATCGCTAAGAAATTAGTTGAAATCGCCAGAAAAGAAAATGCTGTTGCGATCTGCCACGGTGCTACAGGAAAAGGAAATGACCAGATCCGTTTTGAACTTGGTATCAAAGCATTAGCTCCAGACATCAAGATCATTGCTCCATGGCGTATGACAGATGTATGGACAATGCAGTCTCGTGAAGATGAGATCGAATTCTGTGAAGCACACGGAATCCACCTTCCATTTGACGCAAGCCACAGCTACAGCCGTGACCGTAACTTATGGCATATCAGTCACGAAGGTCTTGAATTAGAAGATCCTTCTTTAGCACCAAACTACGACAACATGCTTGTTTTAGGAGTAGCTCCAGAAAACGCTCCAGATAAAGATACAGAAGTTACTATGACATTTGAAGCTGGTGTTCCTAAAACATTAAACGGAAAAGAAATGAAAGTTTCTGAGATCATCACTGAATTAAACCGTCTTGGTGGTGAAAATGGTATCGGTATCGTTGATATCGTTGAGAACCGTGTTGTAGGAATGAAATCCCGTGGTGTATATGAAACTCCAGGTGGAACAATCTTAATGGCAGCTCACGATCAGTTAGAAGAATTAATCCTTGACCGTGAAACAATGGAAGCTAAGAAGAAACTTGGAAGCCAGATGGCTCAGGTTGTATACGAAGGAAAATGGTTCACACCACTTCGTGAAGCAATCCAGGCATTCGTTACATCTACTCAGCAGTATGTAACAGGTGAAGTTAAATTCAAACTTTACAAAGGTAATATCATCAAGGCTGGAACTACTTCTCCATACAGCTTATACAACGAATCTTTAGCATCTTTCACAACTGGTGATATGTATGATCATCATGATGCGGATGGATTTATTACATTATTTGGACTTCCTTTAAAAGTTCGTGCTATGAAGATGCAGGAAGCTGAGAAGAATAATAATAAATAAATTCTGATTGTAATGATGTTACATGTATAAGTCAGAAAGAAGATAAGAAGAAATATTTATAAGAAAAAAGGGTGACACTCCGCATTTTTGAAAGCGTTTTTTACAAATCGCCGATCCGCGCCTGTTCCTTCGATAACTCACTTGCTGCGAGCCAAAATGCCCGCAGCTCCGTTCAGACAATCGACCACAGGGCGCTGCGAATTTGTAAAAAACGCATTCAAAAAGTGCTCATGTTGTCACCCTTTTTTCTTATAAATATTTCTTCTTATCTTCTTTCTGACTCATACAACAGAACACTATTCAAATCACTACACAGTGTGTATATTAAACGGTATTGGTTAATGATTTCTCTTATCTTAATTTCTACGAAACCTTAAATTGCGAGAATTTTCAGCTATCGATTACCTAAATATATAAACAATACAGTAAAACATACACACCACCTTAAATTTTCCAATCTTGTGAATTGTCCACTCTATAGACTTCAGGTATATGATAAAAAATAAATAAGCAACCGAAAGCGATGCATTGGAATTTTGCCATATTTTGAATAAATTCGCAGCCCAATTGGACGAATGTCTGAGCTTCAAAGACTTTGGTCTTAGACAAAACTTCAAAGCGAGTTTTCGTAGGAAATTGGGCGAATCAGCGATTTGTTCAAAATATGAGCAAAATTCCACCGCATCGCTTTCGGTTGCTTATTTATTTTTTATCATATACTGAAAGACTACAGTTGGCCAACTTACAAAATTAAAATTTATTCTACATAGTACACCCAATTATCTTTACGTTCAGGAATTCCCGGATACTCTCCATCGACATATCCAAGTACGCAATGTCCGATTCCAACATAATCTCCTTCAATTCCCAGAGATTTTAATAATTCTTTCCCTTCTTCACTTTCAAATTCTTCTTTTGCTCTGTGGATCCAACAGCTTCCGATTCCTAAATCATGAGCTTCTAACATTAGATTTGCCATAACAAGACTTCCGTCATAGACTGCTGTTGGACGGTTTTTGTCTGCTAAGACAACCAATACAACAGGTGCTCCATAAAATGGGTCGGTGTCTGTTCCCATGATATCTGCATTCCATTTAGACAGTTTATCTCTCACTTCTTTGTTCGTAACTGCAAGAATGATCGGTGACTGCTGTCCCATTCCTGTGGCTGCGTAAGTTCCTGCTTCTACGATCTTATCAATGATCTCTTTTGGTACCATATCTGATTTGTATTTTCTTATGCTTCTTCTTGTTTTGATCATGTCTAATAATTCACTCATAACTTATTTCTCCTGTATATATTCTTAATAACATTGTTTAAAATCCGAAATCTTCATAATCTTCTGGTAAAAAGCGGTGATAGATGATGTGACATCCTTCATCGTGAAAACAGTAATAATATGGATCTTCATTTTCTTCTGAAAAACGGATCAGATAATCAAATTCTCCATTATGAATTTCTTCTACAAACACGTTTTTATCATGTTGTTTAAATAACGCAATAATATCTTCCATTTTACATCCGTGTTTTCCAACGATTTCTACCAGTTCTTTGATAAATTCATTTGGGTTTGTATTTTCATGGACGTAGTTACTGCCTTCTTCTGGAATATAGAAGCAAAATCTTTCTTTTTTGCTAGTAACTTTGATATCTCCTAAAGTTTCTTTGATAAAATCTGGTATTCCATGAAGTCTGTTTTTCATCTGTTCTTCTGTATCCTGTGTTTCAAAAAAATGGTTTAACGAACTTAATGGATAGTACAGACGGATACTTTCTCTTCGAAATCCCAATTTTGCCTGTTCTTCCTTGATAATGTCGATCAAATTTTTATAAAGACGTTTATATCCCATGATGTCTTCCCCTATTATATTTTATTCACTCTTTAAAATCTTGTTGATGCTTTTCATCATTTTTTTCGCATCTTTTCCACCAGAATATCCCATGCGGTATACATGATTATCTAGAAGGATTTCTCCTGAATCACTGATCACAAGCATTTTATTTCCAAATAACATGATCATCTGTGGCTTACTAGAATCACTCATCTGAGATGAGTTAGTTAATGTCTTTGTTGTAAAATGATAAGAATACTGATCTAAAACATTAACGATCTCTGTGTATTTTTTATCATCTTTTTTATATGAATATACCTGCTGTTTTTTCTTACCATTTGCATCTTTTGTTACAGTATCAGTCGAAGTAACCTGAATCATTTTAGATGATGCTGTATATTTTTCAAAAGAATATGGTGAGAGCATAACGATCGCAATGATTGCTACGATCAAAATTGCTACAAGGATCTTCATTGTCCTTCCCATTGTAAATTTCATTTTGTTGTTCCTCCAATCTACTATTTGTACCTATAATAGATTAACAGAATTTCCCTCAAATGTCGATAGCTTTCCCTGTGAACTGCTATTTATACTACATTCTTAAAAAATCTTATAACGTGGCTTTTCTTCATTGAATAATTTGTATCTTAGAAAATCATCCAGCACGATTGCTACACTTGAAATAAGAAACCAAAATACCGAGTACAATAAACAGATCTGCCCCTTAAAGTTATATGGAAGATGCGAATAATCCCAAATATCCATCTTAAGCCATATATTTACAATAAAACCTGTAATAAGTTCTAATACCGTGATGATCACAGAAGATAATACCATCTGACTAATAAAACTTATCTTGATCTTTACATTTTCGTTTAGAAGCCCACAGCAAAGGAAACATGCCCCACCACATAAAAACATCGAATAATGTGAATATCCACGTACTAAAACTTCCAGCAAAAAATATGCCATTCCTCCAATCGCAAACAGGATTGTATATTTTTCTATCTGATATCTCTTTTTCATAGTCACCGCCCATTTTCATAACTTTCTTTTTATTGTGCGTTAATTTTTCTCTGTCTATTCTATCTTAAATTCAAAAAATCTATATGATGAGAGTATCAAAAATAAATTTTTCCCCTTTGATGCAAAAAATTTGTGGCAAAATCGAGTTATTTCATGTAGAATAGAAAAGTAAATTCATTTGATTTTATGATAAAGAATAAAAATATATACAGAAAAGAGGAAACACTTATGGCACAATTATGGGGCGGTCGCTTCACAAAAGAAACAGATCAGTTAGTTTACAACTTTAATGCATCTATTTCCTTTGACCAGAAATTTTATAAACAAGACATCCGCGGAAGTATTGCACATGTTACGATGCTTGCAAGTGTTGGTGTATTAACAGAAGAAGAACGTGATCAGATCATCGATGGTTTAAAAGGAATTTCAAAGGATATCCAAACTGGAGCAGTTGAGATCACAAGTGAATATGAAGATATCCATAGCTTTGTAGAGGCAAACCTTATTGATCGCATCGGTGATGTTGGAAAGAAACTTCACACTGGAAGAAGCCGTAATGATCAGGTCGCTTTAGATATGAAACTTTATACAAGAGATGAAATTGTTGATATCAAATATTTATTAAAAGAATTAATGGAAACACTTCATCGTATCATGAAAGAACACATTGATACATTTATGCCTGGATTTACACATCTTCAGAAAGCTCAGCCTGTCACTCTTGCTCACCATGTAGGTGCTTACATGGAAATGTTTAAAAGAGATTACAGCCGTTTAACTGACATTTATGACAGAATGAACTACTGTCCTTTAGGAGCTGGTGCTCTTGCAGGTACTACTTATCCATTAGACCGTGAACAAACAGCTTCTTTGCTTAATTTTTATGGTCCTACATTAAACAGTATGGATTCTGTATCTGACCGTGATTATGTGATCGAGCTTTTATCTGCTCTATCTACGATCATGATGCATTTAAGCCGTTTCAGTGAAGAAGTTATCATCTGGAACTCTAACGAATACAAATTTGTATCCATTGATGACGGATTCAGTACAGGAAGCAGTATCATGCCTCAGAAAAAGAATCCTGATATTGCTGAATTAGTTCGTGGTAAGACAGGACGTGTCTATGGAGCTTTAACTTCTATCCTTACAACAATGAAAGGAATCCCTCTGGCATATAACAAAGATATGCAGGAAGATAAAGAACTTACATTTGACGCGATTGATACTGTCAAAGGATGTATTTCTTTATTTAATGGAATGATGAATACCATGACATTTAACAAACCACAGATGGAAAAAAGTGCAAAACACGGATTTACAAATGCAACTGATGCTGCGGATTATCTTGTAAATCACGGTGTTCCTTTCCGCGATGCTCACGGAATCGTTGGGCAGCTTGTACTTCTTTGTCTTGATAAACATATTTCTCTAGATGAACTTCCTCTAGATGAATACCAGAAGATCAGCCCTGCTTTCGAAGAAGATATTTATGATGCCATCAGCATGAAAACTTGCGTTGAAAAACGTAATACGATCGGAGCTCCAGGACGTGATGCTATGAAAAAAGTTATCGCGATCAATGATACTTATTTAGCTAATCTCAAATAATAAGGAGACCCTTATGAAGAAAAAAGTTTTTCTTTTTGGATTACTGTTCTCACTGCTTCTCTTATGCGGGTGCGGTGTGAATCTTACCAGTACAGTAAAATTAAATAAAGACTTTTCAGGTACAAGAGTGATGTCTTGTACCTTTTCTTCCCGCGATTTTCATAGTTATTTCAAGGGAAGCAAAGAAGATCTTAATAAACTCATCAAAGAATCCTGCCCGGATGCTCTTACTTATACTTCATCTTCTTCTGACGGAAACGATACGTATACTTTCTATCTTCGTTTTTCTTCTCTTGATGATTATAAGAAGAAAGTTCGTGATCTTCTTAATTTTTCCCCAGAGATCACTTATGAATATGGAGATTCCCCATTTGTTTCCGGTCTTATTTACAAAGAAAATTTCACATCTAAAGATCTGATGACATGGCTTTATACGGCTTTGTATGAGGGAAAATATATTGACAAAGACTCCTCTTCTGACCTATGGGATTTAAAAAGTACGGAGATTTCTTTCCTTGGAACGACTTATGAAACGAAAGATAAGATCAATATTGATGAAATGGCTTATGTACCATTATCTTCCATTCATATTGATACAAAGACAAAGAAATCTGGAAAACTTGCAAGAGTGATAGAATTTGATCTTCCACAACAAACATTAGATCAAAATGCAGGAAAGATCCGTTCTTATTTTGCTGGAAATGATATCACTTGGGAAAATACATCCGATGGAAAAACTTTATGTATCAGTTTTGACGCCAACAATTTCTCTGATCTTGCACAGAAAACAAGAACTGTCCTTCATTCAAAGAATTCTTTTGGAACTTACAGCTCCACATGCAGCAAGGACAACCCTTTTACACTGAAGATCAACTATGAAGAATCTCTGGATCTCTCTCATTTTATTCAGAAAAACCAAAAGATTCCTGTTACTTATACATTTGATGAAAAACAGATGTTTAGTGATTCGATCAAACAAAAAGAAATCAGCTTTACTTCTTCTGTTACACAGCCAATTTCAACTTATGAGATTGCTACGGTATGGAACACATCCAAAGATATCCGTCGTAAAGTGTCTTTTTCTTTTGAAAAGGCTGTGACTGACCATCAGTTATCTGTGATCAAAAAGCAGTTCAAAGGACAAACCATTGATTCTGTAAATTTAGATGGTGATCAGAATGTTACGTTATCTTTTGTACAAAAAGGAAGTGTTTCAGACTGTAATAAGGATTTCTCTGCTTTGTTTCCGAATAGTTTGATGAAATCACAAGCGCATTTTTCATTTGCTGGTGGTAAGAAGGTCACATTTTCTGATAAGATTTCATTACCTGCGAATCAAAATGGTGAGAAACTTCATGGGCATTATGTATTTGCTTCTGTGAATTCGAAAGAATCTGTTACTGTAGCTGTTATGCCTGAGAAGATTGTGACAAATACGGTAAAACAGAATACATCTACCAAAGCAGTCTCTGCCCTGATCAAGTCGGATGAGAATATTCATGATCTTTGTGATTTTGAATTGACTGGAAATCGTTTGGAATTAAGCTATCGTGGAAGTACTGCTGCCAGCTTTTGGATGGGTGCATTAAGATGGATGTTGCCTGTTGTTGTTTTGATCGTGATTGGTTTATTTTTGATTCGAAAGAAAGTGGCTATTAGAGAAATGTTTGGGGATTTGAAAAAGGAATTAGCTGAAAGTGTTAATTCACTTATTGATAGGATTAATAAGAGGTAAGACACTAATCTTTCATCCCACAACCTCTTGATTTACAACTACTAGTACTGACTTGTAGTTCGCTACACTTGGCGGTAAATACCCATGACTGGACTTGCACCAACGAGATTAGTGCCATGCTCGGCACACAAATAAGTAAGGACTGCCATAATGACAGTCCTCTCCAGCATTAAGTTGCTATTAGATTAACTTAAGCTCTACAGAATTTAACGAACTTCAATTCCTCCCCCTGTATTGCAATAAAATTCAAATGACAGCGAAACTTGCTTTGTAAAACCAGAAGAATTTTTTATGACTCCTAAACATAAAATTTCTCCTGTTCTGCCACCATCAATCACACGTTTTGTAATTGTAGATGACTTCTTCCATGAAAATCCATAACCACTTACTTAAAAACTTAAAATCTATAAAATATAGTAATATAATGCTGATAACACAAAAATCACAAAAACCACAATTCCAAATAATACTTGAGATTTTCCATATCCTTTCCAATCTTTTTGTAATTCCTTTGTTTTTTCTTCATCAATAAATCGAAGCTTATTATTTTTTGTTGACATATGAACACCTCCTCATAGCCATATATCATGGTAACGATATAGTCTTAGTTCCTGTCATAGTATATGTTCCCCCAGCTGTAAGTTTACATGTACCTTTAAATTTCATTTTATTTGCTGACCATGAAGATACCGTTACAGATGGTTTTGAATATCCTGTCGCTCCATATGCACCTGAAACACCTGTTACTACTGGTTTTTCATGTCCTACTGCTTTTGTTGATTTAAAAAATACATTAACATAAAATGTAATATTAGCATTTAATAGATATGAACTTGCAGCACCAGACCCCTTACATGTAACACCTGTTCGATATGTTTTATAATAATCATAAGAAGCCTTTGCTGACTGCGGTTTAATAATTTCTTTTTCATCTAATCTCGAATCATATACCTCTATCGTTTCTATAGTTTCTGGAATACAACTTATTTTATTCACGTTATTATCAAATGCTTGTTTTATCACATCGTTACTCATAATATCTTTTTCCGTTGCCATACTTGTTTGAATAGACATCATTAATATTGCACTCATTAATAAAAACGCTACAATCATTTTTGGTTTAGATTTGATCATATCATATTCCTCCTTTATTTACTTTAATACCTTCTATGTTTATGTTACCCCTTTTTCTTCCATACAATATAATCCAGGATTTTCTTCATTGTATGGATTTTTTACCGATTCTTATTTTTCGTACCCCCCCCTTTTATTTTCTAATTTCATAAATACTATGTTAATTTACGTTTAACTATATACTTTATTATTTAATATATTATTTATTTTATTATACAATTTTCTATGTATTATTGTCAACTATTACTTATATAATTTGTGTATTGTTTTATCATATATATAATATTACAATTAGTCATAGAAAATTTATTAAGTAGTGGAGAAAATATGGCAAAGAAAAGTTTTTATAAAATTGAAATGCTGTTTTTAAAAATTCTAGAAAAAGAAGACTGTTACGGATACCAACTAACACAATCCATACAAGATATCACAAACGGACAAATCAAAATTGCAGAAGGTACCATGTATCCAATTCTTTATAAATTACAAGATCAAGGATATGTCTCTGATCGGCAGGTTAAAGTTGGGAAACGCCAAACCAGAGTTTACTATCATTTAGAACCCGCTGGAAAAGAATATCTTTCTCAATTGACACATGATTATTATCAAATGGTGAATTACCCCTCCCATGCGGTACAGTAGTTTCTATGGAAGTGGCTTCTAACAGTCGTGACAGTTACCCATTTCTGACCAAAAGATT